>LFFM01002377.1_pt1 | contig 12463 bp, 8 predicted proteins | sample 643131 | NCBI WGS metagenome assembly LFFM01 (sample SAMN03777445, study PRJNA286221) | soda lake metagenome | biome: soda lake; feature: Kulunda steppe; material: water; isolation source: sample Tc-Br brine of Tanatar trona crystallizer | place: Russia: Kulunda steppe | collected 2011-07
CAATGGACCGCGTCTTTTCGGCGGCGTCGCTATCGGTTCGCCCGGTGCGGCGCCGTCGAGAGACAAACAGGGTACGCAACACAACTCCGTCGTTGTGCGACGGAGTCGGGAGTCCGGCTGCCAGCGTGTGTGTCGAAAGGCATGGCGTTGGACAGTCCGGGCGCAGTTCCCCAAGAGGCTGCCACAAAAATCCGCGGCCTGACGGCCGTTATCCACCATAAGGCGTCGTCGATTGGCGACGATGAGGTGGGTCATAAGAAGAGCGAGAACACCAAGGAATTCGTCAGCAGGCGAGGTCACTCAGGGGGTATAAAGAATTTGTAGAATTCGCAGAATACATCGGATTATGAATAGCTGATTTTTTCACAGGAAAACAATTTTTCTGAAGTGCATCAGTGCGTCCAGCGCTCCTCCGTCTAATCACCCGCCCTAAAAAACAATAATTTTCACTTTATCGGGGAAAGTGGGTTTTCTGATAATTCGATGATTTATCGCCTACAAGGGATTTTTCGGGAATTCACGGATGAGTCCCCGATTATTCATGACCGGTCTACTGCGGCGCATCAGGTACCGAGAGCCGTTATCTCATTGAAGGGCACTTTCTCGCTCCACCCCAGGAGCACTCGGTCGCGTTGCTCCCAGCGCGCTCACGATACACTCCTCAGCGGTGCTCCGCACCACTTGCGGGGCCATTATGCCAGTACTGGTGCGATCGGTACCCATACGGGCAACACTAATCCGAGCATACCCTCCCACGCCCGACTCGCAACGGATTACGATGGAGACGAGGGCGTCCTCGTCCTCGGCAGTGTCAGCTGTGCGGCGAGTTATTCCGGGACGATGGGAACACGTAGACACAACCGAATCTGGGGACGGCTCCGGCTCCAGCCAGAGGCGTTAACAGCACGCAAATAGCAGCAATACAAACGCTCCTCCCTCAAAGCCAATTCACCACCGGCGAGTGGGCGTTTCGATGGGAGGATTGCATCTACGTCGGAGCTGCAGGAGGGGCAAAATGAGCCAGCACATCACGGTTCCGAGTGCAGCCAACAAAGCGAGTAGCGTCGGCGGCGGAGTCGGTATTTTCGGGTCGTGGAAAATTCGCCGATCGAGGATGGTTGCGGCGGTCTGCGATCCGGTCAAAAGACGGCGTGGCATCGGCGCGATTGCCGTGTTAACGTGGGGCGGTTTGTCATCGATAGCAGCTATTGGATTGCCACTGAGGAAATTTCTATGTCGCAGCGCGATTTCTGGCTACAAAACGCGACTCTGGTGACGATGAATGCCGATCGGAAGATTATCGAAGACGGCGATATCCTGATCCGCGATGGAGTACTGGAGGCGGTGGGCACCGTCGATGAGCGCAATGCCGAGGGCGCCACGGCGATCGACCTCGGCGGTGCTGTCGCAATGCCGGGCTTTGTGCAGTGCCATATTCACCTGTGTCAGACGCTGCTTCGCAACTACGCCGATGACATGGTGCTTATCGACTGGCTGCGGCGACGCGTCTGGCCCTACGAGGCGGCGTTGACGCCGGAGACGCTCCACGTCAGCGCACAGATCGGGCTTGCGGAGTTGATTTTGGGCGGCACGACATTACTTTTGGATATGGGAACGGTCGCACATACCGATGCTATCGGCGAGGCGGTTCGCGACGCCGGCATTCGAGCTCATATCGGCAAGTGCATGATGGACTCCGGCGACCAGGTCCCGGGGCCGCTTCGAGAAGAGACCGAGCAGAGTTTTCGCGAAAGCCTGCGCCTCCAAGAGACCTGGGACGGCGCCGAAAACGGCCGTATCCGCTATGCCTTCGCACCGCGATTTGCCGTCAGTTGTACGGAGCGCCTGCTGCGCAACGTGGGTGAGGCCGCCGGCGATCTGGGCTGTGCGATTCACACCCACAGCTCGGAGACCGAATTCGAAAATAAATTCACCCGTGACAAGTACGGTGTCAGCAACGTCGAGTTCCTCGACGACGTCGGCATGACCGGCGATCGCAGTGTCTTTGCGCATGGCGTTCATGTTGACGACTCGGATTGCCAGATTTTGGCTGATTCTCACACCGCCATCTGTCACTGTCCGTCGAGTAATCTCAAATTGGCCAGCGGTATCGCCAATATCCCGCGCTACGATGAATACGGCGTCGACGTCGCACTGGGCGCCGATGGAGCGCCGTGCAACAACAACCTCGATGCATTTATCGAGATGCGAATGGCAGCGTTGTTGCACAAGCCGGCTCACGGCCCCCAGGCGATGCCGGCGCAGCGGGTTCTGGAATTGGCGACCATCGACGGTGCCCGGGCCCTGGGCATCGACGACGAGGTCGGGTCGCTGGAGGTCGGAAAATCGGCGGATATTGCGGTACTGAATCTCGACGATGATCCGGGCTGTGGTCCCGGAGGCGATGTGGAATCGCGCATTGTGTACACAGCGCAAAAACACAATGTTCAACACGTCTTTGCCTCGGGCCAACACCTCGTCGACGACGGGGAATTGGTCGGCGTCGACGTTCCGCGCTTGATGGCCACCGGGCGCGCCGCCTACAGCGATGTAGCCGAGGCGATGACGCAATACATTCCCGGGTGATTGTGGGAATGGTGCCTGCTCGATCTTCGTTATTGGTTACCCGATGCCTATCGACTGCAGCGAGGAGCGTCCATGAATCAGAAACCGACGCCCAAAAAGCCCCAGGAAAAAGACGACACCTATATGCACAAAGCATATATGTATACCGCGGTTTTATTGATCCTCGGTCTTGTCGGCGGTCTATTTCTGGCGGATCGGATCGTCAAAGCGGAAGCCCACCAGCAGGTCGAAAACGCCGAAGAATACTCCGATGACGACGCTGATTCGTCGGAGCGAGAACACACCCCACACCGCCGGTAAATGAACTGGAACGTGGCTGCGCACCTTGCGTCAACGACATCGATCCCCCTAGGCTGAGCGGCTGATCTGCGGCAGCGATGACGGCGATGTCAACGGTTGTCGTCCGGCATTCTGTATTTTCCCGATTTCGAGTCGATGGCGATGAAAGTCCACCTCATTACCTTTGGCTGCAAGGCCAATCAGTACGATAGCGAGAAGTTTCGGCGCGAATTTCAATCTCGCGGCGTTGAGATTGTCGACGAACCGTCGCAGGCCGACGCCTGCGTGGTCAATACCTGCACGGTGACCCACAAGGCCGACGCCGCGGCGCGCAAAAAGATTCGGCGCGTCCGCCGCGAGCATCCCAATGTGCGGATTCTCGTCGCCGGATGTTCGGCGGCATTGTTGCCTCAGATGTATGACGAGATGGACGCCGTCGACGATGTCGTCGGCGGCCACGACGCCGTCGAAATCGCCGACCAAATCGCGCCGGAAGCGCCCTATCTCGACACCCACGAAGAGCCCATTGGAGCTCGCCTTCTCGAGGAAAACGAGCGCGGCACCCGGGCGTGGATGAAAATCCAGGACGGCTGCGACCGCAACTGTTCGTTTTGTGCCACCCGACTTGCCCGGGGAGCCAGCCGATCGAGAGATCCGGGCGAGATCGTCGCCGAAGCCCAACAATTGGCCCAGCATCATCGAGAGATCGTATTTACGGGCATTCATATCGGTCATTACGGCCGTGATTTGGCTGCCGACGACGGCAATGAACAGACTTTGGCGGCACTTGCGAAACGGCTTATCGACGAGGTCGACGATGTGCGCTTTCGACTGGGCAGTATCGAGGCCACGGAAATCGACGATGATCTCCTCGATCTATTGGCCGATTCTAAGGGGCGTCTGGTTCCTCATCTGCACATTCCGATGCAGGCCGGTTCGGACAATGTGCTTCGGGATATGCGGCGATGGCACACCCGCGAACAGTACCGCACCCGGGTCCTCGAAATTGCCGAACGCCTCCCTTATATCGGGCTCGGCGCCGACGTGATCGTGGGCTTTCCCGGCGAGACCGACGAGGACTTTGAAGAGACCCGTGAACTCGTCGAAGAATTGCCCTTTACCTACCTGCACGTCTTTCCGTACTCCGAGCGCGACGACACGCCGGCGGCTGAACTTCCCGACAAGGTCCATTCCAAGGTGGCGGCGGCGCGCAGCAAGGAGTTGCGCGACCTGGCGATGCAAAAGGGCATCGACTATCGACAGGACCGCGCCGGCGAGACGGCGCAAATTATCGTCGAGGACAACGGCCGCGGGCTGACCGAGGACTATCTTCGCGTCGAACTAGAGGGCGTCGACGATGCTGATGTGGGCCGATTGATTTCGGCGCCGCTTTCGCTCCATGATCAGGATCAACTAAAGGCCCGGATCCCCGCCGGGGGAGCCGGTCGATGATCGAGCGATTCTGGTTGTTTCACTGCGCCTATGCCTCCGTTCCACGGGCGGTGCTCATCGGCGATGGGGGATGGCAGAAGGTTCGGATGCCCTTTTTGGCCGGTGTCGCTGAACACGACGAGCATGGATTGATCCTGCTCGATGCCCCTTACGGCCGGGAAGGACCGTCGAATGTGGGCGCTGTCGTCGGCTCGTTACTCGAATACGGAGGGTTGGTCTTTGAGGAGCGGTGGGCCGTTGTGCCTCGGATCGAGGAACTCGGTCTTCGCTCCGCTGATGTGCAAGACGTGTTGATGACGCATCTGCACTGCGATCACACCGGTGGGATGAAGACCGTCGCTCATGCTCGATTTCATTTATCGGAGCGGGAGTGGGAATTTGCCCACCAGGGATCGTCAAAGCTGGCGGCGACCCGCGGATATGCGCGCAGTGATTTCGAGGCCCTCGACCATCAGATCGTGACCCATGAACCGATGCCCCATCTCGCCGACAGCGAGCGGGGTCTCGATGTGCTCGGCGACGGCTCGATTGAGATGTTCTTTTTGCCCGGTCACACACCGGGCCATTGCGGATACCGCATTCACCTCGAGGAGGGACCGAATATCTTCTTTGCCGGCGATGCGGCGTTTACGGTCCCCCAGATTTTCGGCGAACAGAAGCCGGGATTGCTGCCCGACAATGTGGCGACGTCATCGGGTGGCGTCGACGTCTCGCTTCGCGCCCTCCGAAAACATCTGGAGCAAAGCGGCGATATCCCTGTGGTTTGCCACGATCTGGAACTCGGTGCCCGCTGCATCGACGAGGGACCGATCGCCTTTGGGGACTGAATTCCGGCCTCGGCCCCCCAGGAGCCGGGAGCTCATTAGAAGGGATATTTTTCCTGCGCCAGCACGGCATCGGCGACGGTATCCCACAGCTCGATGACGTTGATGCGGTGGTGAAACGTCAGTTTCTCAAAGGCCTCGAGGTGACTGTTGAGTTCGTCGCCTTCGGCGAGATTGTAGAGCAATCGCTCGCTGCGGTGGCGAACCGTATCGTAGGCATCGGCCAGTGCCAGGCGCGTTGCCGCGCGATGGACCGCGGTCTTTTCGAAGCCGCGCTCGTCGACCAGTTGCAGCGTACGACCCACCGTGGAGTCCATGACGTACAATTGGCTGATAATGTCGGCCAGGTCGATCAGGATCTCCTGGCGCTCGCGAAGATCGGCCATGTGTTTTTGGATCGCCTGATTGGCGCAGTAGATGCCGATCTTTTTGGATTGCTCGGTCACGAATTGCTCAAAGGCCATCTCCGGATCGTCGTCGCGCGGTGGCGGCGTCGGGCGCTCGCCTTCGGCCAGCGCCATTTCGACCTTCTGGATCTGCTCGAAGAGATCGAGCTGACCCTTCATGGTGCGCTTTAAGATCAATCCCGGAATCAGCATCCGGTTGATCTCATTGGTCCCCTCAAAGATGCGGTTGATCCGGGAGTCGCGGTAGACGCGCTCCACTTCGTATTCCGTGGAGTAGCCCATTCCACCGTGGATCTGGAGGGCTTCGTCGGCGCAGTAATCGAGGACCTCCGAGCCGTAGACCTTCATAATGGAGTCCTCGATGGCGAATTCCTCGATTTCCTCCATGACTTGCTCGGGATAGTCGTCGGCGTCGTCGTCCAACAACTCCAGGCTCCGATCCATATAACCGGAGACCCGGTAGCACATCGTCTCCAGGCTGTAGAGTTTGTAGGCCATCTGTGCCAGCTTGGAGCGAATGGCACCGAATTCGGCGATCGGTTGGCCGAATTGCTCGCGCTGCTGGGCGTATTTGGCGGCCACTTTCATGACCCGCTTGGCCCCGCCCAGGGAGCCGACTCCCAGTTTGAATCGGCCGATATTGAGGATGTTGAACGCGATTTTGTGGCCCTTGCCAATTTCGCCGAGCAGATTGTCGGCCGGGACCTTGACATCCTCGAGCTTTAACTCGCGGGTCGACGAGCCGCGAAGTCCCATCTTTTCTTCTTCTTCTCCGGGCTTGACGCCGTCGCGATCGGCTTCCACCAAAAAGGCCGTAAATTTATCGCCCTCGACCTGGGCGAAGACGGTAAACAGGTCTGCGAAGCCGGCGTTGGTGATCCACATTTTGGTGCCGTTGAGCACGTAGTGGTCGCCGTCGTCTGTCAATTCCGCTTTGGTCTTGGCCGCCAGGGCATCGGAGCCGCTTCCCGGTTCCGTCAACGCATAGGCGGCGATGGTGTCGGCCGTGGCGATTTCGGGAAGCCATTTCTGGCGCTGGTCGTGGGTGCCGAAATACAGCAGCGGCAGCATGCCAATTCCGGTATGCGCTCCGTAGGTGGTGGCCCATCCGGAGTATTTGGACAGGTATTCGGTGACGATCATGCTGGTGGTCTTGTCGACCTCCAGTCCCCCGTATTTTTCGGGAATATCGATCATGAGAAGACCGACGTCGGCCGCTTTTTTCAGGAGGCCGACCATCTTGTCGAAGTTTTTGTCCTCCAACTCATCGATGATCGGAAACACCTCTTTATTCATGAAGGTTTCCGCCGTCTTGGCGAACATACGTTGATCTTCGGTGAAGTCCTCCGGAGTAAAAATATTCTCCGAACCGACTTCATCGATGAGAAATGCACAACCGCTGGGCTTTTGGTCACTCATGGTCCCTCACTTGCCGTCGAATTGCCCTATTACTACGCCGTGAGCACTTGTGGACGGTGCATCTGACGTGTCGAGAATGCGCTGGGTCTGCGTTGCGGCTCGCTCAACATAGCCTTAGGCATCGCTTGGTTGCCGCGCCTTGGCCAGCACACCCTCGACGCTGCAGCTTGCTACCGTCAATTTCAGCTCAGGGCGTTATAAACCGGAATGAATGAAAATTCATTCAGAACCCAATACTCCTAAATGTTGTACACGTCGTCAACCGAGACCAGTTTTCGTTGTTCTGAAGGGGTCGGCGATCGCCAAAATACCAGTCCACATCGTGGAATGGTCGCTCCCCCAAATTTCGCTCGATAAGCCTGATCGCCCCGAGAGGTCAGGGACTGCGTCGCCCGGCGATCTGGTTTCGAAGATCCCAGTCGCGGTAGATGAAGGCGTCGATGCGGTTTTGGAAATGCCAGTATTTTTCGGCTGGCCACTGGCCGGTCAACGCGTAATAGGTGGTCTCGCGAACCGGTCCCGATTCGCGCTGTTTTTCGATGACGTCCCAATCTCTCAGAAGCTGCAAGGCGTTGATGAACGTCGGCTTGGAGATGCTCTCATAAAAGATGATATCGCCGCGCAGATAGCCCTTGCGCCCCCGTTTGATGGCCTGTTCGACCAGCTCTTTTTTTTCGATACGCCCCTCCTGGAGTTCGTCGAGCATCTTGGCGACAATGGCGTAGGCCTCCAGAAACGTCAGGATCATCCGACGCAGATAGTTGAGCTCTTCGGCCGGTTCGACGACGGTAATGGACTCGATGTCGCCGTCGTCGTCTTCGACCAATTCGAGCCACTGCGAGGAGGCGAAGTACTGGAGGGTGCGCATAAAGACATTTTCGAATTCGGCGCGCTCTTCGTAGATCCACTCGTATTTGAAGAGTCGACTCAAAAAGCGGGTCTCCTCCATCAATTCGCCAAGTGCAATATCGGGACCGTCAAAACGGAGGATGGCCGTCGCCAACAGCCCCTCGGGCACGAAGTGCTGGATCATGGTGTTGCGGTAGTACGCCAGCTCCAGGCGGTGGTCGTCGTCGAGTCCGTAGAAGCGCTCGTCGTCTTCGCGGCGGATGATGATCTGGTCTTCTTTATCGAAGATCGCCAGGGCGCGGTCGATGACATCGCTTACCGCATCGCCCATGGCACTTTCGATGGAGTCCAGGCCCGGTTTTGGCGAGTTGTTTCGGTGATGGAGCGATACCGTCGGCGCCGGCTGCCCGTCCGGTCGCCGGTCATCGATGGTGGAGCGATGGGCGGCCAGCGCTTCGCGAAGGGCGCCGGAGAGTCGAATTTTGCGGCCCGGCTGGGTCAGGAAGTGAATCAGAAAGCCGATCTCGAGCAGAAACTGGTTCCGCTCCAGTCCGCGCGACGGGTTGTTGAGCAGCACGGTCGCCGCCAGGGCCGTCGGAGAGACAGTGGTGATCTGATTGATGTCGTAGATGATGCGGTGGGCGAGGCGGACGGTCAGCGGATCGAGGTTTTCGTCGTCGGGCTCCAGTCGATCGATGTCGTAGCGATCGAAGTAGTCGTCGAGGTCGATGGGATCGTCGAATTCGACGTAGAGTCGGCCCTTCTTGCTGGTCAAAAAACGGGGGGTTTTAAGCAGGTCGGTGATCGATTCGCTCTCCTTTTCCTCGCCCAGCAATTCGCGGCGAAACGAGCCCTCCTCGATGATCTTTTCGTAGCCCACCGAGATGGGCACGATTTTGACGGAGTCCAGGCGTCCGGCGGCAAAGGCGCGCACGATCATGTCGAGCATGCCGTATTTGGGCTTGATGAGCTTGCCGGTGCGGCTTCGGGTCCCCTCGATAAAGAATTCAACCGGGTAGCTGCGCTCCATCAGTCGAATCAGGTATTCGCGAAAGACCACCGGGTACAAATCTTCGCCGCGAAAGGAGCGGCGGATAAAAAAGGCGCCGGCCCGTCGAAATAGCGGTCCCAGCGGCCAGAACGACAGATTGGCCCCGGCGGCAATATGAGGTGTCATCATGCCGTAGTGATAAAAGACGTAGCTCAATACCAGGTAGTCGATGTGGCTTTTGTGGCTCGGCACCAGCACAATGGAGCTGTCGCGAGCCGCCTCCCGAACGACCTCCAGGCCCTCTTCGTCGATCTCGAATCCATCGTAAATTCGATACCACACAAAGCTCAGAAGGGAGCTGAAGAATTTCATCGTCAGCAGGCTCGGTTCGGCGGCGATCTCGTCGAGCTGGTCGCGGGCGCGGTCGCGCAGAAATTGTTCGTCGACGCCCTGTTCTTCGGCCAGTCGCTGGATGGTGTCGACGAGTTCCGGCCGATTCAAGACCTCTTTTTGGATCGAGGCTTTGGAGACGGCCGTCGGGCCGAGGATGACCCGTCGTTCGCGCTCGATAAAATCCTCGAGTCGAGACCGCAACAGCTCTGAGGCGTCGGAGCTATCGGCGCTGGGATACTCGCGCAGAAAGTCCTTTAAGTTGATGGCACTCGAGACCTGGACGACGGGCTGGCCGAAGCGCAGAAAACTTTGCCAGAAGGTCTGTACGTAGTGGACGAATTTTCGGAAGAATCCAGGGGATTGGACAGTGCCAAAGATATCATCGAGAAAGCTCGCCCGCTGGGGTTCGGGTCGCTTCTCCCACACCAATAGCAGAGGTGTCACGTAGATCGGGCTGGATTGCCGGCGCTGAAGTCGGATAAGCCGGTATAGATAGGATTGACTGTACTCCAGGGCCTCTTCGGTATCCTGTCGGGGTCGCTCCAGAAATAAAAAGGCCGATTCTCCGTCGCCGACCAACGCCTCCATCTGGTCTTCGCGCGACGGAGCCTGGCGCCGAAAAAAGCGCCGAATCGACGACCACAGCCGCCGCAGCGGACGCAGGCTTACGCCGTTGGCAAAGCGGGCCAGCGGGAGGTCGTGTTCTAAGAATGCGTAGTTGAAGTACAGATAGTCCAGACGGCTTCGGGACTGCATGGTGTAGACGACAGTGCCTCGGTCGTCGGCATCGGCAATATCGTCGACGGAGCGGCGCTCAAAGAGGACGTGGGCAAATAAGAGGTTGGCCACAAAGCGAAACAGCCGTCCCAGCCGGTCGACCATCGCCGATGCCAGAGGGCGTTCGGAGAGTTGGGCGGCCAATTCACTAAAACGGCTGTCATCGACGTCGGGCTCTGATGTATCGTCGCCGTCGGTCAATTCCTCTTCCAGGACGGGCAACCCCTCGGGTAGCATTTCTTCGTAGGCCGGCGAGCGACGGTCTTCTTCGTCGGCGCTCTTCGAGCCGATGTCGTCGTCCGGTGGCGGATCCGGCGTCAAAGCGTCACCTCGTCGAGAAAGTGCGAATACGGCGCCTTAGGGCGGCCTTCGATGAGTCCGTTGTCGGGCAGGTTGTGGAGGCTGGCGATGACCATCATCACAGCATATGACGGGGGGATTGGCGTGGTTGCCGGAATCGTTCGGTGGCGTCGATCGGCCACCGATCGATGGTGATTTATAGTGTTTCGCATCCGGTACCACAACCGCACCCGGCGAACCTGTAGGGGGCGGACTCCACCTCCGGTTTGGTGCGGGCGACACACCGATTTTGTTGCGACCCCTGGCGCCGTATGGTAATGGAAACCCTGTGGCCGGGGCCTGAAGGTCCTTGCCCGAAGTTGGTTTTTCGAACCGCTGGCACCGGTGTTTTGGTACGGTGACTACCGGGGCGATATTAATTTCAGCGAACGCGTCGAGGTCCTGGTGACCTCTGTGTCGAGCAACAATGGAGACCGCTCCATGAATTCAAATCGCGTCCTGGTCTGGCTGCTGGCGTCCGCTCTGGTATTTCCGGCGACGACGGTCTTTGCGTTTGACGACGATGAGATGACCTTCGAGCCCGAAGAGGTCGAAGATGAGATGACCTTCGCCCCCGATGACCTGGAGGATGACGACTTCGATCCGGAGGACGAAATCGACGAGTCCGTCGATGTCGGCGTCGTCGCTGTCCCCGGCGACGACATCACCGCCGAAGAGCGCGATCGGCTCCAGGATGCGCTGCGCGATGCCGCCGATGATATCCCGGAAATCTCGATTTACGGCGATGCCGATCTATTGAGTGCGCTCGAAGAGCGCGGTCCCGATTACTGCAGTCGGGAGTCGATCTGTCTGGCCAGTGTCGGTGATGGGGTGGCCGTCGATCGCATCCTTCAGGCCCGCGTCGAGGACGACGGCGGTAGTTTCCGGCTCGATATCGACTACTTCGATGTCGACGACCGCCTCTTTGTGGCCTATCACTCCAATTCCGGGCTGTCGTCGATCGACGATGTTATAGAGGCCATTCCCCCCGGTGTCGACGATATCTTTGGGATTCGGCGCGATGTCGACGGCGATATGTACGTCGATGATCGCGACGTCAATATCCAGAGTGTCCTCGCCTACTCGACGGCCGGCGCCGCGGTGGCATCGCTGGGAACCGGCATCTTATTCGGAATGCAGGTCAACAGTCAGCAATCCGATCTGGAAGCCGCTCGCGACGGTGACGGCAACTACAGCGACCTGACCCAGACCGAGGCCCGCTCCCAGCAGCGAAGTATGGAAAATGCAGCGCTGACGGCCAATGTCTTTTACGGACTCTCCGCCGGACTGGCCGCCACAAGTCTGGCGCTCTTTGTCCTCGGCGGAGGCGACGATGCCACCGCCTCCTCCGGGCAAACCCCCTGGTATGGTGCTGTGGAGTGGTCGCCACAATTCGGAGGCGAACAGGTCGGCCTGGGAGCCACATTCAACTTTTAAATCCGTCGCTCCACCGGGGGTTGCGGCTGCTTGTTCGATACATCCTGCCACAAGGTCGATCGATGAAACGACATACCATCTCCATATTTGTTTCCGTCTTCGGCGTCGCTTTTGCCGTTGGATTCTGGTCGGGTTGTACCGTCGACTTTGATGTCGACGACGACCCCACGGTCTTTTCCTGTGAGACCGACGATGACTGCGTTGATCCCTACGTGTGCAATGAGCAGGCCGGTCACTGCGATGTGCCCGATGATGACGACGACAATGACAACCAGAATGATGGGACCATCGACGAGTGCGATCCGGAGGCACTGGGCGACGACTACCCCCTCGAAGAACCGCTCGATATCCCCGAGCAATGCGACGGCCAAGACACCAATTGCAATGGCACCATCGATGGTATGAGCTGTGAGACCAATGCCGATTGTCCCGAGAGCGGCGAAGACGTCTACGGCACCGAACTCGAGTACACCTGCAATACGGAACTGGAAGAACCACAGTGCGAGACATTTTTTCCGCCCAATGAGTTCGCCTGCAGCGGACCTTACGCCTGTGACAGCGAGCGCGGTGCCCACGAATCGGTCTACGAGGACTGCGGCGAGGGCAATCCGCCGCCGGAAAACCAGGATGATGGCAACGGAGAAAACGGCGATAACGAAGAGAACGGCGACAACGAAGAGAACGGCGACAACGAAGAGAACGGCGACAAC
>LFFM01002378.1_pt1 | contig 12462 bp, 13 predicted proteins | sample 643131 | NCBI WGS metagenome assembly LFFM01 (sample SAMN03777445, study PRJNA286221) | soda lake metagenome | biome: soda lake; feature: Kulunda steppe; material: water; isolation source: sample Tc-Br brine of Tanatar trona crystallizer | place: Russia: Kulunda steppe | collected 2011-07
CAGTTGGGATTAGGATTCGAGAAGAGTATGGGAAGGGTGTGGTGTACGTTGAGGATGCGGTTGTTCATCACAAACTGTTTGCGTATCGTGGTGAGTTCCGATGGTTGGTGTTTCGGTCCTTCTGGCAAGGGTTTTCGAAGCGTGTGATGGAGCTGTTGTATCCAGGGGCGCAAGGCAATGAGAGTGCGTTTTTGAAAGATCTGTTCGTGCGGGCGTTGCCGTCGCGGGTGAATCAGGCGGTTGTTGAGCGGTCGACGAAGCCACTTCGGGAAGCTGTTGCAATTGTCGTGTTTACTGCTGCGGTGGGACTTGGGTATCTGTACGGACTGACGAAGCGAGATGTGTTGCGTGAGGAGGTCGATTAAAATTCTTAGTCTATTTAGTTGTGATTATATTTCAGTAGTACTGTTATGATCTATTTCAGCGAGTTTGAGGAACGATCAGGTCGTAGGAGTGGTGTCTATGACACTCGAAGACCTGCTCAGAGAAACTTCGGAGGTTGACTGTCATGAGGTCTGGGAGAACGAGCGTACTCCGACTGCCATCAGGGTGTTGGGCGTGCGACTGCATTCGATGGGGCTGTCAGTGCAGGATGTCGTTGTTATTCTTGAATTCATCGGCGTTGATCGGTCTTGTGGAGCCATCTGGAATTGGATCCACGATCTCGCCGAAGCCTAGGCCGACTCGCCGATGGCAAGACCGTCGCGTGTTGCTGTCGATGAGAAACAGATCGACGTAGACGGCGACAAAAATGGCTGTAATCAGCGATTGATACGGAGACGAACTTACTGTTAGATATGATGTCAGGTATTGTCCAAAAAATAGCGACACCGAAGCAGAGCCGTTTTATTGACCACCTCGAAATCTGATGTACAAGAATGACTCAGCCGGATAGAGATATTACCACACGAGAAAAGGTAGACGCAATAAAACGTGTCGTCACCTTCCGGCCACGGTTCACCGCGATACTCGCCATCTTCGGTGGCGTTGTTGCGTTTCTTGAGGGAGTCGGGCTGAGTTTCATTTATCCTGTTTTGGAAGTTGCACAAGAGGGTGGCCGACCAGAACCACAAGATGGAATCATGGAAGCGTTTCTCTTCTTTTATGATTTAGCAGGAATTCCATTCACGCTTGAGTTCTTGATTATCGGTGTCGCCGGAATCATGACCGTTCGGTACACCGCGTCGTTCGTCGTCACCTGGCTCGGAGCGATCCTTCAGCAACGGTACGAGGAGGCGATGCGAACGAAAGCCTTTGAGTCCGCTCTCGCAGCGGGGATTGGCTACTACGATCAGCACGGGACCGACGACATTCTGAACGCGATCATCACCGAGACTCGGTACGCCGGGAAAGTGATCAAGTACTTGGTCCGGACGATCGAGCAACTGGCGCTCGCACTCGTCTATCTCGCCGTCATGATCTTCATTTCGCCACTGATGACGGTGTTCGCAATCGTCTTATTGGGCGGGATCACGGTCTTCCTTCGCTTTGTCGTCGAGCCGGCGTATGCCGTCGGAACCCGTGTCGCCGAGGCCAATCAGGACGTCCAGCGCTCGGTTCAGGCTGGTACCCAGGGTATCAGAGACGTCAAACTGTTCGGGCTCACCGAGGAGGTGTACAGCGAGTTTCGCCGGTCAATTCGCCAGTATACCAGATCGTCGATCGACGTCTCCCGCAACGAGGCGGCGATCAAGAACGCATACGAACTCACCGCTGCCCTGTCGATCTTCGTGTTGATTTACGTCGGGTTCGTGTTCAGCGGACTCTCACTCGGTGCGCTGGGTATTTTTCTCTTTGCGATGTTCATGCTCGCGCCGGTGGTGAGTAGTCTCAACTCGCACCTGTACAAGATGGAGGGGAACCTTTCGCACGTCGTTCGCACCCACGAGTTTATTCACGAGATACAGCAGCAACTCGAGGATGACGGCGATCGGGAGATCGAGCGAGCAGAGCGTATCACCTTCGAGGACGTTCGGTTCCGCTACGATAGTGCCGACGAAGAAGTGTTGCGTGGAATCAATTTCGCCGTCGAACGCGGTGAGTTCATCGCGTTCGTCGGCCAGTCCGGCGCTGGGAAATCGACGATCGTCTCATTGCTGGTCCGGATGTACTCCCTCGACGACGGTGAGATCAGGGCCGACGGTTTCCCGATCGGCAAGTTCGACCTCGCGTCTTGGCGCGACCGAATCGCCGTCGTTCGCCAGGAACCACACATGTTCAACGACACCCTCAAGCGAAACGTCACGATCGGGAACCGTGATGCAACCCGAAATGAAGTCGAACGCGTCTGTGAGATTGCTAGAGTCGATGAGTTCGTCGACGATCTTCCGAACGGCTACGGGTCCCAACTGGGTGATGATGGGGTCCGGTTATCTGGTGGCCAGCGCCAACGGGTCGCGCTCGCTCGAGCACTATTGACAGATGCTGATTTCCTCGTCCTAGACGAGGCGACGAGTGACTTGGATTCGACCCTTGAGCACGAGGTACAGGCGGCGATTGAGTCGATGGACCGGGAGTATGGAATTATCGCGATCGCACATCGGTTGTCGACTGTGCAAAACGCCGATCGGATCTACACGCTGGATAACGGGCGAATCGTTGAGCGCGGAACCCACGGTGAGTTGCTGGACGAGAACGGAGAGTACGCGGCACTGTTCACGATACAGTCGCAGAGGTGAGCGGTCTGCGTGCTGTACGGTTGTCACCGGGCATTCGTTGTGAGAGGTCGACTCTGGTGAACGATCGGTCAGTTGGCCGATGACGCGAATCACTCCGACTAGAAGCCTTCGACATCAGGGACACGCTCAATGTCGCTTTCGGCGCGCGCGGCCACCGCCCATGGCGGATCACTTCCTCCGGTGAGAGCGACGACCTCTACACCGCGTTCAGCGAAGCAGCGAGGACGTTGCTCTTGAGGTCAAGGATACGGAGATTCGACAGTTCGAGAATTCGCTTGCCTTGCGCAAACGCGGTCTCGCGGTCGACCTCTTGACCGACTGCTTAGACGTCCTCCCCGTCCGTCAGCGCATGTGACGTCGCCGTCAAGAATCGCCTCAGAAGCACCGCGCACCGACAAGACCTCTCACCAAGTACAGGCTCGCATAGTCGAATGCGTGGGCGTCAAGTTAGTCTGTCCGTTGATCCCTACGCGAAGCGGTTAGCATAGTGTTCCTCTCAGTCGGTCGCCCAACTAAGGGGGCGCTTCTCGATCGAATCGATGTACACCGCCAGCGGGTCTTCATTGCCACAGATGACGATTCGCTGACTCGGCGCTGCGGTCGCAGGTCGTGGGTGGCGTCCCGCGCCGATCCCAGCCATCTAACATGTTCGAGAGAGGAGGAGTTACGCGGAGGATGGTGGCGACGGCCACGTCATAGCGGTGGGCGACCAGCTGGTTCGTGTACGTGACCCCGTGGACGTATCGATTGTCCAGACGGTAGCCCTCTGAGCGTGCGAAGCCAACAAAGGTGGACACTGTGCAGACTCGGTACTGCGTCGGCAGTGGTGATCGCGTAGTCGTCACTGCCAGGAAGGGGTCGGCGGTCGATGACTACGTGGTGGCCACTGGGGTTGGGTTGTTGGGTTATTATCTTCGTTCGCTGCGGGACCGTCCCGCTTCGTCGGGAGAAGGTTGGACGTGGGTTTTGTGATTGACGGGTGGTGGGCGGTCGTTTTTCCGTGTCGGTGGACACGTTGCGGGAGTTGGGAATGGTGTCACGCCAGGCTATTGGTTTGGAAGCGGGCGGTGTGGGTGACAGCGTGGTGGTTCCCAGTGTCGAGGGGGCGGGGGAGGGGTGCGTGGATGGAGGTGATCACCTTTTACGACACTATTAAGTATCCCACAATCCAGCGTCAGAATATCATGAAAACGCTTCTCGTCTTGGATGTTGACGGTGTATTAACCGACGGATCCATCAACATCGGCTCGTCTGGAGAGGTGTTCAAATCTTTCAACGTCAAGGATGGGATGGGGATCGGGAACTGGTTGTCCACTGGGCGTGAGGTTGTGATAATTACTGGTCGTGAATCCGAATTGCTCACCCGACGTGCAGCCGAACTCGGGATAGAAACTGTCTATCAAGGTATTTCGGACAAAAAATCAGTGCTCAGAACCGTCACAGGGGATCGTGAGGTAGAATTGAGCGAGACGGTATACGTTGGTGATGACGTAAGCGACATCGAAGCGATGGAACTAGTTGGATTGAGCGTTGCGCCAGCTGATGCGCATCCAACCGTGCAGAACGTTGCAGATATCGTCACGCGAAACGTAGGTGGAGACGGCGCAGTCCGAGAAATAACCGACTCCCTTCTCTCGAGTGAACAAACCGTGTTAGGGGTTATTCCCGCACGGTACGGCTCCTCACGGTACCCCGGCAAACCACTAGCAGAGATCGCAGGGACGCCAATGATCGAACACGTGTATACCCGCGCGAGTGAGGCCACGGCCCTCGATGAATTGGTGGTTGCCACGGACGACGAGCAGATACTCACAACCGTCGAGGATTTCGGTGGTGACGCCATTATGACGGCTACCGACCATCAGAGTGGAACCGACCGTGTGTACGAAGTAGCAACGAAAGAGAACGCGGATGTGATCGTAAACATACAGGGAGACGAACCGCTGATCGATCCGGCTGTGATCGACGAGACAGTCAACTCGCTCGTTTTAAGTCCAGCGCGAATGTCGACGCCGATCACCCGGATAACCGATGCGAAGAATTTCACCGACGAGAACACTGTGAAGGTCGTCTTCGACACAGATGGACTGGCACTGTACTTCTCTCGAGCACCGATCCCAACGCGGTCAGCGCCGACAGAAGCGTGGAAACATATCGGTCTCTATGCGTTCGAACGTGATCTCCTGCTGGAGTATCCAGACTTGGAGTCCACGCTTGAGGGAGATGAGGATCTCGAACAACTTCGAGTACTGGAACAAGGGTTCGACATCCAGACGGTAAAAGTTGATTACGATGGGCCAGAAGTGAACGTACCAGCAGACATCTCGACGGTAGAAAGACAACTCGAAACCAATGACTGAATTAAAAATAGACGACATACCAGTATCGAACGAAGACACACAGTTTCTGATAGCCGGACCGTGTGTGCTGGAAGGGAAGGAACATGCACTAACTATCGGCCGGGAGCTCAAGGAAATCTGTAGCCGACACGGTATCGAGTACGTGTTCAAAGCCTCCTTCGACAAAGCAAACCGGAGCTCGATCGATTCCTACCGCGGTCCAGGTCTCGAAGCGGGCCTCGAAACACTCGGCGAAATCCGCGATACACTTGGCGTGCCGGTACTGACCGATTTTCACACACCGGAGCAAGCCGACGCCGTCGCTGAGGTCGTGGACGTACTTCAGATTCCGGCGTTCCTCTGTCGACAGACCGATCTCATCGTCGCTGCCGCAAAAACCGGCCTCCCCCTCCACATCAAAAAGGGGCAATTTCTGTCGGCCGAGGAGATGTCCAACGTCGTGGATAAAGCCGCAGCCGCCGGAAACGAACAGGTAATTCTGTGTGAGCGTGGTGCGCAGTTCGGCTACAACAACTTGGTCGTCGATATGCGGAACCTCGAAATAATGAAAGAACTCGGACAACCTGTCGTCTTCGACGCAACGCACTCAGTCCAGCGGCCGGGCGCCCGCGGTGAGAGCACCGGTGGAGACAGACGATTTGCCTACCCGCTCGCGAGAGCGGCAACGGCTGTCGGTGTCGCCGGCCTGTTCATGGAAGTCCACGACGATCCACCATCGGCAAAATGTGATTCGGCGACACAGTTACCCCTCGATGGAATCGAACCGATCATCGAACGACTCGTCGAGATCGATTGCGTGATGAAGGGATAACGAATGCGAGGACTCATCCAACAGACACTCGAAACCCAGGCGGAAGCACTGGAGGCCCTCGTTGAAACGGACACTATCGCAGAGATTGAACGAGCAGCAGAGCTCATCCACAACGGGGAGGGACGGGTAATTCTGACTGGGATCGGGAAGTCCGGAGATATCGCGAAGAAGATTTCCTCGACGCTGTCGAGCATCGGGGAGTCTTCGTTTTTCATCCACCCGGTGGAAGCCCAGCACGGAGATCTCGGGGCGATTTCGGTCGCAGACATCGTTATACTGCTATCGAATAGCGGTAATACGTCTGAGGTGGTCGAATTCGCGTTCTTCGCGAATCGATTCGATGTAAAGACGATTGCGATTACGTCCGATCCGGAATCGGAACTCGCGGACGTAGCCGACGTACACGTCGATACTCGTGTTGCTGAGGAGGGTGCACTGGTCGATCTGGTCCCGATGGCGAGCACGACCGTGACGATGGCGATCGGTGACGCCATCGCGAACGCGATTATGTCCCTAAAAGAGTTCGACGAGGAGCGGTTCGCGCATTATCATCCTGGAGGGACTATTGGGAAACGGCTGCTTCTGACGGTTGAGGACGTAATGTACACCGATCTCCCGACAGCCAGTCCAGACGAGACGCTTCTCGAGGCCGTGACGAAAATGAGCGAAGGTGCGAAAGGTATCATCGTTGTTACTGACGAGGACCGGGAGGTATTGGGAGTGATAACGGATGGTGACCTACGCAGGCTTGTGGAATCATCACTGAATTTCCGTGAATCGACGGTTGGGGATGCAATGACACTTGATCCAATTACGATAGAGCCGACAGCTGCGGCTGTGCGAGCGCTCAACGTGCTGGATAATTACGGTATTACGCAAGTGATCGTAGCCGATAATGGCCGTTTCGAAGGGATTGTTCACTTCCATGATTTGGTAAGTGAAGGGATCAAGTAACATTTCTTCGTAATATATGGGCCAGAAGAAATCCGATAGATTCTCAAAAAGTGTTTTATATACTCTCCAGAGCCAAGGAATAGAAGGGTTGCTTCTACAATCCCTCAACAGATTTGGAATTGAATCTCTTAATCCACTCTTCATCAAATACAAGTGGGGATTCAAAGAAGACGTAACGATTGAGGATTTGGAACTCATTAGCATACCTCCCAATGAGGTGAAATATTACGACGCATTTCCATTTCAAGACACTGGAATGAATGCTGTATTGGGAACTGGAATGGGTTCTTGGGACAATTACAAAAAACCACTCGAGGACATTCCTCAGTATCAGGCTATCCATAATCGATTCAACCACGGCGTTTCGTGGGGGGACACAGAATACTATAACACCAGTTTAGATCGGATAAAGAAGGGAGATGTCGCTTGGAAATCCAGTACTGTCAGGGCATTAGATGCGTACTGCGAGGAGATTGATTCGCTATTTGAAAAAATTAACTCGGAGGGGTACCGTTCCCAGTATCAATTATATCAAAAAGGGTCAAGTTATAATCAGACTCGGGTGAACGATTATTTTATCCCTGATGAGTTACGAGTTGCGGTTGATCGGAAAGGCGACTTTATTCGAGTGAGTGGTGGCTTTCATCGGTTAGCAATAGCTAGAATATCAGAAGAAGTTGAACGCATTCCAGCAATACTTCAAATCAAGCATAAAGAATGGAATAATGAGCGAGGTATCACACGAGAACCGTTGACATTAGACCACCCATTGGTTCAATTGGCTAACAATAACATGTAAATTAGGTCATAATGCCGATTGTGTACCACTATGGGAAGAATTATCATCAGCCCCTATGTCTTTTAGTTCAGACATAATATTATCAAGAGACGAACCGACTTCGACGATTTCACATCCCTCAGATGACATTTGAGCTTGACCTGATATCATATATGTTTCTAACGCTTTTTCTACATCACAGTGATTATTGAGAAATTTTACACTATTGACAGGACCTAGTTCCTTTAGCCCGGTATTATTTAAATCTGCAACTATGACTGGAGTTCCAAGAACGCTAGCTTCAATAAACGCAGTTGAATTATCTGTCACAGCCACCTTCGACCTAATAAGAGCCGAATCTATGTCCTTGAATGAACGTATATAGTCGCCCATACCTTTATTTTCATACCAATGATTATCCTCTCTAGGATGAAGCTTGATAGCAAAATCCCATCCCTCAAATTCGCATTTGTTTATGATGGTTCTAACAAAAGACTCATATTCAGATGTGAGATCTACTGACACCGAGTGTGCTTGGCTAATAAATAAAACATCAATATCGGGTGAGCTCTGATGGTGGCTATGTTTTTTGGAAAGATAATCGTACCATGGACTACCTACTGAAATAATATTAGAGTCTTCATGAGCTACTCGTTGGAAATGGTCAACCCAGGTTTCTCCCCAGACAAAGTATGTGAGAGGTTGATAAAATGGTATGGAGGTTTTGAAGTCCAGTCTATCCTCATTCGGTTCAAGACCTGGCCAGCAATTGCCTGAAGAAATTGGCTGAGTCCCATACTGATAAACAAATACTTTTCCACGGTCTGTAGAAGATATCAGATAAGGCATAGGCCTGTGAGTATGAATGGATGGGTTTGAGGATGTTAATTTATTTATTGAATTGCCTTTAATACGTTCTAATAGTAATAAATTATAGGCGTATATCCAATCGCGCAATGTAATATTTGAGTCTTTATCCAAATAACTGTGTAAGCTTTTGATATTAAGAAATGATTCAAATGGCGATAGAAGAATTTGGCGAAGAGATAATGTTTTATGCAAATCCGTATGATTAATCACTGAATTATTTTCTTCCCATTCACTGCTTTTATTTTCTGCGCTTGGAGTGCAGAGTATTATTACATCTTCACCCTCTTCTGATAGAGATCTAGCGACTTCAGCCAGAGTGTAGGACCTATATTGACTAGTTGATGAGATAGAAACGATATGGTCCCATTCAATATTTTCGACGTCACGAACAGATTTGCCCCGGGCAAATACCTTCGTATAAATTAAATAACAGATTAATAAAGGCGCGAATAAAACAGATCTAAGAAAAGGAACAGTTTTTTCCTCAGCAAAATTTGTATTGTTTCTACGTTTATATAGTGCTCGGTATGCTGCAAAGTAGTAGGGATTGCTATAAAACAGGTCCGAAATATCTTCGAATTGTGATTGGGAGAATGGCACGATCTACCTCACAAAATATTCCATGTCTATATTAACCAACTCATTGCCAGCCATTATTTGAAGCTTGAGAATTTACGTCGGGATGATCAAAATCCACGGAACTGTTGTAATATTCTAATAGTTTTTGAGCCCAGTGTTTGTGTCGGGCAATAATCAGTACTGGGATTGTTTCTAGGTTGAGGATTTTTGCAATGGCTAAACGGTGTCTTCCATCCACGAACATAAAATCCCCATTTCTCGAGATGTCGACTGTTATTTCATTAATTTTAGCATTTAAATAACCCAAATTTTTTAAACTACATATGTCACCCGATCGCAATAATTCGGTTTGAGTTTTATATCCCTCTCTTTTTATACTGTTATAAAGGCGATCAATATATTTGCATCGGTTTAAAATATCTTCCTGGGTATTGCAACCATGCCATCTTAAGTCATTACTTTCAGCCAACTCAAAAAATGATTGGACTAGCTCTGTGTTTTCCCATGGCTTATTTTCTACAAAATGTTCTTCCAAAGATTTATAAAATATAGTGTTTGAGAATCGATCTGTTTTGAATATAGGTTTTTTGTCATGAGTAACCCGTAGGTCCCAATCACCTCCAATAATAGCACCAATATCAAATACTCTTTCAGAAGCTACATTAGGCAATTGCGAAAATCTTTCTACATTGTTGGGGTCCACATAACGAAGTGCAAATGGGTTAACTCCATCTATTTGAATACATATTTCTGGTTTTAAAATATTTTTATAAAAATTTGGTGCGAAATTCAAGTATCTGCGTTTCAAATAAGGAGTCTTTAAGAAGATGACCTCTATAAACCGACAAGATTTATACACCATACCTTTCCGAAAGAAGTTTTTCTTTAACCATGAGTCAGAAAGATACATATTAAAGCTAAACGATTATTATTTACGGATTATTTATGAGTTATGCTCGTAAAAAACGAAAGGCATCGGGGCCAATTAAATTTGTCGTAGTTGGATAGCAGTTCCATAACCAGACAATTTCTTAGCAGTCTCATAGATAGTTCACCAGTACTGAGCTATTGTGTCGCTGGGGAGTTGTGAATCAACGGAATCGATAGTACTCCAGCAAAGCTTTTTTATAGTTGGATTTGAGTGAGTGCTAGTTGAAAGTACACCCCAAATACAGACCTATTCAAATTTACTTAGTGCAGATTGCTGGACAGAAGCGTAACCGGCGTCGGAAACTCTTCTCAGATATAATTTTTCATTTGATAACTCGGGGCAAAATTAACGACGAAACACGAAAACAGCCAACCATTGACGAGTCCTGCGGCCCTTCCTTTCGCTACCAGGAAAAGGTATTCAGACGCAACCCATAGTCCACGTCCGGGAACTCCAGGTCCAGACTGATACGGCTGAGCACCACCGTTACAGCTCGTCCACATACGAGTTTTACTTGACCACTACCTCGTCATTATCCGATCGAGACTCTGGTCGGCATCGCCTGTGTTCAGCATAACTCAACTGTTGTACAGCAGGTTGTCCATCATCCAGAGGAAGCGTCTGTAGCCGAGGTCGCGGGACCGCGTCTTGGCGGCAAACTTGCTCTTCTTGTCTCGGAATGCAGTCTTGGGTGTCACCAGTAGCTGAATAGACATCAGCGGCGTCTTGATACAACGAAACGATGGTTGAGTCAGCGACAAGAACGTCTCGAAAGCGTTCGAGACGGCCATTGAGGTCTCTTCATCCAGTATCGATATTCTCGAGTGTATTATCGAGAATCTCTCGAAGAAGTGCGACAAAACCGGGTTCGAGCTAGTCGTGGAACGATACATAAGAGAGCTCGTCGCAATCAGCTATCTCAATGTACCGTTCAAGAAATGCCTGTAAAAACCGATCAGATCCGGCTACAAAGCCAAATGAGAGTGTGTAGAACAGCGCGACAATACCGAACTTCCGTTCGCGTAAATCACCAGAGGAACCGCTCTTTATATCCGATTAACAATCAATGAATCCGTTGGTGTATAGGTCATACTCTCCACCGGGTTTCTCCGACAGGTAGTTACAACGATGTCTGATCAGGTGAGACTCCGCTAAGCTATAACCGAGGCTAAATACGAAAGATATATGATATTTCCAGTTTTTAGTAGCCGTATGAAGAATATGATTGAATCGCGCGTAAAGAGTGGCCTGCGGAGATTTGGAATCGACATCAGTTATGTGTATAACGGGCATCGCAACCCAAAAATGTATACAAACTGCTTAAAAGGTGCCATTTCAGTAAGAAGCCCCTGAATATTATCCAAGTTGGTGCTAATGATGGAAAACATAATGATCCGATTTATGATTTTGTAAAAGATCACAAAAGCTCAACTAATATTATTCTGGTTGAGCCAATAAGAACTGTTCTTCCATATTTAGAAGAAAATTATTCATATCACCCTTCAGCAGAAATAGTTAATAAAGCTATTGGTGGTCAAGAATCTTCGTCTATGCGGTTATACGGGATAGATCAAAATTATTGGGATAATATAAGTGCAGGATATGGAGAAGATTGGCCTGATTATCGAATCCCAACTGGCGTGGCTACTACAAATAAGGATCAGTTGTTACAATGGATTTCGGAAAATGTCCAGTCTGATGATAGCCCAGAAAGTATTATAGAGGAATTCGATGTGGAAATCGCTCAGCCCAATTCGATTATAACCCAATCACAGATCATGAGTGATGTCCAGCTGTTACAGGTGGATGTAGAAGGACTTGATGACGAGGTAGTCTTTTCATTTTTTGAAGCAGATGTATACCCAAATATCATTAATATTGAAAATAAACATCTAAGCCAAGAAAGTCAGGAAAGATATGATCAAAGATGCAAAAATGAGGGTTATGATGTGTACAACTATAGCTCTGGTGAGAAACTTGCGATAAGGTATGTATGAACCACATAGAATTTATCGGACCTGCCGGCAGTGGGAGATCTAAACCGAGCCAGAGCGAGACCGATGACATCAAAATCTACAAACGCCTCACCTTTCTAACGCGACTCTGCAACGGTGCAACACTTCTTGAAGCCGCTGAAGACGTTGGCGTCTCAGAGGGGACAGCCAGCAATTGAGTCAGGCGCTGGAAGGAAGGAGGCCTCGAAAAACTCACCCCGAACTTCGGGAGCGGTAGTACATCGTAGAACATTTGAACAACCGGTTCTCCGCAACAGCATCAACAGCCACTCTATGACGAGTCTTCAAATCGAGTTTCTCAATAGGTTTTCAGAGGTACTGCATATGAAAAAGTTGATTTGCAAGGAATAACATACGTGCCCATATGGTTAAAAATGTTGTATATGCTACCGACGATAATTATTGGATCCCTCTTTACGTGTCAATATATTCTTTGCTCTATAACAACCCTAAAGACAAATTTGACATATTCATAATGTGCAAGGA
>LFFM01002379.1_pt1 | contig 12460 bp, 8 predicted proteins | sample 643131 | NCBI WGS metagenome assembly LFFM01 (sample SAMN03777445, study PRJNA286221) | soda lake metagenome | biome: soda lake; feature: Kulunda steppe; material: water; isolation source: sample Tc-Br brine of Tanatar trona crystallizer | place: Russia: Kulunda steppe | collected 2011-07
CGATCCCGCTGCCGACGAAGACGCTCGAGATCCCGTCGCGAAAGTCCCCGGACGGTGAGGGGACGGCGACGTGGGAGCACTGGGAGATGCGCGTCCACAAGCGTCTGATCGACATCGACGCCGACGAACGTGCGCTCCGCCAGCTCATGCGCGTCCAAGTGCCCAACGACGTCAGCATCGAGATCGTTCTCGAAGACTAAGCGCTAGGGCGACTCCGCGCTACGCCTTCTCGTTTCTTTTCACCCCGATAGCAGTGCGGCCGTCCCGCCCGGATCACCGTACGCTCAGTACGCTGGATCGCCCAGCGACGAGGCCGAGGAACGCACCGGTCGCGTGCGCGATCAGTGCGACGCCCGGAGCGGCAGTTACGAGCGTCAACACGACCGCGAGCGCGGCGAAAAGGGCGAACTGTGCGCGCGGTGTCAGTCGGAGTCGATCGAATATGGTCGTCGTAACCACGTTGCCGGCAAGCAGATAGCCGCCAAGCGCAAACACCGCGCCGCTGATCCCGAGTACTGCGGGAGACGACCCCGCGAGTCCGCCGAGAACGACCTGTGCGACGCCCGCGATGCCGCCGCTCGCGACAACGAACGCGTGAAACCGGAGTCGGGTCGTTCGGCGCTCGACGAGCGGCCCGAAAAGCAAAAGCCCGACCGCGTTCGCCAGCAGGTGACCCACGGACCCGTGGGCGTAGACGCTGGTGACGACCGTCCACGGAGCGACCGACAGCGGGGTCGACAGCGCGAACACCCACGCGAGGCCGACGACTCCGAGAGCGGCCTGAACGGCCCCGACGAGACAGACGATCCCGAGCGTCTCCAGCGTGGCACGCATCAGGGCACAATTCGGCGTCTAACGACTTAAAATGGGCGTCGAACCCGACTGACGCTTGACGAACAAGCTACCCACACCGCATCAAACAGATGTAGCCACGAGGAGACGCCGGCCGCCGTGCCCCGTCGGCTTCGGAAGGGCCTTTTAGTCCGACCGACGAACTGGTGGTATGTTCAGGCAGTTCCGGTCGGAGGTGTCGTCAGCGCTCACCGACGCGCTTGCGAGCCTCGATCTTCCGACCGACGACCTCGGTATCGAACGCCCGCCGGACGATATGGACGCGACACTCGCCTCTAGCGTCGCGTTCCGGCTCGCTGGCATCGTCGGTGACGCGCCGCCGAACGTCGCGAGCGATGTCGCCGGCGCGGTCGATACCGACGGGTACGACTACCTCACCGCTGTCGACACCGCCGGGCCGTACATCAACTTTCACCCGGGCGAGGAGTATCTTGTTGACACGCTTGCGTCCGCGGCCAGTGACGAGGCGTACGGGACGCTTCCGGACCGCGACGTGCGCACCGTCGTCGAACACACGAGCGCAAACCCAACGGGGCCGGTCCACGTCGGGCGCGCCCGGAACCCGATAGTCGGCGACGCGGTCGCAAACGTGCTCGAATACGCCGGATACGATGTCGACCGGCACTACTACGTCAACGACGCGGGACGGCAGATGGCCGTGTTCACGTGGGCATACGAGACGTTCGACGAGAGTGATCTGGCCGACGACCCCGCCCGCGACCGCGTCGAGTACGACCTCGTCCGCTACTACCGGAAGGGTAACGAGTTCCTGGAACACGCTGACCCCGACGAGGTCGAGGCCGCGGAGGCGGAGATATCGGCGATCCTTCAGGGACTGGAGGCGGGCAACGAAGCGACCTACGAGCGCGTTAGCGAGGTTGTCGACGCGGTGCTTGGCGGAATGAAAGAGTGTCTCGCGCGACTCCCCGCCGAGTTCGACGAGTTCATCAAGGAGACGCAGTTCATGCTCGATGGGTCGACCGGTGACGTGGCCGAGCGGCTCAAAGAGACGGAGTACGCCGTCTACGAGGAGGACGCGTGGCAGTTAGCGCTCGACGAGTGGGGAATAGAAAAGAACCTTGTCTTCTTGCGGTCCGACGACACCAGTCTCTACACCACCCGCGACTTGGCCCACCACGAGTGGAAGTTCGCCAACTACGACCGCGCAGTCACCGTACTCGGCGAGGACCACAAGCTGCAGGCCGACCAGCTCGATGCGACGCTGGAGATTCTCGGCAACGACACCGACGCGCTCGGACACGTCATCTACTCGTACGTTAATCTGCCCGACGGAAAGATGTCGACCCGGAAGGGGACCGGCGTAATGCTCGATGACCTGCTCGACGAGGCGGTCGACCGCGCCCGCGAGGCCGTGGAGAGTCGGATGGACGACCGCATCCGCGACGATGATCTGACCGAGGAGGATATCGAGCGGATTGCTCACCAAGTGGGAATCGGGGCGGTCCGGTACGACATCGTCTCGAAGCAGCCCGCGAAGGCAATCACCTTCGATTGGGACGACGCGCTCGACTTCGAGGGGCAGTCTGCCCCGTTTGTCCAGTACGTCCACGCGCGCTGTTGTGGCATCCTCGACGAGGCGGCTGATGCCGGGGTCGAGGTGCCTGTGGTGACGGCGAACACGGACGGGACCGATGACGCCGAGGCTCTCGACGTCGACGCGTCGACGCTGGAGACCGAGGAAGCCCGCGACCTCCTCCGTGAGGTTGCTCGCTTCCCCGCCGCGATCGAGGCGGCGGCAGACGACTTGGAGCCGCACACGATCGCCACGTTCACCCGCGAGTTCGCCGACGCGTACAACGCGTTCTATCGTGAGTGTCCCGTATTGACTGCCAAGAACGACGACCTTCGCGACGCGCGGCTTGCCGTCGTCGCCGCAGCTAGACACACGATGGCGAACGCGTTGGATGTCCTCGGCGTTGCGGCCCCCGAGTCGATGTGAGTCGGTAGCAGTCGGACCACGGCAACACTCGAACCGTGGGTCAAAGGTTACTTACACGCACGCGGCCGTATTCGGAGTAATGAGTAGCGACGCACAGCAGACAAGTGAGGACCGGCGGAAATACGAGTTCCGTAAGGTCATCGAGGAGCTCCGCGAGTTCGAGGGCTCAGGCACCCAGCTCGTCACCATCTACATTCCGGAGGACAAACAGATCTCCGACGTAGTCGCACACGTCACCCAAGAGCACAGCGAAGCGGCCAACATCAAGTCCAAACAGACTCGAACGAACGTCCAAGACGCCCTAACGAGCATCAAGGACCGGCTCCGCTACTACGACACGTTCCCCCCGGAGAACGGGATCGTCATTTTCTCCGGTGCGATCGACGCTGGCGGCGGCCAGACTGACATGGTTACTCGAACGCTAGAGTCGCCGCCTCAGCCCGTCGAGTCGTTCCGGTATCACTGCGACTCGGAGTTCCTCACCGAGCCGCTCGAACACATGCTGGAGGACTCAGGGCTCTTTGGGCTCATCGTTCTCGACCGCCGCGAGGCCAACGTCGGGTGGCTGAAGGGCAAACGAATCGAGCCGGTCAAGTCCGCGTCGTCGCTCGTTCCCGGAAAGCAGCGGAAGGGTGGCCAGTCCGCACAGCGGTTCGCCCGACTTCGGTTGGAAGCCATCGACAACTTCTATCAGGAGGTCGCAGGAATGGCCAACGACCTCTTCGTTGACAAGCGGCACGAACTCGACGGAATCTTAGTCGGCGGCCCCTCACCGACGAAAGACGAGTTCCTCGACGGCGACTACCTCCACCACGAGCTACAGGACACAGTACTTGGCAAGTTCGACGTAGCGTACACGGACGAGTCCGGGTTGAAAGACCTCGTCGACAACGCGAGTGAGGCACTCGCCGATCAGGAAATCGTCGAGGATAAACGTCAGATGGAAGAGTTCTTCGAGAACCTCCACACCGGCGAGGAGGCGACCTACGGGTTCGAACAAACCCGTCGGAACCTAATCATGGGCTCGGTCGACCGGCTGCTCATCTCCGAGGACCTCCGGTCGGACGTGATCGTCTACGAGTGTCCGAACGGCGACGAAGAGTATGAGGTGGTCGACGCACGACACTCCACGCCAACGCACGAGTGTGAAGAGTGTGGCGAGGAAGCCGAGGTTGTCGAGCGCGAGGATGTCATCGAACACCTGATGGCGATCGCCGAACAGCGCGGCACGGAGACGAAATTCATCTCTACCGACTTCGAGAAGGGCGAGCAGCTCATGGACGCGTTCGGCGGCGTCGCCGGAATTCTCCGCTACTCGACTGGTGTCTAAGGCTTCACACCGCCTTTTCCACTCTCACTCCGGCGGTGTCGGAAGCTCTAGACACGCACAGGCGTCGGTCTCCGGGTCGAAACAGTCTGGACACTCCGGTTTTCTGTCGATGATCGTGTCCAGTCGGTCGGCGACGGTTCCGTCGATCACCGCCTCCAACTCGCGTGCTTCCGCCCGGAACTCCTCGACGGCGAGGACGTTTGCGAGGAAGCGCTCGATGATACAGTAGGTTCGGAGCGCCTCGCGGGCGCGGACAATCCCGTCGTCAGTGAGACGGACTCCCTTGTACTTCTCGTGTTCGGCGAGCCCGCGGGATTCAAGTTTCCCAATCATCTCATTTGCGCTCGCCGGGCTAACATCGAGGGCGTCCGCGATATCCCCGGTCGATGCTGGCCCGTCGGTTCCCTGTTGGATGACGTATATCGTCTTCAGATACTGGTCCGCGGTGTTCACGCTTCTCCTCCGTCGCTACCGCTCTCCGGCGGCGCTCTCGTGGCGTTCATCGTCGTTCCATGACCTCCGTGACCTCCCGCACTCCCTCTGACTCCTCCTCACGGATCGTCGTCAAGGTGTCCAGTAGCTCGTCGCGGTCGATCGAAAAGTCGGCGTCTGACTCACGGATCGCCTCGATCAAGTCGTCGTAGAACTTGTAGGCGGTCTCCTCGTTACACAGTTGGTCGTACAACACACCGTCGAAGTCTTCGGGGCGGGTGCGACCGTATCTGGCGTCCACGAGCGACTCGATCTCATCGAACGGAACGCTGTCGACGCCGAGCCCGTCGATGAGCGCCTCCAGTCGGTCACGGTGGTCTGCCGACTCCTCTGCGGCCTCCTCGAGAAGTGTCTCGACCTCCTCGTCGAGTTCCTCGTCGAGACTCCGGTAGTGGTGGTACGCTCGCGCCTCAACCACCTCTTCCAGTACGATCCCGATCTGAAGCAGACGCGCGAGCTGGTCGTCGGTTGTCACCCGCTGACCGACGCTCACCCCGACCACCTGATCGATACGTCCGTTCGCATACACCCTCCGCTCGGGTCTTCCGTGACTTAAGCCGTTCCCTCGCTGGGTTGTCGATACACCGGCGAGCGTACTATTCACAAAGAACGGGAATGTCCCGCTACTGTAGGCGTTCGAAGACGAGTTCCGTGACATCCTCGCGGAACTCGTCGACTGCGATCTCTTCGAGAACGGGGACAAAGAAGCCCTCAACGAGCATGTTCCGTGCCGTTCGCGAGTCGATCGATCGGCTCTCTAGGTAGAACAGGTCTTCTGCGTCGACCTGCCCGACCGTCGCGGAGTGGGAGGCCTCCGTGTCGTGGTTGTGGATGATCAGCTTCGGCGACGCGTCCGCCTCGGCGTCGTCCGACAGCATCAGCGTGTTCTCGCGCTGGTAACTCGAGGTGTTCCACGCGTCCTCGCCGACGTCCTGAACCCCCTCGTAGACTGAGCGGGCCACGTCGTCGAGCACGCCACGCGTGACGAGGTCGGCGGTCGTGTGCTCGGCCTCGTGCCACACTCGGGCGTTGATGTCGAAGTGCTGGTCGTCGGTCCCGAAGAACGTGCCGACGATCTGACTCTCCGAGCCGTCGCCGGCCAGCTCCGTCTCCACGTCCGACCGGGTGAGCTTCGAGCCGAAATTGCTCTCGATCCAGTCGATTGTCGCGTACGTGTCCGTCACGCCGCGTTTCAGCGCGTAGGTGTAGGTATCGTCGTCGAGGTTCTGGAGCGAGCCGAATTGGACGTTTGCGTTCTCGCCCGCAACGACTTCGACGAGGTTCGAGAAGTATCGGTCCCCGTCGACATCGTCGTCCGCCGACGTGATCGATTCGAGGATCGTTACCGACGACGACTCCTCAGCGACGACGAGCGTCTGGCTGAACAGCGACCGGGAGCTCATCTCCGCACGTACTGTCACGTCCTCGACATCGACGCCCTCGGGGACGTAGACGAACGTACCGGTCGTGAACAGCGCAACGGACAGCGCGGTGAGGTAGTTCTCATCAGGTGCGAGCACGCTACCGAACTGCGCTTCGATCAGATCGCCGTACTCGTCGAACGCCTCGGTGAACGGTAGCACGACGACATCGTCGTCACCGGCCGCGCGCTCAGTCGTGTCCGACTGGTTCAGCGGGTCGACTAACTGCTCAAAGTCGAGTGCCTCCAGATCGGTCCAGCGGCGGCCGGGCGTCTGGATCACATCGGGGAGCTCCGCCGTCTCCAACGCTTCGAGGGCGTCGAGACGGGTCTCGAGGAGCCACTCGGGCTCACCGCGTTCCTCCGCGATTCGTCGTACCGTGTCCTCCGAGAGGCTCTCTATTGCTTTCGTGCTCATGTTATCCGAGCGAGCCCTCCATTTCGAGTTCGACGAGTCGGTTGAGTTCGACGGCGTACTCGATGGGTAGCTCTTCCGTGATCGGCTCGATGAAGCCCGAGACGATCATCTGTTTTGCGTCGTCGTCGTCGAGACCGCGCGACTGGAGGTAGAAGATGTCCTCGTCGCCGATCTTACCGACGGTCGCCTCGTGGGCAACGTCAACCTTCGACTCGTTGATCTCCATGTACGGCATCGTGTCCGATGTCGACTCGTTGTCGAACATCAACGCGTCACACTCCACCGCCGTCGAGGAGTTCTCTGCGCCGTCAGCGATGTGGACAAGGCCGCGGTAGTTGGTTCGGCCACCGTCCTTCGCGATCGACTTCGACTCGATCGTGGACTTGGTGTTTGGCGCGTTGTGATACACCTTCGCACCCGTGTCGATGTCCTGACCCTCGCCGGCCATGGCGATTGTGATGTGGTTATCCGAGGCACCGCGACCCTTCAGGATCGTCGAGGGGTACAGCATCGTCGCCTTCGACCCCATCGACCCCGAGATCCACTCCATGCGCCCGCCCTTCTCGGCGATGGCGCGTTTCGTGTTCAGGTTGTACGTGTTCTTCGACCAGTTTTGAACGGTCGAGTACTGGACGTGTGCGTCCTCGCCGACGAACACTTCGACGCCGCCTGAGTGGAGGTTGAACGCCGAGTACTTGGGTGCCGAACAGCCCTCGATGTAGTGGACCTCCGAGCCCTCCTCGGCGATGATAAGCGTGTGCTCGAACTGGCCCATCCCTTCGGAGTTCATCCGGAAGTACGCCTGGATCGGCATCTCGACGGTGGTGTCCTCTGGGACGTAGACGAACGAGCCGCCGGACCAGATCGCGCCGTGAAGCGCCGCGAACTTGTTGTCGCTCGGGGGGACCGCCTTGGTCATGAAGTACTCCTTGACGAGCTCCTCGTGTTCACGGACGGCCTTGTCCATGTCACAGAAGATCACGCCCTTCTCCTCCCACTGTTCTTGCATGTTCTGGTAGACGATCTCGGACTCGTACTGGGCGCCGACGCCGGAGAGCGCGTTCTTCTCGGCCTCGGGGATGCCCAGCTTGTCGAACGTGTCCTTGATGTCGTCGGGGAGGTCGGTCCAGTCGTCGACGCCCCCGCGGACGTCGATGTCGGGCCGGATGTACGGGACGATCTCGTCGATGTCGACCTCGCTGAGATCGGGTGCTTCGGGCCAGTCGGTGGGCATCGGCATCGCCTGGAACTGTTCGAGTGCGCGCAGGCGACGCTCAAGCATCCACTCCGGCTCGTCTTTGTCCTCCGAGATGACGCGAATCGTCTCCTCGGTGAGGCCCTTTTCGCTCTTGAAGGCGGACTTCTCCTCCTTCTTGAACTCGAAACGAGCCTCGGTGTCGGTCTCCTTCAGATGGTCTTGTGAACTCATGTCGTTAGTTTACGTTTCCGGCTGTATATTGTTGTTGAGTAACCACTATCGGTTATGCTGCCTCAAACGCGTCCTCGCGGACCCAGTCGTACCCCTTGTCCTCGAGCTTCTCGGCGAGCTCCGCGCCGCCGCTCTTGACGACCTGCCCGTCCAACATCACGTGGACGTGATCAGGCTCGACGTAGTCCAGAATACGCTGGTAGTGCGTGATCTGGAGAACGCCCGTACCCTGCTCGTCGCGGAGCGCGTTGATCCCCTTCGAGACGTCCTGGAGGCGGTCGATGTCGAGTCCGGAGTCGATCTCGTCAAGGACCGCGACTGCGGGTTCAAGCATCGCCGCTTGGAGGACCTCGTTCTGCTTCTTTTCGCCCCCGGAGAAACCGGCGTTGAGGTACCGCTGCATGAACTTCTCGTCCATGTCGAGCAGCTCCATCTTCTCCGAGAGGATCTCCTGGAACTCAGCAACGCCGATGTCGCCGTCGTCCGCAGGACCCTCCATCGGGGATGTCTCGTAGCCCGCGTCGTCGTCCGCCTCTGCTTCCTCTTCGTCTTCGTCTTCGAACAGCTCCTCACGCTCTTCCGCCTTGGCGTTGAGCGCTTGACGGAGGAAGCTGGTCATCGTGACGCCCTCGATCTCCGCGGGGTACTGGAACCCGAGGAAAATACCGAGCGCGGCGCGCTCGTTCGGTTCTAGCTCCAGTAGCTCCCAGTGGTAGTCGTCGTCATCGAGCTCCTCGTCGATGTCGGCGACGTCCGCCTCATCGAGATGGAGCGTAACGCTCCCGCCGGTGACCTCGTAGGCCGGATGACCGGCGATTACCTTCGCCAGCGTCGATTTACCGGACCCGTTGGGTCCCATCAGTGCGTGAATCTCGCCGGAATCGACTTCGAGGTCGACACCCCGGAGGATCCGTTCTCCGCCCTCTTCGGCTACCCGTGCGCGTAGGTCGCTGATCTCGAGAGTTGCCATTTGTATAGTTGAGCCTCGTACGAAGAACATGGGCGTTCCGGCGGTTAATGCTTACGGATATACCCGCCGAAACTCACGGTTTTGAAAACAAATCTTTCTAAGTCAAAAACACGAGTTTCTGCTCTTCACATGAACGAGCCGAGTCCCGTCTGCTCCTGCCCGGTCTTGACCTCTTCCCATGAGGTTCCAAGTGCCTCTATTACCCGTTCGATGGGCCCTTTAAGCGTTTTATTAAGCATCTTCTCCCAGTCGATCTCGAACTCCTCTGGTATCTGGTCCGCGTACTCAAAACAAATCACGTCCGGATCGCGTTTGAACTCCCCGTACAGTCCTCCGCGCTGCGGGTCGAGACCCCGCTCCTCTTCCATCCGCTCCCAGAAGTCGGGGTGAACCTTCTTCAAGTAGAGCCGCTTTGGCTTCGACCCACTTCCAAAGTTCGTGCCTAGCATCTCGTTGGCGTACTGCGCGCCCCGAACTTGTGCGGTCGGCGTCTCGTACGCATCGAGTCGCTTGCCTATCCCTCCAGGGATCCCGACCTCTTCAACATCGAGTTTTCCCGCGAGGAAGTCGTCGATCACGTTCGAGAGGTACGTCGTGATCTCGGCCATGTCCTCGTCGATATCGTCGCCTGTTACGATCGTCTCGATGACGTGTTGTTGGACCTCTTTGGTGATCCCAGCGATGTCCGACCGTTTGTACTCGAAGCCGGTAATATCGATGTCATCGACGTCTTTCCCCTCCTTCCAGATGATGTGGCCGGCGTACCGCTTCTTTTTGCCTGCCTGGAAGAACCGACGGTAGAGCTTCTCGAACTCGATCTGGAACCGATGGTCCTCGGCATTCAACTCTTCGCGCGCGAAGTCGTCGTATCGGTCGTTGATGTGATCTTCTATCTCGAAGGAGGCGTCGATGGCGTTTTCTTTTTCCATCTCGCCTAATGAAAGCATAACTGAGTCGGTATCGCCGTACGTCACTTCGTACCCGATCTCGGCCGTCACGTCCGCGGTAAAGTCGATCACCTCTCTGTTCGTCGAAGTGACGCCCGCGCTCATTTCACGGTCGTACAGGCGGAACCGGTCCCAACCGAACACGCCGTACAGGCTGTTCATCAGGACCTTCACCGCTCCCTGCTGGCGGTCGTACTGCTCGTACGCCTCGGTTCCCGGCTCGTGGTTGTTTCGGAGCGCCTTCTTTTCTTCCCGCTCGTCGAGGAGTTCGTTCACCATCTCCCGAATGATACCGTCGGGCTCCTTGCGGAAGTGGACGCCCGTCGGGGTTCGATACGTCTCTCCGTCGTACGTTTCTGGATCGACTTTCGTCTCCGGTGACGCGTTGATCGTCACCATCGACATGGGGTATAGTGATTTTAGGTCCAACACGCTCACCATCTCACGGACCCCGGATATCGGGTCAAACACCGCCCCACCTTCGAACTCCTCGGCCTCCTGTTGACCCTTCGAAGGAAGCGCGAAGTTGCCGTACGCCATGTGGAGGACGTACATATCGACCGCGTCGCCCGGCGTCGTTGCGTCCTCCAACTTACAGCCGACGATCTTGCGGGCGTCGTCCCAGAAGGCGATCACGTCCTGTGTGCGGTCAATCTCGACACAGAGCTCCACGTCGCGGATGCTGTACTCCAGCAGGCGCTCGGGGTTCTGCTCCCAGAGGTCGCCGATGTCGCCCGTGTATCGCTCCTTGCCCACGCCGAGTTCGCGCTCACCGACCGCGTCGAGCCGGTACGACTCCAGTTCCGTGAACATCGTGCGCTTATAAGCGTACAGCAGGTCGAAGACGACTCGGCCCTTGACGTCCGGCCCGCCCCAACCGGAGCGCCACACCTCGCCGATACGAGAGAGTCGGTCGACCGAGAGATTATACTCGCTTCCCGGATCAAGCTCTTCCATCCGGTCGAAAAAGTACGGGACGTCGAAGTCCTCGCAGTTGTGGACGAGACAATCATCTGCGAAGAAATTGTGCGTGGTCGTCTCGATGTCGTAGGTCGTCTCCGTACCGACACGCTCCACGTCCTCAACCTCCACAAACACGTACTCCGGCCACTCGTCGAGAGTCGTTTCGTGCCGTTTGAGATTAATTCCTCGGCGGTGTTTGTCTCGGCCGATCCGCTTCTCGTCAGTGCCGGTATCAGCCTCGAAGAGCGCGTACGGGATGTTCTCGCTCCGTCCACTCTTTCCACCGTCCAGCGCTTTTATTGCCTCTCGCTTTTTTGAGTGAGAGAGATGCGGGAGAACCCGATCCCTGAGCCGCTGGATCTCACGCTCTGCGTCCGGGACCCGAACCACGTTCTCACGCTGTTCTGCGTAGATTCCAAGCCGGCGGAATAACTTCACGTACCACTCTCCGATTGACCGATTTTCGGCCGCAACGGCCACCGAAGACGAAACGTTCCCGTCCCCGTCGATGACTCCTGCCAAGAACCGTTCTATATGCGATTCTGGAAGTTCGAAAACCGTCGAGAGATCGACTTCTCCTTCGTTTTTGTCACCGAACGGAATTCCGAGTCCGTTGAACGCGTACATCCGGGCGTAGTCCAGCACGTTCTGCTTGTAGCATCCCTTTCCATCGGGTTCGAGATGCGTCTCACCGGGGAACTGTTCGTGTAACTCCTCGCGCGTATTATAAAAACGGACTCCGTCATCGGGCGACATCGTCCCGTCCGTGAGAACGAGTCCTGCGAGATACATTTCGTGGTCGGTAAGTTCTCTGTCGAGGTTGTTCCGCGTGCGACGGTACTCCCGTCCGCCGTCAGGGAGGGCAACGTCGTACCGGTCGGACGCAAGCTGACAGCGCTCCGGAGTCCAGACGTCTGTCTTCGGGTGATATAAGCTTCCTGTGGCGAGATCGAACTCCTCTGCGAGTTCGGAAACGGCTCCGTAAGGAAGTTCAGATTTGAACGATTTGATCGCTTCTTTACTTCCGAACCGCTGGCATTCGATTGGAACGAGGTCACTGAGGGTCGGAACACGCTCGGAGTCGACGTTCAATTTTCGCGGCTTGAGGAGATAGTCCCCGACATCGATCTCGCTTCCCTCCTTCCAGTCGACTTGATCATCGTCACCGACCATCACACGATGATCCTCCGAACTGCGGAGATCAGTTCCGTCCGCGAGCCTGTACCGAAGAATATTCTTTTCGCTCTCCCACTTGTTTGTGACCTCCGCGGTCGTCGTCCGCTGCTCGTCGCTCCCTATCACTTCGTCTCCGACACACACGTCCTCGATCCGTTGCTCGGTCCCGTCCGCTTTGAGAATTTGACTATCTGCCGGTAGACAGTTCCACCCCGTAAAGAGATCCGGGTCCGTCTCGTCGATGTACTCGACGAACGCGTCGAGCATCGCGGCCTCTTCCTCGAACGTCTCGACCCTGAACTCGATCTCCTCGCCGTCGCCGACGATCCCCTCGTAGTCGGGGAGGTCCTCGGGCGGCGGCACCTCGGCCTCCGGCGCGTCGTACAGCCAGACTACGTATTCGTCGTCATAGGAATCGTGGCTGGTGAGACAGATGATCGGCTCCTCCCCGTCCTCCGGGAAGCCGCGACGGTCGTCGACCTCGATGTCGAAGGTGTTCACAC
>LFFM01002380.1_pt1 | contig 12458 bp, 8 predicted proteins | sample 643131 | NCBI WGS metagenome assembly LFFM01 (sample SAMN03777445, study PRJNA286221) | soda lake metagenome | biome: soda lake; feature: Kulunda steppe; material: water; isolation source: sample Tc-Br brine of Tanatar trona crystallizer | place: Russia: Kulunda steppe | collected 2011-07
AAATCGATCAGCGTGGCGCGGCCGGAGTCCGTTTCGAAGGTCGTCTGGAGGACGTTCGTTCGATGTCTGTAGGTTTGGGTTGTGCTGTAGGAATCGGTCGGTCGGACCGCAAACCGGCCGCCGCGTTCGTCATCGAGCAGCCGCGCAAAGACGCTCGGCGAGGCGACGTGCGGAAAGCAACACCAGTCGATCGAGCCAGTTGTGCTGACGAGGGCACAGCGGTCGTCGTTGCCGATAAGTCCGTAGTCGGCGAGTGCGTGGAAGGCCATAGCTGTGGAGGAGCGGCAGTTCGGGAAGGGCTACCCACATCATCCACGTCGACCCGAATAAGCGTAGTGGGCAATCGAATGGGAAGTCATCTGAGCCGGTCGTCAACGTATCAACCGGCGTGATGACGGCCCACAGCCCTAAGTCGCTGTTCGTGGAGACGGTGGGTGAGTGTCGCCTATGACCCAGATCGGCTACCACGCCTCTCACGAACAGTTTTCGCCGAGCGAGCTACTCGAATACGTTCAACTTGCCGACCAGTACGGCTTTACTGGCGTCCTCGCGTCCGACCACTTCCATCCGTGGAGCGAAACGCAGGGTGAGTCGGGGCACGTCTGGTCGTGGCTCGGCGCAGCCATGCAGGCGACAGCGCTCACATTCGGGACAGTCAATGCACCGGGATACCGCTATCATCCAGCGGTGATCGCGCAGTCGGCGGCAACCCTCCGTGAGCTCTTCGGCGAGCGCTTTTGGCTGGCAATCGGGAGCGGTCAGCGGCTAAATGAAGGAATCACCGGCGAACACTGGCCAGTCAAAGACGAGCGAAATGCCCGCTTGCTCGAATGCGCCGACGTGATGCGTCGGCTCTGGGAGGGCGAACAAGTAACTCACCACGGCCGAATTACGGTCGAAGAGGCAACGCTCTACTCTCGGCCCGAGACGCCACCACCGCTGATCGGGGCTGCCCAGTCGGCCGAAACCGCACGGTGGCTCGGTGAGTGGGCCGACGGGATGATCACCGTCGGAGGCCCTGACCACGAGTCAGTTGCCGAACGCGTCGCGGCCTTTCGCGAAACCGCACCCAAAAAACCAGTCTACCTCAAAAGCGAGATTTCCTACCACCCAGACGAACAGACCGCCCGCGAGGACGCGGCCGACCAGTGGCTTTCGAACTGTCTGCCGGGGCCAGTCACCCAAGAACTCCGGACGCCCGAGCAGTACGGCGCGCTTGCCGACCAGCTCCCGACCGAGCAGATTACCGACCACGTTCGAGTTTCTTCGGACATCGACCAACATACCGAATGGCTCAAACGGGACCTCGAACTTGATGTCGACACGGTCATCATTCACAACGTCAATCCAAGCCAATCACAGTTTATCGAAACCTTTGGCGAGGCAGTACTGCCTGCGCTACAGTAACCCACAACCGTCGAGTCGGCAGCAGCCACAGCGAGTTAGCCAGTCCAACAGACGATGACGTCTTCGACGACAACGAACGTCTCAGTGGCGTCGTGATCGGCGGGGTGGGGGTTCGTACCCTCGGTCTGGTCGTACCGCTTGCGGAGCGGCTGGCCGGTAAGCAGGTTCGTTGAGCCAACGGGTTCCGAGAGGCTGACCGTCTGGGGCTCATGGGCGAAGTTGAGAACGATCAAAAGCCGGTCGTCGCCGTCATCCCGAGCGAAGGCGACAACGTGATCAGGGTCATTCGTGGTCGTCACGGGGCTGGCGGCTGGCGTGGGCTCATCTGAGGACTGTCGCTCGGCTGCCGAAACGACCTCACCGGCAGTCTGTTTCAACGTCGCGGCCGAATCGGTGACGACACTGACCGAAAGCGGTTCGACAGCTCCTGTTTTGAGAACCGGCTGGGCTCGACGGAGGTGCGACAACGACCGGTGGAACTCGACCAGTTCGCGGTCGCCGTTGTACCATTTCATCGGGCCGCGGTCCTCGGTCATCGCCTGTTCTTGGCCGTAGTAGATCATCGGCGCACCCGGCAGCGTGAAGATTGCACCGACAGCGGCTCGAAGGGTGGCCTCGTCGCACTCGGCGAGATACCGAGTCTCGTCGTGGTTTTCGACGTATCTGAGATGAACCGCGGATTCAGGAAAGCCCTGCCAGCGGGCGTCATCGAGCGCCGCAAAAATCGCACTCGCTGGCTTGTTGCCGTGGCCGATCTCTCGGAGTGTCCCGTACAGCGAGGTATCGTAATGCATCTGAAACTCCGATTCGTGGTAGAGTGGGTCCCGCGGAATCGTCTCATCGAGAAGCAAGAAATCATCCGGGACGCGTTCGCTGACCTCCTTCCAAAAGCAGTGTGAAACCCCCCAGGCCACGTCACACCGGAAGCCATCGACGACGCTTGCCCACTCGTCGACGACGTCGAGCATCCAACGCCGAACCGCCAGCGACTCGTAGTTGAGATTGGGAATCCGTTGCCAGTTGAAATAGAACTCCGGAGAATCATCGCCGGCCCACTCGACACCGGTGCCGTCGCGCTCGCGGGGCACGCGGTTGTAGTAGTCCTCGTAGCCCTCGACACCGGAAGCGTGGAACTGAAAGGCCGGATGATCCCGCGAGGTGTGGTTGATAACGAGGTCGAAGACGACCTTGATGCCCGCCTCGTGACACCGCTCGATGAGCGACTCGAAGTCCGCACGGCTGCCGAGGTCGGTGGCGGTTGTAAAGTAATCAGTGATGTGGTAGCCGTGGGTGGTTGGGCTTTCGAGCACCGGCGTCAGCCAGAGCACGTCGATTGCGAGCGATTCGAGATATTCGACGCGACGCTCGATCGCCTCGAACGTCGTCGGTGGTGTCTCGCCGGCGAACGAGCGGACGAAAATCTCGTAAATCGTCGGCGACTCGGCCCACGCAGGTGGGTCGTTCGGGCGATGAATGTCGATCAGTGTGGCTGTCTCAGCAGTGTCGTCGGTTCCAGCTGCTGCGTTGTCGCTGCTCGCACGGACATCGAGCGTGTCGGCAACCGAGCGGCGCTCGCCGACAGCAACGGCGTGAATGCGGAGCCGATCGGAGAGCGCCGCAATTGGAATCCGGAGCGATCGCTCGTCGCGATCGATGGCTTCGTCGACAACGTGGTCACGATCGCGGTCCTCGACAATGAATTCAACCGTGAGCTCGTCGTCCGCGTGGTCGCTATCGGGGGCTGCGGTGGCGGTTGCGGTCACGACAAGCGTGTCGCCTTCGATCCGGCCATCGAGGTGACACCGCGGGCGGCCCGGCCCTGGAACCGTGACCGAGCCGTGGATCTGCTGTGAGAAATCGTCATCGAGACAGAATCCGTAGACGTGCTCGCCGGGCGGGAGTGCAACATCGAGAACGAGCCGGTCGCCTCGGCGTTCGGGTCGGTCCCGGCCGACGAGCTGGTCGTTGAATGGACCAACAACCGAAATCGAGTCGAACGAGTCAAGATCGGACGGCAGCTCTTCGATGGCCAATTCGATCGTCGTCTCCGCCAGACAGCTCGGAAACGCACGGACAGTCTGGGTGTACGTTTTTCCGGGTGTTTCGAGTTCGAGTCGGTAGCGACCTGGCTGGTCGGGGGCAAACTGGATGACAGGCGTCTCATCGAGACCGACCCGACTGTCCTCGGGGGCGTCGGTGAGCGTCCAGCGATACTGGTCGCTGGCGGCGGGATCAGGGTCTCGCGGAGCCAGCTCAATGGACTCGCCGACAGCAACGAACCGTGGCGGGCCTGGAGCGTACATGCATACCACCCTGTAGCCGACTGTCTTGACTGTTCCCGTTTGTGAAAACGTGTGAACAACAAATACACCAAGAATTAATACTCAGGAGTTATGATGGGAGGTATGCAACTACGTGACGCACTCGACGACTACAAACGGTCGTCAACGGAGACAACACTCTTTCCCGGCGAGCGACGGACGCTTTCGGGTCGGTTTTCTGGCGACGAGGGCCGACTTGTTCACGTCGACAACGGGGTTCTGCGGGATTTCGGCTATCCGCTCACCGGGCTGACGGGTATCGAGCGCTCGCGGTTCGGTCTCTGTCTCGGCGGCGAGCCGTTCTGGTTCGACGAGGCGTCATCCGTCCAGCGATACGAGGGACAAACCACGCTCGTTGAGACGACCTACGAGACACCGGTCGGCGAGGTTACACAGCGCGATCTCACCCGTGGGGACGCCCACATCACCTCGTTTGCAACCGAGGCTGAGCACGCAGAAATCGTCGCCTACGTCTCGCTCGCACCCGATGGACAGGACAGTCGGATCGGCCAGCTCCACCACGACGACGTGATCGAGGTCTACCACGAACGCGAACACGACTTCATCGGCAGTTCGACTGGATTTTCACGCTTCCGCGGGCAGATTCCAGCAGCCTTCGATGATCTACTCTCGGAGGGCCCGACCGAATACCCACGGCCAGCACACGACGGCCGGTACGAAGAAGACCGGCTCAGTGGGGATCTGATCTGTTCACTTCCATTGCACGATGGGACAACAACGCTCGTCACACTACTCACCGAGCGGTCCGAAACATCGCGGCCTGATGCGCTTGCGAAGATGGAAACGCTCCGGACGGAATTTAGTGACCCAGCGGAGGTTCGGTCGGCCGCAGCCACAACCGTTCCCACCGGGATCAACGACGAAACCGCACTCAGAGAATCGGTTGCAGCCGATGTTCGCGTCCTCTCACTGCTGTCTGGGGAAAAAGGACTCCGGATGGCGGGCCCCGATTTCGATCCCTATTACAAGTACTCCGGTGGCTACGGCTACACCTGGTTCCGCGATGACGCCGAAATCTCGCGGTTCGTTCTCGAATCGGATCACCACTTCGACCTTGGACTCGACCAGTGGCACGCTCGTAGCGCCCGTGCATACTGTGAGACCCAGCGTGAGGACGGCAGCTGGCCCCACCGGGTCTGGCCGCACAACGGTGCGCTCGCACCAGGGTGGGCAAACGCACGGCTCGAAGCCGGCAGCGATGTCGACTATCAGGCCGACCAGACCGGCAGCGTCATCGCCTTTTTGGCGAACTACTACAGCGCAGGAATCGACGACAGTGACCTCGAATCAGCGGTCGTCGAGACGCTTGAAAAAGCGGTCGTGAGTCTCGATGAGACGCTCGAAGACGACGGTCGACCGATGGTCTGTCAGAACGCATGGGAAGATTCGATCGGACGCTTTACCCATACGACTGCCACCTTCCTCGAAGCCTATAGCGCGCTGGCGGCGACCGATCTTCCAGTCGCCGAGCACGCGCTCGAACAGGCGACCCGTGTCTATCACGCAATCGACCACCTCTGGCTCGCGGACCGGGGTATCTACGCGCTGCGCGAACACGGTGGCGGCGGTCTCGACCGCCGGGCGGATTCGGCGACACTCGCCCTCATTGGAGCTCACCGCGCCTACGACGAGGTCGCAGAAATCGACGGCCACCGACTCGACAAGCTCAATTCACATCTCCACACGATGATCAAAGCGCTCTGGCAGGACCCCGACGAAAGCGAGATTGCAGGGCTCTTCCGGTACGAGGGAGACGGCTGGCGACAGGGCCAACAGGGTCACGAAAAGATTTGGACGGTTTCGACGGGCTGGGGGGCAAACGCCGCCGCCCAACTCGGTGCCCTGCTTGCGGACCACAACGACCGCCGGGCGGTCGAAGCTGCTGCCCGAGCCCGCGAACTGCTCGAACTCGTCCTGCCGGGTGGCGTCCTCTGTGAGGACACCAGCTATCTGCCCGAGCAGTTCTTCGATACGGGTGAGCCCGATAGTGCGACGCCGCTTGGCTGGCCGCACGCGCTGCGACTGGCGACGGTTGCGCTCATGGACGAACGCGGTGTGTTGTACGCGGCCCACGCCATCGCAGACGACTGACGTTCCGCTGAGTATGGACGGTCTGCACCGAGTGTCATTGCCGACAGACACTCACTGAAAGCAACCGGTATCGGTCACCCATCCCGGCGGGGTTTATCATGGTTGACAATCAACGCTGTGTTGATACCACACCATGACATTTTACGGCGGCACTGAACTGGCGACGGTGTACGACGACGCGCTCGGCGAGGGTTTTGGTCTCGTCGCAAGTAATATTGCAGAGCCGAATACGATGATCGGCCTGATCGAGGGAGCCGCACAGGTCGACTCCGATCTGCTGTTGCAGATGAGCAACGGGGCCTGTACGTTCGCCGGCAACGGCGATCCGATTGCGGGGCTCAAAGCGATGGGCAACTATATCGAACTCATGGCCGAGCCGTACGACATTGGGGTCTTTCTCAATATGGACCACCAGACGAATCTCGAAACGATCGAACAACAGATCGACCTCGAGATTCCCTCCTCGATCATGATCGACGCCTCGCACGACCCCTTCGAGGAGAACGTCGAAAAAAGCAAACGAGTCGTCGAGATGGTCAACGAAGCCGGTGCGGATATTCTCGTTGAGGCCGAACTCGGGACGATCAAAGGCGTCGAAGACGAAATCGTTGCCGACGAAGCCTTCTATACCGACCCCGAGCAGGCGGTCGAATTCGTCGACCGAACCGGCTGTGACCTGCTGGCGATTTCGGTCGGCACCCAACACGGGGTTGCGAAAGGGAAGAACCTCGAACTACGACCCGATCTGACTGAGGAAATCCGGACGGCTCTGCGGGATCACGGCCTCGATACACCGCTCGTCCTGCATGGCTCTTCGGGCGTCCAGCCCGACCAGCTCCAAGAAATGTTGACTCACGGCATCTGTAAGGTCAACAAAGACACCCGGTATCAGTACGAGTACACCCGGACCGCGTTCGACCTCTATCGGAGCCACACCGACGAAATCGTTCCTCCGGAGGGAATCGAGGACCACCGTGATAGCTTCTTTAATGACGTCGAATGGTCGCCAAACAAAGATCACTTCGATCCCCGCGTTGGCGGCCGACTCATTCGTGAGCGTATCGCCGACGTCTATGCCGATCTGGCGACAACCGCCGGCAGCGCCGGCCGCAGCAAATTCAGCGGCTAGGTTCGATCGTCGACCGCAGTCTGCGGTGGGTTTTTCGAGGGATGGACTTTTGAGCTGAGAGGCCACCTATCGAGTATGAAAGCCGCACTGTTCCATGGACCCGGCGACATTCGTGTCGAGTCGGCCGACAGACCTACGCTCGAATCCCCAACCGGGGCGATAATCCGAGTCACCCATACCGCGATCTGTGGCTCGGATCTCTGGTTTTATCGCGGCGACAGCGACCGCGACGTTCCCTCGCCGGTTGGCCACGAACCGATGGGCATTGTCGAAGAAGTCGGCGACCGAGTCGTCTCTGTCGAGCCCGGCGACCGGGTGTTCGCGCCGTTCGTCATCAGCTGTGGGCAGTGTGAGTACTGCCGAAAGGGGCTGCACACCTCCTGTCGAAACGGCGGCGGCTGGGGCGGCGACAACGGCGGCTGTCAGGGCGAATACATTCGCTGTCCACAGGCTGACGGGACGCTCGTCCGCGTTCCCGATCGGTATGCGGATGATGAACGCGTCCTCCGGGCGCTCATGCCGCTGACCGATGTCATGGGAACCGGCCACCACGCAGCCATCAGTGCCGGCGTCGACGCCGGGTCGACCTGCGCGGTCATCGGTGACGGCGCAGTCGGCCTCTGTGGAGTGCTCGCGGCCCGTCGGCTCGGAGCCGAACGGATTATCGCGATTGGCCACCACGAAGATCGGCTCGCGCTCGCCGACGACTTCGGGGCGACCGACCTTGTCAGCGAACGCGGTGACGACGCAATCGATCGCGTACAGGAACTGACCAACGGCGGCGTCACCCACGTCTTAGAGTGTGTAGGAGCCACCTCGTCGATGGAGACGGCCATCGGGATTTCTCGACCCGGCGGCACCGTCGGCTACGTTGGCGTCCCCCACGGGATGGGCGACGGCCTCGATCTGGAGCCGTTTTTCCGCGCGAACGTCGCCCTCCGTGGCGGTGTCGCCCCCGTCCGCGCCTACGCAGACGAACTGATGGCCGACGTCCTGCAGGGAACGCTCGATCCCTCACCCGTGTTTACGAAAACTGTCGACCTCGACGGCGTCCCGGAGGGCTACCGGGCGATGGACGAACGCGAGGCGATCAAGGTGCTCGTCAAACCCTAACCAGTCGGTGCACAACAGCCGAAAAAAGGGGACAGACGGCTGCTACCGTTCGTCAACCGGGACAAACGTCTCGTTTTTCGGGCCGGTATAGCGGGCCCGCGGCCGAATGAGGCGGTTGTCCTCCCACTGTTCGAGAATGTGGGCGATCCAGCCGCCGACCCGGGAGACGGCGAAAATCGGGGTGTAAAGATCGATTGGGATGCCCATCTGATAGTAGGTCGTCGCCGAGTAGAAATCGACGTTGGGTGCGAGGCCTTTCTCTTCGGCAATATACTCCTCGATAGCGACCGACATCTCGTACCACTTGCGGTCGCCGGCGGCCTCGCCGAGGGCTTCGCTTTCTTCGCCCAGAATCTTCGCGCGGGGGTCTTTGACGTTGTAGACGCGGTGGCCGAAGCCCGCAACCCGCTCGCCGCGTTCGAGCGCGTCGACAACCCAGTCGACGGGGTCTTTCTCGCTCTCGTCGATCGACTGCAACATCCGCATTACGTTGGCGTTGGCTCCGCCGTGAAGACTCCCTGAGAGGGTGCCAATCGCGGCGGTGACACCGCTGTGGAGATCCGCGAGCGTCGAGGTCGTCACGAGTGCCGAAAACGTCGAGGCGTTGAGACCATGATCCGCGTGCAAGACGAGCGCCATGTCGAAGGTTTCCGCAAGGACGTCATCGGGCTCCTCGTCGTTGAGCATATAGAGGAAGTTGGCCGCGTGGCTGAGGTCCTCGCGTGGGGCGACCGGCTCGTTGCCGTTGCGAATTCGGTTGTAGGCTGCAAGCGCGGTCGGCATTTTTGCGGTGATCCGGCGACTCTTGCGGTCGTTTGCCATTGAGTTCGTCACGTCGGCATCGGCGTCGGGGTCGTATGCCGAAAGCGCGGAGGTGATTGTTCGGACGGCGGCCATCGGTTCTTCCTCGGCTTCGGCCAGCTCGCGAACGATATCGAGGACGCCATCGCGTAGTTCGCGTGCCTCGACCATCTGTTGAGAAAAGTCATCGAGCTGCTCGCGGGTTGGCAGCTCACCATGCCAGAGTAAATAGAGCGTCTCCTCGTAGCTGGCCTCGCGGGCAAGCTCCTCGATGGTGTAGCCGCGATAGATTAGCTGTCCGTCGTCCCCATCGATGTAGCTCAGATCGGACTCAGCGACAAGCACGCCTTCGAGTCCCCGCTTCAGCTCCGTAGACATACCTCAACATTCCCGGTAGCCTCAAAAAAGCGTTATCGTTTAGGAAGCGGCCGCTGTATTTCACGTCTTGAGACATTCTGTGCACGAAAATTGTACGTCTCATAGTACGGACGACGAGTGAAGAACGCATGTTAACCGCCCAAACGACCATGCACAACGACTCGACGATTGTGTCTCGTTGAGAGCGAAACCAGGTTGTTAGGCAGTCGCGACGGTGATCTGCTGTTTGCGGTCGATGGCGTCTTCGAGTTCTTCGGCAATCGCCGAGCCACGCGAAATCTGGATGTCACCACCGCGGCCAACCGTCGCGGTAAACAAATACTCGTCGTTGGCACGGACCTCGACAGTCTCGCCGACGTGGTTGTCCATCCGGATGACGACGTGGCGCGCCGTGATTTCGGGCTGGACGACTTCGCCGGCGGGCTGGATTTCGCTGTTTCCACCGGCTGAGGCCGCGGCACCGCTCGCCGGTTTTGCATGTGGGTTGTCTTCGTGCGTTCGAACGTCGATGTCGATGCCGAGTCGGTCCTCAATGTCGCTGATCCGGCCCCCGCCTTTGCCAATGACATAGGAGATGTCGCGCTCTTCGACGTAGACGACGGCGGTGTTTTGGCCCTTGAGATCGACCGTGACGTGACCGCGGGCGACCGACCGAATTTCGCGTTCGATCTCCTGTTTGGCGATTCGGTCGACACCGGTGTCCCGGCCCTCCTCGTCGGTGAGTGGAACGGTCACGACCTGGCGGTTGAACGTGTAGATTTCGTATGCCGGCTTGCCGGTTTCGAAGTCCGTAATCTGGATAACCGGCCGGGCGAGATCCTCGGCGGTGAGTCCCTCGGGCACTTTGACCTCGGTTTTGACGTTGTAAACCGTATGAACCTGGCCGGCTTCGATGTAGATGACCGTATCGACGACCTGTGGGATCATCCCGAGTTCGACACGGCCGACGAGCCGCTGGAGTGCGTCGATCGCGCGCGTCGCGTGGACAACGCCGACCATACCGACGCCTGCGAGCCGCATATCCGCAAAGACGCCGAAGTCCTCGGTTTTTCTGACTTCGTCGTAGATGGTGTAATCAGGTCGGACCAACAGGAGTGAGTCGGCGGTTTTCGCCATATCGCCAGCAAGGGCGGTATACTGGGTGATTTCAGGGCCGACCTGGAGATCCCGCGGTTTTTCCATGGTTTTGACCGCATACTCGTTGTCGTTGAGGAATTCGGCGACTGCTTGGGCAAAGGTCGATTTCCCGGCTCCGGGTGAGCCCGCAATCAGGACGCCGCGTTGCCGTTCGAGCAGCCGGTCTCTGAGGTCGTCGGCGAACTCGTAGTCCTCAAGCGTTGTTTTCGCGATCGGTCGAACCGCCGTGATTTCGATGCCGTCAGCAAACGGCGGGCGGGCGACCGCAATCCGGTAATCGCGGTACTGGATGATCATCATCCCTGGCTCCGACAGTTCGACAAAGCCCTCGCGACTGGTTCGGGCAAGCGCTTCAATCTCGTCGGCCCACTCGTCCATCTGTTCGTCACTGGAGACGGTGTCGTCGATGAGTTTGTAGCTCATCCCGTCGAGCGCCCCACGTTTTGCCTTCGGACGAGTATCCGTTTTGAGATGGACGCTCATCGTCTCCTCGTCGAAAAAGTTCGCAATCGGGAGTCCTTCATCGCCGTGGACTTCCGGTTCGATGTATTCGACGGCGAGCCCTTTGGCTTTCGCGACCTCCGACTGGACGATATCGCTCGATAGGAGCGTCGCCTCGTTGGCCTCGGCAACGTCGCGGATGATCGCATCCACGTCGCCCTCGCTTGCGCCAGCCTGTTCAGCACTGCTGGCACGGCGGCCAACGTAGTCGAGATCGATCGTTCCCTCGTCGGCAAAGCCGGTGAGCCGTTGGAGTTCTTCGAGGCCGTTCCAGCCGCTGTCGTAGCCGGCGTTGGCCTGTGATTCGAGTTCGCCGACGACCGCCTCGGGAACGAGAATCGTCGCTCCCGCGTAGCTGCCCTCGTCGATTCGCTCGGACACACGACCGTCGATAATCGCGCTCGTGTCCGGCACTATTTTCATACCTCTCGGTAGTCCGGGCGCACTCATAAGGGTGGTGAGTCAGCGGGCCACACAACGGTGGACACGCTTGCGAACGGAGATGGCAGTGGAGGAGGGAACCCAGTTAGCTACTGAGCCGCGGATCGACGACATTGTCGGTACCGTCGTCGGTGACAACCCGAAACGTCTCCTTGTCGGGATGTTTGATCGTGTAGGCCAGCAGGCTCGAAAAACCGTTGTCACCCGGATGCAGCCCCAGGCCGCTGCCAGCGCCGACCAGTCCCGGTGGCTGTTCGTCGAGGGTGTCGGCCCACCAGTCGGGTTCGAAAAACAGCGTCGCGATCTCCATGTGCTTGGCCTCGTGAGTGAACAGATACGAGCCCTCACCGAGTAGCCCCCAGAGTTCGCCTACGGCAGTTTCGGCCGACGAGCGAAGCCCAACATCGAGAAACGCCAGGACGACCGGTTGCTCGAAAGAGGGCATCGTCTCTTCGAAGTAGCCGACTTCGAACCGACAGGCATCGAGCTCACCGTATCGGCGGATGTTTTCACGGACTTCCTGGAGGGTCCCGCCCCATGAGTCACCGTCGTAGAGATGGATCTGTTCGGAGCCGATCAGCAGATGTTCGCGGTCCGTTTCATCGGGCTCTGGCATCCCCTCGAAGGAATCAAAGACAACCAGTTCGCGGCCACAGAGCCCTGCGACCAACGAGAGGTTGGCCGTGCTTCCCCCTTTGTACGCGCCACATTCGACCAGACAGCCCTCGCGGTCGGCCGGAAACGAGAGTATTTTGGTTGCAATAACGAGGTGTTCGACAAACGACGACCCGGTTGGAATTCGCAGATTGTTTCGGAGCATACGGCCAGCCAACAGCAGTTTATCGCCCGTGCCGACACCGTACTGTCGGCCCGTTTGTGGGCGAAAATACTCGCCAAGAATAATCGGAAGACTCAGAACCAACAGTCCGAGTCGGTATCCCTTCGCAACACGACCTTTGAGTCGCTTTAGCTCACGCTTCATATACAACATCCCTCTCGGTGACGGCTTTGTAATGCGGCAGTTGTTTGTGACTGGCCATGATGGGTGTCAGCTGTGACCGTCGGTCGGTCGGCTACCGCAGGTCGATATCAAAAAAAGCCGGGTAAGTCGCTCTTAT
>LFFM01002381.1_pt1 | contig 12457 bp, 9 predicted proteins | sample 643131 | NCBI WGS metagenome assembly LFFM01 (sample SAMN03777445, study PRJNA286221) | soda lake metagenome | biome: soda lake; feature: Kulunda steppe; material: water; isolation source: sample Tc-Br brine of Tanatar trona crystallizer | place: Russia: Kulunda steppe | collected 2011-07
CCGCTACTACGAACCGGATCGCGGACGGATCCGCGCCAACGGCGACCCGATAGACGAGATGGACCCCAAGGAGTGGCGCGACCGACTTGCGTTCGTCAGACAGGATCCCTACGTGTTCAACGAGACGCTCCGGTACAACCTCACGATCGGCAACCGGGATGCGACGCAGGCCGAGATAGACGACGCATGCAGGATCGCACAGGTCGACGAGTTCTTCGACGACCTCCCCAACGGGTACGACTCCCAACTCGGCGACGAGGGGGTCCGCCTGTCCGGAGGACAGAAACAACGTGTCGCGCTGGCGCGGGCGCTGTTGAAGGACGCCGATCTGTTGCTCCTCGACGAAGCGACGAGCGATCTCGACTCGAACCTCGAAAAGCGCGTCCAACAGGGGATCGAGCGCATGGATCGGGATTATGCGATCGTTACCATCGCACACCGGCTCTCGACCGTCGAGAACGCGGATCGGATATACACGATGGAGGATGGCCGGATCACCGAGACGGGCGACCACGCCGAACTGATCGACGAAAACGGAAAGTACGCGGAGTTATACGCGATTCAGGCGGGATAATGCCCGAACCGGCGTTCGACCGAAAGGTCGACTGTAGGCCGTCTCAATCGACCGTCGTTTGAGGAACCGCCCGCCGCGGGCGCTCTGTTTTGTTGGTATCTGCCGATCGATCAACGAATATCACGGAGATCGGGGTGGCCAGGCTTCGCCTTGTCGCCGTCAGCTACTGCCCGCCATGTGTCCATCCACTCCGCGTGCCTAACGAGAAAACAAACGGGAACATTGTCGAGACCGATGATACGGGACAGGCACAGTCTGTGCTTCCCACTCACCAGAAGCAACTCACCGTCCCGGCCGATATCCACGACGATCTCGCGCTCGAGACCTCCCAAAAAATCCACGTCGCGTTCGACCGATGATGTCCGTTCCCGATAGCTGCGACAGCCCTCTCGCTCCATACTCCGGTGAACTTTTTCAAGAAATCGACACCGTTCTAACACATCTGAAGCCGACGAGCAGTCGTGCCAGACAGGGCTCCGTCCGTCCTCAATATATTCGATCGCTCGCTGAACGAACGGGGTTTCTCGCCACGGTACGTCCTCAGTGAACCTGGCTTCCATGGCTCGGTACAGCAGTCCCTCTTCGATCCGCTCGGCGTGAAAGAGCTCCTCCGGTGGACCCCCATGTATCGGGGCGGCCGCGTGAGGTCGTCGATCCCAATCGCCGTCCATGACCGCACCGAACAGTGCTCGACGGCGCCGCCACGGTGGGTACCAACGGCGAGTGAATCGCTGGACACGTTGGGGATCGATGCGAACTATTTTGAACGGATCGGGGGCAATAGCGGTGTCTTCGAAGTCGGTCGGGTAGAGCCGCTGGTAAGCGTACGGAGCTACTTGCCAATAGATGGGTTTTGTGACGTTCCCCAGAACTGGAGCCTCGAGTACTGTTCTTTCGACGAGAGCGCCAGCTACACTCCGAAACGTCTCGATACTAACCGGCCAGCGAACGTCGAGTCGGGTCATCAGGTGAATTTACGCGTTCATATAGTTCGTTAATATTCCTATATATCGGTACGTAGTCGCGCTCAGAGGACCAGCGTCGAGCGGACAGTTCTCATTGGTGGGATTGTGCGAACGGTGTTTTATTAGATGTCTACGAGGACGGACGAAAATCTGCAGCACGTTCGCCGCCAGCGCCAACGGGACTATCTCACCCTGTTTTCCGGCCAGAGGCCACCTGTTGCAGTCGGATCGTGTCATCAGGCCTGGCGAAAAACGGATAGTATCCATATAATAAATAAGTAGTTTCGACTACTGTCACTCATACGACGATGCCAAAATTTCAGGGACGGAAACGCCTCAAACGATGATCTGCTAAGGAATGGTATTCGATTCACGCACGCTCGGATCGTCGCTTGCGACAGTACGCCAGTATCTGAACCGGGCGAGGTACGGGCTCACCGGAGGCGAAAGCCGACTGATGAACGAAGAGTGGGATAATCTGATCCTACTGGACGCGTGTCGGTACGACCAGTTTGAGCAGTTACATCCGTTCGCTGCACCGCTGGAGGCACGGATCTCGCCCGGGTCAACGACACAGGAATTTCTCAAATCGAATTTTGTGGATGAAACCCACCACGACACGGTGTATGTCACTGCAAATCCCATGTACCGGACGGTTGACATGGAGGGAACCTTCCACGCGGTCGTCGATGTATGGGAGTCAGAGTGGCACGAACAACTACGAACTGTACCACCGGACCCGATGGCGACTGCAGTACTGGAGGCGCACGAAAGATTTCCGAACAAGCGAATCTTCGCCCACTTCATGCAGCCACATTATCCGTTCATTGGTGAAACAGGTCGACAGATTTCCCACGCGGGGTACGAGTGGTCGTATCGACTCGTTACCCGAGGGGAGGGATCGCGGGAGGACCCGTCCGTGTGGGATTTACTGGAAAGCGGTGACATAGACTTGGAGGTCGTTCGACGGGCGTATGACGAAAATCTAGAACTGGTCTTTCCGCATGTCGAACGAGTACTCGACGCGTTCGACGAACGGACCGTGATCACGTCCGATCACGGGAATCTCGTCGGCGAAAAAATTGCACCGTTTGACGCGCCACGATACGGTCACCCGCGCGAGCTATACGTCGATGAGCTCCGTAAAGTCCCGTGGTTAGTCGTCGAAGGCGACGAAAGCAAACGCGTTGAGAGTGAACCGCCCGGCAAAACGGCGAGTGCGGATACCGAAAAGATCGCCGAGAGGCTCAGTGACCTCGGATATCTCGATCGCTAACCCCGTGGGTTTCACGTCTGCTTTTTATTTGAGATGGCAACCTCCCGATCCGGCGTGTCATTGTGTCGGGGCCCGGCGCGATAGATACTATCCAGTCTCCTGTTGGACACCTCCGATTCGGCTGTGGCCGACGCGGCGGGGCGTGGTATTCTCTTAATAACTAATTTGTTCACACTGTATGTTGATTCAAATAGAACAAAATGTCGCGAAAACCTATCCCGGTCGATAATCGGTCGTCTGTAAGCATATCTCCCGTGGTATCACATAGTAATCATTGAATAATGGACGACCGACAGAATAGCGACCGCCAAGGCCATTGCCACGATCAAAGGATGGGCGTGGGTTCTCCCCGTACCGATTCGGTGACGGGAGCGAGGCGGCGCTCATGTCGCTCAATCGCTCCGATCGCCGGGGGGCAATCATGAATATCCTGTACTATTTGAAGGAGTTCCCGAAGATCTCAGAGAGTTTTATTCTCAACGAGATCTATGCGCTCGAACGGGCTGGACACAGCGTTGCCGTGTTCGCGCTGAGCGGTGAGGAACGTGACATTACGCACACGGAGTTCGGGAGTCTCGATGCACACATACACTACGCCGGTCCGATAGGGTACGATACCTTCACCAGGCTGGTTTCGAGCGACACGCTGGGCGTTCTCCGGAGTGGTGAGTTCCGATCCAGCGGCGGATCAATAAATACGGTCAGGGATTACATTAGGACTCTCGAATGTCTCAAATTCGTTTCGGAACTGGGCTGGGATGTCGATGTCGTCCACACGCACTTCGCGACAGATGAGAAGTTCGCCTGTGTGAATGTTTCCGACCACCTCGATGTTCCGTTTACGATTACCACACACGCGTTCGATATTTTTCGCGATATGAATAAACCCACTCGTAAGCTTCTCGATAGCGCCGACCGAGTCGTAACTATCTCGGAGTACAACCGCAACTATCTATTGCGGAAGATTCGGGGCGGGACGCCCATCGACCTCGTTCATGCGGGGATCCGGATGGAAAAGTTTTCACCCACAGACTCGCCGTCCGAAAATAGAGTCCTCACCGTAGCACGGTTTATTGAAAAAAAAGGGCTCCACTACGCCCTCGAAGCGGTCGCCATTGCCGCTCGAGAGATCCCGGAGTTAGAGTATCATCTCATCGGATCGGGACCGCTTTACGAAGAGTTGGTCCGGACGGCCGCCGAGTTGGGGATCAAGGATAATGTCACGTTCCTCGACAATGTTTCGGACGAGCGATTGATCGCGGAGTACAACGAGGCGCGTTCGTTCTTACTTCCCTGTGTGATCACCAGTTCAGGTGAACGGGACGGGATTCCCGTAGCGTTGATGGAGGCGATGGCGATGAACACCCCCCCCGTATCGACGACCGTCTCCGGAATTCCGGAACTCATAAATCACGGGGCAGACGGCTATCTGACCAGACCACGGGAACCCGAAGACGCGGCAACAGCGTTATTGAAACTGCTTCGAAACGACTCCGAGTGGAGTGCGTACTGTCGGCGTGGAAGAAAAAAAGTCGCTGAACAATTCAATGTAATGAAAGAGGTAGAACGCTTCGAACGGAGCTTCAGAGCCGCTCAGGGGGGTCCAGTCGCCCCGTACAAAAAACGGTCAGTACGCCCGCTCAATCCCCGTTAGCTCTCAGTGAGACCGTTGCGGATTCTCGCAGCCGTCCGGAATCCCGGTCGACCGAACAAGGATGCAGCAAGCGCCCCGCCGTATTTTAGACGTTCTTCGGACGCGTAATATGTTGCCTTGGCGAAGCACGCGATGGCCCTTGAATCCCAGAGGCCGTCGTTCAGCCGGATTGCACCTTCCTGAAAGTTGATTTCCGTACGGACGTCTCGCCGTAGTTTGGGATATTGGTCGTACAGCGTCTTCTTTATATCGAGGAGTTGCCTCATCCCTTCGATTTTGTTCAGTCCGGTCCAGATTTCGCTTTCCTCCCGCCGATTATATACTAGATATTCGTCGACGTAGTCGAACCTCGTGCGCTGTGCGAGTTCGATCATTAATAGGGAATCGTTGGCGGCGGGGAGCTGCGGAAGCGGCATGATATCGGTCAGAAGGCGTCGCTCGATGAGCATCGAGCCCGTCCAGCACGGAAAGGTCTCGAACCGTAACGTCTCTTCGAGTACGTCACCCGACATCTCCGGTGAGGGGGCGCACTGCCAGCCGTTATCCTGTTTGACGCCGCTGAACGCGACCCCGGCTTCCGGGTTGTTTTCCAGGATTTCTACCGTCTTCGAGAGCTTCCCTTCGAGGAACAGGTCATCGTCGTCGAGAAAGTGCACGTACTCACCCGTCGAGGACTGGACTCCGTTCCGTCGAGCAGCGACACAGCCGCCGTTCGTTTCCTTGATAATACCGGTCACGTCGTCGTACTGGTTTAGTATCGGTTCGGCGTGTCCCTCCCCGGAGTCGTCGACGACGATGAGCTCTACCGGCTCGTACTCCTGTCGGAGGACGCTCTCGATCGCCTCCACGAGAAGCTCGTTCCGGTAGTAAGTGGGGATGATCACCGAAATTTTCGGGCGGCGTTTCATCGGCGCATATCTCCGTTCGCGAACCGCATTTCCGGGTGTTTGGAACGGATCGATCGGGCTTCAGGGATGGCAGTACGCATTATCACGCTTGGTCTCGCTCGTGTGTGCGAATTCGGCCTTCGATGTTACTCGTTCGACGGAGCATCGGCAGAACGTACGTTGTGGGGAACGTCGTACAGAACAGATACGCCACGGCGGTTCTGAGATCGAACTTCCTCGAAAGCGAGGCTCGGTACGTCTTTTTGGCTGCGGTTCGTCTTCCCGCCTGTAAGTAGCTTTCGGCGGTTTTCCGGTAGTGGCGCTTCCATACCTCCTCGGCCATCCCGCGGCTCTGTAACGTCCCCTCGTGTTTTTGGATCACCCGCTCGCGGAACTCGAAAAACTGGTCGAGATCGTTCATCATCGATCCCTCGTGGTACGCCCGGTCGACGAGCGTTTCGGGGAGACAGTCGAACTGACACTCCTGAGCCATCCTGATGTAGAAGTCCCAGTCGGCACAGTAATGCAGTTCCTCGTCGAAACCGTCCACACGCTCGAACGGTTCACGACGCACCATCACCGTCGAGGGGGTCATGATGGTGTTCCACCCCAGGATATCGGTCAAACTGAACGTATCGTACTCCGGAGAGTGCGAAGAGACCACCCGTCCGCGTTCGTCTCGTCCCTCGTATCCGGTGTGAACGAGTCCGAGTTTCTCGTTCTCGCGCAACAGCGCCACCTGTTTAGCGACTTTCTCAGGACGCCATTGATCGTCATCGTCGAGGAACGACAGGAAGTTCGCGTCGGTCGCGGCGGCGGCCCGATTCCGTGCTGCCGGAAGCCCCTGTGGAGTCTCGTTGTGGATGTACCGCCACTCCAGTTCGGGGTTATTACTGGCGAACTCGTCGACGATGCGTTCGGTCTGCGTATCGGTGCTCGCATCGACAACGATCACTTCCATCTCGGCGTACGTCTGCTCACAGACGCTCGCGATGGCGTCCCTAACAAACGTCGGGCGATCCATCGTCGCAATGAGAGCAGCCACCGCGGGTGGCTCCCCCTCGATGCTCATGCCGTTTCGGACGGGGGTAGTTTAAAAAAGTATAGTCCACATAATTGTCGGGGCAGTGGTTAACGGAACGAGCAACACGCGTGGAAAACAAAAAGAGCACGGAACGGGATGCCATCGGCTCCCCGGCAAGCCCGCCGGGCCGGATACCGACGCCGAACTCGATCGGTCCGGGGTCGGAGACGAAAGGCGGTGTTACGGAGAATCGAGGCGAAAGTCCACGGTTTCAGTCGTGAAGAGGTCACTCTCGGGTGTGTTTGTCGGCTCGCCTGGTCCACTCGGTCTCGACGTCCCGGTTGGCGCGGACGACCGTATCCCCGTTGTCCAGTTCGAACCGGCTCTTTCGCAGTTCGATGGCGGCGACCGCGCCCTCGATGCTCCCGACGACCACGCGGTCGCCGACCTCGAAGTCCGGGTCCCGAAGGAGGTACACGCCGGCGACGGTATCCTCGATCATCTCCGAGAGCGCATACGAGACGCCGAGCGCAATGAACCCGACGGCGGTGCCGAGACTCGCCGCGATGTCGCCGAAGCCGACGATGTTCAGAAACGCCAGCGCCGCGCCGAACCAGAGGAACACCCCGACGACCGTGACGGCCAGTTGTGCGACGAGCGCCTGCCGGTCGGAGTAGTATCGCCGGAGGACGACTCCGAGGACCGCCAACACGAGTTTGATCGCCACGTAAGCGACGACCGCGAACACGAGTCCCGAGACGAGACGGGGAATGGCGGCTTCGATACCGCCGAGGAGTTCTATGAGCGTTCGCCGCGCAATTCGCGTCCCGGCCTGGAGCATCATACGGGGTATCGTGTGCGGTTGGCAAAATAACGGTTGTCGTGGCCGGCGCGACCCGCCCGCGGTGTCGGCAGAAAGCCCTCACCCCGAACGCGGTTCGACGGATCCGGAACCGAAGACGTGCGGAGTGTTTTATATATATGAAATCGGAAATTTTTTGTTAGAGTACATTTTGTCTTTTTGTATTCTCGAAACTAATTTATACGTATATAAACCGGTGCCGTAGTACGGATCGATCGTGTTTATTCGCAGTATTTACAATTTAATTGATTAATTCGGGACGGTCACGCCCGAATCCCACAGGGAGCCGACGCGGAATCGTATGGAGTAGCCACCCGGAGAGCCCCCGTCTGCTACCGACGGATCGTCACGCGTTCAGCGTTTTCGCGTGTTCGTTCTCGATCGCCCACGAAAGCGCGCGTGCGGCCGCTTCGAGCCCCCTACCGGCCGCGGGTCGGGGATCGGCGTCCGTCGCGGCCCGCAGCTCCTCGCTCCGTTCGAGCACGCGGCGTTTCGAGGGGATCGCGGCCGGGTCGGCCCCCGCGACCAGCGCCAGCGCCTCGACGGCCTGGCGGGCGACGACCTCCCGATCCGAGTCCAGCGCGTCGACGTACGCCGCCGTGGTCTCCTCGAACAGTCCGGGCCGTTCGGCGACGGCGCCGACGAACGACCGGACGATAACCGTCTGGGTGGTGAACGTCGCGTCGTCGAGTCGGGCCGCGATAACCGGATCCGCGACCGATACCGCCTCGGGATCGGCCATACCGATCCGCGTGAGCGCCCGGATAATCGCCTCCTCGATCGACGGTGCGACCGTCCCTTCGAACGCGGTGAGAAGCTGTGGGACCGCGTGTTCGAGCCCCTCCGGGTCGCGCCCCGAGAGCTCCGCGATCCCGATCGCACCCGACAGCCGAAGCGAGTCGTTATCGCCGGTCAGAAAGCCGGTGAGCGTCTCCTCGTGGTCGGCGACGAGTTCGGGGTCGTGTTCGGCGGCGGCGCGCAACGCCCGGCCGGCGTCCATCCGTTTCGAGGGGACGCCGGATTCGAGCTGTTCGTGGAGCCGATCGTCGACGGCCTCCAGAAGCGCCGGATCGTCCCGGACCGCACGCTCCAGTTCGTCGATCGCGCTGATGTCTTTCATCGTCATGGTTGGAAGATACGCGTCGTTGTCATGATCGTACCCTGTCGATAATCATCATATATCTGTCATTAGTGTCAAAAATCGGTCGTAGTTGGACTGACGAGCCGTCTCAGGCTTCCAGCGAGAAGACCGCGAGACGGTCTCCACGGGGTCCTCGGCCGACGAAGCCGCTGCCGCCGACCTGGATCGCGATGTACTGTTTTTCCGTCTCGGGGTCGTACCAGCTGACCGGGTCGCCGGAGATGGCTTTCTCCGAGAGATCGAACTCCCAGAGTCGCTCGCCGCTCTCGCCGTCGTAGGCGACCATGTTGCCGTTCTGCGTCCCCGCAAAGAGCAGTCCGGTTGCGGTCGTCATCGTGCCGCCCCACAGATATCGGTCGCTGTCGATCCACTCGCGCCAGGCGATCCGGCCGGTCGTGGGATCGACCGCGACGATCGCGCTGATGTGACCGTTGTACTCGTCCGGGATGTCCTCCTCGTCGGGTTCGACGTCGACGACGCCGCCCCAGAACTTCTCGCCGGGTTTGTACTCCTCGTTGCGCCACTTGACGGAGTGTGGCGTGTTGAGGACCTTGTGATAACACAGCCCGGTTTCGGGGCTATAGGAGGCCGGCTGCCAGTCCTGCCCGCCGAGCAGTCCGGGGAGCATCACGTACTCGCGTTCCTCGTCGACGTGAGGCACCATCTTCATGAAATTGACCTGCTGGGAGAGCGGCTCGCCGCGGACCAACAGATCGCCGCTTTCGGGGTCCATCGTGTACGACCAGGCCGTCTTTCCGGCGCTGTAGACGAGGTCGCCCTCGTAGTCACGGTGGGGCACTTCCGAATCCCGGATCAGCATCCGCATCATTCCGGCGTCGTAGTCCCAGATATCGTGTGCGGACTCCTGATGTGACCACTGGATCTCGCCGGTGTGGATGTCGACGGCGATCGTCGAGCAGGTGTTCCGGTTCGGCCCCGGCCGGACCGTGCCGTTGAAGTCCGGGCTCGGGTTCCCGACGTTGAAATACAGGAGTTCGCGCTCGGTGTCGAGCGTCGGTGTCATCCAGTTCGTCCCGCCCGACTGCTTGTAGGAGTCGCCGACGTACTCCTCTTTCGGACAGGTCTCGAGCCGCCACAGCTCCTCGCCCGTTTCGGCGTCGATCGCACAGTGGAACCCGCGGACGCCGTACTCGCCGCCCGCGCTGCCGGTGAAGAGGATCCCGTCGTAGACGATCGGTGCCCACGTCGCGGAGTAGCCCTCTTTGTAATCCTCGGTGGAGGTGTACCACAGTTCCTCGCCGGTGTAGCGGTTCAACGCCTGGACACCGGAGTCCAGGGAGGTCAGGTAGATCTTGTCCTCCCAGACGGCGATACCGCGGTTGTTGTCGTCACAACAAAGCACCGCGTCCTCCGGCGCCGGGTAGGTGTAGCTCCAGAGGATCTCGCCCTCCCGAGCGTCGATGGCCTTCACGTGGCTCGGACCGTTCGTCTGATACATCACCGGCGGGTCTCCGGGGACGATGACGGGCGAGCCCTCCATGCTGGAGTTCGCGCCGACGGTCATCTCGTATTCGAGCTCCAACTGGTCGACGTTGTCCTTGGTGATGACGTCGGCGGTGGTGTGGCGGTGCCCTTCGTAGTTGTTCGCGAACATCAGCCAGCTCTCGGGGTCGCTCGCGTCCGAGAGCATCTCCTGTGTCACGTCGAATCGCGGAATCCGATCCGTATCGTGTTGGTCGAGAACGGACTCGTCGGGCGCGTTGAACACCTGGTATCCGAGATCCGTCTCCTCGACGATCGTTTCGCTCGCTGCCTTGACTGCCTTGTCTTGATCTTCGACTGCCATAGTTGTTTGTTGGTTTCGTGTTCGCGTTGGTTATCTCGCCGACGACGGCGCACGCTTCTCCTCGTGGATCCAGAAGACCTCCTGCATCAGTTCCTCCTGGTTGACGATGGTGATCGCGGCTCCGGAGCTGAGCGCGGCGACGACCTGTTCGTCGGTGAGGTCGCCGCCCTCGGTGGCGACCTCGACGGCTCCGCGCAGGAAGACGTACACACCCGCGAGGATCGCCTTCGTCCGCCAGAACGCGTCGTCGAGTATCTCCTCGGTGAGCAGGATCTCCTTCTGTTTCAGGTGCCGATCGAGTGCCTTGATCCACAGCAGCCCACCGCCGACGGCACGGTGATACAGCGGCGGCACGTAATCGACGTTGAACTCGACGCCCTCGGGGATGTCGCGTGTCGGAACCCAGTGGGACAACCGCGTGTCGTTGTTGACGACGTCGAGCAAAAGCGCCGTTCGCTCGTGGTCGTCGAACCCCTGTTCGGCGAGTTCGCCGGTCAGTACGTCGGTCGAGAGCAAGCCGTTTGCCGTGCGGTCGATGTGGGATTCCGTGAACGCCGGGAGGTTCTCCTCCAGACTCTCGAAGAAACCGACGTCGACCAGATGGTGGTACGCATCCCAGACGGGGGCGATCAGCTCCCGATACAGTTCTTCGACACCGTCGTCCCCGGGACCGAACCGCTCGGGGACGCCGGCTTCACGGACCGTATCGGCATCCTCGAAAGCGGCCTCGAGATCAGCCAGTGCGGCCTCGAGGAGGTCGCCGTCGAGAGCCCCCGTCAGATCGCTTCTTACGGCCGCACCCATCGACGCGAACTCCGGATCGACCCCCTCGACCGAATCGCTCAGTTCCTCGAGGGCAGCCTCCGGGTCCGAGTCGGGTTCCGTGAGGCCGAACTCGGTGGCGAGAACGTTCCGATCACTGTCGGTTATCCGTGGTTTATACGTACCTACCATGAAGCATACTAACACACTTCACGATACGTATTAAACATTATCATTAACCACGATTGCGTGGGTTAGTATGAAATTTTCACACTGACTTCCGGATCGATCGTACCCTACCCACGTTTTGATATGCCAGCGTCGAGAGATGGGGATAGATGAAGCTGTTCGCGAAGCCGGCGGTTCGGTCCGCAGACGGCGAAACCGCCACCCTCGCGGCGGACACGATGGCGGAGATCGGAGTGACGGACGGGGACATCGTCCGCCTCGACGCCGGCGACGCCGCCGCGATCCGGGTTCGAGCGGAGACACGCCCGACTGCCGGAGCCGATGGGATCCGGCTCCCGGGATCGGTCCGTCGCTCGCTCGGTGTCGGGAGCGGCGGGTCGGTAACGGTGTCGGCCGTCGAACCCAGGTCCGCCGACGTTGTGACCGTTTCGCTGCCGCCGGACACCGCCGAACCGACCGCGTTCGATGTCGTCGACTCGATCGAGGGCCGTCCGGTCGTCGCCGGACAGACGCTCGCTGTCGGCGACGATCCTCCAGCTGACGGCCACACCGCCGGATCGGGACACGGTGTGTACGTCCATGTCGTCGAAACCGATCCCGCCGGCGTGGTCGTCATCGAGGACTGGAGTTCGGTCCGGTTCTCGGGATCGACCGTCGGGGAGACGACGCCGGCCGCAGTCCGGGACGAGGCCACCGGATACGACGCTATCGGCGGAGCGGAGCGGACCATCCGACAGCTTCGGGAGATCCTCGAAGCACCGCTGTCCGATCCGCGACCCTTCGACGCGCTCGGCATCGCTGCCCCGGGTGGCGTCCTGTTGTACGGTCCGCCGGGGACGGGGAAGACGACGCTCGTCGAGGCGCTCGCCGCGGAGACCGATCGGCCGTTGATCCGGCTTTCGGGTGCCGAGGGGGTCTCCACGGACCGATCGGACCCGTTCGCAGCCGCCCTCTCCGACGCCGAGGCGAACGCTCCGGCGATCCTGTTCGTCGACGACCTCGATGCGCTGGCCGACGGACGCGGCGGTCAGGCGGATCGACGCCGAATCGCACGCCTCGCCTCGATGCTCGACGAACACGATCCCGACTCGCGGGTCGTCGTCGTCGGAGCGACGGCCGATCCGGGCGGGCTGGACCCGACGCTGCGGCGCGACGGCCGGTTCGACCACGAGATTGCGGTCCCCGTCCCCGACCGGGACGACCGTCGATCGATACTCGGGATTTTGACCCGGAGGGTCCCGCTCGACGACGGCGTCGACCTCGACCGCATCGCCGAGCGAACCCACGGCTTCGTCGGAGCCGACCTCGAACGGCTC
>LFFM01002382.1_pt1 | contig 12457 bp, 14 predicted proteins | sample 643131 | NCBI WGS metagenome assembly LFFM01 (sample SAMN03777445, study PRJNA286221) | soda lake metagenome | biome: soda lake; feature: Kulunda steppe; material: water; isolation source: sample Tc-Br brine of Tanatar trona crystallizer | place: Russia: Kulunda steppe | collected 2011-07
GGCGGGATGCCAAGCTCTGATTCTGCCTTTTCCCGGTCGAACCGGCCTTTTCGCTCGTGTTCGACGAGCGTGTATCCGATTGCCTGTGTCCGGTGTGTGACAGAAAACGAACGAATATCGTATTCCTCGTGTGTAATCACTGTCTCCCCGGCATCAACTTGCCTGATATGCAACGGATAGGATGGGTCTGTTCCGCCGACCGACGTGAGTTGTTCTAGCTCGTGGCGCGTCCCTGCTGGCGCATGAATCGTCAGTGGGTGCTCTCGCTCGTTGAACTCGAACGTCTGCAATAACCCCGGTAATCCGAGAACATGGTCGCCATGGAGATGTGTGATAAAGATATGATGAATATCGAAGCCGGAGTTATACCGCATCATCTGTCGCTGTGTTCCTTCAGCACAATCAAACAAAAACCGGTCTCCTTCACGCTCAATCACGAGCGCGCTGGGATTGCGTTGGCTCGTCGGAATCGCCCCACTTGTCCCGAGGAACGTGACCTTCATCGTGTGGTACTCTGAAAGTGCGCAGGTTTACGCGTGTCGACTTTCGAGAACAGCCAGATATCCACCCGACTATCCTGGCGAACTCTTGCCGTCGGTCTCAGAGCTGTCCTCGCCACGAGAGCCGACATTCGAAAGCTCCGTTTGCTCCGGTGGCTGTGCCCGTTCACCATCCGGGATTGCACGCATGCGTTTGGAATTAATCGTTTCGAGCGTGGCTGCGAGAATGCCGATGACGATAGGGCCGACAAACAGACCGACAAAGCCGAAGGTGAAGATACCGCCAAAGACTCCTGCGAGAATGACACCAGGGTTGAGCCTCGCTTCGCGGTCAATCACCAGCGGGCGTGCGTAGTAATCAATCATACTCACGACAGAAATTCCGTAGGCAAAGAGAAAGACACCGGCAACTGTGTCGCCAATGACGACCAGATAGACTGCTGCAGGTGCCCAGATGAGAAATGCACCGATAAGTGGGAGGAATGCCAGTACCGCCATAACCACGGTCCAGAAGACGACGCTCGGTATCCCGGCAATCCAGAGCCCAACACCGGCAATCAGTGCCTGAACGAGGGCGGCGAAGGTATGGCCGATGACAGAGCCCCACATCGTCTGGTTGACCTTCCGAAAGAGCCGTTGCGTGTCTGCAGGGTCAAGCGGACTTAACTCTTCGAGCCAGGCGACAAACGCCTCCCCGTCTCTGAGCAGGTAAAACACCAGAAAGAGGACGAGTGCAATCCCGATGAAAAATTGGAGTGCCGTCGAGATGATGCCGGTGACGCCGCCAAACATCAACTCGACAACGCCTTCTGCGGTATCAGTAAGAAGGGTCACAAGTTCAATTTCCGCCCCAGTGAGCTCCTCGACCCGCTCTTCGATGATGTCGACCTGCAACATCAAGTCCCCTTCGGCAACCGCCTGCAGGTCCTGTGCAAACACCCAGAAGATGTAAATGAACGGGACAACGATGGCGACTATTGCTGCTGCAATCAGGACGATTGCACTCGCAAACGACCCCACGTATGGCCGAATACGAACATGAATCGGATAGAGTACGTAGGCAAGAATAACGGAAAGAAGGATGTACTGGAGGACTGGGAGGACGATAAACAGGGTTAGAAAGCTAATAATTGCAAGAATCAATAGCAAAAACTTGGTATCGTTATTCATTGAGGACACGTAATGTTAGCATTCATTGGACGCGTCTGGTATTAGCTTTGTTGTGAATACGTTCATTCAGGCGAAGGTAGTTCGAACTCGATTCGTTCGGTGTCTTTCCCTTTCGAGATACTGTCTGTAATCGTGAGTGTCCCAATCTCATTGAGGTGCTCAACGTGCGTACCACCGCATGGACACATATCAAACTCAGCTATCTCGACGACACGAAGCGGGTCAACCGAATCAGGAATCAAGTGCAGCAGGGCTCTTCCCTCATCAACCTCTTTCTCAACTGCCTTGCGCGGACGGTTTTCTTTGATAACGCTTTTGTCTGTCTCGATGGCCTCGTTCGAAAGTTGTTCGATACGCTCAATATCAGCTTCATCGAACTCAACTGGCTCGAAATCAATCCGTGAGCGGGATTCGTGAATCTGATTTCCGGCAGTCGTCGCACCGTACTCATCAAGAACCACTCGCGAGACGACATGTTGGGCAGTGTGCATCCTGGCGAGCCGTTTTCGGCGCTCAGCATCAATCTGTGCAGACACCGCAGTCCCCGCTGACGGAAGCTCCCCCGAGAGGTCGCCAATGACATGATGGACATCGCCGTGGTCTTTTCGAACGTCAATAATCTCTGCCTCACCGCTATCCCACGAGATACTGCCATGGTCGGCTGGCTGTCCACCACCCTCAGGATAAAAATAGGTCCCATCGAGAACGAGATACTCATCGGTCGCTTCCTCGATACTCGCTTCAAAGGAGTAGGTCGTATCGTCATCCGGAAGATACAGCAACTCGGTCATGGAAGTGGATACGAAAGGGAGATATATAGTAATTGATAACACGAGTCCAATCACCCATAGCAAAGTCCAAGCAAATTCCGGTTTACCGCGTCTGTGATATCGGTCTCGAAATGTTTTAAAGGAGGCGTCTGATATGTTTGGGCAACAATGGCCATCAAACCCGCCTACGTCAAAAAGACAGGTCGAATCCTCATGGAGAAATATCCGAATGCGTTCGGCCCGGATTTCGAACATAACAAAGAACGCGTCGAGGAACTCACCAACATCGAATCGAAGGGTGTCCGCAACCGTATCGCTGGCTACGTCACCCGAAAGCAGCGCTCACAGCAGCAGGTTGCATAACTGATTCTCATACCGGTCGACGGGACACACGCCCGTGACACAAATCCAAGCAGTGACAACGCCGTCGGGAGAACGTGTCGGCGACACGCGACCGGCGGCTTTTTTGTCCCTCCCACATAGGAGTTAGACAATGGCTGTCGATATCGATCTCGTGCTCGCTGCGCTTGATGGAAGTGACGAAGCAGCGACCGCCGCCGAGTATGCCGTCGCCCTCGCAGACCGCTACGGTGCGGATGTTCACCTGTTACACGTGGTCGAACAGCGTGTGATGCAGGGGTTAGAAACCGGTGACGTCACACCGGAAACGGTCGCCGAACACCAACAATCAGTTACCGAGACTGCAAACCAGAACCTCCCTGATACTGTGTCCTGTACGGCATCGACGGTCGTTGGCTTCTCTACCGACCGCCTCGGGCAAACCCCCGGCAGCGTCACACTCGATGTGGCAGAGGACCTCGATGCAGATTTGATTGTGGTTCCCCGGCAAACACCTGGGACATCCGCAGACGGCGTCATCGGCAAAGCAGCACTGTATATCCTTGAGTACGCAAGCCAACCAGTGTTGTCCGTATAGTCACTCCGCCCCAAGGCGGACGGTCATCTGTCTCTCGAAGCTCGTATCATCCATTCGTTCAAATCCAATTTTTTCATAGACGGCAATCGCGGGTTTGTTCCACCGCTCAACCGAGAGCCAGACACGGTTGATTCCCTGAGACTGTCCCTCACCAAGCGCCGTTCGGAGTAATTCGGTCCCGATACCAGCGTTCTGGTGGGACTGAATGACGAAGATTGCGAGTTCGTAACTTCCGTCATCATCGGCGACAAGCATTGCATGGCCCACTGCCTCGTCACCATCCCAGGCGATGACATTGAGCGATTTGTCCTCCGTGACGATGTTCAACCACTTACGGATAGGTTCCTCACCGCTCGGCGGAATCCCCTGTGCACGGTCCTGAGAGTCGAATTTGAGATACATCTCGACCAGCGGTTCAATACATTCGTCAGTGGCCTGCTTGATCTCTATTGACCGGCCATCCCCATCGGTAAAGGTTACCGGCGGGGCCGGAAGGTCATCGAGTGGCTCGTCTGGATAGCGTAGCGTCATCGGACTAGCGTCACCGTTGTCTGTGCGTTCAGCAGTACAAACTCGATTGTATTTGAGAGATTGATTTTCCCGAGCGGGCTCCGTTGTCCACCGGGCAGCACAATCTGGTCGTATCCCTCTCGTTCTGCCAGTTCGATGAGTTGGCTGCCTGGTTCCTCTTCGAGCCAGATAACATCGACATCTATATCATATGCTGACAGTTCCTCCGAGACAAGCGATTCAATTTCGTCAAGTGCGGTCTGTCCGTCGCTGTAAAGCGCAACGGTCACGTCACCACCGAGTTGCTGGGCGCGTTCGATGCTCTCTCCGAGCGCCCGGAGCCCGTAGTCGCTCCCGTCTACGCCAACAATGAGTTGCATATTCACTGTATCGGGCCCAGTATTAAAAGGCCAACGCAGACTGCCTCACTCACCTGAGAAGTGCACGAAGCGATTCGGTATCGGCAGTGTTCAGTATATCATCAGCTGTTGCCCATCCGCGACGGGCCGTGTGCACGCCGAACCGCATGTGGTCGAAGCCTGTCGGCGCGTGTGCATCGGTGTTGATAACAATCTGTGCCCCCTGCTCGATTGCCTGTTTGACCGGGTGTCCTGAGAGGTCGAGCCGACGTGGGTGGGCGTTAATTTCGAGTGCAGTGTCGTGCTCCGCTGCGGTTGTGGCCAGTTTCGCTATATCGAGGTTCATCCCCGCGCGCTGGTTCAGCCGCCGACCAGTCGGGTGAGCGATGAAATCGACTTCAGAGTGACGCGCTGCGGTACAGAGCCGTTCTGTTCCGTCCCCATCAAGGCCGCTGTGAGGAGCTGCAATTACGACATCAAGTTCCGCTAGGACATCATCACTCACCGAGACCGAACCGTCCTCGTGAATATTCGCTTCGATACCGGCAAGGACGGTGATATCGCTCTCTGCATCAACGGCCCGAATTGCCTCGAGTTGCTCGCGGATGTCAGCATCATCAAGACCGACGCCCGAGAGGATACCGGGGCCCGACGCGTGGTCAGTGATTGCAAGGTACTCATACCCGTGCTGTCTCGCGGCATCGACCATCTCGGTAATCGAATTGGCCCCGTCAGACCACGTTGTATGAGTATGCAAATCACCCAGAATATCGGCTGGTTCAACCAACGCAGGGAGGTCATCGGCTGCAGCAGCCGCCAACTCACCACGGTTTTCACGAAGTTCCGGTGGAACCCACGAGAGTCCAACAGCGTCATACACATCCTGTTCGGTCTCGCCAGCAACGCGTTCGCCAATCCGCTGGTCCTCCTCAGGGTCAGAGACGTTCGATACGTCAAAGACACCATACTCATTGACTTTCAACTCGCGGTCAAGTGCCCGATTGCGGACAGCGACATTGTGGTTTTTACTGCCGGTGAAATACTGGAGCGCGGCACCGAACTCGGCTGGGTCGACAACACGCAGGTCAATCTGGATGTCGTCGGCCCGAATCGTTGCCTTGCTCGTCCCGGCTGAAAGGATGCGGTCACACTCGTTCCAGTCGGTAAAAGCCTGAATGACAGTTTCGCCGTCCGTCGAGCCAACGAGCACGTCGACATCACCAATCGTTGGCTTCCACCGGCGAATCGAGCCAGCAAGCGCAATTTGTTCAACAGCCGAAATACCCTCAAGGTATGTGCAGACAGCCTCGCCGTACGGTCGGGCCATGCCCAGCAGTTCTCGCTGGTGTGCTTCACGCGCAAACGGGATTCCATCCAGAATATTTGTTTCAGTTTTTTCGCCAAACCCGGAAAGCTCTCGAATCTCACCAGCTTCAGCAGCCTCTTCGAGGTCATCAAGCGTTTCGACCTCAAGCTCCTCATAGAGCCGTCCAACGGTTTTTGGGCCGACTCCTTCGACACCCGTGAGCGCCTCCATCTCGACCGGCAGTTCCTCGCGCAATGTTTCGAGTTCCGCAATCGCCCCGGTTTCAACATACTCCACAATCTTTGCGGAGATAGCATCGCCGACTGCTTCAATCTCTGCGACAGCATCCTCGCCTTCTGTGGCGAGTCCGTCAATCGCAGCAGTGTGGTCGCGAACGTTCTCCGCCGCGCGCCGATACGCACGGGGTTTGTACTCAACACCTTTCGCTTCGAGCAAATCCGCAAAGGCTTCAAGCTCTCTGGCAATTTCGTCGTTCCTGCTCATCTTGGGCCACCTCGTGAGTTGACTTTTCCACCGTCAGCGTTGTCATCTCCCAGCGCCTGTTTGAGAAACGACATCCAGCGTTTTCGGTCGGCAGCTTCCTGTGCTCGCTGTTCGGCTTCGAGGTCAACCCGGCCAAGATTTTCGAGTTCGGTCAGCGCACGGTCTATACCGATGATAGACCGCGCCAACTCCTCTCCTTTCTCGAAGCTAATCTCCCCTGATTCAATCTGTTCTTTACGCTCGATACGCTCGCGGCGCAAGTTTCGCTTGGCGCGCTCGACGCGGTCTTTTTCGCCCGACGGAACCGTCTCACGGCGGCGAATCTCGAAGACGAACTGCTGTAACTCGACAGGCTCGCCTTGCACCGTAATCTGCTCCGGTATCCGTGCGCCGATGGTCGCACCCTCACGTTCGATGCGTTCCAACAGCTGTTTTCGCTGGAACTCCTTCACACAGACAGATATGTTCGTCACCCATTTCGCTTCTTCGGCTATTGGCCATCGGTTGGGGCTGGTAAAGAAGACCTGAAAGCGAAAGTTCTGTGTTATTGTTTACCACACAAGATGGTCGAAGAAAGGGCATATCCCACAGGACGTCTCAGATGCCCTCTACAGCCCCCTGTTTGGAGTGAAAGTCAACCGGCCGAATTACGCCACGAAAGGAGAGAATAAAATTTATAATGGATTCTAAGCGTTCGATAAAATATTGAAGGGCGACCGTATTTTGGCAAAACGAGCCAAAACGAACTGAACTCTCACGCAGTTATATACGGGTATCTGTTGTATGGATAATTGTGATGTCCAGTTCATCAATCACCGATTTGGGAGGCCTATCAGAGCGTGTGGGAGTACGCTCACTTCGTGAGGCAGTCATCGAACCAGTAACGTGGGTTGCATTCTGGAGTGCAATTGTCCTGCCGTTTCTGTATCTCCCACTGTTGGCGACTGGACTGCAGTCACAATCTGTCCTCCTGGCGTTTCTTATCCTCGTTACACTGAACGTCATTGCCATCCTGATAGGTCACCGTCATAACTGAATTGCCCGCAAACCACCAACCGAGCCCTCCACTCGTTGCCGTTTTGCCCTCGTTTTTAAATAAGTGGAACTACAAGAAGGTGTATGGCCGCTTACGGTCGGCCGACGCTGCGAGACCTGTTCGATGAGGCGCCGACGCCGCATATCGCCCACCCGCCGGCGACGCATCACCGAGACTTCTATCTGGCTACCGATGGCTCGTTCAGAGAGTCCGGTGGTGGGCTTGGAGTCGTCATCGAAACCCGTGACGGCGAGCGAGTCGGTCGTCTTTCTGTTCCCGATGACGTCCCTGATAACAACGTCGCCGAATACCGAGCGCTGCATCTCGGATTGGATGTTCTCGCAGCACGGTCACCTTCAGATGCCCGTGTCGGCGTGCTGGTCGACCACGACCAGCTCGCTGCGAACGTCAACGCCACCTTGCTTACCGCAAGTGAACCCAGACACAGCAGACAGCATCCAGTGGCTGTTCCACAGACAACAGGTCTCCACTGGCGCGGTATCCGCGCACGACTCCATGGCTTCGGTGCCGTCCGAGCCGCTCGGATTCCGAGCGATTACAATCCCGCTCATCCGCTGGCGAACGCACCAGAGCAGTATCGCCACGTTAACGAGGAACCTGATCGCTGTCTCCTGCCCGAGAGCGGGCCGAGCGAAGAGCAGATTCCGCCGCCCTCGCGGGCCAACCGCGGAGCAAGCGACTGATTGACGGTCTGTTTTCACAAACGCAAAACGACAGTCACATTCTACAGTAAAAAGAGGGTCTCTGAAAGCGTTAGTCACCAGCGACGGGCGTTTCGTCGCCAGTAGCAGCCTCGGCGGTGAGACCGTTTTCTTCCAGCGCTTCGACGATGAGTTCCGCGACATCGACAATCTCGATGTCGTCTTCGAAGTCACCAGTCTTGCGGCCATCTTCGTACATCGTCATGCACATCGGACAGGCGACTACGAACTTTTCGACCGCTGAACCGGCATCAGTATCTTCGAGCGCTTCACGGAGGCGTTCCTCGCTTGGTTTCGGTTCCTCCTCGAAATCCATCCAGAGACCACCACCACCGCCACCACAACAGAACGAGTCTTCGTGGCTGCGCGGCATCTCGTAGAGCTCTGCACCAGTTGCGCGGATGAGTTCACGCGGTGCTTCGTACTCGTCGTTATACCGGCCAAGGTGACATGGGTCGTGGTAGGTGACCGTGTAATCGAGTTCCGTCCCGGAGAGACCAAGGGAACCATCCGAGACTAGTTCTTCGATGGCCTGTGTCCAATGGAGCACGTCGATTTCGCCGTCTGCATTCCACTCGCCATCGTAATCGAACGGCATCATCTCATCATCAGCCCACTCCTCAAAGTCGACTTCAGGATACTCGTTTTTGAACGTATTATAGGAGTGTGGGTCCGTACAGATGAGTTTCTCAAACTCACAGTCATCCCAGGTTTCGACGTGATGTCCGGCGAGTTCGAGGTACAGGAACTCCTCGCCGATGCGGCGGATATCGTTCCCATCGTATTTTTCATCCTCAAAGAGGATACCAAAGGAAACATCTGCAGCATCGAGAATCTTTGCGAGCGAGCGAGCGACCTTTTTGTTACGCTCGTCATAGCTTGGGTAATCACCGACATACCAGAGGTATTCAACCTCTTCCTCACGAGCATCAGCGATATCGAACTCAAGTTCTTCCGCCCAGTCACCGCGAGTGCGTGCTTTGTCACCGAAGGTATTGCCGTCCATCATCACGTTCTGGAAGACATCCTGGATGTTGGAGTCGACCTCTCCTTCGTCGACGAGCTGGCGGTTCATCCGGGTGAAGCTTTTGAGATGTTCGATTTCGACCGGGCAGGCATCCATACAGGCCATACAGGCCATACAGGATTCCATCGTCTCCGCGTTGATGACTGAGGAGCCGCCATCGGCGATAATCGGTTTCTCCTCCCCACCGGCTTCAAGGCTCTCACGATAGGATTTCAAATCGAGGATAACATCCCGGGGGTTGAGTGGACGGCTGGATGCGTTGGCTGGACAAACCGACGAACAGCGCCCACATTTGGTACAGGCGTCCTGGTCAAGACGGTCGCGCCAGGTGAAATCGTCAATAGATTCAGCGTTCGTCGCGTCAAGGTCCGATGGAATGCCGGGAAGTCGCGCGCCAGCTTTCTCATCGCGCGTGATAACGTTTGCATACGACGACAGCATGTGGAACGGCTTGGCGTACGGAATCCAGGCGATGAAGAAAAATGCGACAAGTGAGTGTTTCCACCAGAGAGCCCAGTGAACTGTTTCGGCTGTCGTCCCGGTCGAGGAGACACCGACGGCACCGAAAAGCGCCTCAAAACCGAGTGCAGTCGCCCAGCCGACAAAGCTCACCACCTCGAACGATGGAAAGTCGTTGACTAAAATTCGGATTCCTTCAACCAGAAAGCCACCCACACCAAGCACGAACAACGTCCAGACGAACAGGTGGTCCTCAAGGGAAGTGTGTGGGCCAAACAGCCGTTCATTCCGGACAATATACCGTCGATAGATAACCATCCCGATACCGACGACGAAAAGCAACCCAAGCGCATCAACCGCAAACTGATAGGCGATGTAGAAATCACCCTCATAGACAGTGAATCCACCAAATGTCTGGAAGCCATACTGGTCAACGGCCAGAATGGTCGTCGCAATCAACAGCGTCAAAAACCCCCAGACGATGAAAGCATGCATTAACCCAGCATACACATCGCGGTCGAACTGCTTTTCGTTCGAGAAGACGATTTTGGTCGCGCTTGCAATGCGTCCAGCAAGCCCATCAGTCCGGGCAAATTCGTCATCCGGACCCTCCGTGTAACTCTGTACACGCTTATAAGCCCCAACCGCAAACACGAGAATTGTCACGATAGCGAGCATATAAAACAGCACGTACTCTGTGCTGCCGATAGGCTCGTACGTTTCACGCGTTGGAGTGCTGTCGAGCGGTATCATTCTAGTTCCGGTCTCGGGTCGCCCGGAATTAACTCTTATGGGATTGTGACCATGTCACGTTGCAGGAAAAGAAGTAAACAAAAGTTTGATTATACCGTCTAATTCTATTTGGATGTCAACGCCCATCGGAGAAAAAGAGACGACCGAGAGTAGCTAATGATGATTGTTCGAAGAAGTAAACTCAGAAACGGTTTTTGTGTTTTTACCTGTGGGATGACACGGAGGAGACAAAAGCGAGGGAGATTTGGTCAGGGCTACGTTCCGAAAAGACAGAGAATATTACTGAAAGATATCATATATGTCAGTCGCGTTCATGTCTCACGAGTAAGACATCATAGGACTCATCGGCTGCAACCGGGCTTCCGACGCTACTCACGCTCGTGACGATACGTCCAGCGTTCTCGCTTCCGATTACAACGAGGGTCGCATCCTTCGTCCTTGCATACCGTCGGATGCAGTTTGCGATGACGCCAGAGGGCGCATACCGGTTGACGACATCGTATGCGAAGGTGGCTTCGGGGGTGGCTGTTTCAACCTGCTCTGCAATTTGGCTAACGACTCTCTCCGGGTCAAACCGCTCACCGGCGTCCAGCCAACCGCGCTCGCGGGCGTATTCGGTGTTTCCGTCCGGAACGACTGTGAACGCGTGGACGGAGCTGCCAAAGGCTGACTGAATGTCCGTCGCGCGCTCAAGTGCGGCAACGGAAAGAGCAGACCCGTCAAATGGAACAACGACGGTCATCAGCGGCCCCCGTCACTGCTCCAGGACAGTTGTGCGCTGGGTAACTGGGTCAAGATAGAGGATATAATCGTGTCCATCACGCTCACCTGTCCCCACCCAGACGTTGTTCTGTCTCTCAACAGCAGTTAGATTGGCCTCCTCGTCTGCCGACGCGAGTGCGCGAGCAAGCAAATCCTCCGCATGGTCTGCATTTTCCACAGTAACGTCCGTACTCGGCAACCGAACAGTCATAACTGGACAGTGGGCATGGCGCACAAGCCGTTCAGCGACGCTGCCAAGGACCCGTCGACGAACACCAGTGCGACCGTGCGTTCCCGCAACGATAACGCTGGCGTCGATTTCGTCTGCATACTCGATTATCGTCTCCGCTGGTTCACCCTCGCGGATATCGGTGACGAGATTGACGTCGTGGCTTTCGGCCATCCGTTCAACCATCTCGATACCCGTCTTCCCTCGGCTTTTGAGTTCATCGATACGACCACCCGATTCGCTCAACAGTGATTTGACATCCGCATCGACAACATGGAGCGTGTGAACTGTCGCGTCGTACTGCTTTGCCAGGTTAAGCGCCTGTAGCGCGACGTGTGCACTCCCCGTGCTTCCGTCGGTCGGATGGAGAATTCGTTCGTACATACTTGGTGTTCGATTCCTTACCTTATCAGTATCCCGGAGATTCCTCGAGTTCGAGAAGGAAACCCAATGATGTGAAAGGAACACACGACACCGAAGACTCCGACAGGAAGCAACGACTTTACCGAGTGACATGCAAGGAAGCGTATGAACGCTCGAAACCCCTCCGATTCGGGGTGGTTCGTAGACGGACTGGACCGCGAACGGGCGGTCGAGCGCGTACAAACGGGGACGGCGATGTCACCACATGACTGGCCCTCGATAGCCGTTGAATCGGAGGTTGTGCCGGATAGAGACGAGTATTATGAGTCCCTCCATGAGATAACGTGTGCCGCCGCTCGCGAGGCCGTTGAGGAACATGAGCGCGCTGACGACCAGCAACTCATTCACCTCGTCCGAGCGCTCGATGACTGCCAGCGGACTGCAAACGAACTCACAGAGCGGGTCGGCGAATGGGCAGGGAGCCACGATGCAACTGCGCGCATGGAGACAGCATATCTCCGGGAGCTCGCTGAAAGAGATGCCGATGGACTGGTTGAACGGCGGCTTATATCACTGGCAAAGCGAGTTGTCGAGCTAGAAACCGAAGCTGACGAGCTTGAGACTGCCCTCGAACGAGCGACGCCCGAGGTGGCACCGAACCTGAGCGAACTGGCTGGTCCACTGCTCGCGGCACGATTGATTGCGCTGGCTGGCGGTCTCGACTCGCTCGCAAAGAAACCGTCCGGAACGTTACAGGTGCTTGGCGCAGAGGATGCACTGTTTGCCCATCTGAAAGGAAATGCTTCGCCGCCAAAACATGGTATTATCTACACGCACGACGCAATCCGGGGTATGCCACGAGAACAGCGTGGCTCTGCTGCGCGAGCGCTGGCTGGGAAGCTGACTATCGCCGCTCGTATCGATTATTACAGCGGCGAGTTGCGGCCGGAACTGGCTGAAGAACTTGATGACCGCATCGAGCGCATCCGTGCGCGTGATTCTCAATGACTCTCCCGACCGGTGTAGAGCGCCATTCCTTCGAAGGTGAGA
>LFFM01002383.1_pt1 | contig 12451 bp, 11 predicted proteins | sample 643131 | NCBI WGS metagenome assembly LFFM01 (sample SAMN03777445, study PRJNA286221) | soda lake metagenome | biome: soda lake; feature: Kulunda steppe; material: water; isolation source: sample Tc-Br brine of Tanatar trona crystallizer | place: Russia: Kulunda steppe | collected 2011-07
ACGTTTTAATCGCCGCCCATGGACTACCGAATATGGAACGCGTAGCGATCATCGGCGCGTCGATGACGCAGTTCGGGCAACGCGACGCTTGGGTGCGCGAGCTGCTTTCGGAGGCGGGATCGGCCGCCCTTGCCGATGCCGGTATCGACGGGGATGACCTCGATCACCTGTACGTCTCGAACATGGCGAGCGGGGAGTTCGAGGGACAGACGGGCGTCCCGAACGCGCTCGCCCACGACCTCGACGCCATGCCTGCCTACACCGCGCGGATCGACCAGACCTCCTCGTCGGGCGGTGCGGGCGTGTACGCCGCGTGGCAGTCGATCGCTTCGGGTGCGAGCGACCTGACGATGTTGGTCGGCGGCGAGAAGATGACCCACCGGACGACCGCGGAGGCGACCGACGTGATCGCGTCGCTCACGCACCCGGTCGAGTACAAACACGGCGTGACCCTCCCCTCGTTCGCGGGACTCACGGCACGGCTCTATCTCGACGAGTACGACGCCCCCCGCGAGAGCCTCGGGAAGGTCGCGGTGAAGAACCACAGAAACGGCGTTGATAACCCGCACGCACAGTTTCAAAAGGAAGTCGACCTCGAAACGGTGCTCGACTCGCCGATCGTTGCCGACCCCCTCCGGCTGTACGACTTCTGTCCGATCACGGACGGCTCCGCGGCGCTCGTGTTCTGTCCCGAGTCCGTCGCCGCCGAGTACGTTCCTGAGGACGAGTACGCCGTGGTTTCGGGAATCGGTGGCGCGACCGACACCCACGTCGTCCACGAGCGCGCGGATCCGACGACGATGGGCGGTGTCGCCGACTCCTCCGATATCGCCTACGAGATGGCTGGTATCGGCCCGGACGACGTCGACGTGGCGGAGCTCCACGACATGTTCACCATCCTCGAGTTCCTCCAGAGCGAAGACCTCGGATTCTTCGAGAAAGGGGAGGGGTGGAAAGCGGTCGAAGCGGGCGTCACCGATCGCGACGGCGACTTGCCGATCAACACCTCGGGCGGACTCAAATCGAAGGGACACCCGCTCGGCGCGAGCGGCGTGGCACAGGTGTACGAGATATACGAACAGGTCACCGGGGACGCCGGTCCGCGACAGGTCGAGGCCGACACCGGTCTCGCGTGTAACGTCGGTGGATTCGGCAACTGTGTGACCACGACGGTCTTGGAGGGAACCCAATGAGCGAACACGGATTCGGGACGAGCGAGGAGAACGGGGACACGAGCACTAACGGGGACACGGGCACTAACGGGAACACGGGGACGACGTTCGAGGCGGCCGAGTACGCGGGCGGTGCGGTGTCGTACCCGCCGCATCCGGTCGGCCCGGACGGCAGCGAGCGGGTCGGCACGCTCGACCTCCGCGAGTACGAGGCGCGCGTGATCACGTGGACCACCTCGACAGCGACACCGCCCGGCGTCCGCGAGCCCAACACCCTCGCGATCGTCGAGTTCGAGATGGGTGACGAGTACGATGGACCGCCCGTTCGCGCTCTCGGACAGATAGCGGAGGAGGCCGGCGGTTCCGGCGAGACGTTCGACGTCGACATCGGCGACCGTGTCGAGCCCGTCTACGCCGCCGAACTCCGCGAGCCCGGCCCGGGGATCCGCGAGCCGGAGAGCCAGGCGTGGGACGGGTTCCGGTTCCGGCCGGTCGATACGTGAGACGGCGCGCGCTCCGAACCGGTCACACCCGACGCACGTCGCCGAGCCGCGTCCCGTCGAGGAGATAGGCATCGGCGGCCGGGAGCGCCTCCGGAAGGAACGGCGCGAGAAACGACTGGCCGTCCACGTTCGCCCACGTCCCTCCGGAGCGCTCGTTGAACGCCGGGAAGACGATCAGCTCGGCGGGATCGGATCGCACCCGATCCGGTATCTCTTCGTCGCCGACGAACGCTCCCGCATCGACCTCGCCGCGGAGCCACGCGCGCTCCGTTCGCGACCCCCCGACTGCGTCCTCCAACCTGACTTGCGGGTGCTCATGGCCCATACACACCACGTCGGCGGCGAGCAGGTCGGGCGTCGGCCACGTGTGTCCGTGGAGGACACCGACCCCCCCGTCTCGACTACTACCGTCCGTCGCCGTCTCGCCGATGAGTCCCCCTTCCGGACCGATCGTCTCGACTGCGTCCGCGAAGGCCGCCGCGACGCCGGCGTCGTGATTGCCCTCGACGAGCGTCAGTGGAACGCGATCGGTTATCGCACGGATCAGCGTCTTCAACTCCGCCCGCTCGTCACCCTCGGGCGCGCCGATCCGATGAGCCAGATCGCCGAGGACGACGAGCCGATCAGCGTCCGTCTCGTCGATGAGCCGACACAGGTGATCGCGACGCTCGTCGCCGCGGCTGTCGAGCTCGACCCCGCGCTCGTATCGGAGGCCGACCTCGATGCCGGCGTGGATATCGGCGACGAGCAGCGCACGCTCGGATCCGAGCGTCGTGACGGCTGCCGGCTCGCCGACGACCGGTTCGACCGCGGCCCGCTCGCCCCGCACCATCAGATCGGTTTGAGCACGCCGTCGCTGGGCTCGTAACACTTCCCGCTCATCAGCGCGTCCTGGATCGCGTCCTCGACGGTGCCAGCGTCCACGCCGTGTTCCGACGCGAGCGTGTCGACGACAGCGGCGCGGTCCGCGCCGTCGCCGTCGTCGAGCTCGTCCATCGCCTCCACGGCAGCAGCCTCGAGGTCGACGTCCTCGTCGTCGGTGCCCTCCGTGTCGTCGTCGCGGCCCTCGTCGCTCGACTCGGAGCCGCCGCGATCGCCGGCTGCTCCGTCGTCGAGTCTCTCTCCGTCGTCGAGTCTCTCTCCGGAGTCGCCGGCCGAGCCGTCGACGTCGTCAATCTCCGCCGTATCGCCACCGGCTGTGGCCTCGTCCACCTCGTCGCCCTCCGACAGCTCCTCGGGATCGGGGACGTCGATGTCGGCCTCGCCCGGCTCGTCGACCTCGCCACCGGTCGAGAAGTCGGTGCCGAACTCGGACTCTATCTCCTCGCGTTCCGCGTCGTCGAGCTCGTACATCCCATCGCCTGCGTTCGAATCGGTCGGCTCGTCGGTATCGACGTCGACGTTGCTGTCGACGTCGGCATCGCCGTCCGCGACCTCGCCCCTGTCGGGGTCGGAGGGGCTATCGATGTCACCCGCCGCGTCCTCCGGATCGGTGGTTCCACCGCCGAAGTCGCCGAGCTCGTCGTCGAGTTCTCCGGTGCCGTCGTCGGAATCATCGAGATCGCCCATGGGGTCGTCGGTCGTCGTATTGGCGGTCTCGGTCGTCGACGGTTCGGGTTCGGGTGTGCCCGCCGGCTCGGCACCGGGTTCCGGCGCTGGTTCGGCGGTCTGTTCCGTGTCGGCGGTCTGTTCCGTGTCGGATCCCGTGTCCCCGCTTACCGTCCCGTTGACCGTCGAGGTCGATGCCGAGGTCGACGTCGACGTGTCGTCGACCACCGCGTCGTCGGTCTCGGGAGTGTCACCGACCATCCCAGTATCGCCGATGGCCTCCGTCGCGACCCGAACGTCGGTTTCGGGAAGCGGGCCGACCGTGACCTCGCCACCCTCGTCGGGGGCGATGTCGGGCGTTCGGACTTCCTCGCGGTCGCCCGCGATGAGGGCCAACGCGTCGACTGCGAGCTGACGAACCGCCTCGACGTAGGCGGGCGAGGTGTCGTAGTGATCGATCGCTCTCGGGATCCCGGCAGCCAACGAGGCAGGCGCGCCACCGGCTTCCAGCGCGGTCTGTAGCTCCGTGCCACGCAGCGCCGAATCCAGCGCCGTCGCGAACACCGCGAGCCGGTCGAGCGTCGCCTCCGCGGCGGACACGACCCAACGGTCGCGAACGTCCGCGTCGACCTCGTTGAGGCTCTCGGGGCGCACGGAGGTGAACACCCGATCGGAGTCTTCCGGCTCGAACGTCCGTGCCTTCCCGGTCAACGCGACGAAGGTAGGCGGGTCCGTCCGTTCGAGAAACGCCGCCTCGTCGGGTTGGTACTGTCCCGCGTAGGTGACGAACGCGGCGGAGGGATCGACGACCCGCCCGCGGCTCGTCTCGTCGTTGACGCGCTCGACTTCGGTGAGCACGCCCGCGACGAACAGCCGATTCACGCGCGCGCCGGTCGGCGTGACGACGTAGTTGGGCGCGCGCTCCTCGTCGCTCTCCGAATAGGAAAGCGAGGCGTCGTCGAACTCCGCGGCGAACAGCCGATAGGCGACCTCGCGAGTCCCCGGGCCGTCGTCGCTCATTCGCCCACCTCCGCGAGCGCCGCGCGAGCGACGTCTGCGGGATCGTCGTCCGCCGCCTCGAACGCGGTCGCATCGAGCGTTGCCCCGTACTCGTCCACGGAGAGGCTGCCGCGAACGCGATACGCACCGCCGACGAGCTCGTCAGCGATCGCCTCCGCGACCACGTCCTTGTCCATGGCGTCTTTCGCGGCCGAGAGGGCGTCCTCCAGGCCGCCGCCGTACACCGCCGCCGTCAGTTCGTCGTCGAGCACGACGGTGACGGTGGCAGTGCCGTCGTCGAGGATCGCCTTCACGCGGAGGTCGTCTTCCCCGTCTACCTCGCCGTGGCTCCGGCACTGCCCGTTCTGTACGACCCGTCCACACTCCGGACAGCGCTCGATCAGCCCGGAGCCGTCACGCACTTCAAGCACGTTACCGACGAGTTCAACGTCGAACATCCCGCCGGAATCGACCGCCTCCGCGACCGGGAGCCGCGGCGCGTCGTCGGCGACGGCGACGGGGTCGGACAACGGCGTGACAGTCGAGAACTCGGTGAGGTTGATCGACGGAACGCCACGGAACTCCCGGACGTACACGTCCTCGATCCGGAGATCGACGCCCGGCTCCAGCTCGGGGGACGGGTCCCAGTCGGTGAACGGGAGCTTGGCAGTCTCGTCGCCGACGACCCCTTCGAGGATATCGGTTTCGCCGTCGCGACCCGAGATGGTCTTCGACGCAACCTCGAGTACGCGAACCTCGACGTTGCGGCCGCGGTCGCCGGCCGCGATCTCGACGAGATCGCGGTCCCCGCCGATCTCGCGGTCGACGTCGACCGGCTCGTCCGCGATCGCGACCGTCGTCGACTCGTTGAGGTTGAGCTCCGGCTCCCCGTCCCATTCGCGGACGCCGGCGTTACCGATCGTCAGTGAGTCGCCCGGTTCGAACCCGAAGTCCTGCCAGGCGGTATAAGAGATCGTCCCCGTCTCGTCCGCCAGTTCGCCCTCGCGGATCGTGAGATCGTCTCCCTGATACCGGATGGTTCGGGTCCCGCGCGTGAGCACGCGAACCGTGACGGTGACGTTCCCGTGGTCGGTCGTGATCGCCGCGAGATCGAACGCGTCGGGCGTCGGGCTCGACCCGCCGCCACCGCCGCCGTGTTTCCGACGCACGCTTTGTTTGGCCTCGTCGATCGGGACGCTGTACTCCAAGAGGTTCTCGAGGTCCGCTTTGACCTCCGCTCTGTCGACGCCGAGGTCGGAGGCGAGCTCCTCGGCATGGCTGTTGACGTCCATCGGTCTGGAGTTCGACGCGACCGCACAAAAGGGTTCACGGTCGGTAGGATTAATCACCTCCCACACACAGACCTTCATATGGACGAGATCGAGTCGGGTGAGATCGGTATCGACACGCGGGTCACCGAGAACCGAACGGTTATCGACGTGACCGGGACTCGCGATATGGCCGTCGTCGTTCGTTCGGCCGACGGCGAACGGATCTACCTCCCGCCGGAGAGCTTCGACGAACCGGTCGAAGACTCCCCGTACGCGTCGCCGTACACGTCCCCGTACAGCGGCGAGGAACCGAGAGACGGCGACGGGACGCCGTACCGCGGGGCCGTTGAAAGCACCCGTGGCGTGATGGAGACGGCGGACGGGTTCCGGATCCGTCACCCCGAACCGGTCACGGAGATCGACGTGTACCGGGAGAATTAGCATTTACAGGCAGTAAGCCCCCATCCTCAAGGAGCGAACGGCGTCAGCCGTGAGCGAGTAGGGTGGGGTAGTTCACCCGTCGACTACGCGACGTCCTCGTAGATCGCGAGCGTGTCGCCGGCGACTTCCGACCAGTCCCGCCGCTCGTACTCGGGAAGCGACTCCCGGTTCAGTGCGGTCACGAGCCCCTCGACGATCGACTCGGAGTCCGGCGTGACCTCTACGAGGCAGTCCTCCGGGAGGATCTCCGCGGCTCCACAGCGGGTCGAGACGACTTGCGTTCCGGCTTCCAGCGCTTCCGTGATCGTGATCCCGAACGGTTCCGAGAACGACGGCGAGACGAACGCGTCCGAGGCGGCGTAGTAGTCGCCGAGTTCGGCCTCCGGCACGTATCCGACGAACGCCACCTTCTCCTCGATACCGACGAGTTCGGCGAACCGCTTCAACTGCTCCGTCTGGTGGCCGGAGCCGCCGACGACGAGCGTTACGTCCCGACCACGTAGTTTCTTCATCGCGTACAGCAGGTGGGAGATCCCCTTCTGGTCCGTGTGACGGCCGACAAAAAACAGCATCTCGCCGTCGATCCCGAGGTCCGCCCGGACGTCCTTCCCTGAGAACTCCGGTTTCGAGAACCCGTTGTACACGACGCGAGAGTCGGCACCGTACAGCTCTTTGACGTCCTCACGAACGATCTCACTGACGGAAATGTTCGTGTCGGCGGCGTTCGCTAACCGGCGCTCCGTTTCGACCTCACGTTTCGGCGGATCGATGTTCCGGTCGCTCGCCAACGAGTGGAACGACGACATCCACGTCGCGTCCGAGGCCCGCGCGGCTTCCCGTCCGGGCCCGTACCCGAACCAGTCGTGGGTGTGGATGACGTCGTAGTCGGGTGCGAGCTCGACGAACCGGTCACTCAGCCGGTTGACGCGAGTGGCGACGTCGCCCTCGCCGGTTTCGACGCCTTCGATACCGGGCTCGTCTTCGGGGGCGAGCTCGGCCGGCAACACCAGTTTTGCGTCGACGTCGTACTCGTCTCGAAGACCGGAGAACAGCTCCCCCACGTGGACGTCCAACCCGCCGGTGACGTTCGGCGGATACCCCCATCCCAACATAAGCACGCTCGGTGACATACCCCCACGATTACGCGAGTCGGTACTTAGGTATGCTCCTTGATTCGTGTCTCGCCGGAGCGATCGGGATCGCCCAGTGTGTTCGAAGCAACCAGAAACCCGGCAGCGGTTGGACGGATCGCCTGCTCAGGCCGCGGTGACGGCGTCGCGGAGCGCGGCGGTCCGGTCGGTGATCGACGCGGCGGCGTCCTCGACGGCGTCGAGCGGATCGACGGTGTCGGATTTCACGGTGAGGACGGGTTCGGTCTGACCACCGGACTGTTCCGGGTTCATGTCGTACGTCGCCGCAGCGACGTCGTCGGCCTCCAACAGTACGCCCTTAAGTACGTTCATGAACGTGTGATCCTCGCCCGCGATCTCGATGCGGAGTTCCGTGTCGGTTTTCTCGATGACCCGCAGTTCCATACCGTCCATCCGCCCGAGCGGCGTTTCAAGGTTTCGTCTCCGTGGACGCGACGACATACTAGATTTATGGGCTCAGTACATTCTTCTGCTGAAACGTTTTGTTTCACAGACGCAGCAACTGAATCCTGTTGAAGAATCGGGAAGGATTTATGTACTTCTACCCAGACGTTTTGAATATGCTGGATTCAGACCCAGAATCGGAAATCGATAGCACGAACCGTCGCCGTGTCCTCGGCCTCCTCGGCGGAAGCGCAACCGTTGCCCTCGCCGGTTGCGCCGACGACGACCCGGGCGACGGGGACGACGACGGCGCCGCCGACGATGACGACGGTGCCGCCGACGATGACGACGGCGAGGAGCCGACGGGTGAACGAACCAACGCGGACAAAGCACAGGCGGCGTGGAACCGCGCCACCGACAACCCGCTCCCGGAGGACGAACCGCTCCGTCAGGAGGCGTACGTCGAGATGGAGGAGGCGGTTCGCGACGACGCCATCCTCGTCCCCTTGTATCACGGGTTTACCGAGCGGTTCTGGTACGACTACGTCGACGTTCCCCTGACTGGCGCCCTCGGCGCACACTGGCAGCAGTACAACACGACGCAGGTCGACGGACAGGACGACCTCAACCTGATCAACAGCACGTTCGACGAGCTGGACCCGATCATGTCGACCGACACGGCGTCGTCGGCGGTGATCACCCAGATCTACGAGAACCTCACTGCCTTCCCGAACGGCGTGCCGGAGATCGAGAACCAACTCCTCGATGAGTTCGAGGTGTCCGAGGACGGGACCACGTGGACGTTCACCATTCAGGAAGGGGTGCAGTTCCACGACGGTGGCGAGGTCACCGCAGAGGACGTGAAATACTCCTGGCGGCGGACGGTCGAGTCGCCCAACACGGAACGCCGTGGATTCACCACTAACCAGCCTGTCGGGCTCGGGATCGACGTCGAAATGGACGACGACGGCCCCGTCCCCGACTCTCTCGCCGTCGAGGTCGTCGACGACTACACCATCGAGGTCGAACTCGTCGGTCCGAACCCCGACGCGCTCGACGTCATCGCGTACAGCAGCTTCATGGTGATCCCCGAGGGGTACGTCGGCGACATCGAAGGGTACGACGGCGAGGTTACCCATCAAGAGTTCGCTACGGAGGTCGCGAACGGGACCGGGCCGTTCGAACTCGACTTCTTCGACGTCGACGAGGAGGTTCAGGTCGTCCGGAACGACGACTACTACGGCGAGATGGCCGATGTCGAATCCGTCCACTGGGAGATCATCGAGGACGACCAGGCCGCGTGGACGTACGCGCTCGAACAGAGCGCCGACATCTTCGGCGTTCCGACGTTCGCGTACGAGCCGGACGCGATCGACGCCGAGACCGACGATCGGAACCGGGAGGTCGGGACGTACGGACCCGCCGGTGAACTGAACGAGGAGGTGAACTACGTCGGGATCTCCGAGCTGAGTACGTTCTACTTCGGGTTCAACGCGCAGAACGTCTCCCGGCCGGTTCGGCAGGCCGTCGCGTACGTCCTTGACAAAGAGCAGGTCGTCGAGGACGTGTTCGCGGGACGTGGGACCCCGGCATACAGCTTCCTCCCGCCGGGCATCTGGCCCACGGGTGCCGACGGTTACAACGACTTCCTCGACGACTATCCGTACAGCCTCGGCGAGAGCGACCTCCAGGGGGCACAACAGGTCCTTCAGGAGGGTGGGTTCACTCCCGACGATCCGGCCGAGCTGACGCTCACGACGTATGTGAGCGAAGTGTTCGAGACGGCCGCAGAACTCATCCGCGACCTGCTTGCCGGCAGTGGCGTCGACATGGACCTCGAACAGTCCGAGTTCTCCGTGCTGCTTCAGCGCGGCGAGGACGGCGACCTCGAGATGTACACGCTCGGCTGGATCTGGAGCTGGCCGGCCGCGCCGTACGGCAGCTTCCAGCTCGAACCGGAGAACACGCGAACCGAGACGATGCCCTCGGAGACGAACGGGTTCTACCTCGACTGGTGGGTTGAGCTCGAAGAGGAAGCGTAAGCGCGCCACCCCCCGTTTCGAAAGCCTTTACCTTAGTAGCCGATATCGCACACATACATCGATTTGACGCATGTACGCAGCAACCTCCAGAGGACGTAACACACGATGCGCCGACGAGCGTGAGTCACGATGACCCGCTGGGAGTACTTCATCAAGCGCGTCCTGCTCACGATCCCGGTGCTGTTCATGGTGTTGACGTTCCTGTTCATCATGCTCCGAATGGGTCCGATCGACCCGGTCGCCGCCCGGCTCGGCCCGGAGGCGGATGGAACCGATGCTGACCTGATGCGTGAGCGCCTCGGCCTCAACGATCCGCTATGGGAACAGTACGTGGACTTCGTTACGAGCTTCTTGACCTTTGACTTCGGCCAGTCGTGGGTCGTACAGGCCGAACGTGACATCCTCGACATCGCTATCAACGCTGCCCCGCCGACGATCTGGTTAGGGTTCTGGGCGATCCTGCTGCCGCTGTTCATCGGGATCCCCCTCGGCTTTTATGCTGGACTCAACCCGAACTCGTGGGGTGATTACACCGCCTCGTTCGGCGGCATCCTTTGGCAGGCGCTGCCGAACTTCTGGCTGTGCGTGTTGGCACTGGCCGCCCTCCGTCGGACCCGGGATGGCGGCGGACCGTTCGGCTTCGACTGGTATACGTTCGGTCCCGACTTCACCGAGCGGAGCATCAGCATCACCGGAACGCCGGACCTCACGTGGGTCTCGACGACCGACGTGTTGTTCTTTCCCGTCCCCTACATCAACGACTGGACGGGACTGTTCATCGACATCAAGCTCATCCTTCCAGCGGCGCTGATCCTCGGGTCCGCGTCGATGGCCGCGGAGCTCCGTATCGGCCGGACCGCGATGCTGGAGACGATCAACTCGAACTTCGTCGAGACGGCGAAGGCGAAGGGGCTGACGAACCGCGTGATCGTCTGGAAACACATCTTCCGGAACTCCCTCATACCGCTGTTACCCGTCATCACCAGCGAAGCGTTCCTGTTGATCGGCGGCTCGGTCATCGTCGAACAGATCTTCAACATCAACGGGCTCGGGCGGATATTCTTCCAGTCGATCACCCAGGGTGACCTCCCGATGGCGGGGGCGCTGTTGTTCATTTTCACCCTGATAATCCTGTTTTTGAACATCCTTCAGGACTTCCTGTACACCGTCATCGACCCGCGTGTGGGGTACGATAAATGAGTTCGACACAGCAGAACCCGGAGTACGAGGAGGAGGGCAGCGACAAACCGTTCCGTGCGCTACTCAGGGAGAACCCGCGGCCGGCCATGATATGGGTCGGCGGCGTGATCGTTTTGGCGCTCCTCGAGATCGGTCGACTCTTCCACGGTATCGGACAGACGGTCGATATTCTCGCGTTCCTGCTCGGCGGGATCGCCGACGTCCCGGGGTACGTCGGGGGGAACGTCGGCGAGACGCTCGGATCGACCGCTGGGTCGATAGCGGCAGGGATCACGGCGGCCGTGCTGCTGCTCGTGATCGCAGTGGTGTTCGCGGGGTACGTCCCCGAACGCGTCGTTGACGGCCTCGGACTTGATCTCTCGCGGAGCGAACGACAGCAGGCGAAACGCGCGAGCCTGTTCACCGCACTCGCGGTGGGTGGTGTGCTCGTCGCGTTCTCGCCGGTCGGTGGGCTCTTGTCCGGTCTGTTCAACGCCACGACCGCCACGATAGACTCGCTTGCATCGTCGCTGCCGGCGCTCACCAGCCGCGAGACGATCCCGAACCAGGGACACCAAACGCCTGCCGGTGGCTGGGAAGGGACATTCATGGGTCTGTCCCCGGCGATAGCGTGGGGTATCAGGACGATACTCGTCCTCGTGTACGCGACGGTGTGTCTGATCTGGGCGTGGCGTGGGTTCGAGCTCTACCGGGAACACTACCGCGCGGCCGACTGGACGCCGACCGACGACACGATCCGTCGGTTCCGAAGCAACTACTGGGGGCTGTTCGGGTTCGCGATCGTGTTCCTGTTCGTCGTGCTCGCGCTGTGGGCACCGGCGGTCAGTCCCGTCGAGGCACAACACAACATCTACGAACCGAACGCACACGACTTCGAGTATCTGAACGAAGACGGCGAAGTAGAGACGATCACACACGTGTTTGCAAATCTCGACAGCCGGTCTGACGGACAAAACTCCGTCGGCGTGATGAGTTACGACGACTACGGACGATGGGCACCGATGGGCACGACCAACAGAGGACAAGACATGATGACACACCTATCATACGGCGCACGGACGTCGCTCGTGATCGCGCTGACGGCTATCATTCTCGGCGCGCTCACCGCGGTCGTGCTCTCGTTGCTCGCCGCCTACTACAAGGGGATCACTGACATCGCGACGGTGCTCACGAGCGACACGATACAGGCCGTGCCAGCCCTGCTGTTGATCATGTTACTCTCGGTCATCTTTCAGGAAGGGAACCATCCGCTGGCCCAACCGCTCGACGGGGGGTTCCTGTTAGCACTGATCTTCGCGTTTACGCTCTGGCCGGGGATGTGGCGTTCGATACGTGGGCCGTCGTTACAGGTCGCCGAACAGGAGTGGGTCGACGCCGCGAAGAGCTACGGGCAGACCCCGTTACGCACCATGCGGAAACACATGGCGCCGTACATCGCAGGGTACATCCTGATCTACGCGTCGCTGCTCATCGGCGGCGTCATCATCTCGACGGCAGCGCTCACCTTCCTCGGGCTCGGGATCAACCCCCCGACTCCCGAGTGGGGCCGGTTGATCAACGGGGGCCAGTCGTTCGTCGCCACGTCCTCGTGGCACGTCGCGACGATCCCGGGGCTCGCGATCGTCTTCGTCGTCGTCGCGTTCAACGCCCTCGGTGACGCGATCCGTGACGCGATCGACCCCGAAGCCGATGTCGACGAGAGCGAGGCGGCGACCGCTGGGGGTGGTGCCTGATGGCGAC
>LFFM01002385.1_pt1 | contig 12440 bp, 10 predicted proteins | sample 643131 | NCBI WGS metagenome assembly LFFM01 (sample SAMN03777445, study PRJNA286221) | soda lake metagenome | biome: soda lake; feature: Kulunda steppe; material: water; isolation source: sample Tc-Br brine of Tanatar trona crystallizer | place: Russia: Kulunda steppe | collected 2011-07
ACGGAACAGGATATGCTTCGACAGGCTCAGCATGACGAGATTGTGCGTCACCCTGAGCAGGCGAATGTTTTTATGAGCCGTAGTCGAAGGGTATTATCGAGCGATGAATAGGGTATACTTCGACACCATTCGTCGCCCTGCTCCTCATTTTGCTCAGTATGACGATGTTGTGCGTTACCCCGGCAGCGATGCCTTGTGCTGAATTTATTTCAGTACGGGGCAGTGACCGACTATCGGCGGTTCTCCTGCAGTTATCAACGCCGGGATTGATTCATTCGGAATAGTCTTAAGAAATGCGCAAATAAAAAATATTTTTAAGGATTTAATGAACCCGCTTTTTGCTCTCCTACTATTGTTTCACTGAAAATTAACTCTCTATCATTTCTTCCAAAATTATAACACATTGTCCCGGTGTTCTCCGTGAACACCGGGGTTAGCTTTTTTCATTTTTCTAATAGAAAAGAACCTTAAAAGAAGACAGTATTAAAAAAAATAATTCACCAAATATCATAAATTCTGTGCGCGAAATTAATTTCCTAATCCCTCCCTAACAACCCTGGGCCATGCCCCCAATTTTGAGGAGTTGGTACGGACTTGGTATAGGCTTGGTTCAGCCTTGGCAAGGAGTGTTATTGAACCCAAACAACGAAAGTAGTTAGAATAAAAGTGAAAAAGTCAATACCCTCCTTTAATTTATTTTATAGGTGACACTTTCTTTAATGAATTTCTAATTTGTCGCCCGACAATTTCTACTGATACCTTCGTATAGTTCCGTTCGCTTTCGGGAACCCTGAACTCCCGAATTATCGGGATTTCACTGCGTGGGTGAAAAGAGGTGCACTGGCGTTCAACTTGAACTCTCCAATTACTAACTACCATCGACCATTTACTCCCAAACCCTCAAATAAACCCTTTTATCTATAGGGTAGAAACATTACTTTTTTAAATTAGCACATATTTAAATAATCAAAAACTATTGGAAGTATTAGTTAATGAAATTGCGCTTTATCAAAATAGGTTTGTGAAATCTTATGAATTTAAACTTCAATATATGTTAAATGCCTATTTAGTATATGTTCCTTGAACAAGGAGAAGAATTATTACATTAATCAACAATTTTAAAAAGTTTATAAAGTATAAATTTTTATGAAAAAGGTAATTACTTATGGCACTTATGATTTTTTCCATAAAGGACACAAAAATTTATTAAAAAGAGCAAAAGAACTTGGTGACTATTTAATTGTTGGAGTTACTTCTGAAAATTATGATAAAAACAGAGGTAAATTAAATGTTCAAAATAGTACTCTTAAAAGGGTAGAAGATATAAAGAAGTCCGGCCTTGCTGATGAAATAATTATTGAAGAGTATCCTGGCCAAAAAATTGATGATATTCAAAAGTACGATGTTGATATTTTTGTACTTGGATCAGATTGGTCAGGAAAGTTTGATTATTTAAATGAATTTTGTGAAGTGGTATACCTTGAAAGAACAAAAGGAATATCTAGTACAAAGATTAGATCAAATAAGAGTGGGATAATAAACATCGGAGTTGTTGGAAGTGGGAGAATTGCAAATCGCTTTATACCTGAATCAAAATTTGTTAGTGGAGTAAATATAATTGGTGTGTACAACCCTAATATCGAAAGTGCAAAAGAGTTTGGGAAAAAGCATGAATTGAAATTTTATACTAATAATTTCGAAGATTTCATTAATAATGTAGATGCAGTTTATATTGCTTCTCCACATAAGACACATTTTGAATATGCTAAAAAATGTTTGGAGAGTGGAAAACATGTATTATGTGAAAAACCACTTGTATTAAATAGTTCTGAAGGGAGAGAATTATTTAAAATAGCAAATGATAATTCATTAGTCCTAATGGAAGCAATCAAAACAGCTTATACACCAGCGTTTCAACAACTAATTTCACATGTTAAAAGTGGTTTGATTGGTAATGTATTAGATGTTGATGCTACATTTACAAAATTGGTTAGTGGAAATTTAAGAGAACTATCAAAGGAACAAGCTGGTGGAAGTTTTACAGAATTAGGTTCATACGTATTATTGCCAATCATAAAATTATTCGGAACTGAATACAACGCTATACAATTTTACTCAAAAGAAAATAATGGTATAGACCTTTTTACAAGAGGTTTGATTATGTATGATAAAGGTATTGGTTCATTCAAGGTGGGTTTAGGACTTAAATCAGAAGGACAATTAATAATTTCTGGAACAAAAGGTTATGCTTATGTACCAGCACCATGGTGGAAAACAGAATATTTTGAAATTAGGTTTGAAGATCAAAATAGGAATCAAAAATATTTTTCTAAATTTGATGGTGATGGGCTTAGGTATGAAATAAATGATTTTATATCACTTATTAATAAACAAGGGAATAACTTTTTTAAGTTGAAACGAGAAGAATCCGTATGTATCTCTAAAATAATGGAAGAGTTTATAGGGAGTAATAGTAAATTAATGTTGTAAATAATTAATTGTTTGTGAATAAAGTCAAGATTGTAGGAAAAAAAATTATTCCTATTTGGTTGAGAAGACCAGAACGAGGTAGGTTTTTCTCCTTTTCAAAAAAAGTTAAACCTATTCTTGAAAAGCTTAAAAAAGAAGAGGTCACTTGGAATGAATTAAATACATATGTCAAAAAATCAAGAAGATATGATAATAATCACATGTTTGAAAAAGTGATTAAACTATATGATAATAAAGTTAACTTTAAAAATATACACAACCCTGAATTTTATGGGGAGGGATATGGAGTGGATGTTTTAAATGTATACCGAAAAGTAAATTTAAAAAATAATGAGAATTTAATTGCATTTGAAAAAATCTATAGAGCAGGTTCGACTGATTTAAAAAAAAATATGTGGTTCTATGAAAATGTCAAACCATTTTTTATGCCCGAAATAAAGATTCCCAGTATTTATTTTATTCTTAAAGGGGAACAGGTTTTTATAACTTATTTTGAGTGGATAAAAGGTGTTGGTAACTTGGATAATAAAGAAAGGAAAAACCTATTTAAACTTTTTGATAGGTTATCAAAAAGTGTTGCAATAAATGGAAAAGTTTTACCATCGTATATCACTAATTTTAGAAAAGAACACTTGTATAACACAGGGTTAAATTTAGGAGGAGAATGGCTTAAAAATAATTTCTCTGAAGAAGATTTTGATATATTTATATCGCTAAATCAATGCATTTCTTCTATTTTTCCAAAAGTGAAGTTTACCCATGGAGATTTAAATCCAATGGGTAATTTTTTTAAAAATGGAATTATTGATTTTGATCGATGCGGAGTTTATCCATATCACTATGATTTTACCTTTTATTTAAGTAAATCTTATCTCCCAACAAATATTTATGAATATTACAGTATAGTTAGTGAGTATGGGTATCTACCAAAAAAGATAAATAGAAATGAAATGCTATCCCTACTTTATTTCTCATTTCTTTTCTACTCTCGTAAAAAAGAAATCCAATGTAGTGATGTTTTTTTAAAACAATTATGGATTGAACTAGTAAAAGTATATGAAGAAATTAATTAGAAGTTTGAAGATATTGTTGGAGCTAATTATTAAAATGTTTGAAAAATTAGTGCCAACAAATGAAAAGGTGGTGTTATTTAGCGGTATAAAGAGTAGGACGTACTCTGATAATACTATGCATTTATTTTTGTACATGAATGAACATGTTACTGATTTCAGCCCAATTTGGGTTACGAAGAAAAGATCATTAATTCCACTTATCAAGAGTACTTCAAAATCAAATAATGTAGTATACGCTTATAATTTAAAAGCTCTTTGGTACTATTTTAGAGCAAAATTTATGATTATAACTCATAATAGTAATGATTTTCGCGGTTTTCCCATTGAAAATAAAGAGGTCATTAACTTGTGGCACGGGATACCATTAAAATCTTTGAGAAATAAGGTGAAAAAATTCAAAGCTAAGGGTTTGAATGAAGAAAACTCTAGATTATTATCAGATTATAAAAAATATTCATGCTTAATTAGTAATTCAGATGAAGAATCTGAAATATTAGAAAAGTGTTTTGGCGTTGATATTAAAGATATTTATCCGCTTGGAATGCCTAGAAATGATAATTTATTTAAAAAAAAATTTAATTCATTAAATAAATCATATAATTCCGAAATACTTAATGATAAAGTAATTTTATATGCACCAACATATAGAGAAGATGAAGACCAAGTTGAATTATTTCCTTTTCTGGATAGGAATTTAGTAGAGTTGCATGAATTTTTAGAGGTAAATAATATTTGGTTGCTAATTAGAGGGCATGGTTTTGATGGAGATATATATCAGTTATTTAATTCCGATAATAAATTTCCAAGATTTATATTTGCTGATCAAAATACATTTTTTGATACAAATACACTGTTACCATATGTCGATATTTTAATAACGGATTATTCATCAATATTTTTTGACTATACAATATTGGATAGGCCTATAATTTTTATGCCATATGATCTTGAACAATACCGTAAGATAAGAGGGTTTATGTTGAATTATGAAGAGGTAACTCCCGGGCCTAAGATCTATACTCAAAAGGACTTTATAGAAACTATTCAGCGCTATTTTGATGATCCAACCTGGTTTGGTGATAAACGAAAAGAAGTTCGGGATCGGTTTTTCAAGTTTCAGGACGGCAATGCTTGTGAGCGAATATATAACTTGATGAAAGAAAAAGCGGGATTTTAAATGTTTTCAGCTAAGAAAAATTGATGACAGATATCACCTTTTATCGGCGAGGATATGGTGGCTCAAATAACATTTCTTTTGAAAAATACCTATTTAAAAAGAAGGAGCAGATTTGTTATAAGACACTTCCCTATAGGTATCGTAATTATCTGTTTCATCCTTTATCTATACTTTCAAAAATCCACTTTCTTACTCACGATGCACCACTAAACCATTTAATAGCTCGAATCAATCGTGGTATTTTTGATACCAAGATTATTCAGTCATGGCATGGCTTTCCTCTTAAAGCATTAGGTAAAAACATTAATAACATTTGTAATATTGATGATAATCGGAAAAAAGGTACAAATTGGTTTCTCTCATACGGTAATCTCTACACAGATATTTTTTCTGAAAGCTACAATATAAAGAATACAAATTTATTTGTTCCGACAGGGATGCCCCGTAATGATTTTTTATTCAGTAATAGAAGTGAAAAACGGTTACAGGACTTATTCGATACCAATAATGCAGCTAAGCGTATTATTTACTGCCCTACTTTCAGAGATCAGAAAAATCAAAACTACATTTTCGAAGATGTAATTCATTATTTTTCTGAAACAATAATAGAGTTACTTTTTGAAGCAAACGTAGAAGTTTATCTCAAGCCTCACAAAAGAGATTTAGTATTAATTAAAGATGTTATTCCAAAAAGTAACCGAATTAAGTTGATTACAGATACATTATTGTCATCTTCAAATACTGATCTATATGAAATTTTAAATGAGTTTGATCTTTTGATTACAGATTATTCTTCAATCTATTTTGATTGGTTATTGACAGGTAAACCTGTAATGTTTTTTGTTCCAGATTTGAAAGAGTATGAAAAAGTCCGAGGATTCACATTAACCCCATTTAATAAATGGACTCCTGGTCCAAAATCAGTTAACTTTGATACTTTAACCAATAACATAAAGGAGTGGTTATCTGGTACGGATGATTTTAAAAGTGATCGAGAGTCTTTGACTGATGTAATACATCAATATCAGGATGGTAATTCTTCAGATCGTGTCTATAAACAAATAGTACTACCAATCCTTCAATCATTATGAAGATAGCATTATTTATTCCAACATTAGATGGTGGTGGGGCACAGCGTGTTGCTTTAAATCTTTGTGAGGGGTTTAAAAAGCAAAGTATCGAAGTCGATTTAATTTTAGTGAGAAAAGATGGAGCTCTGTCAAATTCGATCCCTAAAGGAGTAAATATAAAGGTTCTTAATTCTTCAAGGACACTATTTGCCATTCCAGCTTTGGCAAAGTTGATAGATGAGAATAATTATGATAGGCTTATATCTTTTATGGGTTATGTAAATATTTGTGCAATTGCAGCTACCTTATTATCATCGAATAGTTTAAAGGTGATCATTACCGAACACAGTACAATTTCAAGAGAGAAAGACAAATATAGATTACGCAAGATTTTTCAACGTTTTTTGATGAAGTTTTTATATCCCAAAGCGTATAAGATTATAGCAGTATCAGAGGGGGCCGCAGATATACTCAAATCTAGTCTTAATTTAAGGAGACATGTGAATGTTATATACAACCCAATTGTAAATGATGCACTGAATATAGAAAATCGAAAGGTACCGAAACATGCATGGTTCAAAGATGAAGTACCTGTGGTATTGGCTGTTGGTAGACTAGTATCATTAAAAGATTATCCAACCTTGATTAGTGCAATAGCACAAATTAATAAAAAGAAAACATGTCGTTTAATAATCTTGGGTGAGGGAGAAGAACGTAATAAACTTCAGGAATTAGTCAATAAAGTTGGTATTTCAGATAATGTAAGTATGCCTGGTTTTATAGAAGAAGTTTATGATTATATGTACGCATCTGATATTTTTGTTTTATCATCAATTAGTGAGGGTTTTGGAAATGTAATTGTAGAGGCATTAGCATGTGGAACACCAATAGTGTCTTCTGATTGCCCTCATGGGCCATCGGAAATTTTAAAAGGTGGTAAATTTGGAAAGTTAATACCTGTAAACAATGTAAATGCTCTGGCTAATGCAATAGATGAATCTTTAAAGAATCCAATTAGCAATAAGCAAGATAGAATCAAAAGAGCAAATGATTTTTGTGTAAATAAAGTAAGCTTACAATACGCATCTCTTTAGCAATTAATTGTCATCTATGAAAAAGCTTTATCACTTTTTAGCTCTTCTTGGATGGTGTACGATATTTTTATACATCTTAGACCCTCCTTCCTACATATTGGGTTTGCCAAGTAATATTTTTATTGCAGATCTGTTTTGGATAATTGTGATTGCATCTCTTTTTGTATTACTATCTTATAATAAAGTTAAGTTTAATAAATCAAGTGAGGTTATCTATCTATTTCTTTTGTACTTAGTGCCTATACTAGTAATTCCAATTATTGGTATAATAATCTATAATTATTCTCTTAATATTTATTTAGGAGATGCCAGGTGGTTACAAGTTGCCACAATACTCCTTTTATTAGTAGTTGTTTATGAAAAAAGTACCTCAAAAAAGTTTGAGCGTCATGTTATTTATTTTTTAAGACTACTAATATTAACTCAAGTCCCATTTATTCTTTTGCAAATAAATCTAACGATATTTGGGGGAGGCGCTGGACTTTTGCTAGATATTTGGTACCCCGGTGGAGCAAGCAGGTATGGAAGTTATGGTGTTCATATTAGCCGATTCTCAGGTAGTTTTGGAGCACCTTCCGCATTATCACTAATTACAGGAATAGTTTTTTTAATTAGCAGTATTCGTTTTTTTATTAAACCTGACAAATGGGATTTATTTTTTGCTTTTCTGTCATTTGTACTTGTCATTGCTGCCGGCGGAAGAACTATTATGTTTGGTGTACCACTGGTTTTAGTTCTTCTTTTTGTTATTTATTCAATACACAGGTTGAAGATTAGTAGGAAATTAATCAGAAACTCTGTATTGGTAATTTTATTAGCAATATCAGGTGGTTTCCTATTATATCACTTTAATATAGGTAGAATAGCTACAGGTGACAGAATTCAAAGTACCATCTCTTTAATAATTAATTTTCAAACTTTTCAGGATGTAACTGGTAGAGGGGGGGCAAGATGGGAGCAACCTATTGTTGAAGCTTTTCAGAATTACTCAATAATTGGAACTCTAGCAAATTCATCACACGTGTTAGACCATCTTCCTGCTTTTGATAATTATTTTGTATTTATGATAGCACAGGCAGGACCACTTATTCTTATTCCATATATTTTTTTAATGAGCTATTTAATTATTTGTGGATTTAAATATTTAATTAGAAATAATAGTTTAGGCATTATAATTTTTTCTATCAGCTCTACAATATTTATTTATTCAATGACAGCAAATCTTTTGACAGGTACAGTAGCTAAATATTTGTTGATTATATCGATTTTAGTTTTATATAAGATTGATGTATATCGTGGTATTAAAAAATAAAATATTATATCAAACTTAAGTTTGTAAACTTTAGCATGAAAATAGTAAGAGTTTCAAATGATATATCCCCGACAAATACAGCTTTTAATCAATTTGCCAAATATAGATCTACAGTACAAGATGCGGGCATTGAAAAATTAATTGTATATAGAGGCAATAGAGGCACGCATAATGAGAGAATGGGGCCTGATGTAATTGAGTGCGAATCAAGTTATCTCAACTTATTTAAATCACTTAAAAAAATTGTAAATCAATGTGATAAATATGATGAGAAGGTAATTATTCATCATCATTACCCAAAGTTTGCATTTATACTATTGCTTTTAAAGTGGATATATGGTGATGTAATACATGTATACACAATTCATAACACTTATCGCAATTATAGGTTTATTCACAAGGTTCTTACACGTATTAATATGCTCTTGGTGGATAAGGTAGTGTATTGTGGTAAGGCAAGCTCCGAATCATTTAAGACTTTAAGGTTTTTACCAAGTAGCAATAAACAGATGACCATTACCAATGGGGTTGATATTCAAAGAGTAGACAATACAACCTCTAAAAAGGAAAATAACACTGGTAAAATCACATTGGTAACTATTGCTAAAGTAACCAACCAAAAAAACATACAGTTTTTAATTGATGTTTTTGAAAATTTACCTGCTGAATATCAGTTGGAAATTTTAGGTCCTTTAAATGATGAGGATAAAAATCGAATTAAAAATTCAGAGGTTACAGATCGGATATTCACAAGAGGCAGGGTAGAGAGAGAGGAAGTATATAGAAAATTTAAATCTTCGGATATTTTTCTTTCCGCAGCTTTATGGGAGGGATTACCAATTGCAGTATTAGAGGCTATGGCTTGCCGAATTCCTGTTATCTTATCAGAAATAGAATCACATGATGAAATTAAGGAGAAAATTTCAAGCTTAAAAACCACTCCTTTTGAAGTTACAAATTGGGTTAATGAAATTGAAAAGCTATCAAAATTAGATGAGATTGAGAAAAAAGCTATTGCTGAAAAGAATCGGAAGGGAGTTGAAACCAACTATTCATTAAGCTCTATGCATGAAAAGTATACAGAGTTATATAATTCTATTTAGAGAAATATTAATAAAGCAAAATAATGTTCATAGAATTCACAGGCTTACCCGGTTCAGGGAAAACAACTGTAGCAAACAAACTAATTGATCGACTGAAAGATAAGGGGAATGTTAAAATAGGCACCTTTGATCATTTAGGAACTCTACAGCGGATTAGCTCGAAATTGAGTTCTGCATTTACCTCGATCTTTCTATTCCCAAAAGAGTCTTTTTTTGTAGTTAAGGAGTTATTTATCAATCATAACAGTAAAAAAGAGATTGTGAGGGATGTACTAAATATTCTTTACTTAATGGCGAGATATCGCAAGGCCAGAAAAGAAAGGGAAACGATTTATGTTTTTGATCAAGGATTGATCCAAGCATTTTTATCAAGTTGTATGTATGGAAAATGGTCAGACAGAATATTTGATCTCGTAAAAAAAAACCATGATCGTGTTATTTTAGTTAATGTATCGCCTGATGTTTCTGCAGAACGTCTAAGTACAAGAAGAGATAAGAGTAGTAGAGTACAAAAAAGTGGTGTAGAAATAGAGAATTTGGCAGAACAAGAAAAATGTTTGATGGAAATAATAACGACCTTAAGAATAAATAAGAGTAAAATTTTATTTTTTAATAATAGTCATAAAATTTGTCCGGATAAATTAAAACAGGTTGTAGATTTACTATTAAAACAAGATCTATAGATAGATGCTTTTGAAATTGAAATGAGTTACTGAAGGAATAATGAAAATAGCATACATCGTAACCCGGTCTGATACAATAGGGGGATCTCATATCCATGTTCGGGATTTATGTTCTAAAATGAGAGATAAGGGACATCAAGCAATGATATTTGTGGGCGGAAAAGGCCCTTTCACCGAAAATCTGAAGAGCAGAAATATACCTTATTATCCATTGTCAGTTTTACAACGCTCCATTCATCCGGTTAAAGATTTTAAGGCATTATTTGAGCTTCGATCAATACTCAAGCGCTACAATCCGGATATTATTTCTACACATTCATCCAAAGCCGGATTTCTTGGTAGAATAGCAGCAAGAACGCTCAATATTCCTGTTATTTTTACTGCACATGGTTGGTCATTTACAGATGGTGTTAAGAGAGCGACTCTGTATAAATGGGCGGAAAAAGCAGTGTCTCCATTTAGCGATAAAATTATTACGGTATCAATTTATGATAAGGAGATAGCTTTAAAAAACGGTGTGGCAACTGAAAAAAAACTTTTACCTATTCATAATGGAATGCCATCAAAAGTGAATGGTTCTTCAAGTAGTTTAGAAAAAGACAAGATGGTCCATCTTGCTATGACAGCAAGATTTGATGATCAAAAGGATCATGATTCATTAATTGAAGCTTGCCGGAATATTAAAAATATTCATTTAGATTTAATCGGAGATGGGCCGGACATAGATCGAATTAAGGTGAAAGTTGTTGAATGTGGAATGGATCATAGAGTAACTTTTTGGGGGTTGATTGATAACGTTGAAGAGGTATTGGCAAACGCCGATATCTTTGCTTTAATTTCAAATTGGGAAGGTTTTCCGCGGTCTACACTTGAAGCGATGCGAGCCGGGCTTCCGTGTATTGTATCCGATGTAGGTGGCTCAAAAGAAGCAATAGTTGAAGGAGAAACCGGCTTTGTAGTTCCCAAAGGAGATGTAGAATCAATTAAGAAAAGAGTTCATTCTTTAGTAGAAGATGCTGAAATAAGAAGGGAAATGGGAGAAGCTGCTCATAAGCATTTTCAAAATAACTTTACCTTTGAAATCATGTTTGAAAAGACATATAAAGTCTATGAAGAGGTATTGAATAAAGCTTAAATGCTTTGAAAATCTATTTAATAATGAAAAAGCTTTTATTTACTGGTGCAACCGGTTTTTTCGGGAAAAATATCTTACCTCATCTGTCAAAAAACTATGATGTAACTACAACCGGGCGATCTGAAAACATAAAATCTAAACACCGTTACATACAGTGTGATCTGTCTAAAGAAAAGCTTCCAAGTAAGAAAATAGAGCATTGGGATGTGGTAATCCATGCGGCAGGGAAAGCGCATGTGGTTCCCAAAACTGAAGAAGAGAGGAAGGAGTTTTTTGATGTAAATTTGAAGGGAACGAAAAACCTGGCTGAGTCTTTGGAAGAAAGCCCACCCAAAGCTTTCATTTTCATCAGTACAATCGCCGTTTATGGGTTAGAATATGGAATGGACATTACAGAAGATGCTCCATTGAATGCAAAAGATCCATACGGTTTAAGTAAAATCGAGGCAGAGCAGTTTTTAACCAAGTGGGCAAATAAACACGATGTAAACTTAACCATACTTCGTCTCCCGCTAGTGGCCGGTTCGGATGCTCCGGGTAATCTTGGGGCTATGATCAAAGGGATTCAAAGCGGTAAATATTTGAGAATTGGAGAAGGAGCAACCCGAAAAAGTATGGTATGGGCTGAAGATATTGCATATGTAATACCCGACCTGGAAAACGTTTCGGGAGTATATAATTTAACGGACGGCCAGGATCCCTCTTTTAAGGAGCTTGAAGATGCTATTGCTAGTCGTTTAGATAGAAAAGTACGGGCCATACCTAAATCAATAGCCTTTGCAATTGCATCTTTAGGGTCTGTTATAAATTTTGTGCTTCGCAAAAGAGCTTTCCCGTTGGATCGACGTGCCTATTCCAAAATTACCAAGCCACTGACGGTGGATGATTCCAAAGCGAGGAGGGAGTTTGGGTGGAACCCGAGAAGGGTGGTGGACATGATAAAAAAAACAGGATTAAAGGATTGACGGTTAAGCAGGATTAACGGATTTAAGGAGTGTTGGTCGGCTTCATCCGTTACCCCGAAGTATCGGGACTGCGCTCCGAGCCCAAGGCGATCCTCACGAAGTGAAAAGCACGCAGCAGGTTGAAGGTTGAACGCTTTGCTGTTGCAAGGATTTTTTCGCCACTAAATCACAAAAGGAGGGAAGAAAATTTAGATTGGTGATTTAGTGCTTTGGTGGCCTGAACCCTGAGCCCTGAGCCCTGAACCTTGAAGGGCTTCGCTTTTTTACCACCACGTACACAACGGTATTATCACAAAGGACTCAACGTTTTTCAAAGTCTTAACTATCGTCGTGGCCGT
>LFFM01002386.1_pt1 | contig 12439 bp, 9 predicted proteins | sample 643131 | NCBI WGS metagenome assembly LFFM01 (sample SAMN03777445, study PRJNA286221) | soda lake metagenome | biome: soda lake; feature: Kulunda steppe; material: water; isolation source: sample Tc-Br brine of Tanatar trona crystallizer | place: Russia: Kulunda steppe | collected 2011-07
AAGTGTTTAACAAAATTCTGTTTGAGCGATTTTAGAGTGAGTTAATTTTGTTACTTTTTATTATCATGAGAAGTCAGAAAAAAGCTTTTTTCAGTGAATGAATGTAAAACTAACTTGTTTGATAAAACTTATAACTTAAGTATCTTAAAGAATTACAAAGTGAAACTTTATAGTAATATTGTGTAACTATATCAGCAAAAATTAAACCCTGAAATAGAGTTTATTTTTTTAAATTTTTAAGGTATAATAATAGTAATTAATAAGGATGTGATTAAAATTACTTATGACAAAATAAACGAATCTAAAGAAAATAATAATTGGAGATTAAAGACTAACTTTCCAGGTATGGTCTATCGCTGTAAAAATGATGATCAATGGACTATAGAATTTGTTAACCAAGGCTGTTATAAGTTGACAGGATATCGTCAAAAAAATTTCATCAATAATAAAGTAGTTAGCTATAATCAAATTATCGTAGCAGAATATAGAGATTACGTTCGGAATAAATTAACTGAAGCTTTTGCAGAAAAGCGTGATTTTGAAATTGAATATCAAATTTTAACAAAAAACGATGAGAAAAAATGGGTTTCAGAAAAAGGGCAGGGTATTTATACAGATGATGGCGATCTATCTTATGTTGAAGGATTTATAAGTGATATTACTGAAAAAAAGCAAGCCAAAAAGAAATTAGCAGAAAATGAAGCTAAGTTTAAAACCCTGTTTAATAAATCACCATTATCTTATATGGTATTTAATGAAGAGGGAACTGAGATTATAAATGCTAATACTAAAGCTATCAAATCTTATGGCTGTTCAAGTTTAAATGAACTAAAAAATCATAATAAATGGTGTGAACCTCCTTATTCTTATCATGAGGCCAGAAAAATGAATAAAAAGGCTATTGAAGAAGGGCCTCAACAGTTCGAGTGGTTATCAAAAAAGAAAAATGACGAGCTTTTCTGGGAGCATGTTCACTTAAGAACTATTGAAATCGACGGGGTTAAACGAGTTGTAGCTATGTCAGTAGATATTACCGAGCGTAAACAGGCAGAAGAAGGTCTTAAAAAGAAAGATAGAAAATTAGAAAGATTAGTTGCTGTGTTAAAAAATTCAAAAGATTATATCGGAATGATAGATTTAGAAGGTAATCCAATCTATCATAATCCAGCTGCTTTTGAGATGTTAGGATATGAAAAAGAGGAAAAATTAATAATTGATAATGTACATCCTGTCAAAGAAGCTAAAAAAATTAAAAATGAAATACTACCACAAGTTAAAAAAGAAGGTTACTGGGAAGGCACTAATAAATTAGTCGATAAAGCAGGAAATATAATCCCAGTTAGACAGACTATTTTTACCGTCGAGGATAAATCAGGAGATATATTTGCTTTAGCAACTATTATGAGGGATATTACCGCACAAAAAGAATATGAGCGCAAGCTAGAGAAATTAAGTCTTTATGACCAATTAACGGAAATTTATAATCGTTTTTATTTTGAAAAAGAACTTCAGTCTTTAGAAGCCGAAGAGAACTTACCTATCAGCATAATATCGGCTGATATTGATGGGCTAAAATTAATTAATGATACATTAGGTCATGAGTTTGGTGATAAATTATTACAAGACAGTGTGCAAATATTAGAAAATGTTATACGCAGTTCTGATACTTTAGCCAGAATAGGCGGCGATGAGTTTGCTATCTTATTGCCAGATACTAGTGAAAAAGATACTAAAAAGATTATTAAAAGAATCAAAACAGAAATAACTGCTTATAATGATAATTCTCCTAAAACTCCAATTAGTATTTCTGTTGGTAGTTCTACTGCTAAGGAGAGAAAACAATCCTTAAAAGAAGTCTTAAAAAAAGCTGACGATGCTATGTATTTAAACAAGTTAGAGAAAAGCGGAAAAGTTAAATCTTCTATTATGAGTGGTTTAATGGTGGCTTTAAAAGAAAGAGATTATATTTTAGAAGGTCATACTAGAAGAGTTAATGAGTTAGTACAAAAAATGGCTGAAAAGCTAGACCTTTCAGCTACTAAGCAAGAAAACTTACGTTTATTAGCCCAAGTCCATGATTTAGGAAAAGTAGGCATTCCTGATGAAATCTTATTTAAAGAAGAACCTTTGACAGAACAAGAGTGGCAGACTATGAAGCAACATCCAGAAATCGGCTATAGAATTGCTTCTTCATCATCAGAGTTTGGTGATATAGCAGATTTAATTTTAAAACATCATGAAAGTTTTGATGGGACTGGCTATCCTTTAGCCATTGCAGGAAAAAGCATTCCAATAGAGGACCGGATATTAGCTATAGTTGACTCCTTTGATGCAATGACAAATGATCGCCATTATAGCCAAGCTATAAGTAATAGAGAAGCAATAAAAGAATTAAAAAGATGTTCAGGAAAACAGTTTGACCCCGAGCTAATAGAGATTTTTCTTTCACTTATTGAATAAGCTATACAATAAACAAAAGGGGTCTAATATTAGACCCCTTTTGTTTAAACTTATTTCTTTGAATTTCTCCCTTGCTCTTTTTCTAAAAATTCTTGGAAATCTTCACTGTCAGCTTCAAATTCCATCTGATATGGTCCCATCTGATTATCCTTCATTTTCTCTCTTAAATTATTTAACTCTCTTTTTTCTTTTCCTTTAATCCATAAATTAAAAATTCCTAAATAACCTGTAAAGATACCAGCTATAGTTAATCCATAGGCTAAAAAGCTAATAATTAAGCTATCAGCTAAAAAATCAACTATCATTGCTAAAACTAATCCCCAAGCAATCAGACAGATTAAAACTCCGCCTATTATGCAGCACTGGGCATTAATCTGTTTCATTTTCTGCTTCCTCCTTATCATCAAATAACCAACAGGAAACTACTCTTTCTTCAGCAATTTCAAAATTAGGTGGTATCTGCTCATCACATAAACCATCAATTTTATGCTTACAACGAGGATGAAAACGACATCCCTGCGGAGGAGTTAATAAACTAGGCGGTTCTCCAGGAGGCACCGCTTTATATTGTTCTATATTAGCAGCATCTGGTTCTGAAATAGCTTCTAATAGAGCTTTGGTATACGGATGTGCTGGTTCTTTCAATAATTCTTTTACCGGCGATTGTTCAACTATTTCTCCACCATACATCACCATTATTCGGTCTGAAAAGTATCTAACTGTTGAAAGATCATGCGTAATATAAATCATTGCAAGATTTCTTTTGGCTTGAATTTCTTTAATCAATTCTAAAATTTCAACTCTAACAGAAGGGTCTAGCATAGAAACAGGCTCATCAGCCATAATCAATTCTGGGTCTAAGATTAAAGCCCGAGCAATAACTGCCCTTTGTTGCTGCCCTCCACTTAACATATGAGGAAATTTTGATAAAAAGTCATCAACAGGTGTAAGCTTAAGCTCTTTTAAGACTTCTCGAATCCTAGTCATTCGCTCAGCCTCATCTTTAATTCCATTAACAATCATTGGTTCTTCTAAAATTCTTCGCAGACTCATAAATGGGGGTAAAGCTCCATAAGGATCCTGTTGAATAAATCCAACCTCACGCCGATAAGTCTCCATTTGATCACAATCATTACAATTTACTCTTTTATCCTTAAATCTAATTTCTCCTTTAGTAGGCTCATGTATGGCTAAAATTGTTTTAGCCAAACTACTTTTCCCACAACCTGATTCACCTACTAAAGAAACAGATTCACCTTTTTTAAGATTAAAATCAACTCCATCTACAGCTTTAACATCTCCTACTTTTAGAAATCCATACTTTTTGACTTCAAACCAAGTATGGAGATTATCTGCCTCTAAAAGTAATTCATTATTTCTCACCATTATTCTCACCTCTTTCATAACACCAGCATTTCACTTCATGACCAGAGCCTACTTCAAAAGATGGCGGAGGAGCTTCGCATTGCTCCATACTCTTATAACATCTAGCTGCAAAACGACAACCTTGTGGTGGATTAAGCAGACTAGGTGGCTGTCCTGGAATATAACCTAGGTTATCATCATCTGCTTCAAGACTTGGCACACTCTCCATTAATCTTTTGGAATAAGGATGGCGTGGTGTATCAAAGAATGTATAAGCATCAGTAAATTCTACAATCTGACCGCCATACATTACCGCAGCCATATCAGCTATCTCACTAGAAGTTCCTATATCATGGGTGATTAGAATAAAGCTGATATCTATCTCTTTTTTTAATCTAGTTAATAAATTCATTATATTAGCCTGAGTTAACATATCTAAGGCTGAAGTTGGCTCATCTAAGACAATAAAATCAGGATCTGTTACTAAAGACATAGCAATAGCAACTCGCTGTCTCATCCCACCACTTAATTCAAAGGGATAACGTTCCATAAAATCAATTGGAACACCAACCATATCAAAAGCCTCTTCAGATTTTTTTAAGGCTTGCTCTTTATTATCTACTAAATTATGGACTAGTAATGGCTCAGCAACCTGTTCTCCTACTTTGATTACTGGATTTAAAGCATTCATTGCTGCCTGTGGCACAAAAGCCGCCTTCTTCCAGCGGACTTCTTTGCGAAACTTTTCATCTTTATATTCCATAATATTATCATCATTTAAATAGATATTTCCTTGATAACGTTCAACATTTTGTGGTAATAATCTCAAGATAGCTCTACCAAGAGATGTCTTTCCACAACCGGATTCACCCACTATTACCATACTCTTGCCTCTTTCTAGTGCAAAACTTACATTATCTACAGCCTGAATTATACCCCGGGTTGTTTGAAAGTATAATTGTAAATTTTCAACTCTAAGCACATAATCTTTTGCCATCTTTATTCCCTCCTTAACCTTGGATTAAATATTCTATCAAGAGCAAACCCGGTCATAGCAAAGCTCAATCCTGTAATCATTAGTAATATAGCCGGCTGTACTGCCCAATAGTATTGGCCCATATAAAGTGCTCCTTGGCCCCATGCATCTTCTAGTATCTTACCCCAAGTTGGCAACAATGGATCTCCTAAACCTAACATTGCTAACGATGCTTCTAAAAATACATAGGTTGGTATTCCAATTACAAAGTTAGGAATAGTTGTTGGAATAATTTTAGGAATCATATATAAGAATATAATCCGCTTATCACTAGTACCATAAGCTTTAGCTGCTTCAATAAATTGTTCTTCTTTAACTTGTAAAAACATAGAACGATAGGTCTTAATTTGAGCACTTAAAAGACCTTTTAGAATAATCACTAGTAACATAACCCATAAACTTCGCGAATAAAACATACCAACTAAAACCAACAAAGGTAGCAAAGGAATAATCATCCAAACTTCAGTTAAACGTTGAATCATAGCATCTACTTTACCACCATACCAGACGCCAATGGCAGCAATAATTAGTGGTACAACAGTAGTTACCACCGCCGCTAAAACACCAAAGACTAAGGCAACTGGTATCCCCCACAATAGTCCAAAACCTAAATCTCTTCTTCGATGGTCAGTACCTGCTGCTCCAAAGACTTGTCCATAAACTACAGAACGAGCATTTAAACTTGCTTCTTCCTCAAAGATATGACCAGTTACTCTAATCTTATGCTCCCCCCTTAAAGGAGTTAATCCTTCAGCATCAGGATCAGCCAACAAACCAACCCGAGGAGATTCTCCATCAAGTTCTCGACGCAAATCACTAAGTTGATTTATTCTTAAATTATGGTCTCCGCTGACTGAAAAACTATCAAGCTCAAATTCACGCCCATCTGGTGTAATCCACTCAACAGTTGCCCGCGGTCTAGTCTCTTCATAGTCAGTAGAAAGAAAGAGATTTAACTCTCTGGGAAAAGTATCATATTGATAATCAATGGGTAACTCTATTTCAAATTCCCTGACCCCATTTAAATCTGTAGTAGTCTTATAATCTGAGTTATCTCTAGTATCTAAAACTTGATTCCGTGTTAAATCTTGACTAGTAAACCAGTCTTGCCAAACTGGTTGAGCGTTACGAGGGTTCTCAGCTAAAATTTCTCCTCCCTGCCAATATCTAACTGCATCTTCATAAGGAATTACAATAACTGTAATAATTGCTGTTAATACCAAAATTGCTATCATTATTGAGCCAATAATAGCTGAAGGATACTGCTTGATTTCGTTAAAATACTTTTTAAATCGCATCATTTCTTATCTCCTCCATTAGCTCCCATTTTTACTCTAGGATCAAGAATTGCATATGATATATCTAATAAAAAGACACTTATAGCAAGTAAATAAGCATATACAACTTGACCTCCTACAATTACTGGAATATCAAACTGTCCAATTGCTTCAAACAGCATCCTGCCTAGACCGGGCCAATTAAAGACGATCTCTAAAATAATCGAACCCATCCATTGAAAGATTAGTGACATTAAAAATGCTGTTACAATTGGTGGCAAAGTAGGACGTAAAATATATTTAAGTTCAATTTCTCGTCCAGAAAGCCCCTTCGCTTTAGCCATTTCTACATAATCTTCACTAGAATAAATTAAAAAGAAAGTTCTCCATTGATAAATCTGAATGAAAATTGCCCCCATAATAATTGATGCTACTGGCAAAATAAGATGCCGCAATAGACTTAAAAGATATAAATGCAACTCATCTGGTGGTGGTGCTTGAACCATTCCACCAAAAGGTAGCCATTGTAAAGTAGCAGCAAAAATCATAATTAAAAATATCCCGTAAAACCAACCTGGGGCTGCTGAACTTGGTGCTAAAGTTACTACAATTTTATCTAGCAAACTACCATATCGCCGCGATAGAAATAAGGCAGCAAAAATTGAAATGAAAAATAGTATTAGAAAGGAAGTTAACATTAACATTAATGTTGGAGGCAGTCGCTCAATTATAATATTTCTTACCTGCCTTGAGCCAGCATCACTGGTCATATGCTCTGCTCGACCTAAATCAAGTGTTATTGCATCTCTTAGATAATGAAGACTACGAATTGCAAAGGGCTGGTCAAGCCCTAATCTTCTTTCTTCTTGCTCTATTAGAGACTGCTCATATTCGCGTCTATCCTCATCTGACATCTCAGCTAATTGTCGCTGCATTCCTTGGAGTTGAATTCCCACGTTCTCTCTGATTTGGGCTTGACGAATATTATCTAGTGCTCCACCCATATTAGATATTAAGATTATTAAATAAATACCGATTACTACTGTTATAAATAACGTCACTAAGCGTAAAGCAGTATATTTTAAAATTCTTTCTATATCACTTTTTTCTTCAACTTCTGAATTTAAGTTAGCTGCTTTATTATCTGCTTCTATATTATCTTGATTCTCTTCCACCAAAAAGCACCTCCTAAACATATTAGCAAAAATAATACAGAGGGAGAAAATACTTTAGCCCCCCCTGTTTTTTTATTTTACTGACTTTTATTTTGTTGCTACTTATTCAATGGTAGTTATTAAATCAGTTTCAATAACTGGAGTAGCAACCAAATCAGAAGTTACTACTGTTTCTAATCTACTAGTTCCAGTTAATAATTGTTCAGTTAAGTCACTAGTTAATTCTACAGTCCATTCTCCTTCTTCAACTACTTCCGCCTCTAAAGTATCAACCAATTCTTCATTTTCATCAAAGACTAAAAGGCTGACATTACCTAAATCTTCAGTAGCATAAGGTTCACCTTCAAAGGTAATAGAGATGTCTATATCAGCTTCTTCACCAATCTGTAAAGTTCCTGGGAAGTCAACATCTACTTCTGGATCCATTGGCTCTTCAAAAATATCCCACCGGTCAGCTTGATAAGGATAATCTTCAAAACGAGATAATTCTACTATCCCTTCAACTGAGTGGACTTCATCTAAATAATAAGGCCCTGTTCCTAACCAGAAGTGGTCATGTTCCTCATACCAATCCTTTAGATTCTGATATCTTTCTTCTGCCTCTTCTTCAGAAATAAATTCACCTAAAGTATTCTCATAAGGAATAAAGTTTTCTTCCATAGCATATTCAAGTTGTTCTTCTAGAATTTCTAAGCTTGGCCCGTCAACCATATTCAACCATTCAACTTCTAATTCGTCCGCTTTACTACTAGAGTGAGCAACTTCTTCATTGATCTCAGCTAAATAGCCTAGAGCCATATTATGCCAAGCACCTTGACCATATTCAAAATAAGGCCATAATCCTGATGTTACATACCATTCAGCATCAAGATAAAATAAATCAGAATACCATTCAATAGTTAATGGATCTTCAGAAACTACTTTTAGGCCTCGGAAATCTTCCATGGCCGACTCATAGCTAGATACAGTACTCTCGTCAAAGAAATCACTCTCTTCTTGTGCTCTATCAAAAGAGTTCGCTTGAATAAAGGCCCAAATTATATCAGCAGTAGAGAAATTACTTCCATCATGCCATTCAGTCTCTTCAAAGAACTCATCTGGGAAAGTAACTTGATACATTCTACGAGCATTCTCACCTTCGGGAAATCTCTCTTCAGCTGTAATGAATTCTTGCTCTTCAGCATCCCAATCTGCCCAAGCATCCTCTGGAACTTCTACTCCATCTTCAACAAACTCTAAATCTACCCAATCAAGAGTCTTATCAACTGGTAACCCTTCTTCTACATGAACTTCTGCTTCAGCAAACATATTTGGATTATGCAAGCCAGTATAAGGGTCCCACTGATAACCATATTCTCCTACAGCACGAGCTACCATCTGGTCAAAAATCCAGTTGGTCCCATCAAGTGGATTCCATGGTTCTGTTAAAATACCTGGTAATCCAACAGTTGCTTCGCCACCTACTTCATCTTCTCTTCTAATCGTATGCCCCCAAAGATATGAACCTGAAATACCTCCAGCCATATCAGCTGTAAGCTCCATATCAGAACGATAAGGGTTAACAGCAAGCTGATCTACTAACCACATACGTACATTATCTTCAAGCCCTTGACGCATAGCTTGATCCATTAGCTCTTCTCGCTCTTCTAAAGTAGAGAAATCTCTTCTCGCTAATCTTTCAGCAACCTCATCAAATTCTTCACTTGGCTCATATGCCTGCCATAATGGAGTCCCCATACCTCGAGGTGTATAGAAATAATCCCAATTTAATGACTGGTCTCTTTCTACTACAGTTGTCACCCAGCCACCAGTATAAATATGGAATTCGCCAGCTTCTGGATTACCAGACATCCAAATTGGCGAAGCCTCTTCAGCAGTTGCCTGACGTCGTTCTGTTTCAAAGCCTATTTCTTCAAGCTGACCTGCTACGTAATCTCCAATTTCAGTTCTTTCATCTTCACTCCTAATTAAAATTCCTAATTCAACTGGTTCATCTTCCCAATACCAGACTCCATCTACCATTTCAGCACCTAGTTTTTCCATTTCTTCACTGATAATTTCTTCTGCTCTATCCATATCATAGCTGTATTCCAATTCTAATTCTCGAGCTGTCTCAATCATTGTCGCATAATCAGGAAATGATGAAGTGAATGGAAAAAGACGAGGTGTAGCCATCCCTCCATATATTTCATCAGCTAAATACTCTCTATCAACAAGCCAATTCATTGCTTCTCTTATTTCTGGCACAGCAAATGGATTAAGTCCATCACCATCTTCAAATTCAGGTCCAGCTGGATTAAATGATAACTCAGTATAAGAGCCAAAAGATTCAGCATACTGAATATCATCATCATCTAATATTTCTTCATATACATCTACTTCAGTTATTCCATCAGCATAGACATCTAAATCTCCTGTTCCTAACTGAGTGACTGCTGAGGCACTAGAATCTTCTTCTACTAAAGTAATTGAATCTAACCAACCACCATAAGGAACCTCTTCTTCTGTTTCTTCTACTTCTTCTTCCGGCTCTTCTACTGCAACATCCTCTTCAGCTTCACAGCCCATAATAACAAGTCCTAAAACTAAAACAATTATAAGTACAATACTAACTTTCTTAAACTTACTATTAAACATCTTCTTCTCACTCCTTTTTAAATGATTAAAGTCTTTTAGGTTATTAAATAAAATATTGCTATCCACTACTAACTTCTCTAATTACCTTCAGCTGATTCTTTTAGGTTTTTATCCCTCCTTAGCAGAATTAATTTATAATTATTATGTCAATTACATGTTAACTACTTTGATTTTAAATACTTTTTCTTGAAATGTCAAGGGGAATTCAAGAATTTATCTATCTTTAGTTAATAAGATGAAATTTGTCTAATATTTTATAATATTTATAAAATTGTTTTTATAAATATTAATTAATACGTTTGCACATAACCAAAACTTATTATGTTAATATCTTCTGATTAACAATATCTATAGTACATTACTTATTCTTCATAAAAATTATATCCCCTGCAAAATAGATTTATTTATCTAAAAAAATTTACTAGTATAAAATCTCATTCTTTTTAGCAAAATACACCTAAAATAATATAATTCAAGGAGGTTTATTTAAAATAATGAAATTTAAATCTAAAATAATATTCAGTATACTAACTTTTATCCTTTTCTTTTCAGTAAATTTTGAAATTGCTAGTGCAGTAAATTCAACTTATCAACTACAAGCTCCAAGAGTATGCTCAGTCCAAAGTGGTGATACTTTATGGCGAATAGCAAGAAGATTTAGAGTAAGTCTTAACCGAATAAAAGAAAGCAATACTCATTTAGAAAATCCAGACTTAATTCACCCCGGTGATAAAATTTATATTCCCCAAGAAGAAAGCATTGAAGATGATGTTATTCTTGAAGATGGAGCTGATGAGCCCGAATTTGAAACCGATGAAGCAGACTCAATTTTAGAGCAAGAGAAAAGGGTAGTTGAAGTAGTTAATCAGCAACGAGAAGAAGCAGGCTTAGAACCTTATAGGCATAATACTAAATTATCAGAAGTTGCCCGCGAAAAATCTGAAGATATGCGGGATAAGAATTACTTTAGTCATCAATCGCCAACTTATGGTTCTCCATTTGAAATGATGGATCAATTTAATATCAATTATCAAGCTGCTGGTGAAAATATTGCCCAGGGCCAACCCTCTCCAGAAGAAGTAGTTGACGCCTGGATGAATTCGCCTGGTCATAGAAGAAATATCCTGAGCAATAATTTTACTGAAATTGGAGTAGGCTATGCTGAAGATGAACAAGAGCAAACTTTTTGGACACAGATGTTTATCAGACCATAATTGAATACCTCGGGGCAATATATATAAACTGCTCCGAGGTATTTATAGATGTTTTTTTATCTGAATATGTTTTTTATTTTATCTAGTAATGACTCTTCCTTTTTTCTAACTTTAGCTTTCTCTTTTTCCACTTGTTGCTTTTGTTTAAGTTTTTGATTTCTTTTAAGCTCTTTAACAATTTTAGTATCTCTTTTTTTGCTATAATCATTTATTCTTACAGAAGCTTTTTTTACAATATCAACTGTTTCTTCTCTAGTGGCTTTAATTTCTTCTTTGACAGTAGCCTTAATCTCTTCTTTAAAGTTCTCAAACTCTTTTTTTTGATTTTGGTTCTGTTTAATTAACTCTTGATTTTGTTGAAATAACTCTTTAGTTATTTCTTGTAATTGACGGTTTTCTTCTTTTAATTCTCTATTTTGTTCTGTTAAAAAATCGCCTAATTCTTCAACTAATAAATTATCTCTTTTTTTAAAATATTTTTTGATTTCAGAAAGGGATTGCAGTAATCTTTGACTATTCTGATTACCTTCTTCAATCACTTCAAGTTTTGACTTTTCAACTAAATCACTATTAGTCTCCAATATTTCTATAATCGCCTGTTTTATATCACTTCTTATATCCTCTTCTAATACCTCTTTTATCTGTAATAACAATTGATTAGGATTAATTCCTCTTTCAGCCTCAATAACCTCTTCTATTTTTTCAACTATTTCAGTCTCTTGCTTAAATTCTTCTTGGTTGATAAACCACCTTGGCCCGTATTTAGATTCGATTTTTTTAGCATCAAACTCATCTTCTTTTAAACGGTTATAAATCGTGCTTTTACTAACATTTAGTCTTTGAGCAGCCTCTTCTACAGTTATCGAGTATTTTTCTTCTTTAGTCACTTTAACCACTCGCCTCCTAATTATTTGGCTTTATCTACATAATTATCTTTTCTATACTTTTACTCTTTTTCCTTTTTTGATAAAGAAAAAACAAGCATTTTTAATATTCCTGTTTATACTTATCATTATATCATTTTTAAAAAATAAATAAATTATTCACTGAGCCAAGATTGTGTCAAGCTTTTATGGGTTGAAAATAGATGAGTTAAAGGAACTAGAAATTAGGAACTGGAAATTAGTTAAGTGCAGAGATCAAAATCAAGTTCAGGAGACGCAGATTTACGCTGAGTAACACAGAAACACGCAGATAAATAGAAAAACAGACTGATTAAAACCATTTAAAATAAAATTTTATAAACAAATATTTTTAGTTCTTGATTCTAATCTG
>LFFM01002387.1_pt1 | contig 12438 bp, 14 predicted proteins | sample 643131 | NCBI WGS metagenome assembly LFFM01 (sample SAMN03777445, study PRJNA286221) | soda lake metagenome | biome: soda lake; feature: Kulunda steppe; material: water; isolation source: sample Tc-Br brine of Tanatar trona crystallizer | place: Russia: Kulunda steppe | collected 2011-07
TATATCAGCCGAATTATCAGACACATCAGTTAGCTCAAATGATGTCGTTGAACTGTCGGGCTCAACAGAGTCATCCCTCTTTGGTAGATACCTCCGCTGGATGTCTAGTAGCGGACGTCTATCGTCGACAGTAGATGCCATGTCGGAGGCAATTATTCCATATTCTTCGAACTGATCGCCAGTTACGACAACATACTGGTTCGAATCAAAAACCTCAATTTTACCCTGGTTGTGGAGCACGCCTTTGACTTGTCGTTCCGGGAGACGTGTTCCTCTACAGATCGCATGCAACCCTGTACCCGACCGACTGATCTCGGTATAGGTATCGAGGTCCTCTACGATCTGTATAGCCTCGTCTGAGAAGGAACCATTCGAGCCCACGTTATCAAAGTCGACAATGGTGAATGGATCCTCGGCGTTCAATACGTATGCAACTTCGCCAGCTCTCTGCTTAGCGACACGTTGAGCCTGGTGAAATGCAAGTTGCTCATCTGGGTCATTCCACCCTGCTGAGGGATATATCGGACCTTTGTCGCTTGTAACAATCCACTGATTACGCTCGCGAAGTGGTTCTGGAATCCCCCGTGCGTGTTTTCCTTGCGGTTTAGTCATGTTGATATTTTCAGTCATATGTACGGAAGACGTAGTCGACAAGGTTGCTCACTGTCTCTGGATCGAATTCTGGGACGACATTTGCTGCTTTTTCTGCGATCCACGAGTTTTTTGCTTGGTCGGAGGACTCATACATGAGTTTGAGTACAAATCCGATGCAGGCACCGTCTGCCCCGGCATAGTGTCGACTGAAGCCGTTCAGATTCTTCGAGATTGTCATTCTCAGTGCTTGATCTTTTTCCCAGTTAGTTGCCTCACAGGCTTGCAGAATAGCGTCGCATCGCTTCCATATGGCATCATTTCGAACGATTTGTTTTCGTTTTGAATCATCTTCCCAGGTGTGCCCACGCCCGGTCTGGTACTTCCATAGTCGGTCAAAGAGTCTTCGCCGATCTATTCTATCAGCAGCAATATCGAGCGAATGGAAAGTCGTACGATATCCCGAGATTGCACTGGGCATGCTAACTCGGCGCTCGTGTTGGTCCATCTGGTAGTCTGCATGCGAAAAGAGATCGTTGTTTTCCGACTGAATATTCCGGTCTGTTGTGACTTCATTCGCCAGTTCGACTTGAATATCAACTTGTCGACAAGACTCTGCGTTGGCGAACGAACCAATGCTTCTGTATGAATTACTGTTTATTGATCGCATGTGATTGTCGCACGTCGATAGCTACGGCCCAGCAGGTAGGAGACAAACTACTCTACGCAATCTGGGAAACGATCCTGCACAGCTCGCTTGCGTAGCTTTGTCTGGGGCTATCTGCTGAACGTTCGTAGGCTATTCTTCTGTGCGACAATCCACGACCTAAGAGAGGTGCGCTTGGAATAAATTATGTCGGAGAGAGAAATAAATGTTGTGCCAAAAATTCAATCATTAGCAAATTAGGCTGAAATAAAGTGGATACAGTGCGATTGAGTCTGCCATTTCCCATTATTTTATCAAATAGTTTAGATAATCCCCCCGTTTCCGTCTGAAAAGTGCTACTACTTGTTCTAACAAGAATTTACTACGTATTAATTTATATAGACATAATAAGAAAAAAAGTTAATAATGATATTACTAATATAGATTACATAATGGACAATTGGTGGTTGATTAGTGAAGAGATGCCAGACGAGTTTGATAGAGAACAGAGTTTCAGTAAGCAATTGACAGAGCAACTAAACGAGTTAAGTTTCACGCGAGGTTCATTCCATCCATTAGGCGTTACAGAGCGATATATGATCAACGCAGAGCATTCAAAAGGGGACAAACGTCGTCCAGACATCACACTACGTCATGATATGCCGACTGAGGATAGTACGGAGCTGTCAAATCCGTATTTTATAGAGTGTAAACTTGGAGATACTTACAGGTCTTGTAATAATAGGTTGACTAGCTTTCGCGATACTGGTATAAGAGAAATTCAAACCGAGATCTCCCAATTGTTCCTATACCGGTACCGTGATACTAGTGTCTCATTCAGTGAGAACATTTGTGAAAACGATCCAAATAAGTACCGACAAACGATGCCGGAGGGCAGACACAAGGTTCTATTTACGTGCCCATTCCTGCTCACTAGACCCTCAAACTGGATACAGGACCAGTGCGAATGCTGTGAATACAGTCCTAATCAGCATCTTGTTGAAATTCGTGATCAATTCTGCAGGACACTTATGAATTTAGGGTTCGGGGTATTCTATCGAAAAAATAACGGCAAGCTCATATTCAGGACATCATATCATGGCAATTATCAGCTCTTGGTGAGTCGCACAAGGTCTAAAGATCTACAAACATCCATGTAGCGTCCGATCTGCATGAAACCGGTTGTAGTATATCGAAACTGTAGAGCCAAAAATATATAAACACCAATAGATTCATTAAGCGATCCAAACTATGCACATATATGTTGGTCAAATGCAATTAAATCACATTAAGTTAGGATTACCATATGGATCAAGAAATCAACTATGAAACGAATAAAGAATATCCTGTTAAACTTAAAAACACAAAGATGAATTTTAAACTTACAAAACCAATCAATAATAAGTACATACTATTCTTTTGTTTATGTCTTTTTGCGTCAAACGTAGTAATAGCTTTATTTCGAGTTGTACCTGAAAATATACTAGCCGATCCAATACCGTTCGTGATTTTAATAATAGCAGGTATTGCGATATTACTATCCAGTAATCCAATCATTACTTTCGCTGAAAGTAACCTAATTACGATGGCAGATTATAGTGCGAGTTTTTACATAGACATCACGTACGCTCTGATTTTATTACTTATTGCATATGGGGCATATACGCGTTCAAAAAAGCTGTTGAATTTTGGACTATATTTTTTCATTTTCAACGTCATTCTTTCTATTTTTGCAATAATCTTGCAGGCATCTAATGTGATACAAGAGCCAGTAATAAATCCGTTTGTTAATATAGGGTTGATGATGATTGGATCATATCTTATTATAAGATTAAAGAATACAGTCGACAGTAACACTACGGATTCAAAAAGAGAAATAGAAATAAAACCAACCGATGATGATGAATCTGCCAAAAAGACAAAGAATAGAGAAGAAGAGGCAAATAATAACATTGGTCAAAACAAAGTTCCAATATTTTCTTTAATCAATGATTTGACTCTCCAGCAAAAGAAATTAATTACTGCATTGGGATCTATACTTATAATTATAGGTGCATTTTTACCCTGGATATCAGTTTCGATATTTAATATCAACAGAAGAGGGATCGATGGCGACGGTATGTTTACGTTTATTGGCGGTTTAGTAATCTTGTTTTTACTCGGTTTTACATTATGGGGTAGAAAATCAAAGCTTGTGTCATTTTTAATAGGATTAGCATGTTTGTCAATAAGCCTAATTTACATAATTGATCCTTTCTTCGGAGTACAAGTTCCAGAAGAGGACATCACACGTGGTGTTATTAGTATTGGAATCGGACTTTATACTACATTCATTGGGGGTCTATTTGTTCTAATATCCACGTTTGAAGAAGTTTACAAATAGATCTATAATTCGATCAGCGAAAGTGTTCAATTGTCGGTGTCATCAAAACCAAATCCACTAGCAACGACATTTCAGTCAAAGGTCTCAAACCAATCGTTGAGGTCATCAAAAGAGAAACATATCCCAGGTGGACAAATCCGAACTTAAGAATATCATCAACGGTTTAAAATGCAACTATTCAGTGTCATTTAATTGAATATTATACAGCCAACAACTGGGGTGCGCTCAGTGAATAACATATCAACAAGTTTATACTTTTTCAGTGGCACGGTCGACCTGATCGGAGAACAACCGTTCATGAATTGACAGACGTTGCCAAGAGATCTCGGCTGCTGGGAGTGGCTTGCTCGAAGGTTCACAAATGATTCCAAAGTATGGATATCAACGAGACGTCAACAAAAGTCAAAGCTAACATCACAGGTGTCGGTGGTATTTCGAAACAGTATGATCGGACGATGTGAACTATCCTACAAGCACCTCTGTAAGCCCCTGTGTTACATAAACGGCATTGGCTCAGCTCGTACATCTATTCGTCCCCGAACAGGCCCATTGACTTCGTGTTCACTAAGGTATCCAGTATTATCCGCAACAATCATAACTAATTCGCCAGCATCAAATCTTCCGTTAGTATATCTCGTTGTTCCAATATCTTCAGAAGTAGTTTCCCAATTTCCTATGAGTCTTCCCTCTGATTGGTAATTGTCTTCATACTCTCTTCGGACTAACGATAAAACAGATAAGTTCCCACTAGATACTTCAAATTGTATAGAAACTAGGGAAGTACGGTTCATTTCGTACTCTAGAGTACTATACTCATTTTCACCTAAGTGAATACTGTGTTCTCCTCTCTGCTTATGAGTAAATCCATCTACTTTGTCTGGACTTGATGAGAGACATCCTGCAACGGTTGCCATTCCAGAAAGACCAATTGTAGTTATAGCCTCCCTACGTTTCATCTTATTTATGGTATTGTATTCACATATTATAAAACCTTAGATCAAATCGGGTGCTATAATAGATACTACTAGTTGAGAGCCGTGGACCAAGTGCACGGCAATCTGACCGTGTTTCATTTTCACCGTAAAGCAGTCGCTCTTTCTACATTTAATTAGCAATTGTCGATTTGGCCACACCGTAGTTCCGTGCGACTACTCGCTATAGAAAGAGCTCCGCGAGATCGAGTCGACGATACTGGCAGAAGGGAGATCAGCATACGTGAGTTCGGCTAGCTTGCGTGGGCGGTTCTGTTCGGATCCGAGGCGATATGCATAGAACCGCTCGCCATTAGTCAGGATACCCCACTTGGCGGAGTACAGTCGGATGTAGTCACAGATCTGGTTCGTGTGTTCCTCCAAGCTCTCCCCGATCTGTTTGGCTTCGATAACAACATCGGGATCCTGTGAATCCTCTCCAAAAAGTGCATAATCAGGACGCCGATCAGTCATCGAGTCCGAGTACTCCATCCGAAGTTCGGTGTTGTCGAACTTATTCCAACCGAGAGCTTCGATAAACGGCATTATCAACTTCGCCTTTGTTTCTTCTTCCCGGGTCTCATCTGGGAGTCCAGAGAGAATTGCTGGTGCGACCTCGGCGTAGGTTTTGATGTCGAGAGGGGCTTTGACGCTCGCCAGTGAGAATTGCGAAGTGCCGGGATCGTGGGAGAAAACCGAGAGAGCATCGAGATATGGCTCAAATAAATTCGATCCCTGTCCAGAGCTCTTAGATTGTTCGACACGGACGACACCTACTACAGTCACAGCGTCTCCAGCTGCTACCGTACCAGCTATGTCGTCTTCTATGTGTACTTCGATAATGTCGGGAGAATCGCCTTGTGGGAGGTTTTGTCGCGACTCAAGAAGCCACATCTTCTGTCGGTCGACAAGCTCCGACTGGTCTTTGAGTATGCTGTGATGGCCCTTACGTTCACATCCCTGACACTCCCTTGGCTTCTGTATTTCATCGCCTTGGATGGGAATGTAGGTCCTCGTCCCGCAGAGCTGGCACTCAAATGCACAGTCGGTGATTGCCTGCTGAACATCGGTCGCTCTGTGGACCACGCCTTGCATTTCGACGAGCCCCCCGATTTCGATGTCCTGTGCCCGGAGATCGTTGGTCGACGTTTGCTGTGAGAGGTTCTTTAATCGGACGCGAGCATTACCGAGTTTCGTATCTGAAGAATGGTCGTAGAGCCGTAATGCCTCCTCAAAATATTCCAGTATTGCCTCGGGTGCAGTAACGCAATCATCAGCGAGATCGCTATTGAGTTGATTAATCAAGTTAATATCCAGATAAATCGAGCGTTGTTCTGGATAGTTCTTGGCGAGGTTCTCTATTTGATCGTGATAGTGTTCTTGATAGAACTGTTCGAGGTGTTCGAGTAATTTATCATTAGTGTCCTGACCCATGTTGGCGGATGTGACTATGGAGATTTAGGGATGTTGGCAGAAGCCTACAAATGAATGTACCATGCGATCATAACCAAGTCCTCAGGTGACGAGGACTCAGTCGAAGGCCTCGAGCCGATCATCGAGTTCCTCAAAGGGAGTGATGCGTCACAGGTGAACAAACCAGGGCTTGAGAACATCATCGACTATCTCGAGTCCAACTACGTGATCTCTGTTGACGGCGACACCTACACGGCCAACAACTGGGACGCACTCGGTGAGCCACGTATCGACAAGTACGCACACCTCTTCAGCGACGTCGTCGACCCAATCGAAGAACAGCCGTTCATGGACTGGTGGGAACAACGTCGCCAGGAACTCTCGACGACCGGGAGCGACCTACTCGACAGCTCACAGATCGAGTCCAAGAGCACAGAGATCAACGAGACCGCGACCACTGTCGCTGCCAACATCCCTGATATCGATGCTGACCGATGGGTCGCCGAACTCTACTACCACATCGAAAGCGCACTGGACAACACACGGATCGGAGACATGTCGGAAGTCCCTGTCGAAGGCTTCCTCGGGCTTGTCGATCCAAACGACCCAGACCTCTCTGGTGTCGATACGAAAGGCACAGTGCTCGATCCACAGCACACTGTCTGGGACCAGAGCGACAAACCCAACGAATGGGTCGTCACCGAGACAGACGCCCGTCGAAAGATCAACCAGGGCATCCAGGAGCTCATGACGCTGGGAGCCATCGGAATCAAAGAGATCCACCAGTTGGATGAACAGGGCAACCCACTGGACGTCACGATGAAGACCACCCTGTAGGGCTTCAACCATCGTACCGATGGTCTCGATAAACGTGTATCTTCTAATATTGGTGGCATAGATCCATTTTTATTTAAGCTAGCTGAAGTGCAAAACAAAGTCCATTTCTTACATATGCAAATCCGACATTTAATTCTAGTTAAAACGACTTGTTTTCGAAGTTGATTTCTCAAGTCCAATTTGAAACCGTTCTTAACTGACTTTTCTCCATTTACCGTTTTGGAGTAATATTTTTGTTTCTTGATGGTAATGGTGTCTTATGTCGCAACAGAACGATCTTCGCGACGAAGAAATAATTTCAATGCTCCGCCAGTGTGAGGCCGAGTATGATGTATGTACTCCTCGTCGATTCAGCAAAATGGATGGGGCCTGTCCACCATCACTAGTCATCCGACGATTTGGCTCATGGAAGAAGGCCAAAGAAGTAGCCGGTGTTGGATCGGGAGATGAACTCGATAGTAGCCAAAGCGAACTATATACTGACGAAGATATCCTGTGGGAAATCAATGCATGTGCGCGTCGTAATGATGGAGATTGTACGGTTGATATCCTTGAACAAGAGGAAGATCTGATTGAACCTTCCGTTGCGATTGAACGGTTTGGATCCTGGTTTGAGGCGAAACGATTAGCAGGTGTTGGAGACAACCTTGGACAGTATCCTAAAAAAGAATACAGTGATGAAGACTACTTGCGATTGGTTGAGGCATGTAGTGAAAAGCACGGTGAGGTGGTGCGGATGACAGATGGATGATGTAGGAGTGTAAGTGATTAAACTGGGACTCTTGCCTAATCTGGTGAAACAGCTGTATGAGGTGTGATATGAGGCTTCACCGAGTGCTGAATATTGAGCTTCCATGCAGCGTGAATGTCGGTGATAATATGGTAAAGATCTGGTCGTTACTTCACTTCGTAAGACAGATTTTTATTAATCAACAAATTAAAGTATGCTAACTTTTACCCCGTCTACCAATCAACACACCAACCTCAACGTATGAACAGTTCTCTCACACGCCGAGACGCGATGAATCGGCTTGAAAAGATGCAAGCGATTCTAAAATGGAACTTGGTGTCACTATTTGTTACAGAAGCAGAAATTGTCGGAGAGTACATCAGCGGTGTTGAGTCTCGAAGAATGCCAGGAGCTCCTATTTTTCACGTTCCAATGATATCCGCAGAAATTTCTTTTGAATACCGCCAAACTACAGCTCGATACTATCAGGGAGAAACGCGTGGTGGCGATATCAATCTTACGTACCAACCACTGAGCCATGTCCCCAAAAGCGACATACAAGACGGTGTCTCAAAGGACGAACTAATTAGCCGACTTGAGCGAAGTGAGGAGTGGGTCTATCAAAAAACTGTACATGACCACATGTTAGCAATGAGAGATCATGCTCGGTCAGAGCTAATTTCCTCCTTTCCAAATGAGCTCTTAAAAGAAGCAATACAGTACTGTCGGAAAGAGCATATGGGAACCAATTTGGCGAGTATAGCTGAATTTTTAGACACTTCCGAGACATACGCACATCAAGTTGAAAGAAGGCCAGATAAAGCTAAGGTGAGCCAAAAGACGCGAAAGCAGATATTAGAGAGAGACGATCACGAATGTGTTGTCTGCTCAAAAAGCGATGATCTACATGTTTATCATATCCGTCCGGCAGCCAAAGGTGGAACTGGGGATAAGCACAATCTGGCCGTCGTATGCGCCTCTTGTCATGCCGAGATTCACCGTAATGACATAGATACAAAAAGCAAATTTTCTGAGTTTGCTACTCAATGGCAGAAATAGCATTAGAGAAATTAGAGAGTAAACAGTATGTAGTTGTCCAAGCAGATGGTCCGAAACTCCCTGCTGACATACATATTCCGTGGGACGAGCGAGAAAATCTTCAGCGGTTATTCGACTGATTCGCTATTTAACCGCTTTCTGGGTCACCTCGAAACATGACGTGTGATTGCAGCCTTACACTTTTCATGAGGAACCCAGTGGTCCATGCGTTCCGGAGTGCCATCTTGATGCGATTCTGCATTCTCGCGTAGTATCGATTGGAGTTCATCGAGCGAGACCCCGTCACGGTCATCAATCTCATCACGTGCATCCATGCAAATCTCGTGACAGTCTTTCACAACGAGCTTGTAATCCGTATCCTCATACCCTTGACTCCGATACTTGTTAATCCGGTTCGTCATTGTGATGCTCGCATACTCGGTTCGGGCAATTGTTGATGCGATATCCTGATTGAGTTCGGTGCTGTCGATTATCTCATCGATTATCTCATCAAGTGACACTCCAGACTGTTTTTCAGAGACTTGCTGGTCAAGAATTTCAGCGATGTTTTTTGCTTGAATACCGGTCACATCATAGTGTTCAAGGATAATCTCAGTCCGATTCGTGACCGATGTTCCCTGAGCGTTAACGCTAGTTGGCTTAGAGTTGTCCTCAGCGTCCTCTTCACCATCCTGCCCTAATATCTTGTCAATAATCCCCATAATCCCCCATTACCACGCCCCATTATTAATTTACTCAACAAGTCTCATTCCGTGACAATCCAGATATGATCATAAATACAGGTTTACATATTTGGAATCGTATAATAACGTATGAAACGCCGTGCTTTGTTATGCACAATCGGGGGTGTGATGTTAGCCGGGTGTAGTGACTTGGATGAGTCTGAATCAAATGTCACTGTTGAAAACGAGGATATCGGTGACATAATCGACATCGGTATTAGTCAGCCGGAATGGATAGACGGCGGACAAGCAATATCTGTGATTTTAACAAATGATAGCGACGATTACACAGCAGCTGTTGAAGTGACGGTTCAGTGGTTCGACGATGAGGGGCGATATATCGGGCAGGATACTAACTCAATTCCAGCACTCGAACCAAACTCGTCTTGGTATGCTGATATTGGCTCGACAACCACTTTTGAAGCCGAGGAGTACAGTGTTTCTGCGGTTGGGTATCGAATTGACGACCGAGAGGTGACAGGAATTAGCACGGAAGACATCGATGTTGATTCAGAGGCATTCACAGTCACTGGAGAAATTAGAAATGACTTAGATACCGGGAGAACGCTTCACGTTATCTTATCAACGTATAGCAGTAGTTGGATAACACACAGCGGGTCAGTCCGGGGTGAAGACATCCCAGCAGAGACGATTTGGCGTTTTCAGACAGGGCTCGAACAAATCGCGTATGATGAACCAACAGTTGGTGATGACATCGAATTAACCGTCCTTGAACAATCACCAATCCCTGATGAAGTCGAAGATGCAGAAGAACAAGAATAAAATCACGAGATATTATACATACAGACTCTCGGCACCGATTTTACAGCGGAAACGTACGTTCAGTCACAAAACACGCCAGTCGACAGACGAAGTTATTGCTGATATAGAGCAAAAAGTGGCAGAACGGAAAGAAGCACTTGAAACAGTCGAAAACGATCTGCTCATTCGAGACAGATTTGATCTTTCCGAGGAAGACGAAGAGATCTTGGACGTGATTGACCGGAGTCTGCATGGCGACGTCGGCGAAGACGATATCGAAATTCTCGTACGAGAGTTCTTTGACGAGTTTTGGGGCGATATTCGGGGTATTCGACCTGGACCTGCCCGATCAGAGGGCGACATCTTCCAGCTTGAGGTGCCAAACATGCTCTCTGGAGGCCAAGTCTCTAATCAGTAAAAACAGGCCACGTTCACGCGGAAGGTGGCTCGCGAGCAGGACGATGTCGACTTCATCGCGTTGGACCACCCCCTCGTCCAATCGGTCATCGACTTTTATCTTGAATCGGATCGAATCAGTGGCGATATTGCAGTCAAGGTCACAGCCGACGAGGATCGGTTACCAGAGGTTTGCTTTACATACCGACTTGGGTACGTCTCTGGTGCAGGAGATGCCGTCACGGAGAAGCTAATCCGGTTGTACGTCACTACAGACAGAGAGGTCGTAGACGAGCCACCAGAGTACATCGATATCCTCTCGCCGAGTCAGGTCGACCAATCCGAGGAGCTTGATGAGCTGGCAACAGCAGCCGAGGAACTCCACGATGCTGCCGAAATGAAGGCCTGGGATGAGGTTGAATCATTCGCTGACGAAGCTCGCGAAGAGCGTGAGCGTGAAGTCAAAATCAAACGAGATCATGCTGAGCAACACTTTAAAGAGCAGATTGAGATGTGGGAAGAGCGACTTGAACAGTACCGAGCCCAAGATGGACCAGACAAGGACATGTCGGCACCAATTGGGAATGCAAAGCAGAAACTCGACGAATTCCGTCGTAAGCGCGAAGCCGAACTGTCTCGATTAGAGGAGGAGCGACACGTAACCCCAGAAGAACCAGAGCTTGTGACAGCAACATATGTTATTTCCAACGACTGAGTTCTAAATGTATGAAATGGGTACCGTTCTTCTTATTTGAACCACCTGTCTACTACTTAGATAGTTCTGGTTGTTCCACCCCCAAACTGTGTTTTCCTGCTGTTTTGTTCTTCACCGACCCTTCCAACCACTTCCACATCACCAGTAAGAACTATACACATCGTAGGATAGCATCAAAGCTTTCGAGGATAGTTAGTGATCAGAATTTGGTTAGACTGTGCTCACTCTTCGGGAATTCGTTGCTGACACTAATCGAACGCTTCAGCTGCGAGGCCATCAGCACGGTCGACACGATTCCCAGGTGATTGAGAGACGTGTTCCACTTCCCAGCTATTCAGCGAGCTGAGTTCGTCGACACAAATATCATATTGTTCTTTCATTGTTTTAGCATTGTACTCTCCTGCGAGCTGCTTAACCAATATTTCACTATCGCTCTTGATGTGGAGATCAATCTCATCGTTCGAAAACCTATTACTGATCTCTCTGACACCATTGATGACTGCTTGGTACTCAGCAAAATTGTTCGTATATTGGGGCCCTTGACCTAGATATTCAGACTGTTCGGTGACGAGCTCGCCGTCTCGTTCAACAAGGTAACCGAACGCTGCTTCCCGTTCGGTTTTGTTCTGGTTGTTTCGACTTGCACCGTCAGTTGTGAGTACGATTTTTATTTTTTCGACCATACAATCAACTAATTTAGACGATACCAACTAGAGTCTTTCCCCAGCGCGGTACTGAGCGAGTTGAGTAACAGTAAGATTCAGTTTCGCAAGAGGGCGAGATATGATTACTAAATCAATCAGAGGTTAAGAGATTAGTTGATGAGCTAACCTACAAGAAGGGACCTCGCCACTGTGTAGGTTAGTACAATTGACGATCGGTGTTCAAAACACTTCTACGACAATGATGTCTCCCCATAATTTTAGATCAGAAGCCGGTTCCAAGTCGGTTCGGAACGATATCAATCGACTCCTATTGTTCAGTGCTAGTTTCCCACAAGGTATAATATCCGTCCGCGCCAACTTTTTGCCAGATGCCAGACGGAGGAGGGTGCCGTTCTCTCAAAGAACGAACTCAAACGGCTATATTGCCGATTTGAGGATGACACCGTCGCTGTCATGCGATACTCGCGACTCAGAATCGTGAGGAGCAAAAACGGGCTGGACGCGATTTGAACACGCGACCGACGGATTAAGAGTCCGTCGCTCTGCCA
>LFFM01002388.1_pt1 | contig 12434 bp, 12 predicted proteins | sample 643131 | NCBI WGS metagenome assembly LFFM01 (sample SAMN03777445, study PRJNA286221) | soda lake metagenome | biome: soda lake; feature: Kulunda steppe; material: water; isolation source: sample Tc-Br brine of Tanatar trona crystallizer | place: Russia: Kulunda steppe | collected 2011-07
CTCGGCAACGTTCATAAATCCGTGTCTGCCCGTCCGATGAGAATCTGACCGGGGCCTATGTCTACCGCGGCCGCAACCAGATGCCCTCAGAGACGTCGTCTACCGTCAAAAGTGGCGGCCTCGGCACTCATAGGGCTCGTCATCACCGGTGCCGAGGCGGCTCGGAGCGGCGGATCGTCATCGGCCGCGTACGGCTACGCTCGTCGCCGTTAAAAATCGTCCGTCCGCGTGGTGACCGATTCCGTGGTCGTTCCGCCTCGAACGCGGGTCGATCAGCTCCGGATATGGGTCGATCCGTCCCGAACACGGGTCGATCCGCCATCGATCGACCGGGAGCCACCGTGCGTCGCGTACCTTTTAAAAACTCGCCGCCGTTAGGTGGAGACATGGCCAAATACTCGACGGGCTCGGGCGGCGGCGGCGGCGACGGCGGCGCCTGCGAGCTCTGCGGACGCGAATCGTCGAACCTCCAGCGGGCGAACGTCGCCGGGGCGCAGCTGCTCGTCTGCTCGAACTGTCGCCCGCACGACGACGCCAGAAAGGGTCGCGGCGGGAGCGGTCACGGCGGCTCCTCGGGCGGGTCCTCCGGGGGCTCCTCGGGTGGATCCGCCGGCGGGGGTTCGACCAACCGGAAAAAGGAGGTCGCCCGCAAGCAGGCGAGGATGTACGACGCCGCGACCGGCGACTCCACCCACTGGGAGGAGGAGGGGACCGACTACGAGAAGGACCGGCTCCCCTATCTCGTCTCCGGCTACGGCGAGCGCGCGGTCGCGGCCCGCCAGGAGGCGGGACTCACCGTCGAGGAGCTGGCGGCGGAACTCGCGGTGGACGAGGACGACCTGCTCGCGGTCGAACAGGGCCGGGCGGCCCGGGCCGGGGTCGGCGGCTCCGTCGTTCGAGCCATCGAGGAGCGGCTCGACGTCGAACTCGTGGACGAGTAGCCGGCGCGACCGCGATCCCGTCGCATCCGCGACGACCAACTTATAAGGACGGTTCGCCGACGTGTCTCCTTCATATAAACGCGTCTCGGCAACGTGTCTCATTCTTATAACGGAACCCCCGGAGCGCCCTACCGCTCCTCGACGTGCCGGACCTCGACGGCGACGCCGCGCGTCGAGGTGGCCATCTCCGGCCCGCTCATCTCGGCACGGCCGACGGCGAACGCCTTGGGCCCCTCGATCACGACCTCGTCGCCGACGCGGATCGTCCCGTCGGCGTCGAGGATTCCCGGTGCGAGCACCGACCCGCGGGGAACGAAGCCGTCGATCGCGACCTGCTTCGTCGGCGCGTCGCTTTCGACCCATCGCCGCGCACCGGCCAGCGTGAACGAGAGCGTTCCGTACTGTGGCACCATCGTCGCGAGCTGTTCGCCCGGCTCGCCGTCGCGGCCGCCCGTCGCATCGTCGGTCCGAACCTGTAGCTTCGGGTAGCGGCCCGTCGTCCGGATCGACCCAAACAGCTCGTCACCCGCGCCGTCGCCGATCAGGTAGTCGGCGATGGCTCTGACGGTGTTGTGCTCGCGTTCGCGCTTGCTGTAGGCTGGCTCGCCCCCCAATGCGGCATTCAGTTCGCCGAGCGACTCGTCGGTCGTCGGGTGGTCGACGCAGGTGTACTCGAAGGGGACGTCGATCGCGGGGTCGGCCTCGACGCGCTCGCAGATCTCGCGGTAGCCGTCCTCGGGGACGTGTGCGATCACCCGCGAGTAGCCGTCGTTGCGCGTCAGATATCGCCGCAACACCTCGGCGACGAAGCCGATCTCCTCCTCGGACCAGTCGCCCGTGACGACGGCGTCGTAGTGCTGGGCCGGATAGGTCGTCTCCAGCTCCTGGGGGACGACGCCGATCGGCGAGGTCATCGAGACCGTGTGGCCCCGCCATTCGATCGCGTCGTGGAACTGCCGGTGGCTCTGGGAGTCGCTGTACGGTTTCGTCGCCGAACAGGGCACCAACACCAGGGGCTGCTCGGAAAAGCGGTTCCGGTAGCGGGTCGTCACGCGGTCGGCGAATCGCTTGATCTCAACGCGGTCGAGCGTCTCCGCGCTCGCGGCGGTGATCTCCGCGTCACGCAGGATCGGCGTCCGCTCCTCGAGGTAGCCCCACTGGTCGTCGAACTCCCGGAGCGTGGCCGTGAGCCACCCCTCGTGGCGGGCCTGCCCCTCGAGGTAGTCGCGGAGGCGGCCCGCGCGGATCCGCTCCCGGACGCGACGAAGCTCGGCCTGAAGCGCGTTGACGTTGTGCTCGGCGCAGTCGGTTCGGGTGAACTCGGAACGCGGCGTCGCACAGGCCGGACACGCACACGGCAGTTCGGCGAGGTCCTCGAGGAAGTGTGCGGCGTCGGCGGTGAGATACCGACCCTCCAGCCCCTTCGCCCGAGCGAGCGTGCCGTCGACGAGGTCGACGCCGGCGGCCGCGAGCGTCGCGACGTTTCGTGGGGTGGCGACCCCCGAGAGGAACAGTGCCGCGTCCGCCGGCAGCGATGCCTTGGCCGCCACGATCGCGTCGCGAAACGCCTCGCCGTGGCCGATGAAGCCCGCGGCATCAGACAGCAGGTAGGCGTCAGTACCGACGTCCCTGGCGCCCGCGACGTCGACGACCGCGGCGGCGGGGAAGTCGACGTCGGGATGGTCGACGCGAAACGACTCCCGGACCTCGTCGCGGGTGCCGGCGGGAAACGCGCGATGCGGGAGCACGGTGAGCGTCGCCTCGTCGCCGTCGGGGATCGCCCGCTCGGCCGCCCAGAGGCTCCCGGCGTCCTCGACGACGGGATCCGCAAGCGCCGGCGTCGTCAGCGGGTCGGCGAGTCGAAGCTCGCCGAGCCGCGCCGCGCCGTCGCGTTCGTGGACCTCGAAGTACTCGGTCATACCCCCACTCACCCGGGGACGGTCAATTCTCTTGTGTTCCGCGGGCGTCGTTCGCGACCGTGGATTTAGGGCGCTGCCCGCCTTTCAACGCACATGAAACTCACGGGGCCGTGGGACCGGGATCGCGTCGACGAGTTCCTCGAGGGGGCCCGGATCCCCGTCCGTGTGGGCTGTCGGACGCCCGCCGACGAGCCGTGGATCGTCTCGTTGTGGTTCGCGTGGGACGGCGCCGTCCACTGTGCGACGGGTGCGGACGCGGACCTCATCGCGTTTCTCGAACACGACGCGCGGGTTTCATTCGACGTCTCGACGAACGACCCGCCGTATCGGGGGGTTCGCGGACGCGGAACCGCGACGGTCTCGCCGGACGAGGGGAAGGGCCAGCTTCGCGCGCTGTTCGAGAAGTATCTCGACGGCACCGACAACGAGCTCGGTCGGCGCCTGCTCAGGCCCGAACGGGAGGAGGTCCACGTCCGGATCGATCCCGACCGGATCCACACGTGGGATTTCACCGGCCGGATGCCGGCGTCGTCGACGACGGAGTAGTGCGGGTGGCTGGCGTCCGGGTGGATCGTCCCGCCGCTCACCCGAAGGTTAGCGGCTTCGCGTCGCGCCATCGCGGCTCGAACTGCTCTTTCACGTTCGCCGCGAACTCGGCGTCCTTCAGGTCGATCATCGCGAACGGCTCGTCGTCGGAGAGCGGATGGGGGACCTCGATGCAGACCTCGATGCCGTCGAAGACGTTGAACGTGCCCGTCACGTCCGGCGCGGTCCGCACGTGAAAGCCGTCGTCCTCGGCCAGCTCCGCGGTGTATCGTCGGCCGACGCTCCGTGGAAGCTCGTCGACGGTTTCCGGGGAAAGCAGCACGCGGATCTCGACGCCACGGTCGAGTGCCGCCTCCAGCTCCGCGGTCACCTGCTCGCCGACGGTTCCGAGGTCGAACCCGGTCGCCGGGGCGCCGGCGACGACGATCATGCGGCGCTCGGCGGCGGCGATCCGCTCCAAGAGAAGGTCAGTCGTCTCCTCCGCGCCGACCGCGGCGGTCCAGAAGCCGCTCTCGACCGGCTCGCCGGACTCGAGCTCCGTGGAGAGCTCCGCGACGACCTCCTCGTACTGCTCCGCTTGGGTCTCCAGCTCCCGCTTTTTTTCCGTTAACAGCCTGTCGAGGGCGGCGTCGGGCTCGACGGCGACGTACTTCTTCGGCCGGCTCGCCGCCTGGCTTCGCACGAGGTTGTGGCTCTCCAAGCTGTTGAGCACGTCGTAGATGCGCCCCATCGGCACCTCGCTCGCCCGCGAGAGGTCCTTCGCGGTCGTCGGTCCGGTCCGTAACAGCGCCCGATAGGCGCGGGTCTCGTACTCCGAGAGGCCGAGGTCGCGTAGGGAAGCCATGCCCCACGGTGGGCTCCCGGAGGGGAAAAACGCACCGGCGGTTTATCCACTTCGTTTGCCGGTTCGATCGCGTCCGGAGCGGCGGGTCGTCGGCGCTAACATCCTCATCCAGCGGTGGGCGATTCGAACCGAAAGCGTCGCGGGAGGGTACTAAAGCGTCGCAGGGCGGTGCTCGTGTCGGAGCGGGACCGGTTCGGTACTATCCCTTACTGGACGGTCTCGGCGACCCGGGTCATCAACTCGTCCGGCGTTGTCGCCGGTGTGGAGGCGGTCCCGCCGGCGACGACCACGGCCTCGCCCTCATCGACCGAGACGGCCGACGGCGCGTCCCCGCGGTGTGCGTTCGGGACGACGACCTTCTCGTGGTCGGCCACGCGCCAGGCGGCACGATGGAGATCGCTGCCGGGCGTGGTGCCGACGGCGACGACGGTCGTTCCGCGAAGCAGCCGGCCGACGAGGCTCCCGTATCCAGCCACCTGGACGCCGAGCCGGGCGGTCGCGCCGGCGAACGCCTCCGCCGTCTCGCGTGCGACCGCCCGATAGCGATCCTCGCCGGTCAGCGCCGCCAGATCGCACAGCGCGGTCGCCATCTCCACGTTGCCGTCGAGCGGCCGGAACGGTCGATCGAGCAGTCCGGCGCCGGAACGCGGCCCGTCGACGAACGACCCGTCGACGTGCAGTTCGTCGATGGCGCGGTCGGCGACCGCGCGGGCGACGTCGACGCCCTCCCCGAACACGCCGGCTGCACGCGTGTACGCGCTCACGACGCGAGCGGCGTCCTCCAGCAGGTCCGTCTCGCCGACGTCGTCGCCGGCGCGGTAGCGCGTGACCGTGCCCGTCTCCGCGTCGATCAGGTCGCGTTCGAGCCCGTCGAGGATCCGTTCGGCGTAGTCACGGGCGCGGTCGTCGTCGGTGTAGGCGGCGAACGTACACAGCGCGTCGGCCGCGAGCGCGTTGCCGCCGGCGTAGACCGTGAGGTCCCGCCGTGGCGGGTCGAGCTCCTCGCGGTCCGCGGCGGGGGCGGCGTAGTACGCACGCCCGAGCCCCGGTCCGAGACTGCCGCCGACGCCGTATCCGGTCCAGAGATCGTCGGTGAGAAAGTCGACCGCGTCGGCGGCGGGGGCGCGGTAGGCCTCGTCGCCGGTGTAGAGGTAGGCGTTGGCGAACGCGCGCGTCACGGCCGCGTTCGTGTCGATCGGTTTCTCGTAGGCGACGTCGCCCCAATCGCGAGTGCCGGCGAACCGGAAGAAGCCGCCGGCGACGTCGTCGGCGAGGTGGTCTCGGACGGCATCGAGCGTCCGGAGCGCCCGGTCGCGGTCGCGTTTGAGCGCGAACTCGACGGTTCGGGGCAGCGGAAACTTCGCGTCGGATCCCCATCCCGCGTGCTCCGCGTCGTATTTCGCCTCGATCTGGCCGGCCAGGTGGCTCTCGATCGCGTCGGTCAGATCCCCACGAGGCGGCAGGTCGGCGTCGAGCGCGCGCGGCACGCGCCCCGCGTCGCGGCCCTTTTGGGCCCACATCCCCCGAACGGATTCGAGCACCTGACGCATCCCGTCGACGCCGAGGTAGCCCGCGCCCGTGAGCAGCTCGCCGTCCGGCGTCAGGAAGGCGGTCGTCGGGAATCCGCCCATGTTGTAGCGTTCGCGGACCCGCGGGTTTCGGTCGACGTCGACGCGGATCGGGACGAACCCCTCGTTGACGTTCGCCGCGATCCGCGGCTCGGCGTAGGTCGTCGCGTCCATCTCGTGACAGCCCTCACACCACGTCGCCGACAGCGAGAGCAACACCGGGCGGTTCGACTCGTCGGCCTCGGCGAACGCCTCCGACCCCCACTCGCGCCACTCGACGTACGTCCCGTCGGTCATGTCGAACGGTCCGTTCGGGGCGGGGGTAAGCGCTTCGAGACGGCTCCGGTCGGGTGTGACGGCCGCCCGCCGAGCCGGCGTCCGACGATCGTCCGGTCGTCGGGAGCGGTTTTATCCCGATCCGGGCGGTGAGGACGTCATGATCGACCGACCGGAACCGTCTGGGCACCGATGGACCAGCTACGGTCGCGGCCACCGAAGCGACCGCGGTAGGGAGTTCGAGCGGTCGAGCCGCACCGTTCACGCCAGGGACAGCTCCCGCTTCGAACGAACCCTCGCATTGAGCAACGGCGTGTTCGCCATCTCGCTCACGCTGCTCGTGTTGAGCGTCGCCGTTCCGACGGACACGCCGGGCGCGGAACTCGGCGGTGCGCTCGTCGAACTCGTTCCGACGCTCGTCGCCTTCGCGCTGACCGTCTTCATCGTCGGACTCTACTGGCGAAACCACAACGATCTGTTCGACTCGCTCGCCGGGGTCGACGGCACCCTGTTCGGGCTCAACGTCGGCTACCTCGCACTCGTCGCCCTCGTGCCGTTTCCGAACGACCTGATCGGGAGCTATCCCGGCGAACCGGTGGCGTACGCCGTCTTCGCGACCGTCATCGCCGGGCTCGCAGTGATGGACACCGCGATGTTCGTCCACGCACGCCGCCGAGGCCTGCTTCGTGAGGGCGTCACCGATCGGACGTATCGCGTCGACCTGCTCCGTGGAACGCTCACCGTCCTCGTCTTCGTCGCGAGCGTCCCGCTCGCGTTCGTGCTGGGGCCGTGGACCCCGGTGATCTGGGTGTCACTGCTCGCTGCCGATGCCGCGATCGATGCGGCGACCCCCGGCCGTCGAGACGGCGAGTGATCGACGTCGAACGAGCCGTCGCCGTCCTCGCTCGCGCTTCGAGATGGATCGACGAGCGACGCAGAGAGGAGCGAGCGGCCGTGGGCATGCCCCGCTATCGACGAAGCCGCAACGCACCGAGGGCCGCGAGCGCCACGCCGACCGTGAGCAGATAGCTCTCCTCGATGCCGAGGCGCGGCGCGACGTCGGCGACGATCACGCCGAGAACGAGGAGCGCACCGCCGGCCGTGAGAACGACCCCGATCCCGTCGATCCGATCGTCGGGATTCTCAGTCGGACGCAACGACTCGTACGCGGTCGGATCGACATCGACGACGGTGCCCGTGTGGATGCGGTTCCCGTCCGCGTCGCCGACGCGCAGGAGTCTGACGCCGGTCACGCCGCGCCGCTCCGGTAGTCGTGTCCGACGAGGAGCGCAAACGCATTCACGAAGAGGAGGCTCACGAAGACGAGTCCGGTCCCCCCGTCGAGCCCCGAGTACAGCAGGAGCGGATATACGAACGGGATGACGACGGCGGCCCAGAACGCGGCGGCTCTGAGGGTCTCGCCCATCCGGTCGATGAGGCGCCGGTCGATGGCGACGCGATCGAAGGACGTGGGGGCGGACATGATCCAGTACTGATACGACGTCCACGTAAATATATTGCGCCGAGCGTTCGGGACGTTTCACGGGCGGTTCGGCCCGCCTACCGATCGTTCAGATCGCCGTCTCGTGGCTCGAAACGGTTCATCGGGCACGTTAGCGAGGTTATTCGTCGATCTACGATCGACTCACCGACCGACGTCGAATGCCGTCGGTTTCGTCTCCGGAAAGCCCGTTCACGCAAACGTTCGTTTGTCCCTACACGAAGCCCTTACCTGCGGCCGACGTAGGGGCGCACATGAGACGACTCACGCGACGGCGGACGCTCGCGGGACTCGGCGCGTCGGGAGCGTTCGCGCTGGCCGCCTGCCTGGATGCGCCCGCCGACGGTGCGGACGACGCGAACGACACCGGTAACGACCACGAGGATACCGATGACGAGGATGGCGACGGGGACGGCGAGGGCGACGAAGACGACGATTCGTCGGAGCCATCGCTCACGACCGAGATACACCACGCGAGCGCGTGGTCGACCGGGATCGGCTGGGATCGCGAGGATCGGCCCGGCGTCTGTCTGCTCATCGACGAACCGAGGGACGTCTCGTGGCTGCTCGAGGACGTCGACCGGGAGACCGAGACCTTCGTCGAGGAGACGGATTTCGACGCGTCGGTGCTGTTGTACGTCGAGTCGATCGGTCCCAACGCCTGTCACGACCGCCTCGAGTTCGGCGAGTTCGCGCGTGAGGACGACGCGATCGTCGGCGAGGCGACCGTCCTCGACACCGCCGAGAGCGACGAGGTCTGTAGCACGGTGCTCACCTATCCGCGGGCGTTCGTCCGGGTGACGGCGGACCCGCTGCCGGGCCGTGCTCGCATGACGCTGACGGACGGTCGCGGCGAGCGCGCCACGGTCGACTCCGCCGACGTCCTCATCGACCCCGCCTCGCTCGACGGACACGTTCGTCCCGATGCGGACTTCGAGCCGCGTTCCGGGACGCTCGACTGTCCGGACGAGGACGCCGAGCGACACGACCCGGGCTACGATTCCGATTCCGTCTCGTGGGGATCGGGAGGCGCCATCGAGGGCCCCGCCGGACTCGAACTCCGCGTCCTGAACCCGAACGCGAATCCGGACGCGACGGCGGACGAGGCGCTCCGATTCGAGCGGGACGACGAGTTTCGCGTGGAGCTGACCAACGTCGCCGGTGCTCCCATCGGAACCGGCAACCACGGGAAGTACAACCTCGAGGCGTCCACCGAGGCCGGCTGGGAGGACGTCCGGGTCTTCGACGCCGACCAGCCCCTCGGGTACACCGACGAGCTCCTCCTCCATCGACCGGGCGAAACCGTCGTCTGGGAGTTCGTCATGACCGAGGAGGGGCTCGTCGAGGACGGCCCACACGCGGATTCGCTCCGGGTCTGTCCGGAGCTCGAACCCGGCCGCCATCGGTTCGTCTTCTGGGGGGCCGACGACCTCGCGGTCGCCTTCGACTACGTGGGGTGACGTCGCCCTCCCCGAACGATGTGATCACGTCGCCGTCACCGGATGGTTCGGTGAATTGCCCTCGCCGGATGGTTCGGTGAATCGCCGTCGGAAGTGCCTTTATCGCCCGGCCGAAACGGTCGGAACATGACCGATCTCCTGTCCAGGCCGTTGGTCCCCGTCGCGAACGAGTCCGACGCCGAGACGACCTACGAGGCGGTCGCGCCGTACCTCGACGTCGACTCGACGCCGGTGCTCGTCAACGTGATCGAGAAGGCCGGCGGCGGGATCGACAAGGCGAGCGTCGAACAGCGCAAGGAGGTCGCGGAGGCGGCCTTCGAGACGTTCGCCACGCTCGCGGCCGTCGACGGCGTCTCCGTCGAGGAGGAGATCCGGTACGGCACCGACGTCGCCGACGCGATCACCGACGCCGCCGTCGAGCACGACGCGACCGCCGTCGCCTTCGTCTCCCGGGGCGGCGGTCGCGTCGTCCAGTTCCTCTCGGGGAACGTCCGATCGAAGCTCGTCGACGACCCGGCGGTCCCGGTCGTCGTCCTGCCGGAACGCTGAGCGCGCCGCTTTCTTCCCCCACCGACTTCGCGTCTCACTCGCGGCGGGCCGGGCCCGCGTCGCGATGCAGATACATGTACAGAAGCACCGGCACGATGGTGAACACCAGCGTCGAGACTCCCCAGAGGATCGCGTACCGACTTCCCCTCGCCCTCGCGTCCCTGTAGATCCAGACGGCGGCAGCGACGACGATCCCGTAGATGACGAGCGTGAGCGGGAGCGACCACGGAAGGTCGACGCCGAAGAGCGACATGGGCGTCGATTTGGCCGAGCGGAATTGAGCACTTCGGTTTCTCAGCGCTCGCTCGAACGTGACGCGCCGGCCTCATCGCCCGGGTCGTCGACGGAGTCGCCGCCCGTGAGGTTCGTGCGCATGACGAAGTCGGGTTCCCCGGAGACGGGGACCCGGTTCAACGCGGCGTCGCTCACGCGCTCGACCGTCTCCGGGATCAGCACGCGGGTCACGTCCGCACCCACGGCGGCCGCGTCCGCGGAGATCGACTCGAATAACCGTCCGGCAGCGTCGGCATCGCGCCACGTGGCGATCCCGTAGACGGCGATCCGGTCGGGCTCGTCGCCGGCGCGATCGGCGACGCGGGTTCGAACCGCGAAGCCCGCGAGCCTCTCGCGACCCGTGACGTCCCGCGCCGTGACGCCGGGGGCGGAGCCGCGGACCGCGAGCAGACGACCTTCCTCGGCGGCCGTCCGAAGCTGCTCTCGGGTGAGCTCCGAACACGCCCACGGCTCGTCGGCGTCGAGCGCGAGTCCACGGAGGTGGGTACGGTCGTCGCCGTCGGTCCAGAACGCCCATGCCGCGTTCGGGTCGGGATCGTCGATCGCGTCGGCCGGCAGATCCGTCGGCGAGTCCGACGGCTCCGCTGGGTCCGACGGCTCCGTCGACGAGCCCGACGGCTCCGGCCGGACGAACCGGAACTCCGTCGCCGGCTCGAAGCCGACCGCACGCGACTGGCCGAGCCCGGCGACGTTCCACGAGTACACCATGTTCCGGCAGACGCTCGCGCCGCGGTCGCGTGCCCAGTCGAACGCGGCCGTCGAGAGCTGGGTGCTGACGCCAAGTCCGCGGGCGGCGGGGTCGACCCGGAGCCCCTGTGCCCACGCCTCCCACGCCGAGAGCGACACGGCCTGGATGCAGCCGACGACGGCCTCGGTTTCGCCGGCCGCAACCGCGCCGGAGCCGTCGCCCTCGACGTGCGTGTCGCCGTCCGCTCGACCGTCCAGCCCCCCGGCGTCGACTGCCTCGGGCGGCGCCGTCGCGACGAACGTCCCGCTGTCCGCGTCGTCCGACTCGACCCACTCGGGGAACGTCCGTGAGAGGTAGTCGTCGTGGCGGTCGCCCCACGTGCCCCGAGTGAACGCGACGACGGCATCGACGTCGTCGGGACGCGCCGCACGAACGACGGCCTCGGGATCGGCGGACGCCGTCATCACCGCCAGGGCCGTGATTCCTCGGTGAGCTCGCCGGCGAGGTCACGTCGCATCGCGTCCGCCGGGTCGCTCACGTTGGCGAGCGCCCACATCAGCTTTACCTTCGCGGTGCCGGGGAGGGTGTCGCCGGCCTCGATCACGCCCGCCTCGAGGAGGTCGCGGCCGGTGTCGTAGACGCGATCACAGACCCGGCCCTCCAGACACTGGCTCGTCATGACGACGACCGTGCCGTCCGCGACGAGCTCCTCGATTCGGGGGATCAGGTCGGTGTGGACGTGGCCGAGTCCGGTTCCCTCGATCACGACGCCCGCCTTCCCGTCGAGATAGTCCCACGCGGCCGGGTCCATCCCGGGCGTGAACGTGACGAGCTCGACGGCGTGTTCCAGATCGAGGGCGGCGTCGACCGCGACCGCGGAGCCGTCCCCCGCACCCCCGTCCCCCGCACCCCCGTCCCCTGTATCCGGGGATGGCCGCGGCGCCGGCTCGCGGTTCCAGGTGATCGCCGCGTCGGCGACGTCGCCGTCAGCGCCCGCCTCGCTCGCGGCCGCGTAGTCGACGATCCCGAGCGGCTTCGCGCCGACCGTCTCGAAGGCGTCCCGGCGGGAGGTGTGGTTCTTCCGGACGCGGGTGCCGCGGTGGAGCGCACAGACGTCGTCGGAGGGCGTGGCGTGCATGCAGACGAGCGTCTCCGCGTGGTCCGCCTTCGCGGCCTCGACCGCACAGACCGCGTTCATCACGTTGTCCGAGGAGGGTCGGTCCGCGGAGCGCTGGCTCCCCGTGAAGACGATCGGGACGGGGACGTCGAGCATGAACGAGAGCGCGGACGCGGAGTACTGCATCGTGTCGGTGCCGTGCATGACGACGACGCCGTCGGCGCCCGCCTTCACCTCCTCGGCGACCGCGGCGGCGAGGTCACGCCAGATGCTCGGATCCATGTTCTCCGAGAGGATGTTTGCGACGACGCGGCCGCGGTAGTTCGCGCGCCCGGCGAGGTCCGGCACCGCTCGAAGGACGTCCTCGGCGTCGAACTGTGCGGTGACCGCCCCCGTGCGATAGTCGACGGTGGAGGCGATCGTCCCGCCGGTGGAGACGAGCGAGACGGTCGGCAGGTCGTCGTCGAAGGTGATCTCGGAGGCGACGCCCCCGCCGGCGCCGGCGGCATCGTCGACGTCACGTGCGCCCGACTCCAGCACCTCGACGTCGGCCTCGTCGCGGTCGATCCCGACGTTGTAGCCGCCGTCGAGTTTGATCACGAGATGGTCGTGCGTCGTCGAGGGCAGGAGTACGCCCTCGTTCGTGACGTCCCCGCGGTCGACGCGGACGTGATCTCCCGGTTGCATGCCTCCCGATTGCCCTGCGGCGGACTTGAATCCAACCGTTCGTC
>LFFM01002389.1_pt1 | contig 12426 bp, 14 predicted proteins | sample 643131 | NCBI WGS metagenome assembly LFFM01 (sample SAMN03777445, study PRJNA286221) | soda lake metagenome | biome: soda lake; feature: Kulunda steppe; material: water; isolation source: sample Tc-Br brine of Tanatar trona crystallizer | place: Russia: Kulunda steppe | collected 2011-07
ATACTGGAGACCATGCTCGCGGACAACCGCCGTCGTTGGACGATGCAGCCGGACGGAAGCTACGTGCAGAGACGCCCGCGCGAGAACGAACCGGTACGGGACGTCCACGAGACGCTGATGGAACGCGCACGGTCGAACGCGCCGGCGGACGAGCGGATCACGGATCCGGAGGGCGATCCGGGTCGCGAGGCGAACGTCGACCTCGAGGAAGTGTACACGTCGGAGACGGACCTCGGGTGACGCTTCGGGAACGACGAAGCCCGGACGGACGTCAGTTCGGCTCCGTCGTCTCCCGCTCGTCGTAGCGTGCGACGGCCCGGTCGGCTCGCTTGGAGATCCCGTTCGGATTCCTCGCGGGCGATCGGTCGGTCGCACGCGCGACCATCCCGTCGGAGATTCCGGTTGCGATGCCGAACACGACGTCGCGACCGTTGCCGGCCCAGCTCGACGGCGTCGCGTCGCCTCGGACCACCTCCCGGGCGACGCCGACGGCGTCGCTCACGGCGTGTGAGGCGGTTCGGGCGAACACGCCCGGCCGTATCCCGTAGTTCTTTAACAGTCGATACGCGAGCGCTCGGTACTTCCAGCCCCAGTCGCGTGACTCTCGGCCGCCGTCGGCCGCCGTCAGCGTCGGCGGCTCGACGGTCACGGACATGCCGGCCTCCCAGACGACCTCGCGGCCGACGGCCGCCAAGCGATGGGCGGCGTCGCGTGCGCCGCCCGTGTGGAGGTACTCGTCGAACCCGTCCAGGTCCTCGAGCGCCTCGCGGCGGAAGGCGACGTTGCCGCCCGCGAAGTAGGTCACCTCGCGTTTCGCGATCCGTCGCTTTTCGGGGGCGTCGCCGCCGTCGTTCCGGTCGTCACCTCCGAGCGCCTCGTTCCGGTCGCCACCTCCGAGCGCCTTGTTCCGGCCGCCACCTCCGAGCGCCTCGTTCCGGTCGCCATCCCCGTCCGTTCCGTTTCGGACGTCGTCGGCTCCCTGCGGCGTACCGCCGTTGGCCTCGCGTTTCTCGCCGCCAGCGGACGACGTCTCCCGGACCGGGCCGGTGACGACGTCGCCCCGTTCGAGGCCGGCGGTGACCGCGCCGAGCCACGACTCGCCGATGCGATGATCGTAATCAACGAGGGCGATCGCGTCGCCGGCGGCGACCTCGATGCCGGCGTTGCGCGCGACGTTGACGGTCCGATCCGATACCTCGACGAGCGCGTCCACGTCGTCGCGGTCGCGCACCATTCCGGTGGTCCCGTCCGCGGAGGGGCCGTTGACGACGACCACCTCCGCCGTCGGCGCGTGGGCCGCGAGCGTGTCGAGACACGCGGCCAACTGGTCCCGACCGTTCAGGGTTGGGACGACTACCGAGAGCTCCATACGGACGTGTGTCGTTCCGGACGCTTAAAAACAACCCCGTATCGCCCCCGGAAGCGTGCCGTGCGTACAAGGATGAAGCCGGCGTGCTCGCTCCACGATCGGCGGCCCGGATCGGATCAGATCGTGAGGAAGTAGACCTGCTTGCGGGCGTCCTTGAAACTGTAGCGGGAGTCGACGAGCCCCTGCTCCTCCAGCCGATTGAGCGCGTACCGGACGGTCCGGTCGGGCAGCAGCGACTCCTCGGCGAGCCCTCCCTGTGAGAGCGGCGCGTCGCCTTCCAACACCTTGGCGACGAGTTTCGCGCTGGGCGGTAGCTCACGGAGCCGATCGCGGTATTCGCTCTCGGACAGCCGGTCCTGTTCGGGAGTCTCCACGGGACTGGTACTCATGTTTCACGAAAACCGCCCACGAGTTGGTAAAGGTTGGCTACATATGGGCCAATCCGATAGTGATTATATAAGGTAATAATATCACTTGTCAGCCACTATCTATTACGATCGATCGGTGTGTACTCGTCGGCGGTTCCCGCTCGTTCGGTTGCTTCACGGCTGTCTCACGGTTGCATCGAAGCGTCCTCGCGTGGATCGGAGCGTCCTCGGGTGGATCGGATTCCGACCATGCTCGCCGACTGCATCCAGTACGGTTTTGTTCGTCGGGCGAGGATCCGACGGTAGCGTGAAGGGACAGGATTGGTACCAGGCCGACGAGGTCGCGGAGGAGTACGACGACGTCCGGTTCTCGGGCGGCGGGGCGCTCATCGACCGGCGTGAAAAGGAGGCGGTTCTCTCGGCGCTCGGGCCCATCGAGGAGGGCCACCGAGTGTTGGAGGTCGCCTGCGGGACCGGGCGGTTCACCACGATGCTCGCGGACCAGGGCGCCGACATCGTCGGCCTCGACATCTCCCGCGAGATGCTCGAACAGGGGCGTGAAAAGGCCGCCGCCGCCGGACTCTCGGACACCGTGTCGTTCATGCGCGGGGACGCATCGCGGCTGCCGTTCCCGGACGATCACTTCGATTCGGTCGTCGCGATGCGCTTTTTTCACCTGATGGACGAGCCCGAGCCGTTCATGGAGGAACTCCGACGCGTGAGCAACGAACAGGTGTTCTTCGACACGTTCAACCGCCGGAGCCTCCGCGTGCTCTACACGTGGCTGCTCCCGATGGGTTCACGGCTCTACTCGGAGGCTCAGGTCGTCGACATGCTTCGTGCGGCGAACCTGACGCTCGCGAACGAGGAGCACGACTTCGTGTTGCCCTACGGCTTCTATCGCGAGCTGCCGGGAGCGATCGCGAAGCCCTTCCGGGCCGTTGACGAGCTGATCGGAAACACGATCCCCGGCGACTACGTGGCGTCCGTCTCCTACTGGGACGCCCGAGTTCCGGACGTGGCGGACGACTAACTGACGGGCGCTGCGGCGCCCACGCTCCCGTGTTGTCGGGACCGTCGGGCGCTGTTCCACCGCTTCTCTCCTGGATGAGCGGTTAGACCGCCTCTTCGACGACCTCACCGACGGCAAAGTTCGATTTGACCTCCGTCACCTCGATCTTCACCCGTTCGCCGACCTCAGCGCCGGGAACGATGATCACGTAGCCGCGTTCGACGCGGGCGATCCCGTCGCCCTGCTTGCCGAGGTCCTCGATCTCGACGTAGCGCATCTCGCCGGGCTCGACGGGCGGTTGCGGGCCGTCGCTCGCCGTCGATCCGTCTTCGTCGCCGGCGCGGGATGACTTCGTCGCGTCGCTCCGGGAGATGAGCGCGACGCGGTACGTGTCGCCGGGCTCGACCGCGCCGGTTTCGATCTCGCGGCGCGGTACCTCGACGACGTACTCGCCGTCTTCCTCACGCACTTCGGCGCTGAACAGACAAAGGAGCTTCTCGGAGATTTCCATAGTAGATCCCATCGGATGGTGGATGCGGGCCAATATAGTTGTACCGCCGGCGTCCTCGCCGTCGACCGGCGTCCGATCGTCGACCGGCATCCTCGTCGTCGACCGGCATCCTCGTCGTCGACCGGCGTCCTCACCGTCGACAGGCGTCGTCATTCCGTGCCGAAATCAGATCTCTTCCCGCGGGCGCCAGGTTCGATCGGCGTGCCGTCCGTTCGTTTTGCCCCTTCAGAGTCGAAGACGACGACGTCCGCGTCGCTTCCGGCCGTGACGTCGGGATCGTAGCGATCCCGCACCGCGATCGCCTCCTCGATCTCCCGAACCGAACGCGTTTTAAGTGCCTCGGCGAGGTTCCGTGCTTCCGCCCGGTCGATCTCCCGTCCCAGTCCCTCACACTCGTGTGCGCGAACCATCCCCTCGCCGTCGACCGCCTCGCCCATCGGCTGGCTCGTGCCGCCGAGCGCGACGCTGAACGGATAGGTCCGACAGACGAGCGGCCGATCGTCGTGTACCGTGCAGGCACCTCGCCCGTCCGTTTCCTCATAAAAAGTGCAGTCGCCGCAGTCGTCGACCGCCAGCGCCCACTCGAACGTCTCTCCGACCGTGTCGCCCGCGGACGTCTCGTGGAGCCCGTACGGCATCGGTCGCGCGACGTCACGCCAGTCGTACGGCTCGGCTGGACCCTCGCGGTCCGCGTCTCCTTCGGCGTCGGTCACGTCGGCGTCGGTCACGTCGGCGTCGTCCCCGGCGTTCGTCGAGTCGAGAAGCGTTCGGACCTCGTCGGGGAAGATCGTCGCCGTGTGCGGCTCGCGATCGACGTTTTCGCCCTCCTGCGTCGGCTCGTAGCCCTTACAACACGCGCCACAGCGCGTGCACTCGAAGCCGATCGACTCGATGGCGTCCGCGAGGTCGTCGACGTCGAGGTCGCGGGCGTGGTCGCGTTCGGCTTCGAGACTTTCCATGCAGCCACGCGGCGCTCGATGAACAAAAGCGGTTCGCGAGCGAAGCGTGCCCGGCGAACGTCACCCCTTTGCGCCGCGGCGACCGACTCGCTCGCATGAGCGACGCCCCTTCGGATGACGACCGTCGACATGACGACCGTCGACATGACGACCCTTCGGATGACGACAGTCCGACCGCCGATCGTCTCGTCGAGACGATCCACGCGACGGGCCACGAGCACGTGACCGCCGCACACGCGAGCACCTTCGAGTTCACGACCGACGACTGGCTCACGCCGGCAGGCGACTGCATCCTCGCGGTCGGTGCGGACCGTACGCCCCGTGACTTCGACCCGGCGTTCAAGCGGGCGTGTCGCGACGTCGACGCGACGATCACGGCGACGATCACGGTCGAGATGGCGGAGACGACCCACGAGGAGACGCCGGAGACGGCCCACGAGGAGACGATCGTCGGCCGCGGCGATCCGGGGTTGACGCTCGTCGACGACCGATCGATGGTCGGGCGCACGAGCGACTACACCGACGACGAGCGGACGATCCTCGTCGACGCCGACAAGGCGGCCGCCGACCTCGACCGCGACCTCGTCGCCGCGCTCGCGGACGGCGCGGACGCGACGCTTCGGCTTGTCGTCGAGCACTGAGGTGGATCCGCCCGCCGCTAGGCTCTTGTGGGTGTGTGCCGATCGGACGTCCATGACGGATCACGCCGACGCGAGCGAGGCGGTGCGCGAGGCAGTTCTCGAGGCCGCCGACCGGATCGAGTCGAACAAAAAGCACCTGACGGACCTCGACTCCGCCATCGGCGACGCCGACCACGGCGCCAACATGAGCCGCGGGTTCGGGGCCGTCGCCGAGCGGGTCGCGGAGATGGACGACGCCGAGCCCCACGAGATCGTCAAGACCGTGGGGACGACGATCATCTCCGAGGTCGGCGGGGCCGCGGGCCCGCTTTACGGCGGGTCGATCATGAGCGCGAGTACGGCGCTCTCCGAAGGCGTTACGGCCGAGACGTCGGTTGCCTTCGCCGAGGCCTACTTGGAGAAGCTCACGGATCGCGGGGACGCCCGGGTCGGCGACAAGACGATGGTCGACGCGCTCACCCCCGCCGTCCACACCTACAAGAAGTCGATCGAGGTCGACGACCTCCCGCCGCTGGCGGCGCTCGCGAAGGCCGTCGACGCCTGCGAACGCGGCGTCGAGTACACCGTTCCGCTCCGCGCAAGGAAGGGCCGCGCCTCCTATCTCGACTGGCGCTCCGTCGGCCATCAGGATCCCGGCGCGACGAGCACGCTCATTCTCGCGGAGGCGATCCTCGACATCGCGGCCGAGCACCTCGAGGGCGACGTCGACCGCGACGCCCGCGATCCGGCCGTGATCACGGCCGAACGCGAGGGGCTCGACCTCTCGGAGGCGGTCGAGGATGGAAACGGCGCGCCGGAGACGGACGGCGGCGAGGACGTACCGGAGACGGACGGCGGCGAGGACGTACCGGAGATGGACGGCGGACGCGACGTGGCCGGGACGGACGACGACCGTGACGCCGCGGGGTCGGACTGATGGTCGGGCTGGTCGTGGTCTCACACAGCCGTGATGCGGCCGCGGGGATCGTCGAGGTGGCCGCCCAGATGGCCGGCGACGACGCCTCGCTCGTCGCGGCCGGCGGCGAAAAGGACGGCGGGCTCGGCACCTCCGCGCCCCGGATCGAGTCGGCGATCGCCGAGGCCGACGACGGCGACGGGGTCGCCGTGCTCGTCGACCTCGGCAGCGCCGTGATGAACGCGGAACTCGCCATCGAGACGGGCGACGTCGAGGCACGGATCGCGGACGCGCCCGTCCTCGAGGGCGCGGTCGAGGCCGCGGTGGCGGCCACCGCCCCCGCGGCTTCCCTCGACTCCGTCGTCGCGGCCGCCGAGGGGGCGTACGAGAGCCGCAAGCTCTAGTCGGCGGACAGCAGCGATCGGACCTGCTCGGGCGTCTCCGCGTCCAGTGCTGCCTCCGCGACGCACGTTGCGTCCGCGTCGTCGACCGCGGCCACCGCCGCCTTCACCTCGGGCACCGTGGGCGCGGCCATGCTCAGCTCGTCGACGCCGAGGCCGACGAGCAGCCGCGTCAGGTCGGGATCACCCGCCATTTCGCCGCAGACGCCGACCCACGCGTCCTCCTCGTGAGCCCCGCGGACCGTCCGGTCGAGGGCTCGGAGGACCGCCGGCTGTAGGGGGTCCGCGAGGGCGGAGACGGCGTCGACGTCGCGCTGGGCGGCCATCACGTACGCCGAGAGGTCGTTCGTCCCGACGGAGAGAAACGAGACCCGCCGCGCGAGCGACGCGGCCGATAGCGCCGCCGCCGGCGTCTCCACCATCGCGCCGAGTTCGGGGCGCACACAGTCGATTCCCTCCGCACGGAGATCCGCGAGCACGTCCTCGACGCGTTCGATCGCCGCGTCGAGTTCGCCGGGCGTCGTCACCATCGGGAACATGACCGCGAGCGGGCCGTGAGCCGCGGCTCGACAACACGCCCGGAGCTGCGTCTCGAAGAGGTCGTTCGCTGTTTCGAGCGAAAATCGGATCCCACGGACGCCCAAAAAACCGTTCTCGACCGGATCGAGGTCGAGGTACGGCACGTCCTTGTCGCCGCCGACGTCGAGCGTCCGGACGATGACCCGTTCGGGAGCGTCGCCATCCTCATCCGAGAACGCCGCCAGCGCGTCGCGATACGCCTCGTACTGTTCGGTCTCGTCGGGCGGCGACTCGCGGTCGAGGAAGAGGAACTCGGTCCGAAAGAGGCCGACCCCGTCCGCACCACGTTCGGCGGCGCCCCGCGCCTCGGGGGCCGAGCCGACGTTCGCGGCCACTTCGACCGCGGTTCCGTCCGTCGTTCCGACGCGATCGTGAACGACTGGCGCCCCGTCGGCCTGCCGGAGCCGTTCGCGAACCTCGCCGCTCGGGTCGACGTGGACGATCCCTTCGGCACCGTCGATCCCGAGGCGCTCCCCCGCGTCGATCGACCGGAGGTCGTCGCCGACGCCGACGACGGCGGGGATCCCCATCGAGCGCAGAAGGATCGCGGCGTGGGCGGTGCCGCCGCCGAGGACGGTCACGACACCGCCGACGCGCTCCGGATCGAGAGCCGTGACCTCTCCGGGCGTGAGCCGCGTCGCAAGCACCACCGATCCCTCCGGCGGCCCGGAGTCGTCGTCGCTTCCGGACAGCTCGCGGAGCAGCCGGTCCCGGACGTCACGCAGGTCGTCCGCCCGCTCGGCCATCCGGCCCTCCATCGCCTCGAACTGCTCGATCGGATCGGCGAAGGCGTCACGGACCGCATGGGGCGCCGGGGATCCCTGCTCGATCGACGCGGTGACTGCCGATTCGATGACGGGATCCGTGAGGAAGTCGACGTGGGCGTTGAAGACCGCCGCCTCGTCCTCGCCGATCCGGTCGGCGGTCCGGTCGCGTTCGCGCTCGAGCGCCGAACGAACCGCCTCGCGGGCGGCTTCGAACCGTTCGCGTTCCGCCCTCGGATCGACCGAGTTCGGGTCGGACGGCTCCGGCAGGTCGGCCGGGTCGCGGTCGGCGAGCCACCACGCGGGTCCGACGCCGGTTCGCGGGGTGACGCCGGTTCCGCGGAGCTGCCGGCTCATTCCTCGTCTCGGTCGGCAGCGTCGGTGCCCCCCCCGACCGGCTCCGTCAGTATCCCCTCGATCGCGTCCAGCGCCGCCTCGGCGTCGGGTCCCTCGGCGACGATCCGGACGCGTTCGCCCTGCTTCACGTTCAGTCCCGTTACGCCGAGCATGCTCGCCGCGCTCGCGGCCGGTGCGTCGCCGTCGACGGCCTCGATCGTCACCTCGGCGTCGAACTCGTTCGCCGTTCTGACCAGTCGTGAGGCGGGCCGTGCGTGCAATCCTGCCTCCGGCACGACCGTTACGATGCGTTCCATACCACGGCAACGACCCCGTGGATGGAAAGCGTTGCCCACGGCGGCACGGTCGATCGGCCCTCGTTCGACGGGGCAGGTTACTCGTTCGACAGGTCCACGCCCTTCGGATCGTTCCACTCGTCCTCATCGTCGTCCTCCGCCTCCGTGCCGGCGGGGCCGAGCGGCTTCTCGCCGCGGCGTGACTCGTGGACCGCGAACGTCGTCTCGCCGCTCGCGTAGGGGTCATCGGCGGGATCGTAGTCCTTCTCGGCCCGTTCGAAGAGGTACGCGAAGAAGCCGAACAGCGGGACGAAAAACGAGATGGCCGCCCACTTGCGTGGGTTCATGCCGTGGTTCGGCGCGTCGACGTAGGCGTAGGCCGCGAAGGCGACGAGCCACGCGAGCGGGATCCCGACGAGGATGCCGACGAGCAGGAGATCCATACGATCGCTACGAAGGGGCGGGGCCTAAATCCTCGGCCGTGTTCCTCCGGCTCCACCTACCCGACCGTGCCGCCTCGACTCACCCGGCTACGTCCACGAGCACGTTTGCGAGCACGTCGGCCGCGGCGGCACAGTCGTCCCAGTCGCTCCACTCACGCGGGTTGTGTGAGATCCCGTCCCGCGAGCGGACGAAGATCATTCCCACGTCGGCGTGCTCGGCGACGCGCATCGTGTCGTGGCCGCCGCCCGAGGGGAGATCGATCGCGTCGATCCCGCGTCGCTCCGCTGCCGCCGAGAGCGCGTCCCGACAGCGATCGCTCATCGGGGTCGGGTCGACCGTCCGGTACCGTTCCAGCGAGGCCTCGATCCCGTGGCGCTCCCGCTCGATGCGGGCGAGGCTCTTTTCCGCGTCCGCAACGATCCCGTCCATCACGTCGCCGTCGACGTCGCGAACGTCGATCGTGTGGGTCACGCGTCCCGGGACGACGTTTCTGGCGCCCGGCTCGACGGACAGCGCCCCGACGGTCGCGACCGCGAATCCACCCTCCGTCGCGGCGTGCTCGCGGCCGATCCGCTCCACGTCCTCGACGAACCCGCTCGCGGCGACGAGCGCGTCGCTCCGCTCCTCCATCCGCGTCCCGCCGGCGTGGTCGGCGTCGCCACGGAACTCGACGCGGCAGTTCGTGATCCCCGTGATCGCGGTGACGATGCCGACGGGCACGTCCGCGCGTTCGAGCTCCGTCGCCTGCTCGATGTGGATCTCCAGCCAGGCGTCCCACGCCGACGGATCGATCCGGTCGTCGCCGTGAAACCCGATCGCTTCGAGCCGCTCCCGAAGGGTCACCCCCTCGTCGTCCGTGAGCGAAAGGGCCTCCGACTCGGGAAGCTCGCCTGACGCGACCGACGAGCCGAGCAGTCCGTACTCGAACCGTGCACCCTCCTCCTCGGTGAACGAGACGACCTCGATCGGGCGCGTCACGTCCACGTCGGACTCGCGGATCGACCGAACGGCCTCCAGCGCGGCGTAGACGCCCAGCGGACCGTCGAAGATCCCGCCGTGCGGCACCGAGTCGAGGTGGCTTCCCGCCGCCACCGCCGGCGTCTCCGGATCGACCCCCTCGGGGGCCCACCGGCCCGCAACGTTGCCGACCGCGTCGATCCGCACCTCGAGTCCCGCATCCTCCATGCGGTCGACGAGGTGCTCCCTCGCTCGCCGCTCGGCCTCGCTCCCCGTGAGCACGGTGCGTCCGCGTCCCTCGTCGCTCTCGACTGCCCCGAACGCCGCGTTTTCCTCGATGTCGGCTCTCAGCCGCGATCCGTTGATCTCCATCGGGTCATCGTAAGCGCGACGCCGCATAAAACGACGGGGCAGCGACCCTGACAGTATATAAGTCGGCGAACGGGCAGTTCCGACCGTGATACGGGTCCCTCTCGACCGATCCTGTACACTCAGGTCAATTTATAAAGAGTCCCGGACGGAGGGTGACGTCCCTTATAAATCGAATGCGGTCGGCGCGCCCCGGTTCGCGCCTTGAGGCGCGAACCGAGCGCGAGGGAGGCGGACGGGTGGATCACCGCTCGGTCGTCACCACGCGGGACGCCACCGGCTCGCCACGGTCGTCCATATATAATCGACGGCGACCCCCTTTAGCTGCTTATAAGCGTCGACGAGCGACGGTGCGGCGATCCGTCTGCTCGACGGAACGGCCGCCTCGCACGACGATCCGGCAGTCACCGACGGGCGTCAGGACTCATATCCGTGGTCCCCGGCTCAGCGCTCGCGTCCGCGACCCCCGGCTCGCCGCTCCCGTTCGGAAGCACGGTGAGGGCGGCCGCGTCGACGCCGACCGCGACCCGGTCGTCCGGAGCGGGCGGGGGTCGACGTCGTTCGACGGTCACCTCCGTGCCGGAATCCAGTTCGACGGCGACGTCGTACCTGCTGGCGACGTCCGTGACGGAGCGAACCGTCCCCGACAGCACCGCGTCGCCGTCGACGCTTCCCTCGGCCCCGATGACGAGGTCGGCCGGCCGAACGTGGACCGCCGGTTCGGGACGGTCCGTGGATGGCAGCGTCTCGCCCGTTCGGACGGTCGCCTCGGCCACCCGAACGGTCGTCCCGCCGACCCGGAGCCTCGGCGGGTCCCGCGTCTCGACGCTCGCCGGGATCAGGTTCGACCGCCCCAGAAAGGACGCGACGAAGCGATTCGGCGGCGACTCGTAGAGCCGACGGGGGTCCCCGGTCGCCGAGACCCTCCCATCGTGAAGGATCACGATCCGGTCCGCGAGCGACAGCGCCTCCTCCTGGTCGTGCGTCACGAACAGGGTCGTCACGCCCGTCTCGCGCTGGATCCGTGCGATCTCCTCGCGGAGCTGGCCGCGAAGCGATCGATCGAGCGCGGAGAGCGGCTCGTCGAGCAGGAGCACGTCGGGGTTCGGCGCCAGCGCACGCGCGAGCTCGACGCGGCGGCGCTGGCCGCCGCTCAACGCCTCCGGAGACGCGTCCCGCTTCCCGCCGAGTTCGACCAGGGCGAGATACTCCTCGACGATCTCGCTCCGACGGTCCGGGTCGACCCCGCGGGCGTCGAGGCCGTACGCGACGTTCTCGCCGACGCTCATGTGCGGGTACAGCGTGGACCGCTGGAAGACGATACCGACCTCCCGCCGCTCCGGCGGGGCGTCCGTCACGTCGATCCCGCGCAGCCGAACCCGGCCGGCCGTCGGACGGAGGTGTCCGGCGATGGCCCGGACGAGCGTCGTCTTCCCGCAGCCGCTCGGGCCGAGTAGGGCCACCAATTCGCCCTCTTTGAGGGCGAACGACACGTCGTCGACCGCCAGCTCCGAGCCGTATCGGTGGGAGAGGCCGTCGAGTTCGAGCGTCATCGGTCCATCACCGTCGGAACGCGGGCGAACCGCTGGATCGCCGCGACGACGAGCAACGTGATCCCCAACAGCGCCAGCGCCAGCGGGACGATGGCGTCGATGCCGCCGGAGATGAACTCCACCCAGATCCGGGTCGGCATCGTGCGAGGGTTGTACGCCACCATCATCGTCGCTCCGAACTCGCCGATCGCCCGGGCGAACGTGAGGACGATCCCCGCGAGGATCGCCCCTCGAGCGAGCGGAAGCGAGACGTTCCGGAACGTCGCAACCGGGCCGTATCCCAGCGACCGCGAGGCCTGCTCCAGTCGCTCGTCGACCGCGGCGAATCCCGCGCGGGCGGTGATCACCACGAAGGGCGCGGCGACGAACGTCTGTGCGAGGATCACCCCGAGGAGGCTGTCGGTGAGCGGGACGCCGAGGCTCGCCGCGGCCGCGCCGATCGGCGTGAACCGGCCGACCGCCGTGAGCACCATCGCGCCGCCGACGACCGGCGGCACGACCAGCGGAAGCACGACGATCGCCTCGACCAGTCGCTTCCCTCGGAACGAGCCGCGCGCCAGGACGTACGCGAGCGGGACGCCGAGGACGGTCGCGATCGCCGTCGAGACCGGGGCCGTGAGCAGCGAGTTCCGGATCGCCGTCCGACTGGCGGGCCGCGTGAGGGTTTCGAGCAGCGGTGCGGAGCCGGTTCGGCCGAGAAACGTCACGAAGGGGAGCGCGAAGGAGACGACCAGTAGCACACCGAGGAGTCCCGGAACGAGGAGATCGGGAAGGCGGCGGGGCGCGTCGTCACTCGACGTTCGGCGGGCGAAACTCATCCGATCGTCACCCCGGCATCATCTCGCCGACTCCACGGCATCATTCCGGCATCACCCCGTCGGGGACGTCGCCGTGGGCGTTCGGGAACCCGTCGACCGTCAGGCCGTTCTCCTCGAGGGTTTCCCGGACCTCGGCGAGGTATCGGACGAACGC
>LFFM01002390.1_pt1 | contig 12420 bp, 13 predicted proteins | sample 643131 | NCBI WGS metagenome assembly LFFM01 (sample SAMN03777445, study PRJNA286221) | soda lake metagenome | biome: soda lake; feature: Kulunda steppe; material: water; isolation source: sample Tc-Br brine of Tanatar trona crystallizer | place: Russia: Kulunda steppe | collected 2011-07
AATTCGTGTCGCTTCCGTTCAGTTCTCGGTCGAATGAAAAATCAGCCAGCGTGCGGAGCGCCTGTCACGCCCGAAGAGCGTGGTGGTTCTATCGCGGAGGTCAGGTGTTATTCCGCAGCTTCCACTTCGTCAAGTCCGTCTGCGACGTCTTCAGGCCGGTCGGCGCTGACTCTGATCTGTTCCTCGACGGTCTCTTCATGTTTACCGGCACGGACGTAAACCCCGACTGCGATCTTGGCACCCGATGGGACATCACCGATAACGGCCCAACTCGGCGTATTTCCTTGACCCGGAAGTCCCACTCCGGCCTCGCCGTCGTTTAGGACGTTTCCGAGTAGGCTGTCGACGCCGAGCCAGATATCACGGTCCGTGGAGCTGTTGTTCTGGATCTCGAACAGGCATTCGTCCTTCGAGACCTGGACATCGTTATCGAACATCGGCGGAACGGATCCATCGCCGTTCCGCACGGTCTCCCGTCCTGGCGTCCCGTTGAAATTGTCCTCACCGTTGTACACGGTCACGTACCACTGGATGAAGGTGTCCTCACCGATGGTACCGTAATTGGATTCGTCCTGGAAGTTATCGTCGACGTCAAAGATATCCGAGGGTTCACCGGCACCCTCCACATCGACGTCGCCGAAGAGGTAGTGCGAGTTCGTGTTGATACCGTCTCCAGCCCCCAGGTCGATCGTCAGGTCGCCGTGGTCATCGATGTACGTGACCTTGTCACTGTTAGCTTTGGGCACCAGTGCGATCGATGCCATATCGTCGTTGACGACATCGACGGTCATGTCTCGACCCGTCGTCGTCATCTGCGTGAACGCGCCGGAACCGACCGCCGCGCTGCTTCCAGCTGCCAATGCTCCCAGTCCGATTACGAATTTGCGTCGTTCCATAGCTTCTCTCACCTTTGTTCCACGCCCCCACAACCCGGACATCCGGGCCGGGAACGCTTGGATAAGCCATGGGACGTATCCCATGTCGTATTGAGTCTCCTTCGATGACGGCGGGGAGAGCGTGAAAACCTTCAGACGATCCCTTCACGATCGGTAACCGACGGTTGCAGCCGGTGTCGGGAGAACAACCCGAGCGTTCGATGTTCAGGAGACTCCCGAAACCCCGGGACTCAGCTACAAGGACGGCTTGAAAGGCAACAAGCGGGCACAATCATCGGGTGAACGTCGGCGATGACGGCCATCTCGTCGCCGAACACAAGCGCGTCAGGGACACCGACCCGGTGAGTTACTTCGGATTCATGGTCGGTCGACGAGGACAGCGTCCCTGATCGGCGATGACGATCGTGCCCGCACGAACTGTGACCGACCTTCGAGACGGGCCGGTACGACCGATGAGGTCGCGCCCGCTCGATAGCTCGATGCCGCGTCCATCGCCGGTGTGGTACCATATATATGGGACCGCCGTATCGAAGCGCCGTCGATCGACGCTCACCGACCTACAGGATGACCCTGAATCATGTCAGGTAGGTCCTTCAGCTCCCCGATCGACCGTGCAAGCTGTGATTACATTTATCCCGTGGGGTGTTCCTCCGAAACGGGACCGACGATGTCGAGTGCATCGCGGTTTCAGAGAGCATGATCACGAACCGACCATCGACGCCGACAGAGAAAGTGGAGGGCGACAACGAAACGCTCTCGCGGCCGGAGATCTACGAGATCCTGCGCAACGAACGACGGCAGTGTGTCCTCCGCTACGTGCGGCAAAACGGGGGTGATAGCCCGATCGAGCTGTCGGATCTCGTCGAGCAAGTCACCGCCCGGGAGGCCGGCATCAGCAGGGCCGAGATCTCGCCGGCACAGCGCAAGCGCGTCTACAACGCTCTCCGACAGACCCACCTGCCGAAACTCGACGAGGTCGGCGTTATCGAGTTCGATCCGGGGACGAACCGGATCGAGCCCGCCGACGCGGCCGGGAAGGTCGAGCTGTATCTCGAAACGGCTCCACACGGTGAGACCGGACGACGCCGGGGCACCCTTTCGCTGTCGGTCGGCGCGGTCGGGCTGATGGGCGCGAACCTGGTGGGGATGTACCCCTTCGACGCCGTGTCGTTCGCGACGGTCAGTGTCACCGTTCTCGCGGTGTTTGCGGTCGCGGCGCTGTGGCGCGCGATCGACGTGCGGCCGGATCGAAGCGGAACCGACGGGCGGTTTATCCACTCCGACTCATGACGTCGAAACGCCTCGCCGCCGGATCGTTAGTGCTCGCGCTGGCGCTTGCCGCCCTCGCGAGCGGCGGGTTCTCAGCGATGGAGTTGGATCGGAACGTCGAGATCGAGGTCGTCGACGACGGGAACGCGATGTTCAGCGCCGAGGCGTGTTACGTCCCCGACGGGAGCGCCCAGAACGCCACGGGATGGAACCAAAACAACACCACGCCGGTCCGGATCGAAGTCACGAACAGTTTCGGGGGGCAACTCCGGATCGAGAGCGTCGACGGCGACAGCGAGATCGTGTCCGCAAACCCCCTTTGGAGGACGAACAGTCCCGCCGGGGTCCGAAGCACCGAGTTCGTCGTCCCGTTTAGATCGACACCGAGCGAGATCACAGTCGTCGTCTCGTCGAACGGGGTTACCGCACAGATAACGGTAACCGACATTTTACAGTGTTCCCGCCCGGTGGGAAGTTGATGGACACCGGAGGCCGAAGCTGACGACCGGAATGTCGGACGGTGAAAACGACGAAGCGACGGCTTCACCGGCTCTCGCCGTTCGGAGAGCGACGGTACAGAAGTCTCGGGGCGACCGGTGACGTGCGTACACACACAGCGGACGGCGGAACTTCGCCATTCCCGAACGGAGACGAGCGGACACGCCACCGCGTCCTCGACACCCCGGTAATGTGAACTTACCGTGATAAAGTACCACATACATATGCGTACGGGGACGTTACGGGAACGTGTCCACCGACCGTCAAGCCGGTATATACGGCTTTTTCCCCCACCCGCCGTCGGTCGGTGGACGAACTCCCCTACCCATTTCCGCCGTGAACGCGTCCGATCCGGGATCGCCGTGCCCACAGCCGTGTCCGATCGAGGTAGCGACAGGTCCCGGTCGAGGGAGAACGTGCCGATGGGTGACGAAAAGACGCGACGAACCCGGACGGTTCCGAATCAGGATCGGGGAAAATTGACGGACCACGACGGCGAGATCTCAACGAGACGACGGCGGGAAGCGCCATGACCCACCGAACGCGACGGGGACGAAACGGATCCTACAACCGGCGAACGACGTCGCGAACTGCCGGATCCCCCGTTCAGTACAGATCGTCGAACTCCATCCCCATCGATTCGAGGAACGAGTCGACGAACCCGTGGACGAGGAGCGCGCTTCCGACGAACACGGCGAGCGTTCCGGCCGCGAGGCGACGGTTTTCGCGAGCCAACACCAGCGATCCGACGAGCACGAACGCGACGCCGACGAGGCCGCTGTCGCCGAGCGCTTTTCGAGCAGTCTGCGTGTCCATACCGACCGAAGCCGCCTCCGGGAATTAAAACCGGTGGCTTCCCGACGACACGCAGGCCAAACGCCCGCTCAAAACTCGTTACAGACCGGGATCCCGACGGTGTCGTACTCGCCCATCGAGGCGATGACCTCCGGCACTTCCTCGAGCGAGACGGTTTCGGAGACGATCTTCCCGGGGTCGATCTTGCCGCGCTCCATCATCGAGAAGATCTCCTCGTACTCGTGGGGCGGCATGCCGAACGAGCCGACGAACTCCCGTTCCTCCATGACGATCGTATCGACCGGCAGCGACACCTCGCCTTTCTCCTGGCTCGTCGTCAGCCCGATCTGGAGGTTCTGCCCGCCCTTGGACAGCGAGTTGACCGAGTTCCGGCAGGTCTCGGCGACGCCGAGCGCGTCGACGCTGACCTCGACGCCGCGGTTCGAGGGGGTGTGTCCCTTCACCGCGCTCGGTACGTCCTCGACGTCGGTGACGTTGACCGTTTCGTCGGCGCCGAGCTCCCGGGCCTTCTCGAGTTTGTCATCGGTCAGGTCGATCGCGACGACGTTGGCGCCGAGCGCGTCGGCGATGTGGACGGCCGAGAGGCCCACGCCGCCACAGCCGTGGACGGCGACCCAATCGCCGGGCGTGACGTCGACGCGGTGGACGAGCCCGTGAAAGGCGGTCGCGAACCGACAGCCGAGCCCGGCGACGTCGACAGGGTCGACGCCGTCGGGGAGCGTGACGACGTTGTGGTCGGCGTTCCGGACGGGAAAGGCCTCGGCGAAGGCGCCGGGCTGAAACGAAACGAAACCGAGCGGGACGACCTTCTCACAGATGTTCGCCCGGCCCCGTTTGCAGTGACGGCAGGTACCGTCGCTGAGGTTGAACGGGACACAGACCCGATCACCGACGCTCAGTGTCTCGATCTCCTCGCCGATCTCGGTGATCGTCCCCACCGGTTCGTGTCCGAAGACGAGACCCGGCGTCGGCGAGACGCCGACCCACTCCCAATCGCCCTGCCAGGCGTGCCAGTCCGAACGGCAGATCCCGCAGGCTTCCGTCTCCACGACGACCCCCTCGGGATCGGGCTCCGGTCGGTCGATCTCTCGGACGTCCATCACCGTCCCCGCCTCCTCGAAAACGACGGCTCGCATCGACATAGTGTTCCGACACTCGACCCGACTCGGTTTAATTGTTCATGCGGACGACCCGGAGGCGGTTTTCGCATCGCCGTTTTCTGTCAATAAAGCCTTAACACGGTTCCTGTCCAAGCCACGCGTATGAGCGACAACGAAGGACGCAAAAACCTTCGGATGCCCGACGGCGACGAGGTGTTCGCCGTCGTGACGAACATGCTCGGGGCGAACCGGGTCCGGGTACGGTGTATGGACGGCACCGAGCGGACCGCCAGGATCCCCGGACGGATGCAAAAGCGGATCTGGATCCGCGAGGACGACGTCGTGTTGGTCGAACCCTGGGACTGGCAGGACGAGAAGGCCGACGTCGTCTGGCGGTACGAAAAACAGGAGGCCGATCAGCTCCGCGAGGAAGGCCACATCACCGACAGCGTCTGAGTTTTTCCGGCGTCGAAAGCGAGCGAATACACAGGGACCTGTCTATTCTATACGACAGCGGCACCGAAGTATTCATAAACGTGCCGTAAGCCACTGAAACGTATGAACCGCTCGGAGAAGGCCGCCCTCCAGTTGCGAGCCGTCGACGTGTTGCGGACGCTGAAGCGGACGCGCACGTACGACGAACTCGAAGGCGAAACTGGGCTGCCGGCCGGCGATCTGAACCGCTACGTCAACGGGCACGTGCTGCCGAGCGAGCGTCGGGCCCGAGACGTTATCGAGAACGTCGGACGGAAGCTTCTGGCCGACGAACTCGACGCCAGGATCGCCGTCGACGACGAGGGGTACGTCGACAACTCGCAGCTCGTCTTCGATCAGTCGCTGCTCGCTCTCGTCCCGCCCGTCGCCGCCGAAACGCTCGAGATCGAGCCGCCCGACGTCGTTCTGACGGCGGCGACGGACGGGATCACGCTCGCGGCGGCGATGGCCCGTTACTTCGGGGCCCGCTGTGTGTACGCGAAAAAATCCCGAGAGACCGCCGTCGAGGAGTTCATCGAAGCCAGACGGCGGCTCTCCTCGGGCATCGAGATCGATTATTATCTCCCGACGAACGCGATCTCGTCCGGTGAATCCGTCCTCGTCGTCGACGATCTCATCCGGTCCGGCGAAACGCAGGAACTCCTCCTCGAGATCGCTGCGGCCGCCGAGGCGGACGTAACCGGCGTGTTCGTCCTCATCGCGGTCGGAAACGAAGGGATCGAGCGCGCTCGATCCCACACCGACGCGCCGGTCGGGGCGCTGCTCTCGCGAGACTGATAGGAGCACATTCTATACAGGAATCTGTACAATCATTCACGATCTTCGAGGGGAAAATTTTATACCCGCATTCTGTGGTACCCCAGAACGTGAAACATGGGTGTAGGTGATTCGCTGGCGGAGTACTTCGACTTCGAGGAGCACAACACGGATCTGCAAACCGAGACGCTGGCGGGGGCGACGACGTTCCTCGCGATGGCGTACATCATCGTGGTAAACCCCTCGATACTCATGCCGGCGATCATGACCGACCCGCCGGCCGGGATGGGGGAAGCCGAGGTGCTGCAGATGCTCGCGGTGGTGACGATCCTCGCTTCGGTGATCGCCATCGTCGTCATGGCCTTTTACGCGAAGCGACCCTTCGGGCTGGCGCCCGGGATGGGGCTGAACGCCTTCTTCGCTTTTACGGTCGTTCTGGGACTCGGCGTCCCCTGGCAGGTCGCCCTCGCGGCCGTCTTCGTCGAGGGGTTGCTTTTCATCGCGTTGACCGCTGTCGGGGCCCGACGGTACGTAATCGAACTGTTTCCCGAACCGGTCAAGTTCGCGGTCGGGGCCGGTATCGGTGTCTTCCTTCTGTTCCTCGGACTGCAGGAGATGAACGTGATCGTGGAGTACCCGGGCGGGACGCTCGTCCAGCTCGGGAACTTCCTGCTCGAGCCCACGGCGATCGTCGCGGTCGCCGGACTCGCGTTGACGCTCCTCCTGTACGCCCGTGGCGTCACGGGGTCGATCATCATCGGCATCCTCTCGACGGCCGTCGTCGGGTGGCTCGTCGCCCTTTTGGTCCCCGGACAGGAGGAATCGTTCGCGCCACCGGGAACGATCGAAGTCATCAGAGAACAGGGCTTTCTCGGGTTCCTGTTCGACGTTCAGTACAATTTCCTCCCGCTCGTCGAGGGGTTCGTTCAGGGGCTCGGCCAGATCACGGAGGATCCGCTCGTCTTCCTTCTGGTCGTCTTCACGTTCTTCGTCGTGGACTTTTTCGATACGGCCGGGACGCTGATCGGCGTCTCCGGGATCGCCGGCTTCCTCGACGAGAACGGCGATCTGCCCGACATCGACAAGCCGCTCATGGCCGACGCCGTCGGCACGACCGCGGGCTCGATGATGGGGACCTCGACGGTCACCACCTACATCGAATCCTCGACCGGGATCGAGGAGGGCGGCCGGACCGGGTTCACGGCGCTCGTCGTCGGGCTGTTCTTTTTGGCCGCACTCGCAGTCGTTCCGCTCGTCAGTCTGTTGCCGCTGTATGCGACGTACATCGCGTTGGTCGTCGTCGGGATCATCATGTTGCAGGGCGTCGCCGACATCGACTGGCAGGACCCCGTCTGGGCGATCTCGGCCGGACTCACCATCACCGTGATGCCGCTAACGGCGTCGATCGCGAACGGACTCGCCGCCGGAATCCTCAGCTACCCGCTTTTGAAGGTCGCGGTCGGTGACGCCCGCGACGTCTCGCTCGGCCAGTGGGTCCTCGCGCTCGCGCTCGTCTTCTACTACGTGCTTTTCTTCCTCGCGGACGGGGAACTCATCGCGTTCTGATCGATCGGTTTTTTCTCACCCACCCTCTCGACTCTCACTCGACGTCGTAGGCGTGCGCTCGCAGCGTTTCCAGTTCGACGGTGTCGAGGACGGCCTCGTTCGTCGCCTCGAGAACGACCGAGGGAACCGTCGTCTCGGGCAATCGCTCCGCACGCGTCGCCTCGAGCGCCTCGACCCATCGACCCAGACAGAGACACCACCGATCCCCGGGATCGAGCCCGGGAAACTGAAACTCCGGTCGCGGTGTCGTGAGATCGTTGCCCCGGTCTTTACTGAACTGGAGGAAGTCGGCCGTCATCACCGCACAGAGTTCGTGTCGACCACGGTCACGCGGGTGAGTGTTGCAACAGCCGTCCCGTTCGAACCCGGTGACGGGATCGTTACTGCACGGTTTCAGTTCCCCGCCGAGAACGTTCCGTTCGGTCATACGGGGACGAGGGACGCCGAGACAATAGGGATTGTCGTCCCCGAGGCTTCTTTTCGGTGGGCTCCGTACCGGCGGTATGCACGTCGGAATCCTCTCGGATACCCACGACAACGTTCCGGCCGCCGAGGCCGCGATGGATCACTTCGAGTCCGCCGGCGTCGGGGCGGTCATCCACTGCGGCGATTTCATCGCGCCGCCGCTGATCCCACATCTCGGCCGCGACGGGATCGAGATACACGCCGTTCGCGGGAACAACGACGGCGAACGCGAGGGGCTGCTCGGGGCGTTCGACGCGATCGACGGTGGCACACTCCACGGCCGGTTCGCCGAGTTGACGCTCGATGGTCGGTCCTTCGCCGTCCTCCACGGCGAACAGAAGCCGGTGATCGAGTCGCTCGCGGCTTCGGGCGAGTACGATTACGTCGTTCACGGCCACTGGCACGTCCGCGAGGAGCGGTCGGTCGGCGATACCGTCGTGATCAACCCGGGCGCGCATTTCCCGACGGTTCCCGAGGAAAACCGGACCGTCGCGGTCGTCGAAACGGATAGCGACACGGTACAGTTCCACGGGATCGACGCCTCGGTATGACGAGCGATATCCGCGCGGCGACGGCCGAGGACGTCGAGGATATCATCGAGGTTGCCGAAGACGCGTGGTACGCCGCCTACGGCGGCTTTCTCGACCCGGCGACGATTGCCGAGGCGATCGCGGAGTATTACGAGCCGAAGCTCATCGGGGCGGCCGTTGAGCTGGAGGAGGTCGCCTTCTACGTCGCCGAAGACGACGGCGTCGTCGGTTTTGCGAGCGCAGAGCAGACATGGGCCGACGAGGTCGAGTTGCACACGATCTACGTCCACCCGGACCGGTGGGGCGAGGGGATCGGATCGGCGTTGCTCGATCGGGTGATCAAGTGGGCACAGAGACAGGACGTCGACCGGATCGCCTGCGGCGTCCTCTCGGAGAACGCGGTCGGAACCGGCTTTTTCGAGGCGGTCGGGTTCGAGCGGGGTCGTGAAACGGACGCGGAGATCGCGGGCGAGCGGCACCCGGAGTACGAGTACGAACGCTCGCTTTGAGCGATCGCCGCCGAACCCGTCAACGAACTCTTAAAAGCCCGCGTCACGAAACGGGCGTATGAAACACGTTACTGTCCCCAAAGACCGGATCGGCGTGCTCATCGGCGAGGGAGGTGAGACGATGCGCGAGATCGAGTCGAAGGCGGAGGTGCGGCTGGATATCGACTCCGAGACCGGCTCGGTCCGCGTCGAGTCGGTCGGCGATCCGATCCTCGGGCTGAAGGGGCCGGACATCGTCAAGGCGATCGGCCGCGGTTTCGCGCCCGAGGACGCCTTCCGGCTGCTCGAGGACGAGATGCAGCTGTTCGAACTCATCGACATCGACGCCGCGACCCGCAACAAGAAGGACCTGCGCAGAAAGAAGGGCCGGCTCATCGGCGAGAACGGCCGAACCCGCGAGCTGATGGCCGAACTCAGCGGCGCGGACGTCGTCATCTACGGGACGACGCTCGGCGTCATCGGCTCGCCCGAACAGGTCGACGCCGTCCGCAGCGCCGCCGAGATGATCCTCGACGGAGCGCCCCACGGGGCGGTGTACTCCTTTCTGGAGCGACGGCACAACGAGATGCGCTCGAACGATATCGAGTATCACCGGTTCCCGGACGGATCGCGGTCAGCGTAATCGCGGCACGGAGCGGGCATTCGTCCCGGATGCTGGGGACAGGACCCTCGGGGACCCGGCCGAGGGGGCCGCAGATATCGAAAACGAACGAAAAGCCCGCCGCCCCGTCGAGGAGGTCGTTCATTTCGGCGAGTTCGACCCGGTGGATGGGACTGACCTCGCCTTCGAGGACTGAGCAGGATAGCCACGCGGAGTGCTGATACGGGGCTGTCCGCTCGGAACACGCATTCTGACCCGACGAACTGTGTGACTCTGCCGGGGAGAGCGACCCCCGAGCGCGTCGGCGCGAGCGCCCCCGGCGAACAGCTTATTAAAATAGAGAAGACAAATACTAAGAGATCACACATGAGTCTTTCTTTCGAGACGACGTACAAGGATTTGGATTCCAAACTCTACGCGACAGCGACGCCCAAGCAGATCGATGATCCGGAGGTCCTGCTTCTCAACGAAGCGCTCTGTGACGACATCGGTCTGAGCAAAGACGAGTTGGATAGTCGAGTGCTGTCGGGCCAAGAGCTCTCGGAGGAACCGATCGCACAAGCGTACGCGGGACATCAGTTCGGCAGCTATGCGATCCTCGGCGACGGGAGAGCGATGATACTGGGCGAACACGTCCACGACGGCGACAGGTTCGATATCCAGCTGAAAGGGTCCGGCAGAACCCCTTACTCGGGGAGGGGCGACGGGAGCGCGACTGTCAGCGCCATGCTCCGGGAGTATATCTACTCGTACGCGATGTGGAATCTCGGTATAAAGACATCCAGAACGCTTGCGGTCGTCGAAACCGACGAATCAGTCCGGCGGCGTCGGGTCGAACCGGGAGCCGTCCTTGCGAGAGTGATGAAAAGCCACATCAGATACGGGACCTTCCAGTACGTCGCGACGCAAGCACCCGGGGAACTGGAGGCGTTCACGGAGTATGTGATCGACAGACACTATCCTCATCTCGGGGATGCGGACAAAAAATACGTCGCGTTCTTCGATGAAGTTATGCGATCCTCCATAGCGATGGTTATAGACTGGATGCGTGTCGGGTTCATACACGGCGTGATGAACACGGACAACATGAGTATAGACGGAGAGACGTTCGATTATGGGCCGTGTGCGTTCATGAATTACTACGACGAGGACACCGTCTTCAGTTCCGTGGACAAGCGGGGGAGATACGCCTTCGGGAACCAAAGACCCGTGTTGAAGTGGAATCTGGAACGTTTCGCGGAAGCCCTGAAACCGCTCTTTCAGGGGTCGGCTCACGGGTTCGATGAAATCGAAACCAAACTGAACGACTTCGACGAGATATTCGAGGCGAAACACCACAGTATGATGAAACGGAAACTGGGGATCGAATCGGACGGTACGGAGGAGACCGTGGACGCGTTTTCCGATTGGCTCCGTGAGTCCGGGGCGGACTACACGAACACGTTCATCGAGTTGGAAAGCCCCGGCACCTTCGATGACCCGGCCTACTCGTCGGCGGCGTTCAAAAGCATCCGGGATGAACTGGCCGGTATCGGCCTGGATAGTGAGGTGATGAGAGAAGCCAATCCCCGCTATATCCCCCGCAATTACCTGGTCGAAGAGGCCTTAGACGAGTATCTGGAACGCGGGGATCTGTCCGGAATCAGGGCTCTGTTGAGGGTGTTGGAAAACCCGTATGAATCGAACGGCGCGGATCCGCGGTTCCAACAACCGCCGTCCGAGGAGTTCGATGCAACGTACACGACGTACTGTAACACGTAGTTTGAACCGCGTATCGAAATTCGTCATATCCCCTTCACCGGACCCGCGAGCAGGACCGACGGCGCTCGGCGACCGTTTTTTATCCCCAATCATACACCATGTGATATTAATATTGAAGCTCTAAATAATATCAAAGCGCGATATACGTACGGATGAGTGAAACGGCCACCGAAGCACTACCGGCGGAATACGAATCACTCTGTATCGGAATCGCGTTGTACGACCCACAGACGGGGGAGATCCTGGATACGAACCGAAGAGCGGAGGCGTTGCTCGGATACGGCCGCAAGCATCTGCGACGGATGGACATCGAAGAGTACACCGCCGATACGTACTGCTACTCCGTATCCGATTTTCTCGCCCGGCTTCGTTCAGCTACCGCCGACAGTCACCAGGAGTTGCGGTGGCGTATCAAGCGTGAAAACGGGGCGCTCCGCTGGATTCAGTTCCATTTTGCGGGGTTCGACGCCGGCGAACTCCTCCAACCGTTCGTTCTGCCGTTCGATCGTCCGCCGTTCCCTGCGGAGCTGTTGGTTTTGATCGACCTGTTCGAGTGCCGTGGTGACGTTTTTGGCGAAGATCCGTGCCAGCGTTTCGGTCCGTGTATCGAACGCCGCGACATCCGTCGACCCCGCAAGGAGAATCCCGTGTTCCCCCAGCGGCATGTATATAGCGCTGCGGAAATCCGTTTCGGGGTCGTACGTGTCGGGATCGGCCCGCACGTCGTCTACGGCGGTTACGTCGCCCTGTTCGTACGTACGCCAGGCGATACTGTCTCCCGGTGTGAACGTCGCGGGGCTGTCGCCCGGTCGCTTGGCGCTGTCGGTCAACGTAACGGGGACGAGTCCGCCGGCGCCCTCATCGTAGAGGTGAACCCCGTTGGCGTCCAGCCCGAGAACATCGCGGGCGGTTTCCGTCGCGACTTCGGCGACCTCCTTCCGCGCCTCCGCCGCCAGAAGGTTCTGCACGGAGGTATTGAGGGCTTCGAGTTGCTGCTCGTACTGTTTTCTGTCCGTGATGTCGGAAAACAGGCGTAACCACTTGGCCGCGACGCGGGGAGAATACGGAAACGGTATAATGTGTGTCCAGCGGCTCGGAGTACTGCTCGAACCGCGTCGGTGTTCCGCCGAGTGCCACGTCGCCGAAGATCTCGATAAA
>LFFM01002391.1_pt1 | contig 12420 bp, 12 predicted proteins | sample 643131 | NCBI WGS metagenome assembly LFFM01 (sample SAMN03777445, study PRJNA286221) | soda lake metagenome | biome: soda lake; feature: Kulunda steppe; material: water; isolation source: sample Tc-Br brine of Tanatar trona crystallizer | place: Russia: Kulunda steppe | collected 2011-07
AAGTAAAGGAAATTTACCATGAGGAATCGGATACTATCATTATTAATTCATGCGAATGAGTAGCAAACGCTTTTAGTATCCCAAGCCGAACTCATGAATAACGCGCCAAACGGGCGCAGTGATATCCAATGACAGAGGAAATAATCTGGCGAATCGCGGGCGGTTCCGGAGACGGGATCGACTCGACGAGTCAGAATTTCGCGAAAGCGTTGATGCGGTCGGGTCTCGACGTATTCACCCACCGACACTATCCGTCGCGCATCCGCGGCGGCCACACGTACGTCGAAGTGAGAGCGGCCCCGGAGACGGTGAAATCCAGGGGCGATGGCTACAACTGCCTGTTGGCGCTGGGCGACTCCTTCGCCCGGAACGAACAGGAGGACGCCTACTACGGGAACGAGGAGCTGAAACCGCTGACGGAGAACCTCGACGAGCTCAGAGAGGGCGGCATCATCGTCTACGACGAGGGCGTCATCGACATCGAGGAAGTGCCGGACTTCGAGGAGCGGGCCGAGGAAAACGACTGGAACGTCTATCCGATGGACCTCCGCAGTCTGGCGCGCGAGAAGGGCCGGGAGGTCATGCGGAACACCGCCGGCGTCGGCGCGACCGCGGCGCTTCTCGAGTACGACCTCGAACACATCAAAGACCTGATGGAGGACGCGATGTCCGGGGAGATCCTCGAGACGAACCTCGAGATCCTCGACATCGCCTACGAGGAGGTCAAAGAGAAAGAGTTCACTCACGATCTCCGGATGCCGACCGGCGAGCACGACGAAGAGCAGGTGCTCTTGTCGGGCAGTAACGCCATCGCCTTCGGCGCGCTCGACGCCGGGTGTCGGTTCATCTCCGGCTACCCGATGACGCCGTGGACGGAAGTGTACACGCTGATGAGTCAGTACCTCCCGGAGGTCGGCGGAATCTCCGAGCAGGTCGAAGACGAGATCGCCGCCGCGGCGCTCGCCATCGGCGCGTCCCACGCCGGCGTCAAGGCGATGTCCGGCAGCAGCGGCGGCGGGTTCGCGCTGATGAGCGAACCGCTCGGCCTCGCGGAGATGACCGAGACGCCGGTCGTCCTCCTCGAGGCGACGCGGGCGGGCCCCTCGACCGGGATGCCGACCAAACCCGAACAGAGCGACCTCGAGCACGTCCTCTACACGAGTCAGGGCGACTCCTGTCGGGTCGTGTTCGCCCCCGGAAACGTCGCGGAGGCCTACGAGCAGACGCGGGCCGCCTTCGAAATCGCCTACGACTACCAGATCCCGTCGATCATCCTCTACGACCAGAAGATCGGCGGCGAGCTGCGAAACGTCGACGAGTCCTTCTTCGACCGCGAGCCGAAGCCCGATCTGGGTTCGACGCTCACCGAAGAGGAGATCGCGGAGGCCGCCCACCACGCCTCCGGGAAATTCAACCGCTACCAGCACGATCCCGATAACGATCGGGGCGTCTCACCGCGGTCGATCCCCGGACAGAAGGAGGGTCGGTTCCTCGCGACCGCGAACGAACACAACGAGCAGGGCCACATCAGCGAAGATCCCGACAACCGCATCGCACAGCTCGAACGCCGGCTCGGGAAGCTCGATTCGATCCGGGAGGATCTCGACGCCAAAGATTCGAGCCACCAGACCTATCGCGGTCCGGACGACGCCGAGTACGGAATCATCACCTTCGGCAGCCAGCAGGGAACCGTCGAAGAGGCCGTCGACCGCCTCAACGAGAGCGGACACAGCGTCCGATCGATGGGCGTCTCCGACATGATGCCGCTGGCCGAGGAAGAACTGACGGACTTTCTCGCCTCCGTCGACGAAGCGCTCGTCGTCGAGATGACCGCGACGGGGCAGTTCCGCGGCCTCATCCAGAAAGAGCTGGGCCGGTTCGGCCCGAAGATGCACAGCCTCCTGAAGTACAACGGCAACCCCTTCGAACCCGGCGAGATCGTCGAAGGGTTCGAAACCATAATCGACGGCGACGAGCCCGCACCGACGACGCGGTTCGTCCCGGCGGCAGGTGATTAATCATGAGTGCGTTCAACGCGATCGGCGAAAAACGAGAGGTAGAGCGAGACGAGTTCACGCCCGGCATCGAGCCGCAGGCGACGTGGTGTCCCGGCTGTGGTGACTTCAGCGTCCTGAAGGCGCTGAAAGGGGCAATGGCCGAACTCGGCAAAAACCCCGAGGAAGTGCTGTTGGTCACCGGGATCGGTTGCTCCGGAAAACTGAACAGCTACTTCGACAGCTACGGGCTGCACACCCTACACGGCCGCGCGCTCCCCGTTGCCCGCGCGTCGAAGATCGCAAACCCCGAACTCGAAGTCGTCGCGGCGGGCGGCGACGGCGACGGCTACGGTATCGGCGGGAACCACTTCATGCACACCGCCCGCGAGAACCACGATATGACCTATATCGTGTTCAACAACGAGATCTTCGGGCTGACGAAGGGACAGACCTCCCCGACCAGCCCGAAGGGACACAAATCGAAGACACAGCCGCACGGATCCGCGAAGGATCCCATCCGACCGCTGTCGCTCGGACTCACCTCGGGTGCGTCCTACATCGCTCGGACCGCAGCCGTAAATCCGAACCAGGCCCAAGAGATCATCGTCGAAGCCATCCAGCACGACGGCTTCGCACACGTCGACTTCTTGACGCAGTGTCCGACGTGGAACAAGGACGCCAAACAGTACGTTCCGTACGTCGATATCCAGCAAAACGACGACTACGACTTCGACATCAGCGACCGCCGCGAGGCCGCCGAGATGATGTACGAAACCGAGTCGGCGCTGTACGAGGGCGAAGTGCTGACCGGCCGGTTCTATCGGGACGAGAATCGACCCTCCTACGGACAGGAGAAACGCGCTATCGGTGAGATGCCGGAAGTGCCGCTGGCGGAGCGGTATCACGACGACAGCTACGAGTGGGAACGCAGCTACGACATGCTGGACGCGCACAAGTAACGACTCCACTGCGGTGCGGACTTTTTTGAAGCCGGCTCCGAAGCGTGAACGAGCGGTACGAAAAGCCGGCGGAACGGCCCCGATGTTTACCTCGCCCCCGCGCGAAGCGTCGGGTGATGCGACTTCACTGGCACCGGCGGGATCTCCGACTCGCGGACAACCGAGGGCTGGCCGACGCCCCCGATCGACCGATCGGTCTCTTCGTATTCGACGACGACGTGTTAGACCACGCGAGCGAGCCGCGAGTGGCGTTCATGCTCGAAGCGGTTCGGAAGCTTCGGGCGGCCTACCGCGAACGCGGCTCGGAGCTCTTCGTTCGCCGCGGCGATCCGACCGCGGTGATCCCCGACCTCGTCGAGGAGTACGGGATAGAGTTCGTCTCGTGGAACCGCGATTACTCGGGGCTAGCCCGAGAGCGCGACGAGCGGGTGAGCGAGGCGCTCAAAGAGAGCGAGACGACGCCACAGCGGTTCCACGACGCCATCTGTCACGAACCGGGATCGATCACGACGAACGCTGGTGAGCCGTACTCGGTGTACACGTATTTCTGGAAGAAGTGGCGGGATCGAGAGAAGGGCGATCCGAGACCGATCCCGACGCTGGCCGACATCGAGACCGAGGAAGCGCCCATCCCGAGTCTCGCCGATCTCGGGTTCGAATCCCCCAGTGCCGACGTCCCGGCGGCCGGAACCGATACGGCTCGAGAACTGCTCGAGTCGTTTCTCGAATCGGACGTGTTCCGCTACGAGGAGGCGCGCGATTATCCGGCGAAAGGATGTACGTCCCGACTGTCGCCGCACCTGAAGTTCGGAACGATCGGGATTCGAGAGGTCGACGAACGAGTCAGAGACGTTCTCGAAGACGTATCGGGGAAGCACAGCGAATCTGTCGAGGAGTTCCGTTCTCAACTCGCGTGGCGGGAGTTCTACGCCCACGTGCTGTATTTCAATCCCGCGATCGTGACGAGAAACTACAGGGAGTACGAGAACCCGATCGAGTGGGTAAACGACGACGACCTGCTCGACGCGTGGAAACGGGGCGAAACGGGCTATCCGATCGTCGACGCCGGGATGAGACAGCTTCGCGAGGAAGCGTTCATGCACAACCGCGTCCGGATGATCGTCGCGTCGTTTTTGACGAAGGACTTGCTCATCGATTGGCGGCGAGGCTACGAGCACTTCCGAGAGCTGTTGGTCGATCACGACACGGCCAACGACAACGGCGGTTGGCAGTGGGCGGCTTCGACGGGGACCGACGCTCAGCCGTACTTTCGAATATTCAATCCGATGACACAGGGCGAGCGGTACGATCCCGACGCGGAGTATATAACCGAGTACGTTCCGGAGTTACGCGGCGTCGATCCGGACGTGATCCACTCGTGGCACGAACTGGCGCCGACCGAGCGACTCGACGCCGCGCCCGACTATCCCGAACCGATCGTCGATCACGGCGAGCAGCGGGAGCGAGCGCTCGCGATGTTCGAGCGGGCGAGAGGGGAAGACTGAGCGGGCGAGAGGGGAAGACTGAGCGGGCGAGAGGGGAGGACTGATCGTATCCGATCCTATATTGCGATGTGTTATCACGCATGCACGAAGTTTTAACAGGATTGCGAGAGAGTAATACAAATGGAGGACGATATAAATGCCTGAACATTCCAACCCCGAACTACCGCCGCTCCCGTACGACTACGACGCCCTCGAACCGTCGATCTCCGAGCAGGTCGTCACGTGGCATCACGACACCCACCACCAGGGCTACGTAAACGGCCTCGAATCGGCCGAGGAGACGCTCGCGGAGAACCGCGAGGCCGGCGAGTTCGGTAGCTCCGGTAGCGCGATCCGAAGCGTCACCCACAACGGCAGCGGACATTATCTACATACGCTGTTTTGGGAGAACATGGATCCGAACGGCGGCGGCGAGCCGTCGGGCGATCTCGCCGACCGGATCGAGGAGGATTTCGGCTCCTACGAGGGCTGGAAAGGCGAATTCGAGGCCGCTGCGGGCGCCGCGGGCGGCTGGGCGCTGCTCGTGTGGGACCCCGTCACCAAGCAGCTGCGCAACCTCGTCGTCGACAAGCACGACCAGGGCGCGCTGTGGGGGAGCCATCCGATCCTCGCACTCGACGTCTGGGAGCACTCCTACTACTACGACTACGGCCCGGACCGCGGCAGCTTCATCGACGGCTTCTTCGACGTCGTCGACTGGGACAACGTCGCAGAGCAGTACGAGAAGGCGCTCCAGCAGTAAGCGCCGTAGTCACACCACCGATTTCTTTCGACGTATCGCCGGCCAGCGACCGCTACGTTCGGATAGAGGAAACCTCAAGTGGCGAGCGGGGCAAAAACAGGTATGGATTTCAGCCCCACGGCCGAGCAGCGACAGATCACGGAGATGGTTGCGGAGTTCGTCGACGAGGAGGTCGTCCCGGTGGCGGCCGAGATCGATAAAACCGACGAGTTCCCCCGGGAGCTGGTCGACGAACTCGGCGAACTCGGGCTGATGGGGATGCCGTTTCCCGAGGAGTACGGCGGTGCCGGACTGGATTATCACGCGTACCCGGCGGCGCTCGAAGAGATCTCCCGCGGCTCCGGCGGACTCGGAACCATCGTCGCCGCTCACATTTCGCTGGCCGGTAACATGCTCTATGCGTTCGGAAACGAAGCGCAAAAAGAGGAGTACCTCACGCCGCTGGCGCGCGGCGAAGAGATCGGCGCGTTCGCCCTCTCGGAGGCCGGGGCGGGAAGCGATGTGCCCGCGATGGGAACGACGGCGGAAAAGGACGGTGGCGAGTACGTCATCAACGGCGGCAAGCTCTGGATCTCGAACGGTTCCGTCGCGGACACGGTGACGGTCTTCGCGAAGACCGATCCGGACGCCGGTAACAAAGGGATCTCGTCGTTCATCGTCCGCCCCGAAGAGGACGACGGCTTCATCGTCGAGGGGACGGAGGACAAACTCGGAGATAAGGGTTGTCCGACGGCCGAACTCAGATTCGATAACCTCCGCATCGACGAATCGCGGCGGCTCGGTGAGGAAGGACGCGGCTTCGTCCACGCGCTGAAGACGCTCAACGGCGGCCGGATCACTATCGCCGCCCGCTCGGTCGGGATCGCACAGGCCGCGTTGGATGAGGCGACCGAGTACGCCCAACAGCGCGAGCAGTTCGGCAGCCCGATCTCGGAGTATCAAGCGATTCAGCACAAACTCGCCGACATGGACACGAAAACACGCGCCGCGAGGCTGCTCATGCACTCGGCGGCGGACAAGAAGATGAACGGCGAGAACTTCATCAAGGAGGCCGCACAGGCGAAACTCTACGCCTCGGAAGTGTCCCGCGAGGTCGCGAACGAGGGAATCCAGATCCACGGCGGCTACGGCTACACGAAGGATTTCCCGGCCGAGCGGTTCTACCGGGACGCAAAGCTCAACGAGATATACGAGGGGACGAGCGAGATACTGCGGAACACGATCGCCAACGAGCTGTTGAACTGATAGGGGGTATCGTGGCCATCCGCCGGTTTCGACCCCGACGTCCGACGCCGTGTCTCGGTTCGTCGCGGGGACAACTATGAACTCGTACGATACTCCCTATGAGAGGGGTTCTCACCGGAGTTCATACGTTCCGACTGGGGGATTCATACAGACCGTTGTAACGATTTACCGGTCAGCGTCGACCCGGTGCAGGCGCTGACCGGTAAAAGACTACATCTGTCCGTATCAGAGACCTCGACGACTCCCGAGCCCGATCGTGTGGCTGTGCTCGATGGACGTCAACACTCCCACTCTGTCTCGAACATCGCCGCGACGCGACGGGCGGTATCCGTTAACAGATCGACGTCGTCGGTGAAGACTTCGATCGCCGCCGTTCCGTCGAACGAACCGAGATGTTTCGAAAGCGGATCGAAGTCGATCTCGCCGGCCCCGACCGGGATGTGCGTATCACCTCGTTTCCGCGCGTCGTGGAGGTGAACGTGTGAGACGAACTCCCCGTATTCCCGCAGGAACCGTTCGACCCCCTCGTCTCCGTTCTCCATATATGCGTGTCCGATATCGAAACAGATCGGTGCATCCACCTCCGTCGCGAGTTCTCCGAGAACGGATAGAGGGAGCCCGCGCTTTTGGTGTCCGACATTCTCCACGACGACTTCGACGTCCTCGTCTCGCCCGGCCTCGACGATGTCGGCGAGTTGGGACGCGAACGTTGGACGAAGCGAGGTGTCACTCGGATTGCGGACGGTCCCGTGGAGTACCGCCTTTCGGGCACCGACGCTGCCGGCCCACGAGAGTAACCGACGCTGATATTCCACAATCGCGTCGTTGATCTCGGGAACGGGTGTCGCGACGTCTTGTTTGAACGGTAGATGGATATCGAGCGTGAGGTCCAGTTCGTCACAGACCGCTCGCAATCGCGCATCGTCGATTCGCTCGGGGACGTCAGCCGCTTCCGCCAGGCCGAACTCGACGAAATCGAACCCCATCGCTGTCGCTTCGAGGCGCTCTATCGAGTCCCCGACAGTGAGTCCAACCTCCATCGCTGACACGCCGTCTACGTTCATGCCTGTACGTACGTCTGTCTGCCTTACAAAACAACCCCTCCTGCCTCTACGCCCCACGAGGTATCCGATCGGCTGCGATACGTTCGATGATACGATTGTCGTAGTGGTGACCGCTCGCCCCGACAGGGGTGATCACCGGTACTGGGAGCCGCGGACAACGGAGGATGCAGCTTTTTATAACTGCTCGACCCTAAGACGTAAGCAATCGCGGTAAAGCGCGTTGCCGTCTCCGAAAGGTAATCAGTCAAAATCAAAGCGTCGATATGAGCGTAACTTCACGATACGACCGTCGAACGGGGTTGAAAACGGCGGAAGAAACGGCCGTTGGGCTCTCCGTGGCCGGCTGTCTCAGAGAGGACGACTCGGAGGGAACTGTCCTCTCGCCGCCGAAGAACTACGATCGACTCGAAGACATCGATCTCCCGTACTACGGTGAAGAACTGCCGGAAGCGAGCACCGGAACCGACGACGCCCGGACGCTCGTCGGGGAGTTCTGATATGCGTCGCCGTGACCTCTTGATCGGTGCCGGGAGCCTCACCGTCCTCGGTACCGGTGCCGCCGTCGCTTTCGACGTGATCGGCTCGGACGACGAGACGATCGACCCGATCGAGCTCGAAACGATCGATGCCCCCGGAAGCGACGCCGGAACGACGGTCGTTCCCGAGCGGGGAACCGTCACGTTCGTCGAACTGTTCGCGACGTGGTGTACCGTCTGTCAGGCGATGATGCCCGATCTGGGTGCCGTCCACGCGTCGGTCGGCGACGAGGTTCAGTATCTCTCGGTGACGAACGAGCCGCTCGGGAACACGGTCACACGAGCTGACGTCGCCGAGTGGTGGAACGAATACGACGGCTCGTGGACGGTCGCCGCCGATCCGGACCTCGATCTGACGCGCGCACTCGACGCCTCCGGCGTGCCGTACACGTTCGTTCTAGACGAGGACAATCGGATCGTTTGGCGACACCGCGGACAGTCGGACGCCGACGAACTGGAATCGCGGATACGGGACGCACTACAATAACGGATGGTAGTGGAGCTTTACGGCGCGGCGGCGTTCGCGCTCGGGGCCGGGATCGCGACGTTTTTCGCGCCCTGTTCGTACGCGCTGCTTCCGGGATACGTCGGCTACTATGTAGCGGCGACGGAGGGCGAATCGCCGCCGATGCGCGGTGTCCTCGCCCGCGGAGGGGCCGCCGCACTCGGCGTGTTCGGAACCTTCATCGTGTTATCCGGGATCGCGATCGCCGCCAGCGAAGTCGTCGAACAGTATCTACCGACCGTCGAGCTACTCGTCGGCGTGTTGTTGATCGGTCTCGGGCTCGCGGTCGCCACCGGTCGAACCGGTTCGTTTCACGTCGCGCTTCCGAAACGACGGTCGACGATCCTCGGGTTCGGACTGTTCGGTGCGCTGTACGCCCTCGCCGCGACGGCCTGTGTGCTTCCGCTGTTTCTGTCGGTCGCACTCCAGTCGCTGACGCTTCCGCCCTCCGAAACCGCGATCGTCCTGGGGTCGTATGCGGGGAGCTTCGGCGTTCTGATGGTCGTCGCGACGGTCGCGACCGCGGTCGGACACGACGCGTTAACGGAAAGAGTCGCAGCCCACACTGAGACGCTCACGCGGGTCGCTGGCGTCGTTCTCGTCCTCGCCGGGATCGGACAGATCTACGTCGCAGTAACACTGTGAACTCACTCGTTAGCGCCGACGTGGTCCGACATCCACTCGAACTGCGTTTCGACGGCCGATCGACCGCCGTCGGTCAACGAGTAGACGTCTTCGAGCCCGTCGACGCGTTTTCGTACGAACCCCTTCGATTCGAGCGTCTCCAACGCGCCGTAGAACCGGTCCGGTTTGACGCGGCGGTCGTATCGCGATTCGAGTGCCGATTTCAGGGCCTGTGCTCGTCGTTCGTCGTCGTACAACAGAATGCAGATGTCGCGTCGAAGCCCGCTCGTGAGCCACTCCATGGCTCGCTTTCGAAGCGCGGTACCAAAGACGCTGTGGACTGCTCGACGAAACCGGAACTTTGGCAACCATCACGTCCGTACCCGAACGTATGTCGAGCGCCGAATCGGGCGGAATCACCGCCCGCTACCGGGAGAGGAACGGTGAACGTCTGCTAGAGTTCGAGAGAGACGGTCGAACGGCAGCGATCGCACAGAACGCCGACGGATACGCGATGTTAAAGGTACGTCCGACGGCCGACGGCGACGAACTCGAACGGTACTACGGCTTTGATATGTCTCTAGATCATGCCGCCGAACTACTCGGCGTCGAGCCGACCGACCTGCCGATTCCCGACGCCGCAGCCGATATGGGGATGTAGATCACGAACGGCCGCCGTGACAATCGGTCGGTAGCTATATGGCTGTCCTGTGGGTTTCGTATGTATGGACAGTTACTCCGTTGTCGACGACTGGGACGTGACCCGGTTCGACGGGGGATTCGATGGGCTCGCCGGGTTGGAATCGAGAGGGTTCAGTGGTGCCGTCGAAGCCGGCGGAGCGTGGATGTTTTTCCGGGATGGCGAACCGCTCGCTGCAGTTTCGGATCTCCGATCGACTCCGACTTCGATCGATATCGACGCCTTCGAAAACGCTGAGGGAAAGCGATACGACGCGCCGACGCCGGGCGCCGCGACGCTCGCGGCGATGGTAGCGCTCGATGGGGACGTTCGGGGGCGATACTTCACCGACGATACACCGCTCGAAGCGGTCCACGAAACCCTCTCAGGCGGTGGATTCACCGGCTACGTCGAACTCTCCGAGAACGTCCTCAGTGGCGATTACTACTTCGTGTACATCGACGGCGAAGTTGAACACCTCGGATTCGTCGGCACCGCACCGATGATCTCCGGCGAGGAAGCCGAACGGAAAGCGAAAAACGAGGTCGGGATCTACGCAGTCGTCGCCGTCCGGTTTCAGGATATCGAACTCCCGGAGCCGACTATCGCCGCGGACGAACCGGAAGACGAACTCGGCGGAATAGCCGACGATTCGGAGGGGGAACAAAACTCGGAGAGCGAACCTGAACCGGAGCCAGCGTCCGACTCCGAGGCGGAAAGCGAGCCGAGTCCCGGGGATTTGCCACCGGCCGAAGCCGATCGACCGACAGCGGAACGGACCGAAAATGAAGAAAGACCGGATCCGTCCCCGGAAACGGGAGAGGTGTCTGATCCCGCCGAACCGGAAGCGCAACCCTCCGAACCGAAACGCGACGTCGGATCGTCGGGCGACGAGGAATCGATCGACGACGTCTCGGACCAACGCGAGCAGCCGCCGACAGCCGGACACGATGAGGGAGTTCCGACACCCAACGATCCGTATACCGACGCGCCCAACGACGACGTAGGCGCGGCACGGCGAGAGTCTAACGGCATCGAAGCCGTTACCGTCCGGTCAGTTCCGTCGCTCGATCCCGAAAAGAGCAGCCGACGTGAACCGGAAGACGGGTCCGCAACTGGGGCGAACACGGCACGGACGACAAACACGGCACAGACGACCGATACAGCGAGTGAGCGCGGGCGGAGAGCAGAATCGACAGCTGAGACCTCTGCTGAAAAATCGCAGGCGGCCGAAGCGACTCGAGCGGAATATGAAACGCAGCTCTCCGAGTACGAAGCCCGGATCGAGACGCTCGAATCGGAGCTTACGGAGGCTGACGATCGGATCGAATCGTTGGAAGCCGAACTCGAAGCGGTTCGGAGCGAGCGGGACGAACTTCGATCCCGGCTTGCGGCGGACGATACGCCATCCCCGTCGGGAGTGTCGCTTTCGCCTACCGACGCGCTCGCGGGGACGAGCCTGTTCATCCGCGAGGTCAGCCGGGGCGAAGCCACCCTCGAGGACGCACGCGATAGCGGCGTTGATCGTGAGACGGTAACCGAAAATCTCCGAATCGAACGCCACACCGAGTTCGAGGACAGAGAAGCGGCGGTGGAGGGCGAGTCGTTCGACTCGTGGCTCAACTCGTCCGGCACGTACGCGTTCGTCGAGTGGCTCGTCATTGATCTGTTCTTCGAGATCCGATCGACGGGGTCCGTCGACGCGTTAGGGCCGCTCTACGACGCACTACCCGAGATCGACCGAATCAGCTTCGAGGATTCGATCGCGGTCGGAAGCGGGAAAGAGGGTCGCGAGGTTTCATTCGATATCGTCGCACGCAACAAGAAGGGGAACCCGCTCGTCGTCGTGGACTTCGACAGGCGACGTGAACCGACGCGCGCCGAAACCATCGAACCGTTCGTCACCGACGCGTCGGACGTGTGTGAGATGAACGAGTCACTCGCCGCTGCGATCGCCGTTACGTCGAGTTACTTCGAATCGGACGCGATGGCGACGGCGGAGGAGGCCACGGGAACGAGCCTGCTCAGTCGCAGCAAGCACCGAAGTTACGTGAAACTTTCGCGAACGAGCGGCTACCACCTCTGTTTGGTCGAAGCGAGAGACGAGTCGTTCAACCTGACCGTTCCGGAACTGTAAGCGGGACGCTCCGTGGGGTTGAGTTCGAAAACAGAATCGAGATCGGAGTCAGCCTTCGATTTCCGGTATATCGTCGATCTTCATGCCTTCGAGTTTGTCGATAATGTCATCGACCTTCGAGTCGAGATCATCGACGAACGCACCGGTGTCTTCGGTGGTAATGGCGCCCTGACTGGACGGCTCGATGAGGTTTTCCTCTTCGAGGACGCGAAGCGAATACCGGACCTTGTGGTGTGGATAGCCGGTTTCATTCGACATTTTGACGATACCGATCGGTTCGTTCTCGATGACCATCCGGAGGACGCGGAGATGGCGTTCGAGCATATCTACTTCCTTCTCAAGTCTGTCTATCATGGCATTTGTTAACTTGTGTTTACGGGATTTAAATGTTGCTGTCCGCCCGTCAAAATAGATAACGACGGGTGGG
>LFFM01002392.1_pt1 | contig 12419 bp, 11 predicted proteins | sample 643131 | NCBI WGS metagenome assembly LFFM01 (sample SAMN03777445, study PRJNA286221) | soda lake metagenome | biome: soda lake; feature: Kulunda steppe; material: water; isolation source: sample Tc-Br brine of Tanatar trona crystallizer | place: Russia: Kulunda steppe | collected 2011-07
CGGGCAAAAAGTATCGTTTATCGCTGTCTGCTGGTGCTTCTGTGGTGACGGCTCGCTTCTGGCGAGAATCACTGGTGATTGGGGCGGGGTGTTCTCGTCAGAACACCCCTTTCTGCGGTGCCCTCAGGGTTTGGATTCACACGACAGTTGTACTCGTTCCGGAGATGGTGAGCTGAATCAGCCGATAGAATAGGCCTAAGTACGTACCGTTCGGTAACGCTCGCTCGATGTCGGAGTCGCTTTTGTCCTCCACGAATCGGCTACTCACACCGGTCAAACAAGTGTGGTTCCATATGGAGCGTTTCGGTGCCGAGGTAAAATTGGAGCCGGAGACACGTTTGATCGTCTGAAATTAATTCTCGTGTTTCTGCGCTCGCAGAGTACTCACCGACCTCAACGCGAACGGTGTGTTCCCCAGGTTCGACCGGGGTCTCGAACACTACAGCGCTGTTTCCTGCCCCTGCTGGGCCGAGTTGCTGTGTTTCATGGAAAACGACTACCTCCTCGTCGTCGGAGTAACCAGTATCGACGATCTCGATCGTAAATACGTAGCTCTCATTTCGCCGGTGATTCTCGACCTCAAGCAGACCGATTTCAGGGTTGGGTTCGGATCTACTCCCGGTGAGACATCCCGCACTCATTCCGGCGAATACACAGCAAGTTCCCCCAACGAACTCCCGACGATTCATACCATTCCTATACCTGATTATAATCCTCTTTTTGTGAACGTTTCTCCGCAGTATGGCTGAGGTATATAAAGATGCGGGCCATCGGTAGTGCAAGACTCGCGCATTCCATTCATCACTCGCTGTATTAACTCTATGATTTCTATCAGAAATCACATGATCGACTCAGCGGATGCACAGCACGCATACATCGTCGAAAGTAAACAGGTTATCTTTGGATTCGCAGATCTCTCCTCTCGGATCTGTCCGCCTACAATACTTACTCGTCATCGGGACAGCCGAGCGATTTCGTGAACCTGATATCGGAACCGATCTCGTCTCGGTGCGGCGAGGCGCCGATTTCGATCTGTACTGTCACACACTCATGATCGATGTTCGTGAAATCAAACGTTGTACTCTCTTCACGTGTCTGTTCGTCGTGCCAACTGTGGATGATGTGCGCACCGCCGGTGGTCGGATATCCGTCGAAGGCGGCTGCGGTAAACCGGTCTTCTCCTTCCGGTGTCCCGGTAAGTTCGACTGACTCTGTGTATTGTGGTTCGCCGTCAGTACATACCTCGACGAAGAGGATGCGCGATTCTGTGGTGTAATTAACTCCACTGAGTTCGACCAACTGCGTTGCAGTTCCGGAACTGTCGTCAAGACAACCAGCGACCAAAGCAGTGCTGCCAGCGAGTCCGCTGAGGTACTGACGACGATTCATACCCTTCATATTAATACGGATGATCTCTCCCGGTTAGTACGAGAAGCCGTATGAGTTGATTCCGCCGGAGGACTGCACCAGCGAAACCGTTCCGGACCGTTCTTCGCCCGCTGACTCTTCATTGTCGGTGAACGGTCGGTAGGTCGTCTCGAAGGGTAACTCCGAGCCGCCTGGAACGACTAAATCCGGCCGTTCGGGATACTGTACGCTATTTTCACCAGTACCGACGACGCCGGGACCGCCCCGAAACGAATTGAGATCAAACTCGTCACTCGTCGGGTCCGTTGCTGGCTCTGAAACATCCCCGTGAACACTCACAAACCGAACCAACAGCGGGGCAGTGCCTTCGTTTTTGATGTGAAAATGCGCCTTGCCGTCCGGTCCAGGTTCGAGATTTCGAACAGCGCCGTGAATGGGCTCCCAGACCGAAGTGCGAGCGGTTCCACCCTCAGTTTCCGCTTCTACACGAATTGGCGGCCGGGACGGAAGGTGGGTATCCAGCCGTTGTGGGAACACTACCGGGAACCGTACAGTTCCGATCGGTCTCTCAACGCGCTTCTTTTCCGTGCTCCTGTCGCCCAGCAACCGAGCGGTTTCCACCTCGACATCGTCGTGGAATTCAACGATGAGATCGTGCTCGCTGTACCGGTAGCCGGCGAATACTTCATCCTCATTGCGGTCGGTGTCACCGAAACTATCGAGACAGCCGGCAAGCAAGACAGTGCTGCCAGCGAGTGCACTGAGGTACTGACGACGATTCATACCCTTTCTACACAGAGTTGTAATCCTCTTTTTGTGAACGTATCTCCGCAGTATGGCGGGTATATATCGTAGTGGGCCACCTGTCGTGCAAGACTCGCGCGTTCCATTTTGCATGTCAGTTTTAATTCATACAAATACCATCACAAACTCGGTGGTACATTTGCCCCGAACTATAACACGACCCAGTGCTGAGTTCACAGAGCTACATACAGTTGATTCGCCCACATTACGATGATACAAACCCACGTCAATGATTATATGATACCCTCACAGCGCGTAATATCATTCAGTCAATGCCGCAGACATCGGTGTGAATGAGGTTGATATCTTATCGGCTCAGGAGTTTGCCTATTGGCGATTTTGTTTTTTCTAAGTCTTTTACTCTTGGCGCCATTTTGAGTGCGAATTGTTCAGCTTTTGTCTCTGACATCACTTGTTTGTTTTCCTCTCGGAGATAAAAGGATTGATTAACACATCTTATGAGATCTTAAACACATGAGTAGGGTAATACAGCAGTCCGGTCTCGAACGAGCGGGTCAGAGAATAGGTTTCAGCTATTCCATTTTGTTGGCAATCGATTAGTACAGGCGAATTAATGTACGCACTGTATTTACTCAGACGTGGACTCTGTGTTACTGCGGCGATATTGTCCATCCTTTTCGAGGAGTTCCCCGTCCCTCACCATCGTTTTCAGCTCGGCATGAATAGTGTCTCTGTCGAATCCTGCTGCAAGACCATTTGCAATAATGACTTCCTCTGGAACATACTCTTGGCCTCCCTGAGTATTGTAAAAAAGTGCTTTTTGAATGATGGTCCGGATTGACAGCATACTATTATGTTCTAAGCGCATTATTATAGACTTTTCCATTACTACTGGTATTACTACGAGTGGAGGTCAGCGGAAGTTTTGAACTATCGTTGCCGAACATGCACATTCCATCTTTGATACCATTATGAAACTACTGTTATCTGATGATTTCTTCACCGCTCAGTTCACAGAACTATTGATCGGTTGAGAATGGTTCTGTGACACACTGTATAACAAACTCCGTTCTGGGTACCAATCTTGTAGCCACTATCGATACTTTTTGAGCGGTTCAGAGAGCCCCCAGGTATCAGCCTCTGGATCCAAATTTGATGGTTCCGACCCACGTTGCGAGAGGATTCCCGCGTGGTACAACATCGCTTTGAGCTGGAAGACTGTTGGGGAATGGTAGATATTCCCATCTGAGAGTTCGGCTTCGCGTAATTCACCGCCTTCGGTCAGGACTCGCTCCCGAATACCCTTATCACCACGGATGAATAACTCAATGGTGAACGTTGGATGCTGTGTGTGGAGCCACTGCACAACCGTTGGAAGCGTGGGAGTCTCGATGCCATCGTCATGCATTTGCTGGAGTTCTGTGACCAACAGCTCTGTTGCAGGATAGTCGAAAACAATACAGCGAGTAAGTTGGCCCCACCGAGGCGCAATCTCGGTGAATCGTTTCCGCGACCGTTTCCACGTTTCAAATTGGTGGAGTGCAGTCTCGATTGACCCATACTCACGAAGAGCGAATCGAACGATTTCCTGTCCAAGTGTAGTGAGTTGCAAATCGTGACCCGTTTCGATGACCAATCCAAGGAATATAGCACCCTGTATCGCATCATCGACAGCACTCACGACATGCGAATCGATGAGAGCGGCTGTTTCGTCGGGGAGGTATGTCGCCAACGGGACAGCAAGGTAGTTTTTCGGATGGTTGAGTCCGAAACTCTTGTCAGCGACTCCCTGTGCTCCGGCTTGGAATCTGAGTGCTGTCGCCTCATCGGACGTTCGATTTCCGACGATTCGAGGTTGTTCGAGTACATGTGACGTTCCATCTTTGTCAATGCCGAGCACCCCCACATTGAGCTCTCGCGCTAAGGTGCGGTCAGTTTGGCTGATCGCAGTCACTGGGCAAGAGAGATATGCCACATTCGCTTCGTGCAAGCGATCATAGGCCTGCAAAATGCCGCGTTCCACATCGACTGTCCCTGCCTGGGTGTATCCTTTGGCTTCAATGGCGATTAACGGTGGTTCGTCGCCGAATCGGTCGACAGCAAGAAACTCACTGTCAAGGTGACTGACCCCAACGAGGTCTGGATATCCAGACCCGATGCGCACGTGATTAAACGGAGCGAGTATTGACTTCGTCTCATCGTTGATAGGCTGGTTATTTACCCACCGCTCCTGTGCGAATTGCGTGTCAGTGATGACGTAACCGTTCTCTGGTTTCGGTTCGAATAGTTCCTGTTTCGTCGCCGCAAGAACGGTTGGTTCGGTTAATTCTCCAGCCACTGCCATAGGAATGCATTCTCGCAGCTGCGGTACAAAGGTTTCTCTATCCGGAATATCGGTTTTTCCTTTTAGAGTCCGATAGTTTCGTTGTTCATTCGCGCGTCTCAGCCAACTGCTCAAGCAACATCTGTTGGAGATCCTCTGTTATCGACTTGATTTCATCCACTTGCCACTCTTTTTCCCAGGCCTCGTCTATCTCTGTGAAGAACGGTGACACTCGAACAGCTTTGCCACTATTTTGTTGGTTTAATGCCACTGCATACGCTTTCATCTGGTTCTCATAATATGCTGCATCTTCTTCTATTTTTTCTGGCGTCACCGCTCCAGTTTTGTAATCGATGATATGGTACGCATCTGGATTGATAATGAGGTGGTCGATATACCCTGATATCTCACCATGTTCGAGTTCCGCAGTCACATACAGTTCGTCGTACTGGTTTTCGACAGTTGTTTGTGACACTTGACTGTTGACGTAATCGATACCTCGCTGTGCGTGTTTGCTGACCCGGCGCTGATCTTCATCGGAGAGTTCTGCCTCAACTCCTTCCTCGATAAGTGTTTGTTTCATCAGATTGGGCCAGCGTGATTCTGGCGGACGTAGTTCACAGATTCGATGCACCATCTCACCGAATACCCTTGGCCCAATTGCGTTGTCTTTGTCCGAAGAGGGTAATTCCTTTACCTGGCCCTCTCTGATAGGTTCCGTGCGCTCCTCTTCGCCATGTCGGTCATCTGGACTTTGCTTTTGCTTTTCAACGTATGCCAATTGCCTGTCCTCATCAAGTGTTATTTCTCCATAGCCACCGAGAACGGCTGCCAAATCAGTAGCTGATAACCTAAATGATGGAGCTGGTGAGGGTGGAGTGGGTGAAATTCCTACGGACGGACTCACATCTTGTTTTCCCGATGAGATGTCAACTTTAGGTGTGGGAAGCGATACTCTGTATGAACCACTTCCATATATTTGCGTTGTAGCCGTCTCTGTATCCAAGACTTCTCTAACTTCTTCAGGGAGAAGTGCCGGTTGGATCCAGTCACGCCAACTCGACGCAGATTCCGGATCTGCTTCATCAAGATTTGAAAGCGTAGGTTGGTCTGCGTCACTATCGAACTCGTGTGTCCCACAGAGTAGTAGGTGATCTCTCGCCCGGGTACATGCTACGTAAAGCACTCTTTTCTCCTCAGCACGCTCTTCTTCCCGACGACGCTCTCGGACGGTTTTGCGAGCAATAGTGTCTTCTAGATTGAACGGATCTTCTGGGTTCGGACCCTTCATGCCAACTGCGTGTTCGTCGCCAACACGTTCGAACTCCACTTTCCCATCACCGAGGGCGGCATCGTCTTTGAATTCTCGACTGATCTCTGGGACGACAACGAACGGGAATTCCATTCCTTTCGAGTCATGGATTGTTAGGATCTGAACCCCCTTATCAGTCGTTTCGGCTTCGCTCTCACGCCCACCGAGTTCAACCCGGCGCTCGACTCGACTCACAAGTGTCGTAAGGCTGCGTACGCCATCTTCACTCCATCCCCGAAGTTTCTCCCGGAACTTTTCGACGTTTGCCATCGCTTGCTGTGATCGTTCCCCCGCACTCACGTTCAGCAAATATCCTGTGTCTTCGAGGATAGTTGTAAGGTAGGCAGCCCAAGATCCATCGAAGCCAATTGACTCATCATCACCAAGACCAGCCAGGTGACGCCACTTACAAAGCAATTCGTAGGCCTCGGCCAACTCTTCTTTATCAGTCGTTCTAAGGGAATCCCATAGTGTTTCATCGTGGATTTTGAGAAGGGCGAGCGTATCGTCGGTAAATCCGAATAGCGGTGACCGTAGCACAGCGTAGAGGGCGCGTTCATCATATGGGTCAGCAAGTGCTCGAAACAGATTCAACAGTGCAGTAATCTCAGTCGTCTCATAAAATCCGATTCCAGATGCAACAGAATAAGGAATATTTGCTTCGTCCAGCGCTCGCTCGTAGGCTTTGAGGTGTGTCCGACTTCGGAGGAGTATTGCAATGTCACTCGGTTTGATATCCCGTGGTTGGGGAGTTTCCGCATCAGAAGCAGTATCCTCTGAGTAGACCTGATACGGCTCGGCAAGTACCTGTGAGAGACGCGCTGCAAGACCCATCGCTTCCAGTTCAGCATTGCTCTCCGGCTCTGCGTCGGCAAACGCTTCGTAGTGATCGAACCGCGCTTCCCGAAGCTCCGAATCAGTCGGAACGAGGAGATATTCAGTGGTCCCGATCGCTAGTGGATCGTCCCGTGCGGGCGTTAATCGCTGTGGGGGTGCCTCGTATGGCTTTCCGTCGTCGTCAAAGACCGTGTCGAAAAGTTCGTTGATCGTCTCCAAAACCCCTGGAAGTGTCCGGAAGTTCGTCGAAAGCTGGTCGTCATCTCGATCAGCGACGGGGCCGGTCTCATCGAGCGTGTCAGCAATCTCCTTGAACTGGGTCACGTCGGCGTTCCGGAACCGGTAGATGCTTTGTTTCACGTCACCGACGACAAACACGTTCTCCGCGTCGAACGTCCCTCTCTCGCTCGCGGTCAGGAGCCTGATGAGGTCCCATTGTCGAGGATCAGTATCTTGGAATTCATCCAGCATGACGTAATCAAACTGCTCGCGGAGTTCCGTCCGAACGTGTTCGTTTGATTCATCGTCCAAGAACTCAACCGCATACGTGATGAGATCAGAGAAATCGGCGGCGTTCTGCCTGCGTTTTCGAGCCTCATATTCTTCAACTGCGAGTAGCGTCACCTTAGCGAGGGCGCTGACCAGTGGGAAGCTATTGGCCTCTAACTCAAGATCAACGCTGACCGCATACTCTTCTGGCTGGAGCGTTTCCACCAGTTGTTCTATAGCCGTATCGAACTCGTCTTTCCAAGGATTGTCCCCCCAGTGTGTCTTCGCTCCTGTATAGTCGGCATACCGTTCACCGCTTCCTTTTGTAAGATGAATGCTAAGTTTCGATATCGCTGTCTGCTTTCTTCGGTTTGGAATCCCATCATCGAAATCATCGCCGAGGATTTCGACCATTGCCACGGCTCGCTTCCAAGCCGTTCCTTCTTTCGAGATGTCCGGTGGATTCTCTACGAGCTCTCGAAGCGTTGTAAAGGATTCTGTGAATTTTGGATGGGCCAATCGATCGGCTGCCTCGTCCGGATTGATTGGGTGAAGCTCTGTCTCAACGAACCTGAGATATTCATCCTCGCTCGCATCGGACCATCGTTTTGCCCATTCGATGCTTTCCGGACGCTCATTCACGAGATCAGTAAGCACGTCCTGCAACTGATTTCGAGAAAATCGCTGTGCTAGTATCTGTACTGCGTCGTGATTCTCGTGTTCCTCAATCACACTCCCAACAGAATCGTGGATTAGTGCTGTCGTCTCGTTCTCGTCCAGGGTGTCAAACCCTGGATCAAGAGATTCAACGCTTAGTACGTGCTCTCGCAGGAGACGGGCACAAAAGCCGTGTAGTGTGTGAATGTACCCCTGTTCGAGTTCGTCAGCGACTGTTCGCCAGGCCTCAAATTCATCAGCTTCCAGTGACGAGATACGTTCCGTAATCTCACCACGGACGCTGTCTTCAAGTTCGTTTGCTGCACGCTCTGTGAACGTCGTCGTAAGGATATTTTCCGGTAACAGAAGGCCACTTTCTTGCCCCCCTTCAGGTACCGTTTCGAGCGATTTTTCGATCATCCGTAGGTATCGGGCAGTAAGGGTCGTGGTTTTGCCGGTGCCTGCACCTGCGGTGAGGGTCACGTTTCGATCAAGGGCGTCAACAGCTCGCTGCTGTTCCTCGGTCAAGTCTTCGTATGACACCATCGCTACTCCACCTCCACGACATCTTCAGCATCGACATCGCGGGCCATTGGGGGAACATACGCTGATATTTTATTGTCGTCGATATGCTGTATCGTTTCTCTGCGCTGATGTGGCCGCACATCGCACACGTGCGCGTAATCACAGTAGCGACACCCCGCATCTGATGGGTCAAGTATGGTAGGCTGGAACCGTCCCTCTTGAATCCCAGTTGCGAGTTCCCCAACTCTCGATGCTGTAATCTCATCAATGAACCTTCGGAACGCTTCGTGCGTTTCAAAGTGAGGGTGAGAATAACGTAGCAACGGTGTCTCCACATTGTCGGTTCCTTGCCAGGTAGCCATCTCCTGCGATGTGATCTGGCCACTCCGTGAATTCACAGCCGTAGGGGGTGAAACTTGATAATAGGCTGCTCCGACTGTCTCAATTTCGTCAATTGCGTCTTCAATCATCAGCGCATAGAGTGGCAGCTGGAAGTTCACCCCAAGTAAAGCGTCGGTTTCGCCGGGTATCGACATTCCAGTCTTATAGTCTCGGACGACTGTCTGTCTTGGAGTCGTTCCGGGGACAGTATCAACCCGATCGATGAGTCCGTGAACAGGTACTGGTCCCTGTGGTGTCTCAATAATTGCTGGGTTGTCTCCAACTGGTGTTCCAGCATCATATGGTTGACCGATTCGTGCCTCAAACCACGTTGGTCGCGCTGTTGTTTTCGCTGGTTCGTCGAACTCATGTTCGAGAAAGCGGTAGAACAGACCGCGAGCAGCGGGCTTGTCATCGTCCGTTTTTGACTCTGGCCCGTAATATTTATTCTCCGCAGGTGTTCCGAGTCCTGCAAGTACTGATATGAGCCACTGGTTGTGGAATGCGGTTTCTGGGTATTCGCTGAACACAGTCTTGAGTCGATCAAGAGCTATGTCCAGCAGTTGCTCTTGTCGTGTATCGAAATCGCCACCGGGATCGACTGGTTCTCCCAGTTCAGTCTGCAAGGAGAGATAGTAGTGTTCGAGTGTATCGTGGATGTATGATCCTCGAACGCCATGGTCCGGTTCGCGCGTCAGCGGATCCGGGGCTTTGATGCCGAGCACGCGATGCATATAGTATTTGAACCCACACGCGGCGTAAGTTTCGAGCCGGCTCGGACTGTACGGTTTCCGTTCAGTCTCGGTGTGAATGTGTGCAACGGTTTCTGGCGATAGCTTTCCATCATACGATGTTAGTTGCGTATCTGCTCGTGCCGACGAGCACTCTACACCACGCTGGATTCGGTTATCCTGGTCAGGCGTGAAGGTCTCGTTCTCAACTGCCTCGTCGAGGAGTGCCTTTCGTTCAGTATCAGAGACGGCGTTCCAAGCCTTGCCGATCACTCGCTGGATATCTTCCTGATTTCCATGAGTAGCATCTTCCCCTTGTTTCCTTATTTTGTTGAGATCGATGAGACGACGCATATCGGACAGTACGTCAGCTTCGACGTATGGGTCACCGCTCGGGCTACGCTGTGGAGCCGATAATTGGATTGAGGCATCACTTGACAGTAGTGCCCCAAAGTGGTAGCGCGCTTCTTTCCCGGGATCTTGCTGTTCGAAATCGGAATGTGCCTCGTAAATCGGACGAGCGAACGACAAGTGGTCTTGCTTCGATGGGAAATGCGAAGAAGTCATGCCAAGCACGTAGACGTGATCGAACTCATGGAGGAACGCTTCACCTAAGCTACAGACAACGAGACGTTGATCTGTCAGACTGTCAGTTCCTCGGATCGATACGTCATTGAGTGCCCGTTCCAATCTATCCGTCGGATCACCTATGTCAAGGTCTGCGACTGGTGCTGTGAGGACCAGCGTCTCAAGAACCCGATCAAGTCGGCTCCGAGCGCTCGATTCGCGGGCGCGGAATTGAGACGATACTTTGTCGCTCTCTAGCGTCGTGAGGACCCCAAGTCGCTCAAGAAGGGCTTCCAAGTGACCGGGCAGTAATTCAAGGTCGATATCAGACAGAGCCTCTGCGTCCTGTATGATGGAATTGATCGTCGCAGCTGTTGCATCGTCGATGTGTTCGAGTACACTGTCCAGCGCGGTCGTCTCCACACGAGAAGCAATACGAGTGAGTTCACGTTCAAGACGTTCTGTGATTGGATTCGTCACGAGCTGGAAGAGCAGTTGCGTCGGCAGTGGAAGATCAAAGCGAACGAGGTCGGTGTACCAGCGTCACAGGCAATGGCCGCGGGCTGACCGGGGTCAGCCCACGGCCTGTCCGTTGGGCGGTGAGCGGCAGCTTTCGGCAGCTACCGTCGAAATTCGGTTAATCTGATCTGTTCGAGGCGGGATCATGGAACCGTCCCGGTCTACTCTGCGGTAGCAACCGAGACTGACCGTCTAATCATACAGAAAGTGATAGCTCCGTGCTGTTCAGACAGCGTTCTCTCGACTCGTTTGGGAAGTAACGGTCTTTACTTTGTCTGAGAATCGGGAGACAGCAATAGCTTATCTGCGCACCTTTCTGAAAGGAATGAGGTGGAAAGTCTGTGCACAACAAAACCCCTCACCTCGAATAGAGCGTCGCCTTACTAGCCTTTTACCTCTGTGATGTTGGAAGACTACACCGACTTCCTCGGCGTGGTCAAACGCAACCGCAAATTGCAGATATCTGCACTCGTCTGGTCCCTTGTCATCGACTTTACCACTGGTGAAAATCGTTTCCTGGTTGAATTTCGTCGTAGCTACAACTCTACTGCCGACGACACACTCTGTCCGAGTGACTTCTACCAGCGGGCGGCAAGCCGCGGCGAGAACCGCAGAGGGGACGACGCACCCTCGATTACACTCTCTGGACCTTTCAAAATCGACGAATTTTACGTTCCTGCCAGACTCAAAGCCCTCGTGCGCGGCCAAGAGCCGCGCCATTGAAACTAGTAGGAAAACTTTTGTGAGCTAAGCTCGATGGAAAAATGATGGAGCGATCACGTCGTAAGGAGATTAAGTATCACTTGGCTGAAGAGAAAATCGATGAATTGCTGCGTGAGGCTGAAGACGATCATCACCTCCGCCGACTTGGGTTTTTGAAAAATCTTTACCAAGGCGATTCGATCCCGGAAGCCGCCGACCGGGAAGGTCGGTCGGCCACCACCGGTGGTCGCTGGGCGGATGCCTGGAACCTGGACGGTCTAGAAGGATTAATGCCGAGTTTTGGTGGTGGCCGGCCCCCGAAACTCGACGAGGATGAGAAACAAAAGCTGGTTAATCTGCTTCGTGACGGCCAACCGTGGAAAGCACAGGAGATTCAACATCTTCTTCAGGAGGAATTCGGCGTTTCCTATAGTCCAAATTACCTCGGTACATTCCTTCGGAAACTCGGCCTCTCGTACGCTAAACCAAGACCAAAGTGTCCAAACCGGCCAGACAACCCTGACGAAATACTCGACGATGACGACCAGTCACACAACAAAAGCGAGGGAGAATACGAAGAAGGGTGGATTGTTGAGGACAATATCTTTACTGATGGCGGTACCGTCCTCGGATTCCCTGATGCATCGAAGCCATAGCCGTATGATAATTCACGGCGTGTTTGGACGTTGATTATCCGCACATTGAACGGGAGTAACTCAAGACACACGATTCTGCGGTCGGATTCTACGCTCTCAACGCTGAGAGTCTGGTGAGGTTTACTAAAGACAAAAAAGAGCGGATTTATGGGTTATTAGAGAGAGCCGGCGAGCAGAATCCCAGAGGGGATTCTGCTCATTTGGGACAACCATGGGGCACATAGATGAGAGTGCACGCGCAAGCATGCGCATCAATTTAGGATCGACCTAATTTTCATTCTATCAGACTCACCACAATTGAATCCAATCGAGCAAGTCTGGTACTACTTTAGATAGACGATGGTACCAATTGTCGTTGAGAACGAAGCGGAATTCACAGGTCTCGTACAGAATAAATTTCAAGTAAATAACTCAGCTTTGCACGTTAGCGTCAGCCGTTGAGTGAACGAAGAGGTGATCGATCTCAGTGTAGCTTCAAGCGTAGTCTCGCTAGTTTCTTGGCTCAACTGGATAGAGCTGGCGTAGTTTGATACGCGCGTCATCAGTGGTGAATTGCCAGTCAATAGGCCGATCAACCGTATTGTGAC
>LFFM01002393.1_pt1 | contig 12417 bp, 7 predicted proteins | sample 643131 | NCBI WGS metagenome assembly LFFM01 (sample SAMN03777445, study PRJNA286221) | soda lake metagenome | biome: soda lake; feature: Kulunda steppe; material: water; isolation source: sample Tc-Br brine of Tanatar trona crystallizer | place: Russia: Kulunda steppe | collected 2011-07
CCGACTGGATTCGGCGGACCTTCTGTGTCTGTTCAATCCGAGCGAGGTCACCCATGAGCCCGGCGATCATTTGGGTGACCGCCTGATCGACCATACTGTCGTCGACATCAAGCTCGAGGCCAACCTCAAGGTCCCGGACGCTCGTGTCGTGCTCAAGCGCGTGCTGTAGGAAGTTGTGGATCTCGCCACCACCGAGTCGGGAGAGTCGAGACAACTCATGAACAACGACGACGTCGACTTCCCCATCAGCGATCGCTTCACGGAGACGGTGATACTCTACGCCACCTTCGTCATCAGTCCCCGAAATAATATCGGCGAACCGCTCGACGCTTGCGTCAGGATACTCTTTGCCGACAAACTCCTCGAGCTCGCGGATCTGTCGCTCGTGGTCTTGCCGGTCGGTCGAGACGCGGGCATACAACGCGACGTGGGTCACACTTTCCGTTTCGGCCGGGTGTGTATATAATAATAACCCCCTTTTCGTGGTTGTCTGTTAGCACTACCTTCTCGACGCATTTCGAGATCAACTGTCCCGTACTGGGGAAAATAAAACGGTAGCACACATTCGGAAGCTGGCAAGTCGATCAGTACAAGATACAGAGGATGCAGTCAGCAATGGAACTGCGTTATTTTCTCCATCAAAATCCTGAACCAACCGGTAGAACGTGCCTGCGTATTGACTGCCGAGAACTCTACCAATATAAGTAGATTTTCCGATGAACGTGCAAGATACACAGCGCGAATGTGGTACGAACCGAGTCCGATCTACGGGAGAGAGTGATCGAGCAGTGCAGAATATAGATCCATTAGGCGAGGCCACCCATGTCAGAGTTCTATACTGACTCCTTAAATTGGTAGCTATGAATTCAGTTCCTCTAACAAGTGATCACGAAGCAAGTCAAAGTATACACGTCTTGCTTCCCTGCCATTCTTTGGTGTCTTTCTGTCCGAAAATTCGACATCAGCAAAAGAGTATCTACCTGATGTATTTTGGTCGCTTGGGTGCATCGCAGGAAGTAGTCTCCAATCCGTCCCTTCCGATTCTAATGTAGTGAACGGGTCTTTTGTTAACCTAGGTTTTGTATTAAAACCGGAAAATCTGCTGATGAGTTCATCTCGGACAGTAGTACCAAATGCAACCACTATTTTTGGCTTGAGAAGCTCTAATTCTTTATTGAAATAAGAAAAGCAACAGTCTGAAGCAGTCTGACTTGAATCGTACTCTGAGTCATAGAAACTATCACCTATGTACTCATCAGCATCATAATCACTATTCTTAGGTGGCTTATCATACTCTTCATGGCATTTTTCAAGGTTTGTTATGTAGTAATCAAACTCAGTTAGATGTTCTGCCGACCCATTTAAACACTTAGCACCAATCGTAATGTCTAATAGTTCGTTATCGAACATCGCAGAATTTGCCACAGGAAAATCGCGCTGTTCCCACGTTGATTGAGAGACTCGATCCGCTGCTTCGTCAAGTGAAATACACTCACTTTCACGCCAGTCTTCGTGTGCTTGTTCACCGCCAGTTCCGGGCTCTGAGCCTACGAAGAACACGTCTGCCTGAATACTGCTTTGTGAACTTGCGCCAAAAAATGGTCTTTTAAAACCAGCAGTGTGCCATTTTGGACAGTTGGCGCAGTTGTGTTCTCTGTTATGCCAGTTGTGCTCTATATTTTCTAAGTGCGATCTTATGTCCATCTGAATAGATGAGGTAAGGACAATATTATAAATGTAATCTTGAAATCATCAACATTGATATTATATGCCTCAGAAGTCGAGTATCATCCCACGCTCCACTTTCGCTCCATATTCCGTACGGTTATCGGACCCTTTCTTTGAGCTGGGAGTACTATTGGCAATCAGTAGGCAAGCATGTTCTATCGGTTAGCTCGGATATAGATGGAGGAAATAACACAGTCTCCGCACTGAGTATGTCCCCTACATCTCTGTGAAGTTATTGACAACAACATACGTATTCGATCAGTTCGTACTGAGTCCAGGACACACGGTCCCGGTGCTCTGTTCGCCCCAATATCCTGCGTAGGTGGATTATTCTCTTTGGACTTTCAGCACTTGGTCACTCTCTTTGGGATGGTGAAGTTCCCACGGGGGTTCTCCGGGATATGCTCCTTCTCCGGACTGATGAAAGATACCTCGGATATCTCGTTCTCTGAGATCGGTATAGTAGAACGCTATTGCCGCCATTTTCTCAGCATCATCCCATTTAGTGAGGCCAGTCATATCACGTGTCCACAGAGCGATTGTGTCTCCGAGGATCTCTTTAATATCGCCGTTTGTTTCTTTGGAGCAGTATGCTTCTCGATGCTCACCTACGTAAATCGCCCAAGCTACCACAAGTATCGGTTCTGGAATGTTGCCTATTAAGAATGTCTTTTTTGCACATCCTGATAATTGTAGACGGCGAGCATTAGAACCACTGTACTGACCGATCGCTCCCCTCCCCAGACCGACCTTGGTTTGTGCCACATTCGCGCCCTACATCTTGTACGCCAACCCGTCACAATATCACTAGGCCAACAGCTGTTTCACCAGATGAAATTGGAGGATCTCAACAACTCGATGAGTGGGCCTGATAGCCGCCCACTTTGGAGCGATAACTGCGTCGGTCGTCGGCGGATATTACTGAACTCGTGCTGGACGATCGGCAGTAGTGCCAGATTTTGGGCTTGCGGCCCCTATCTCAATATGTAGAACGACTGTCTCAGACATGTGACTGTCCATTACAAGGAACTCAGTTGAGTCGTTATCTCAATCAAATTAATACATCCGACGGTCAGTCGTTTTCGCTACTGGCGTTCGAGCAGTTCAAGCGCCTCGCTGAGTCGAGAAATGTACTCGTCGGGCGGGAACCGCCACCAGACCTGTCCACTCATGTGGGCCAACGGGAGTACGTAGGTATTGATCGGTTCGGAGATTTGGTGAAGAGTCCCATGGATAGACATGATGCTTTCCGGGTCGGAATCGGTCTCCACGACGGGCTCAGGCGCGGTCGAGCGTCGGAGTGCCGGCCACGCGTTTCCGCCGAAGGTGATCACAAGATCCGGATCCAACGCTCGGAGTTCCCGTTCGAGGAGGTGTTGATACGAGGCGCGCTCGGCGGCAGTTCCGAACCCATCGACGCGGTACTTTACGACGTCGCCAAGGTAGAAGTCTCGATAGAACTGTCCGGAGCCGACGTACTGGTGCCAGCCATTCGGGAGCGAGATGAGATCGTGACGGGCGAGCGTCTCAAAAAAACGCTCCGAGAAGTCGGCGTTTCGACCGGTCAGCCAGCTCTTGGCAAACTCGCGGTAGACACCGATCTGATCGCGAGCCGAACATTCGCCGGCGAGTGGATTCTGCGGACGCAGTTCCGACATGTGACGTTCATGGAGGTTCCCTGGATCCTGAACGAGGAGGACGATGTCCGGATCGTCAGTCTCCCAGTCGTAGTAGTACGTGTATGATAGCCGCCGGCTGACCTCCTCTCGGATAGGGAACCCAGCGTCCGAAAGGACCGTCTCGACGCTTCCGATCGCCGTATCCTGTAGCTCTTGAAGCGTTGGCTCTGTCGGCTTGTCGATCTCCGAGAGGAGCTTGCGAGCGGTCGTTTCGTTCACCGTCTCTGTGTGGTATCTAGCGGGCTAATTGATAGTTCGGGTTGTCCAATTAGAATAAATCTGGCTCCGTTGAAATCCTTAAGAACTGATGAGTTCAGCGTACGAGATACAGAAGAGAGATTCAGTACCTCCCTTACCTTCTGAGGCGATGTATTCACCTCAACAAGTGTTAATTACCATTCATACCAACAAGCAGGTATGGATTACGTAAGTGGAGATGATGTTACAGATAATACGCAGCTTGCAGAGGCGATAGATATGACACGTGAAGGGAGCGCTCAACCCGGATCGACCAGCTACGATGAGCCGGATAGTGCGGGTCAAGGAGTGACGCTCCGCGATTCGTGTTTTTACGTTGCGATTGAGGAACTGGAAAAGATTCAGTCCGCACCAGAAGAGAGTCAACAAGAGATCGACCGTGTGTTGCGAATGCTCCAAGAAGCACAGCATGCCGATAATGAACGCCGCGCCCAGGTTATGGCAGAGGCGCACAAAATCCTACAGGATGTGTGGGTACCTCCGGCGTAGAGGTATACGGCACTGATATGCGACTGATTCGCGCTCTGTATTCAGCACGTCTCCAGGAACATATCACCTACTGAGGATTTCAACAGAGCCAAATTTCCAGAAGTAGAAGAGGATGATAAGACCTCTCGCTCACTGACTTTAAGTATAGTGCGAGTATAGCCCTAGTATACCAAATGGTGCTTCCTGTCCGGACCCTCAACGCCGCCACACTATCTCTCATTTATGCCCACAATTAAAGTTCAAGACTGGACGAAAGAACGCCTTGAAGAAATCAAGGACGAAGAGGATCACACGTCACTCGATTCAGTCATCAAGTCTCTATTAAAAGAACGTGAGAACAAATGAAAGATATCGGAAACCGAGTCATCGATAATAACGCGGGACTCTTAGAAGAGGACAAAGAGGGTAGTGTACTTGATGTGTTTGAACACTACCTGACTAAAGCAATCGAGGAAGATCGTGAGAACAGTTTCCGGATGGATATCGGAACTGGATTTCTTTTCTTTTCGGGCTTTGAAGCGGTCTCTGGCAAGTTTGAGGAATTGATTGAGACAGATACCATCAGTAAAATAGACGACGCGGAGTGGGGGACTGAGGCACCCATACGAGTGGTAATGGGGCCTGAAACCTCGAACCGGACCAAGTCGATCCTACTCTCTCTGGTCACCGACCAGGTTATTGAATACGATGACGAAGCAATCGAAGTCCTCAAGCAGTTTATTAAGAGCGGGCTGGTGGATTTCCGGGTGATTACTGAGCGGAACTTTCACCCGAAGCTGTACAGCTTTTACCTTCGCTCTGAGGTGCCAGACGACGTCTGGGCAGGCTCAGCTAACTTCAGTAAAGGAGGGCTCCAGAATAACATCGAACTCTCGGTGCAGATGCAGACTGGAAACCAGGACCGAGAGTTATTCCGGGAGTGGTTCGACAAGCTGTGGGAACAAGGAGAAGAGGATCTTGAGGTATTGGAGGTTCTTGAGAACGTTCAACAGAGCGACTACGTATACCAGCCACCGTCTGTCTTCTTTGCGAAGCTCATTCGCTACCTCAACCGAGACTACTTGTTAGACAGTAGTGTCTCATCTGACGGTTCACCCCTTCTGGAGTACCAGAACCTAACGTATAATATCGTGATGGAACGACTCCAGCGGTATGGAGGATACATTCTCTCGAACAGTGTCGGTACTGGCAAGACATACGTCGCGGCTCAAACCGCAGCAACATACCAGCGGCGGTCGCCGAATAAAGAGATCCTAGTATTAGCACCCTCTAACGTGACTGACGAGTGGGAAGAGGTCTTTGAGGAATTCGATATCGATTCTGCAACAGAATTCCTCTCGATGGGAATGCTTCAGAAACAACCACTCGAAGAAGCAACCGAGGGCGATCGGGTTTTTGATTATCGAGATTACACTGACCGGTTCAGTCTGATCATCGTTGATGAGGCTCACAACTTCCGGAATGACAGTAATCGCCGGAACAATCTGGAAGACATCATTCGGCAGAACAGCGACTCCGATGTCCTCCTGACGAGCGCGACACCGATCAACATCAGCCCCGAAGATCTGTTCTCATTAATCGACTTATTCTACCGGGCAGGACGGGTACAGCAATTTGAGAAGGCTGGTCTAAAATCACACTACGAGAACACCAGACAACAGTTGAAGAAGTTGGATAAGTACGACGACCTCAGCAACAGCCTCATTCAGGACATCAAAAAGATCGAGAACGAGCTGTCCATCAAAATCACGTGGCGCATTATCCAGGAGGAGTTCAAAGACGATCTGCGTGAGCTAGCGGGAGACGATGTTGAATACGACGATCCCGAAATCACAGAGGAAGAGTATGACTACCCCCACCGGTACCAGAGTGAGGTGTTCGAGGAGATCGTCCCTTTCCTTGATCAACTTAATTACGAACCTTCGAAGCTCTGGGACGGTCAGGGGTACCAAGACTTCGATAATCTGATCTTCCGACATAAGTGGCGGTTGTACAAGCGCCTCGAAAGTAGCCTCAAGGCATTCCACGACAGCATCGACAATCTTCACAAGCGGTTCATCCTGTACTACGAGTCGATCAAGAGAGACACGGCGATTTCGGAAAGTGACGTTGCCTCACTGTCTACCAGTATTGACCCACAGGAAGCTGCTAATGCGACAGACTTCGAACGATTGGAGACCGTCGTTACCACCTATCGTTCCTTGGATTCAGATGTTCAGGAGACGGTGCTTAGTAATCTCAAAACAGACATCAATCTCATTGAGCAAATGTTAGACCGGATCACGTCTTCGTTCGGTCACACTTCCACTGTTCCCTATCCCGATGACCACAAAGTTTCGAGACTTCGGTCAATCATCGAGGACAAATTAACTGACGAAAAACCGGTTGTCATCTTCTCTCAATACAGTGACACAGTTGAATATCTGTATCACAGCCTTTCTGGGGAATTCAAAGGTGTTCGACGTATTCACGGAGGGGTATCTGCGGATAAGGAGGAGTTCGTCTCCTCCTTCAACCGGGGAGAGTTCGATGTCATAATCACCACAGATATGTTGGCGGAGGGGGTGAACATCCCGCGTGCGGACGTCATCGTGAACTTCGACCTCCCGTACAATCCTATCACGTTAATTCAGCGAACAGGCCGAGCGCTACGCATTACGAACCCAAAGAAGGTTGAGGTTCACAACTTCCGGCCGGCAGATTCCATCGACCGAGAACTCGAACTGTACGAAAAGTTGGACGCTCGACTGGACACCATACTCGACATCGTGGGTCTGGACTTCATCGTCTGGCTGATGGACGAGAAGAAGATCGAGCAACTACACGAAGAGGAGCGAGAAGAATACATCGAAAGCCTGGATGAGTATAACGAAACGATGGCCTCCTCGAACCCAAGTGAGATTGCGCCGGAACAGGCCCCACCGCAGGAAACCCGAACAGATCGCATCCTCCGGCGGGCTATTGATACATACAATCTGACTACTGATGACATCTCAGCAGTCTCACCATCGATAAGACGGCCAATCTACACCGTTCTGGAATCCTCCGACAGTCAGGAACAGGAAGCAGCTGATAGTGACGCTGAGGTTCGGGAAACGGTACTATCTGACTTCGCTATTCTCGGGGAGACGGGAGGCGACCCCTCAATCTGGACACCGTTGCATCGGAGTGTGAAAGCCGGTTCAAACGAAGACGGTCTCACCGACGGTGATAAGGGGACCATCGAAAAGATTCGAGAAGAACGACAGGAGCAGTACAACCGCGAGAGAGTTACAGCAGGTCAATTAGGCCGTGCTGCCTCACAGTTAGTTGACCAGGTCGAAGAGGTAATGGGCGTAGTTTCTGACCCTGAAATGAAAAAGACGCTTTCAGCGATTCGTGAGCGACTGGAAGCGGACACGTACACGGTCCCCCAACGGAACACCTTGGAAGACAGTCTGTTGTCAATCCAAGAAGAGGACTATGGCTGGATGTCGAACCCAGACAACGAGATCCGAAGCTCATCAGAATGGCAAACAATTATTCAAATGTCGGAGAAAGGGATGACTAAGTCTGGAGAAAGCGAGGTGAAGGCGGTTATCAAATACCAAGACCATGACTGATACTATGAACTACCCGAGGATGTTGGACGCTACGCCACAGGGCGACGGAACTGACGGCTATGGCTACGAGTACCTGGCCAATGCTGGATACTTCGAAGAGCCTACGTCGGACACCGTAACGTACGACTCAGACCATGACGTCAAGTACCGATTCAGTATTGAGGGCTCTGTGCGGATTGCGTACTTCGAATTCCCGATGGTAGATGTCCCTCAGGATACGCCGAAGAAGATCGCACAGGAACTGAAGCGGAGAACCCGCTTACAGTACTTCTGGTTCTTCGACCCAGAAACCACCCGGGTTCAGGTATTCCGTGCGTCCCGTGGGAACTTCCAGTTCATCTACAATCCCGACATCCACACGGGTACGACGGCGGAAAGTAAGCTCGATAAGCTGGAACAGGTTTCCGAAGACATCAACGCTCTCTTCGACTACAAGGACGTCGTTGATCGTTTCTACCGAGAGTTGTGGGACCACCGGTCCGACCTCGCAAGCTCTCTCACCACTGAGAGCGGATACACGCTCAGCAAGCAAGAGGAGCTTCTGTCCGCTCAGCGAATCATCGACCGCCTGATTTTCCTCTACTTCCTCGTTGAACGTGGCGTTGTCATCCCGGTGAACGACTCCAAGGAGATGGTTCCGGGGAAGACAGATCGCGTGTTCAATACGCTTGTAGACGAGCACGACGACTTCTGGACGCTCCTCCAGACCGTCTTCTTCGACCGGCTGAACTCCCAAGACGCCGATGACGTCAAATTCACCGGGTCTTACTGGCTCCACGTCCCATACCTGAACGGTGGGCTCTTCCAGCCGGAGGACCTCACCACGACGGAGGGAACCATCGTCTCTGAGGACGAAGAACTCGTCGTTGAGGACTTTGACTGGGAAGCACTAATCAGCGAACTTAACGAGTACAATTGGCTCCTGGATGGGCTGGAGGGGACAGACGAAGATGAGGCGGACACTGTAGGAAACCTCACCCCGGCCGTCTTGGGGTACATCTACGAGAAGTTCGTTATTTCGGTGAGTAAAGTCGGCGATGACGTCCGGCTTAGTGATTTAGACGCTTCCGAGAGAAACGACCTGCTTTCCGAGGGTAACAGTGAGGTCGGTGCGTACTACACCGGTGAGGACATAACCGACTTCAAAGCCCGCCGAGCGCTGTGGGAAGGCTTACTGGAGAAGATCGACGAAGACCTCAACGAAGGAGAAGAACCTACAGCCCTCAACCCTGACGACCTGTACCGGCCTGGTGAGAATCAAATCGGGTCAATCGAATCTGACCAGAAGGACGGATTTGACGTCCTCTATGAGGAGTACGAAACCTCCCCAGAAGTCTTGGAGTACCTGGATTCGAAGCTACAGGAGTTGAAGGTGTGTGACCCAGCAGTTGGGAGCGGCTCATTTGCTCTCGCAGTAGCGAACACTCTGTTCGAGTGGCGGTCGATGTGCCGACCTAACACTGATGAGTACGTACTCCGACGGCAAATCATTGCTCAGAACATCTTCGGTGTGGATATCCTGGAAGGGGCAACGGAGATCTGTAAGCTACGGCTTTGGCTGTGGCTGATCAGCGCGACTCCCGTAGAGACGACCGAAGGTGCGTCCGTAGACGAACGTGACGAAATCCCACCCTTGCCGGATATCACGTTCAACATCCGAACCGGAAACAGCCTCCTCGGATTTACTGAAACCGCTGCAGTAACCGGCGAGCAGCACACCTTGGGTTCTTCCACGATGGAGGACCAATTACGCCAGTACGGGGAGGATGTTCGTGACTATAGGGAATCCAGTGACCCCGAGAAGGAGACGAAGCGTGACCTCGAACGTCGGCATGACGATCTGAAAGAAGACCTCGATGAGTGGTACGCAGAAGCACAGAGCGACTCGAACAACAATCGGCTCACAATGGCCGATCATGTTGACGACGTGAGTGTAGCGTGGGACAGTTTGAATGCGGCCCCACAATCCTCAACAACGCTCAGCATCAAAATCCCGGATGGGATACCTGAATCCATCGACGAATATCTGGAAAGCCAGGGGTTCACCCCGTACAAATACAAAGCACGGTTGGACAGCCCGACACTCAACAAGCAAGGCGTTGAGAAGATCTTCGACCAACTCCGAGAGCACTTTTCAGACCCGGACGATTGGAGTGTTCTCATCGAGCGGGAGTACGCCGGACAAGACTTCCGGGAAGACAAGTTGGACGCGTGCCACTGGCCGCTCGAATTCCCGCTCGTATTCATGAAATACGGCGGGTTTGACGTCATCATTAGCAACCCACCGTACGGTGCGTCCGTGAGCCCGGAAGAGGAACCCTTGCTGAAGAACGAGGCCAACTACGAATGCCAAGGGACGAACGACTCCTGTGAGTGGTTCTACGAACGAGCACTGGACCTCGTGCATGACCAGGGAGTCATCTCTTTCATTGTCAGCAAGAGCATAGCCTTCTACAGCTCGTGGTCTGACATTCGGGAGCGGTTACTGGAAGAAACCGAATTCAAGCATGTCTTCGACGTCGGACTCGGGTTCGTAGGGGTGAACCTCGAAACGATTGCCATAGTCAATACTCTCGGTGGTAACGGCCGGGCAAGTATCCCGACTGTACACCGGAGTCGAGACCCTCGGAGTACGACTGCGAATCAGCCAGTCCACCTTGGGTGGGTGGATCAGGAATTCATGATGGACTCGAAAACCATCATCTTCCGACCGATAACTGACGACCAGAGTGATGTTCTGGAGCGCCTGCGCTCCCACGACCGGCGTCTTGGCGACGTGATGTCCACCGAAGACACGACAAGGCAGTTGTACATCCCAGACAGTAAAAAGAAGAAACTGGACGAGGGAGACGACCATTACATCAACAAGAACCCGTGGGTTCAGGAGTTCTACTTGGAGGACATCTGGCACAAGGACCTCAGTGACTACCAAGACTCCGTTAACGAGTACGCCGTTCCTCGGGTCATGTTGAAGGTACTTCGTGGTACACGACTCCGGGCGTGGATCGACGCAAATGGAGAGGTAGTGGGCACGGAGAAGCTCGTAAATGTGCCGCTTGCAGATAGCACACCGGAGGAGATCGCGTTCGTCTACGCAGCACTAAACCACCCGTGTGCATCCTACTACTTGCAGAAAGCGATTTTCTCAGAAACAACGGAGAGTGCGCGGGTGATGGACGGACAGTACTCCAAGCCGATCCCAATCCCAGAGGTCGCCTCTGACATCGAAACCCCAGTGGCACATCTCGCGTGGGTGCTCACGCTGGCCAGACAGCTGAACCACGACTCCAACCGGGAGCTTTCAGAACAAGTAACAACACTGCAGACCAGTCTTAATGCGATTCTCAGCTCCCTGTACTTGGACATCCACACAGAAACGATTCACCGTTGGTGTGCTACTGTAGGTAGCCAAGGGGAAGATACTGAACGGGTTCAGGAATTGTTCGACCAGTTCTACACTGAACGGTTCGCCACCCGGAACGGTAGTCCGGAACAGTACTGGGACGAGATTGAGGCGATAGTGGACTCAGCAATCGATATCGTCGCACAGTGGGATACTGGAGAAATCTCGAACTCACATGAGATGGAGGTCATTGAGGAAGTCCTCTAAAGAGTACGGCGAGAGCTCCTACAGATCCCGAGGGTCACTACTACTTTCGCGGTTTACTTGACGGAACCACGCGCTAAACTCGTCCCAGTCCATGCCGTTCTCTGATTCTGGGATTGGTTGAGTGTCGATGGGATCAGCATCGTAATCATCGAAATCAGCGCTGAGATCAATGTCGTTGACTTGCATGACGTGAGCACCCTTATCTTTCGCAATGTAGTAGTAGACTTTCTCCTCCTCGTCGGTTTCTGGAGGAATCCGAATGTAGGGCTGAGGGATACAGTCATCTGGTACACCGTTTTCTGACTCAGCCTCTCTTACCGAGTAATTCACAAGAAAGAGCACTCCGTCAAGTGCTTGCGTTAGCTGCCACAGCGACACAAACTTTCGTCCATTTCTGTGCCAATACTTGTTCGGATGACTTACATGAATATCGAGTCGATCTCTCCATTTGTATGGTGGGTCAGAAAACGGCCCTCCGAGTTTCAGAAACTCAAATACTACCCAGCCCATATCTGGGTGTTTCAGTAGCCGTTCTACGTTAACACCGAAGGTAGGGTCATCGTCTAAAGCCTCTTTCACGAAGAGAACCTCAGTCGCGTCTTCCTTGGCAAGCTTCTTACTGGGCATTCACTGGATAATGCAGGCAAACCAACATAATACCACAGGATGGATACTGAGTGCCATAGAATGGGTTATCCAACTCTTGTTCACTTTCGTTACCAGCCGTAACTGACAGGGGAGAGTAGCAGTAAGACCGACTAATGAGGCGATTTGAGGTAGGAGATTGAGTTGTAGCCAGCTATTTGCTCCCCACAATCATTTCTACTCAAGCATGACCGGAATCGTGATCCTCCCCGCTGGTCGCGACGACGCGTTTGAGGACTACAAACAGTTCATCAGAGATGGGCACCCAATTGAGGATATTTGAGTCGTATCAAGAATTCTGAGATCACGATTTGAGTTGCTCAATTTTCTTCTCAAGTATGCGCGTCTCTGCCTTCTTGATTAATTCACTCTTATCAAGTTCAGTGATCTCGTCTCGCTCCTGTAA
>LFFM01002394.1_pt1 | contig 12417 bp, 11 predicted proteins | sample 643131 | NCBI WGS metagenome assembly LFFM01 (sample SAMN03777445, study PRJNA286221) | soda lake metagenome | biome: soda lake; feature: Kulunda steppe; material: water; isolation source: sample Tc-Br brine of Tanatar trona crystallizer | place: Russia: Kulunda steppe | collected 2011-07
GACCGTCGACCCGAGGCTGGGGAGGACGGAGGGCGGTCGTGGGGCGATCACGGACGGTTACGGGGTGATCATGGACGGCGGAGTGGTCGTGGGAAGACCGTGAGACGGCCCCGACTCGGTTCGCTTGTCCCGACCTGATTCGCTTGTCCCGACCTGATTCGCTTGTCCCGACCTGATTCGCTTGTCCCGACCTGATTCACTTGTCCCGCCTCGATCCGCTTGTCCCGCCTCGATCCGCTTCCCCCGACCGTCGATCCGCTTCCCCCGACCGTCGATCCGCTTCCCCCGACCGTCGATCCACCCTCAGGTCCGCACCGCCACTCGAACCGCCTCGGCGGGGGTCGGACTCCGCCAGACGAAGGCGCCGTCGACCACGCTAAACACCTCGATCCGAACGACGAGCCGCACGTCGCCGAGGGTCGCACGAACCACCGGACCGCTCGAGGTGACGGCGACGTACGGCGGGGCGGCAACCGGTGGCGCGGAAAGCGTCCCGCCGGCGGCATCGACGACGTCCGGAAGCAAGGCACCGAGCCCCTCGAGTAGCCCCGCACGCTCGAACGCAGCGCGCAGATCCGCACGAACGGTTCGAGACTCGCGGCTGGCCGGATCGCCATCGACCGTCGTCCTGAAGCCCGCCGCGACCGCCTCGGCACACGCGAGGGTCGCGTCGACGGAATCGAGATGGGCGGCGAGCAGGCGTTCGCGGGCGGCGTCGGCGTCGAGGTCGGTCACGACCGCCGATGGGTTCCCGACCCGAAAGCCGTTTGCGGTCCGTTTTTGCCCCCGGGGACCGGTGGATCCGACATGACCATCGGATCCGAGGAGGTCGAGAAGCTGATCGAGGCCGGGATACCCGACGCCGTCGCGCGCGTGACCGCGCCACGGGCATACGACGACGAGGACGAGGACGCCCACTTCGCGGCGTTCGTCGTCTCGCCCGCCTTCGAGGGCGAGTCGCTCGTCGACCAACACCAGCGCGTCTACGACGCGGTCGGCGACGAGATGACCCGGTCCGTGCACGCGCTCGAGATCAAGACGTACACGCCGGAAGCGTACGCCGAACACGGCGACGGCTCGCTCGACGCGAAGCTCCGCGAGGCGGGACTGCCGCCGACCGAGGATGTCTGAGCGGGGGCGACGGTGAACCACCTGGTCATCGTCCTCGCGCTGATCGGCGCGCTCGCATGGGGATTCTGGGCGTTCTTCGCCGACCTCGCGACGCGCTCGATGGCACCCGAGGCCGCGATGGTCGTCTCCTACACGGTCGCCATCGGCGTCGCAGGGCTCTACATCCTCCATCGCGGCACGGATCTCTTCGGGAACGATCCGACCGCGCTCGGGTTCGCCGCGCTCGCCGGGATCGCCTCCGGGATCGGCGCCGTCGCGTACTACGGCGCCTTACAGGCCGGAGCGGCCGGGGTCGCGACGACGATCACGGCCATGTACTTCGTCGTCGCCGCCGTCCTCGGGATCGCCTTCCTCGGCGACTCGTTGGCCGTGAGCGACGTCGCGGGCATCGTCGCTGCGGTCGTCGCGGTGGGATTGATCGCGTACTGAGTGGGTGAGACGGGTGAGGCGGTTGAGACGGGTGAGACGGGTGAAGCGAAAGAACGCCGACGCCCGCTCAGTCGGCGTTCGTCCCACCGACAGCGTTTTTCATCGTGACGGAGGAGTGATGACGTGAACGTTCGGGGACCGATCCTCTCGGTGGGTGACGTGCGGACGGTGTCGACCTCGTACGGCGAACGCGACCTCCGCGAGGTCCGGATCCGACCGGATCGCGGCGCCGGGGACGCGGTCGACGTGACGCTGTGGGGCAAATGGGCGGAGACGGGCGACCACGCCGAGATCGGCATGGAGCTGCTCGTCACCGACGTCGAGACCGACGAGTTCGCCGGCGAGACGACCTACGCGACGACGGGGGAGTCGTGGGTCGTCCTCGAGCCGGACTTCCTCGTGGACGTCACGGGGATCCGGTCGTGGGTGCAGTGTCCGCGGATGTACTACCTGAACAAGCTCTCGGGGATCCCGCTGAACTACCCGGTGGTGAAGGGAACTATCGTCCACGAGGTGTTCGGCGACCTGCTCCGCGGCGTCGACCTCGAGGAGTCCGTCGCCGACCGCGTCGAGGAGGCCGGACTCGACCTCGGGCTGCTCGGCTACGACCCCGTCGAGGTGAAAGACGAGGTCCGCCGGAACGCCGCCGCCATCGAGGGCTGGCTCGCACAGGGAACGCTCACCGACGAGGATACCTGGCGTTCGGAGTTCACCCTCATCTCGCCGACCTTCGGGCTGAAGGGTCGTGCGGACGCGCTCCGGCGCGGAACGCCGGTCGAACTCAAGACGGGAAAGAACACCAAACGTGAGCCGCGCTTTCACGACAAGGTGCAGGCCGCCTGCTACGCGTTGATGCTCGAGGAGCGCGGGGTCGATCCCGACATCGGCACGCTGTTATACACCAAAAATACCGCCCTCGATCGCAACGAGGAGTCCGGCGACCTCGCACCCGCCAAGGAGTTCTCCGTCGGCCGCGGCTTCCTGGAGTTCGTCGTCCGCGAGCGCAACGCGCTCGCGGCGATGGAGTGGCGCGGGCTCAACGAGGCGGGTGGAGCCGGTGGTCGCGCTGGCGGCGCTGCCGACGGCAGTGGCGCTGCCGACGGCAGTGGCGCTGAAGACGGTGGAACCACCGGCAGTGCCCGCGCCCGCCCCACGGTCCCGACGGGCCACGAGGCGGACGCGAAATGCGAGTACTGCTTCGAGCAGGATACCTGCATGGTCGTCTCCGGCCGGCTCGATCAGGAGTCGAAGGCCGGACGAGTCGGCACGCCCGTCCCGACCGAGGAGCGGGAGTATTTCGACCGATTCTACGTTGCCATCGAGGAGGAGCGCCGCGAGACCCACGCCGAGTACCGGAAGCTCTGGGAGCAGACGCCCGAGGAGCGGGCGGCCGACGACCGGGCGCTGATCGATCTGGAGCCCGCCGGACGGACGGAGATCGCCGATAACCGCTGGGAGCTTCGCGCACGCAAGCCCGACGACGCCGTCTCGAAGCTTCGCGAGGGCGACGTGGCGCTCGCGAGCGACGGCGACCCCGTGGGCGGACACGCCGAACTCGGACGGATCCGCCGCCTCGGAGCGGACGGGGAGGTCGTCGTGGAGACCGACGAACCCGTCACGCTCCGGCGACTCGACGTCTATCCGTCGGAGATCTCCGTCGATCGCATGCTCACCGCGCTTCACGACGCGGTCTTGAAGGGCGATCCCGGCCGGAAGGACGTCCTCTTCGGTCGGCGGGAGCCCGCGTTTCGGTCGGTGGCGGATGGTTCGTCGGCGGATGACTCGGCGGCGGATGACTCGACGGCGGGTGGTTCACCGGAGACCTACATCGACAACAACGAGGCCCAGAACGACGCGGTCGACCTGGCGGTCCGTGCGGAGGACTGTGCGCTGATCCACGGTCCGCCGGGCACCGGAAAGACGTACACCATCGCGCGCACGATCCGCGCGCTCGTCGAGCGTGGGGACCGGGTGTTGCTCGCGGCGTTCACGAACCGCGCGGTCGACAACGCGCTGGAGGCGCTTCGCGATCAGGGCTTCGAGGACGTCCTGCGCGTCGGCACCGAGACCGGCGTCCGTGAGGACATGCAGGACGTCCGACTGATCCAGCGCGGCGACCCGGACGAGACGGCCGCACGCCTTCGAAACGCTCCGGTCGTCGCCGCCACCACGGCCGCCTGCGGGTCGCGCGTCCTCCGGGAGTGTGCGTTCGACGTCGCGCTCGTCGACGAGGCCTCACAGCTCACGGAGCCGAGCACCCACGCCGCGATCACGCTCGCGGATCGGTTCGTGCTCGTCGGCGACCACGAGCAGCTCCCGCCGGTCGTTCGCGCCGAAAACGACCTACAACGGTCGCTGTTCCAGCGGCTCATCGAGACGTATCCGGACGCGGGCGTGATGCTCGACCGACAGTACCGGATGAGCCAGCGGATCCAAGCGTTCGCCTCGGCGGAGTTCTACGACGGCGCCCTCCGACCCGCGACGCCCGAGGTCGCCGGACAGACCCTCTCCGACCTCGGGGTCGATTCGGGGAAGCTACCGACCGGACTGGGCGGCGGCGTGAGCTTCGTCGATCCGGACGGCCGGCGTGACGGGAACCGGAACGTCCGCGAGGCGGAGCGGGTCGCCGAGATAGTGGACGCATACCTCGAGGCCGGCGTCGAACCCGGCGACGTCGGCGTCATCGCTCCCTTCCGGGCGCAGGTCGCGGAGATCGGCCGTCGAACGGACGTCACCGTCGACACGGTCGACCGGTTTCAGGGCTCCTCGAAGGAGGTGATAATCGTTTCGTTCGTCGCCACCGGCGCGCTTGACGGCCCGATCTTCGAGGATCACCGGCGGGTGAACGTCGCGCTCACGCGGGCAAAAAAGGAGTTGACGCTCGTCGGCGACGCCGAGGCGCTCGGCTCGGAGCCCTTCTACGCGCGCATGCTCGACTGGGCGCGTCGGTAGCTGCGTCCGTACGTAGTACGGGATGGGGGATATCGGAATCGATTATAAATGGGGTGGGGACGCACAGAATGCCGGTTCGGGAGCGAAGAGTACTTTACCGTCGACGGTGCGATGTATCGTGTGAACTGAACACATGGGTATCGTTTCACGCACACTTACGAACCGTCCTGACACCGACGCGCTCGTTCTCGGGTTCGTCGCGGTCGTCGGGACGCTCCTTCTGCTCGACCTTCTCGCTCGATTCGCCGCGATCGAGATACCGCTTGCCGGAGGGGCAACGTTCGGGGGCCGGACGACCCCGTCCGGCTTTGCCGGGCTCCTCTGGAGCGGGATCGTCGTCGGGCTCATCTTCGGGCTCGCGGGCATCGGGCTCTCGATGACGTACAGCATTCTGAACTTCGCGAACTTCTCACACGGCGATCTGGTGACGACCGGTGCGTTCACCGGCTGGGGCGCGGCCCTCCTCATCGCCGGCTGGGGGCTCGCCGACGTCGGCTACCTCCTCACCGTCCGCGCGGGCAGCGGACCGGGACCGACCGAGATCGGCGCGTCGATCGTGGGTGCTCCGGTCGCCGTGCTCGTCGGCGCGATCGTCGCGGCGATGCTCACGATCCTGGTGGCGCTCGTCGTCGACCGCACCGTGTATAAGCCGATGCGGAATCGCGGCGGCATCCCGCTTCTCATCGCCTCGATCGGCGTGGCGCTGATCCTGCGGTACGTGATCCAGTTCGTCTACGGGGGTCGAAACCGCGGCGTCACCTCCACGGAGAACGTCCGCCAGGAGATCCTCGGCGTCTCCGTCAACCTTCACGACGTCACGCTCGTGATCGTCGCGGTGACGCTGATGCTGGCGATGCACCTTCTCTTACAGCGGACGAAGCTCGGGAAGGCGATGCGGGCGATGGCGGACAACAAGGACCTCGCGCTCGTCACGGGGATCCCGACCGAGCGCGTCGTGCAGGCGACGTGGATACTCGGCGCCGGACTTGCCGGCGTCTCCGGCTACCTCTACGTGCTCGAACGCGGCACCGCCGAGTTCAACATCGGCTGGTTCCTGCTGTTGTTCATCTTCGCCGCGGTCATCCTCGGGGGTATCGGTTCCATCTACGGCGCCATCGCCGGCGGGCTCGTCATCGGGCTCGTTCACGAGGTGTCGCTCATCTGGATCCCGTCCGACTTCAACGCGGCCGCCGCGTTCGCGATCATGATCCTCGTGTTGTTGTACCGGCCCGAAGGAATCTTCTCGGGGGTGTCGACCGCATGAGCGACGACGGAGCGACGGATGACGACCCGACGGCGGACGCGTCGACCGACGGCGCTGCGGAAACCACGCCGCCGGGCGACGGAACCGTCCGCGGCGTCATCGCCGACCTCTTTGCACGGATCGACCGCAGCGACGTCCTCGTCGTCGCCACGGCGATGGTGGCGGTCTACACGCTGTTTACGATCTTCGTCCTGTTGCGGCTGGGGATCTCGACTGGAACCCCGAACGCCATCGTCTCCGCGTGGCGTGAGCTCACGTTCCTCTTTGCCGCCTACGCGATGTTGGCGCTCGCGTTGAACCTCCACTGGGGGTACACCGGCCTGTTCAACATCGGCGTCGCCGGCTTCATGGCCGTCGGCGTCTACACGATGGCGCTGCTCTCGACGCCGGCCGACGCCATCTCCGGGCAGGGGCTTGGACTTCCGCTCCCCATCGGCGTGCTCGGCGGCATGATCGCCGCGGCGCTGGTCGGACTGGTGGCGGCCGTGCCGGCGCTCCGTGTGCGTGCGGACTACTTCGCCATCGTCACGCTCGGGCTCTCCGAGATCATCCGGCTCACGCTCAACTCCCGGACGCTGTCCGACTGGACGGTCGAACGCTTCGGCTTTGCGACCGGCGGCGGAAGCGGGATCGACCTCCCCGCGCGTCCGACCGACGCGTTGTTCGACACCGCTGCCGGCCAGGCGCTGATCGAGCTGTTCGTCGTCGAGATCGGCGGCGAGGAGGTCACCCTCGTCGCCGCCTCGGTGATCCGACGGTTCACGTGGGCGTTCGTGATGATCGGGTTCATGCTCGGATTTTACTGGCTGCTCCGCCGAATCGGCTACTCGCCGTTCGGCCGCGTGTTAAAATCGATCCGCGAGGACGAGCTCGTCGCCCAATCGCTCGGGAAGGACACCCGGATCTTCAAGATCAAGGTGTTCATGCTCGGCTGTGCGCTGATGGGACTCGCCGGCATCCTCTGGCAGGGGAGCCAGGGCTTCGTCAGCCCGGACTCCTTCCGGCCGATCGTGACCTTCTACGTATTCGTCGCGGTCATCCTCGGCGGGTCCGGGTCGAACACCGGGAGCGTGGTCGGGGCGCTGCTTTTCGTCTCGCTGCTCTTCCTCGCGCCGCGGCGGGTGGGTGGGATCGTCGATGCTCGGCTCGACCTCATCGACGCGCCCGGCACGTTCGCGGCGTCGGTCAACCCGTTGTTGTCGACGTTCAACGCCGAGCCGCTGTTGGCGTACGCGATCAACAACATCTCGGCGCTCCAGTTCATTCTGCTCGGCGTCGTGTTGATCCTCATCGTGCAGTACCGGCCCGACGGCGTGTTGGGTCACCGGCGCGAGACCGCGGCCGCGGTCGACCTCGACCGCCCGAAGAGGGGTGAGACGAATGAGTGAGACCGGAACGCCGGATGCGGGCGAGAGCCCGTCCGGCGAGGGTATGGAGTCTCCCACGGGCGAGACCGCGGCCGCCACGGGGAGCGACCTGACCGGCGTCGAAACGCCCCTACGCGTCGAAAACCTTCGGAAGACGTTCGGCGGGATCGTCGCCGTCGACGACGCGAGTTTCGCCGTCGAGGCCGGCAGCCTCACCGGGCTCATCGGCCCCAACGGCGCCGGAAAGTCGACGACGTTCAACTGCATTACGGGCGCACACAAGCCCGACTCGGGGACCGTCGAGTTCGAGGGCGAGGCGATCACCGGACTCCGTCCGGACCAGGTTGCCAACCGTGGACTGGTTCGGACCTTCCAGATCGCCCGGTCGTTGGAGGAGATGACCGTCCTGGAGAACCTGATGCTCGCGCCAAAGGGACAGATCGGCGAGACGCTCTGGCGGTCGGTCGTCCCCGGCGCCCGCGGTAAGGTGGTCGAACAGGAGGAGGAGCTGCGTGAACGCGTCTGGGAGACGCTGGAGTTCTTCGAGATCGACCATCTTGCGACCGAGAACGCTGGCAACCTCTCGGGCGGCCAACGGAAGCTGCTGGAGATGGCGCGGGCGATGATGACCGACCCCGACATGCTGCTGCTCGACGAGCCGCTCGCGGGCGTCAACCCGACGCTCGAACACAAACTGCTCGCGCGGATCCACGACCTGCAGGACGAGGGCTACACCTTCCTGCTCGTCGAGCACGACATGGACGTCATCATGCAACACTGTGAGCGGGTGATCGTGATGCACCAGGGGTCGGTGCTGGCGGAGGGTGACCCCGAGGCCATCCGCAACGACGAACGAGTGATCGAGGCCTATCTGGGTGAGGACGTATGAGCGATTCACGACCGACGACGGAGGAGGAATCGGAGACCATCGAGGGGGACCGATCCGGCGTCGTCGACGCCGGGGACGCCGGGGACGACGACGTCTCGGCGAACACGGATCCGATCGCGTCGGCGCCGGAGTCGTCGCTGCTACGGGTGCGTGATCTGGATGCCGGCTACGGCGACCTCCAGATCCTGAGCGGGATCGACCTCGACGTCGGCGACGGCGAGTACGTCACGGTCGTCGGCCCGAACGGGGCCGGCAAGTCGACCGTGATGAAGTCCGTCTTCGGGCTCACGACCTACATGGGCGGCACCGTCGAGCTCGACGGCGAACCGATCCACGGGCTGCCGCCCGAGCGGATCATCCACGAGGGGATCAGCTACGTGCCACAAAACGAGAACGTCTTTGCGGCTCTTTCGGTACAGGAGAACCTCGAGATGGGCGCGTACATCCTCGATGAAGTTCCGACCGAACGGATCGAGTGGGTCTACGATCGTTTCCCGGTCCTTCGTGAACGCAAGTCACAGAAGGCGGGCTCGATGTCGGGCGGCCAGCGACAGATGGTCGCGATGGGCCGGGCGTTGATGCTCGATCCCGACCTGCTGTTGCTCGACGAGCCCTCGGCCGGGCTCGCGCCCGACCTCGTCGACGAGATGTTCGATCGGATCGACCGCATCAACGACGACGGGACGGCGATCCTGATGGTCGAACAGAACGCAAAGGAGGCGCTCAGACGGTGTGACCGCGGCTACGTGGTCACGCAGGGACGGAACGGCTACGCCGACACCGGCGAGCGGCTGCTCGCCGACGAGGAAGTCCGCCAGCAGTTCCTCGGCGGGTGATGGATCACGGCCGGCGTCCGGTCGGTTGCTTTTGAGGACCGCGGTCGGCGTCCGGCCGATCGTCGTTTTCGAGGTTCGCGACGTGGACCCTCCGTCGAGAACCGGCAAAACGTGCAAAGAGTTATGCGTCCTCACGAGGAGTCACACATGAGAACACATGACACTGTACGATCGGATCCTGGTTCCGACGGACGGCTCTCCCGAGGGCGAACGGGCGGTTCGTCACGCGTTGGAGCTGGCGACGGTCCACGACGCGAGCGTCGATGCGTTGTACGTCATCAACACCGCGAGCTACGCCGGGATGCCGATGGAGACCTCGTGGGAGGGCGTCGACGACCTCCTGCGCGCGGATGCCGATGCCGCCATCGTCACCGTCGAGGAGATCGCCGCCGCACACGGCGTTGCGGTGAACACCGCGGTCGTGGACGGCTCGCCGAGCCGTGAGATCATCCGATACGCCGAGGAGAACGACTGTGACCTGATCGTCATGGGGACTCACGGTCGCGGCGGGATCGACCGACTGCTCCTCGGCAGCGTCGCCGAAAAGGTCGTTCGAGGATCGGAGGTTCCGGTGTTGACGGTTCGCGTCGCCGACGGCTCGACATCGACGGAGACCGGTTCCGCGACCGAAAGCGAGAGCAACTCGGAAGATGTGGCCGGCTCGGAGGCTTCTTAAAAAGCATCAGCCGCGGTCGTCGGCTGGTGGTTGCCTCACTGCTCGTCGATTGTCGGACGAAGATGTTCACAGTCGCCGGCGTGCACCCGTCGGCGCGTCCCGTCGTCGCTTCGGACGACGAGCGCGCCGGGGAACGCGACGTCGACCGCGGTGCCCCGGATCACGCCGTCCGTCGTCTCCACCTTGACGCGGGCTCCGAGCGTGCTCGTTCGTTCGCGCCACGCGCCGAGGATCCGGTCCGGCGAGGCGGACAGCTCGTGGTACCGTTCGAGGATTCGCTGAACGAAGCGCCGCCTGTCGACGTCCGTGCCGCGCTCCGCGCGCAGCGAGGTCGCCCCCGACGGAAGCGTTTCCGCCTCGACGTTCGCGTTCACGCCGATGCCGACGACGAGCCAGGAGATGCGGTCGGCTTCCCCCTCCATCTCGGTCCGGATGCCCGCGAGCTTCCTGCCGCCCCGCGCCCCCTCGTCGCCGACGAGCACGTCGTTGGGCCACTTGATGTGCGCATCGACGCCCGCCTCTCGACAGGCATCGGTCGCCGCCACTGCGGCCGCGAGGGTGAACGTCGGCGCGTGTGCCGTGGGAACGGGCGGTCGAGTCAGGATCGAAAACCAGACGCCACCGGGCGGCGAGGTCCATTCACGGTCGAGCCGTCCCCGTCCGCCGTGCTGCTCCTCGGCGATCACCGCGACGTCGTCGTCGCCCGCATTCGCGAGGGCCCGTGCGCGGACGTTCGTCGAATCGACGGAGTCGTGAAAGACGATCCGATACGGGGCGTCGAGTCCGAAGGAGATCCCTGCGGCGGTGTACGGCGGCTCGGAGGGCGGGACGTAACCGCCCCCGGTAGACTCGACCACGAATCCCGCATCGCGGAGGGATTCGACCGCCTTCCAGACGGCCGCCCGCGAGACGCCGAGCTCGTCCGCGAGATCCGGCCCGGAGACGGGGCCCTCCTCCAATGCCTCCAGGAGGGCACGGCGCGTGTTCATGCCGTCCGATGTGCCGGCATCCCGAAAGCGATTTCGGAACGCTCAGCGGCCGCTGGCTCCCCGACGGAGTTGCGCCTCCATCCCACTCGCCTTCGCGTCCCTCAGTGGTCGCGTTAAGTTTGGCGTGCGCTCTTCCGTGGTGGATCGTTGATCAGTTCTCACAATGCAGATCACGAACAGCGAGGGCCCGAGGAGTTCCCCCACGATCGGCGCGTGTGCCGCTCGGTGATCCGATCGCAACGAAGCAAGCCCGTCACGTGCCGTCGCGGGGGCTCGTCACGAGGAACGTACGTCCGCCGCGACGTTCGAGGTGGACCTCGCTTCCGGTGACGCGGTTCGCACGGACTCGGTCGGCGATCCGGTCGGCACGACAGTGGGTGACCTCGACGCGCGTCGGAGACGCGTACCGCGGTGCGTCCGAACTTGTGCTCATGGTTACGGAGCGAGTGCGTTGGCACCTATAAGCGACCCATGCGCGGAGTGAAAGTGAAAGTGAACGGAACGCAGGGGAATCCTCGCCGTTCACAAATCGAGTCTCTACCGGCGGAGTCCGGCCTCCTCGTCGCCCTCGACGAAGCGGACCGTAAAGTAGTCGTACCCGCCGTAGGCGGCGTCGAGAGCGCCCATCCACCAGTTCCACCGGTCGATGAGCGACGCCTCGTCCGGGGCGTCCGAGAGATGCCGGATCACGTCGGGCACGGTGAGTCCGTGTCCACGGTCCCGGGAGGGCTTCCCCGAGTCCGCGAGGTCACGAACCGCACGGACGACCGCCCGACGCTCGGCGTCGGTCCCGCCGAACTCCTCGGCCAACGCGGCGTCAAGGCGTTTCGGGTCCATGTCGGCCATACGTGGCGGTGCTATTTGAGTCGTGTGGTAGTTTCACACACGGCAACGCGGAGCGGACGGCACCGACCGCTGCCGTCCGGCGAATCACAGCCGCAACGCGAGCGCGAAGAAGATCAGGCTCATCGGGGCGGCGACGACTGCCAGCGCCCAGCCGCCGCTCTCCCCGCCTGCAAGCGCCATGGCGAGGCCGACGAACAGCGAGCTTCCGCCGACGAGCGCGAGCACGATACGCTCAGGGATGCTCGCCCGATCAGGACCGTTGCTCCGTCCGAGCGCCGCGTCGAGTGCTCGTTCGACCGCGTCGGCGCGATCGGTCGGAACGAACAGCCACGGCGTCGAACGGTACCATTCGTTTCCGCGAAACGCCAGCAGGAAGACGGTCGTCCAGGGTAGGTCGATCCGTCTCGTCCGGATCACTGCATCGAGATCGTCGGTGCCGGATCGGTCCGCGGAGGCGACGGTTCGCTCGACGACCCGCAACGACGGATCGATCCTGACCGTCGTCCCCTTATATCCCGCCATTGCGGGGACGAACCAGATCAGCGGAAAGAGCAGCCAGAGGCCGTTCGTGAGCCACGACGGACCGACCAACCAGACCGTACTCATCAGCCCCGTGCCGGCGAGCGTCCACCCGGGCCGGAGGTTGCGAGGAACGAGCGTGTAGTGATCAAATCCCTTCAACAGACTTCGACGTCCCTCGGGCGTCGAGCGATCGAGTCCGACGAGCACGTAGATGATCGAGAGCGGCCCGCCGATCAACAGGAGAACGACGAGCACCCAACCGCTTCCGAACGTGAACGATCCCGAGAGGACCGCCGTGAGCGATCCGGCCGCCACGGTCACGACGAGCGTGAGGAGCGCGACGAGGATCACGACGCCGACCCCGGCGAAGAGCGATCGCAACCGATCGTATCGAACCGGCCCCCACTCCACGGGCTCGGAAGCGGGAGGCTCGGCGGGCTCGGAAGCGACGGGCTCGGCGGGCTCGGAAGCGACGGGCTCGGCGGGCTCGGAAGCGACGGGCTCGGCGGGCTCGGA
>LFFM01002395.1_pt1 | contig 12417 bp, 10 predicted proteins | sample 643131 | NCBI WGS metagenome assembly LFFM01 (sample SAMN03777445, study PRJNA286221) | soda lake metagenome | biome: soda lake; feature: Kulunda steppe; material: water; isolation source: sample Tc-Br brine of Tanatar trona crystallizer | place: Russia: Kulunda steppe | collected 2011-07
AAAGCATTGATGCAGAGAGATCAAGATTATATTGTTAAAGATAATGAGGTTCATATTGTTGATGAATTTACAGGTCGTTTGATGAGTGGAAGAAGATTTAGTAATGGCTTACACCAAGCCATTGAAGCTAAAGAAGGCGTTGATATTAAGCGTGAGACTCAGACATTAGCCAGTATCACCTTTCAGAATTACTTTAGAATGTATGATACTCTAGCAGGGATGACTGGTACAGCACTAACTGAAGCAGAAGAGTTTGAAGAGATTTATGATTTAGATGTTGTAGCTGTTCCAACTAATGAACCTGTAATCAGAGAAGACTTGCCTGATGTTATCTATAAAACAGAAGAGGCGAAATTTAATGCAGTAGTAAAAGATATTAAAGATAAGTATAAACAGGGACGACCAGTATTAGTAGGTACAGTCTCAATTGAGAACTCAGAAAAGATAAGTCGTAAATTAAAACGAGAGAATATTCCCCATAAAGTTTTAAATGCTAAGCATCACGAGCAAGAGGCAGAAATAGTCAAAAATGCGGGCCAACGTGGTTCAGTGACAATCGCTACTAATATGGCCGGTCGTGGAACAGATATTGTCTTAGGTGATGGAGTAGCAGACTTAGGTGGATTACATGTAATTGGTACAGAGCGTCATGAGAGTAGAAGAATTGATAATCAGTTACGGGGACGTTCGGGTCGACAGGGAGATCCTGGCTCATCTCGTTTTTATGTTTCGCTAGAAGATGATTTAATGCGGTTATTTGGTTCAGATAAGATTTCTACTGTAATGAATACTTTAGGAGTAGATGATGATCAGCCGATTGAGCATAAATTAATTTCTCGGTCTTTAGCCAAAGCCCAAAAAAGAGTTGAGGGACGTAACTTTGATATTCGAAAGAATATTTTAAAGTATGATGATGTATTAAATGATCAGCGACAGGTTATTTATAAACAACGTCGTAAGGTATTAGTCAATCAAGATGGTAAAGAACTTTTATTTAATATGATTAATGGCTGGTTAGATGAAGTGCTAGATGCCTATATTGATCAAGATTTACACCCAGATGATTGGGATTATTCTGGTTTGGTTGATTATATTAATGGGGTTTTAAATGACTTAGATTTAAAAGCAGACCAATTAAAAGATCTAACTTATAATGGGATTAAAGAAGATATTTTAGCAAAATTTGAAGACCTTTATCAGCAGAAGAAAGAAGAGTTAGGTGCTGAGAAGATGAATCGTTTGGAAAAGGTAGTGATGCTAAAAGTTATTGATCAAAAATGGATGGATCATATCCAAGCTATGAGTGATTTGCGGGGTGGAATTAGCTTAAGAGCTTATGGTCAAAGAGACCCATTAGTTGAATATAAGATGGAATCCTTTGAGATGTTCAAACAGATGAATTCATGGATTAGAGAAGATATAATCAAGTATTTATTTGCTATTGAAGTTGTTGAAGGTGGCTTACAATCTCGTGATGATAAGCTTGATTATCGTTATGGAAAAGAAGTTACTGCTTATGATGTGGCAGAAGGTGAAAAGAAGAAGAAACAACAGGCTAAACAAGCACAAGGGCGTAATCGCGGTCAGGGTAATCAAAAAAGTCAAGTAACTGATCCTATTGTAAAAGATGAAGAGCCAGGCAGAAATGATCCTTGTCCATGTGGTAGCGGTAAAAAGTATAAGAAATGCTGTTTGTAAAAGCAGTTTACAGTTGATAGTTGACAGTTAAAGTCAAAAGCATTTCAGTCAAGAGATTAAACAACCATATTTATCAGAGTTTAATCCGTGTTCATCTGTGGCTAAAAAAGCTTTTGAACTAAAGATTTTGAACTGGAAAAGGAGGAGTTTGATGGAGGGGTTAGAAGATAGATTAGCAACGATAACGACTAGCTTAAATGATTTGAGGGAGTCTCTTTGACTATGATGGCTTATCGGCTAAGCAAGAAAAATTAGAAGATGAGATGTCAAGCTCTGATTTTTGGGATGATAGTGAGCGAGCCCAAAAGATTTCTCAGCAAGCTAGTAATATTAAAGATAAGTTAGCAGAGTTTGATGATTTAGTCGAAGAAGTAGAAGAGTTAAAAATTTTATTAGAGTTAGCTAAAGAAGAAGATAATCAAGAAGTAGTCACTGAAGTTGATAATCGAGTCGCTAAATTAGAAGATAAATTAGAAGAACTAGAGATTAAGATTAGATTAGATGGTGAGTATGATGATGAGAATGCTCTATTAGCTATTAATCCTGGTGCTGGCGGTACTGAGTCTCAAGATTGGGCTGAAATGCTATTGCGGATGTATAAACGCTGGGCGGATAAAAATGAGTATCAAGTTGAGGTTTTAGAGTTGATGGCAGGAGAAGAAGCAGGGATTAAAAGTGTTACTTTAAGAATTAAAGGGACTTATGCCTATGGCTATTTAAAAGGAGAAAAGGGAGTACATCGCTTAGTAAGAATCTCTCCCTTTGATTCCTCTGGGCGGCGGCATACTTCTTTTGCTTCTGTCGATGTAATGCCAGATTTTGATGATGAGATTGATCTTGAGATTGAGGATAATGACTTAAAGATTGAGACATATCGGGCTAGCGGTTCAGGTGGTCAACATGTTAATACTACTGATTCGGCCGTTAGAATTACTCATTTACCAACTGGGATTGTAGCTCAGTGTCAAAATGAACGCTCGCAGCATAAGAATAAACGAGGTGCAATGAAGATTTTACAGGCGAAGCTCTTTGAGTTTTTAGAGGAAAAACAGGCTGAAGAGATAGAAGAGATTCGTGGTGAACATAAGGAGATAGCCTGGGGGAGTCAGATTCGTTCTTATGTTTTTCATCCTTATCAAATGGTTAAAGACCATCGAAGTAATCTGGAGTTAAGTCGGGTTGAAGATGTAATGGATGGTCAGCTTGAGCAATTAATTGAGGCATACTTAAAACAATAATAATTTTAGCTTAAATTTAGGGTCAGCTCTTAGTTGTTGGCCCTGAATTTTTTTATTTTTACAAGGAGTTGTAACCCAATTTGTTAATTTTTGCTGAAAAGAAAATATTATGATAAGATATTAGTTATAGTTAGTATAACTTTGATAAAGGTGTTGTGATAAAATGGAAATAAATATTCTCTTATTAGGTGTTCTTGTTGGGATAGTTATCATAGTAGTAGGTGTTTATTTATTTATTTATCATAAGCAGAAAGATAAGGTTTTAGCAAAGAATAAAATAAAGTTAGAGAAGCTTCATAATACTGCCTTTAAAATGAACAAGATAGAAGATAAAGAGGAGATTTATGAATTAATAGTCGAAGCAACAACAGATATTCTTGAATTTACATTATGTAATTTAGCTTTAGTTGAGGCTGGATACTTTAAATTAAAGGCAGCAACTGAAGAGACAGAAACTGAAAGCATTAAAATAACTGAGGGAATAGCAGGAAAAACCTACCAACAACAGGAAACATTTATAGTTAATAATGTTCAGCAGAATTCTGATGCTAGACCAGCCGATGAGTCATATAAAGCTGTGATTAGTGCTCCCTTTGGAGAGCGGGGAATTTTCCAGGTTGTCTCAACTGAAAGAAATAGGTTTAGCCAAGAAGATGTAAAATTAGTAGAGTTATTATTAAGCCATGCTTTAGAAGCGATTAAACGAATTGATTCGCAAAAAGAGATTAAATATATTAGTTTTCATGATAGTCTAACTGGCTTATATAATCGAGCTTATATAGAGGAAGAAATGACTAGGTTAGATACTGCAAGACAACTACCAGTCAGTATAATAATGATTGATGTAAATAAATTAAAATTAGTAAATGATGCTTTTGGTCATAAGCAGGGAGATGAATTATTAGTTAAAGTGGCAGAGATTTTAAAAAGTTCTTGTCGGAAAGAAGATATTGTAGCTCGTTTAGGCGGCGATGAATTTATTATCTTTTTGCCTCAAACTCCTAAGGATAAAGCTGAAAAAATAGTTGAGCGAATTCAGAAGAAATGCAAAGCGGTTAATGATTTAGCTATTCCTTTGTCAATGGCTATAGGAGTAGCAGTTAAAAAAGAGTTAGACCAAGATATTTGGGATATCTATAAACGGGCTGATAAAAAAATGTATAAAAATAAATTAGCACAGCGTGATAAGATAAAAGATAATATTTTAAAGACCTTACATTCTAGATTAGAAGAAGAATCTAATCAGGTAGTCAAACATAATTTTCGTTTGCAAATTTTAGCCTATAAATTGGCCGAAGAGATTAATCTATCTAGTAATAAATTAGAAAAACTTTTTGCATTAATTACCTTGCATGATATAGGCGTAGTTGCTCTGTCTGAAGAAGAAATGAAGGATCATTCTAAAGTAGGCTATCAAATATTTTCGGCAATTAAGGAATTGAATTATTTGTCAGATGATGTTTTGCATCACCATGAATATTGGAATGGTTCAGGCTATCCTGATGGTTTAGCAGGTAAAGAAATACCATTATTAGCAAGAATCCTTAGTCTTATTGATACTTATGATCTTTTAATTCATGGCAGAGAAAAAAATGAAGCTACAGTAAATAAAAAAGAAGCTAAAGAAAAATTAAAGGAACTGTCAGGTGAAAAGTTAGATCCTGAATTAGTCAAAGCATTTTTAAAGGTTATATAAATTTATCTTTAGAGCTGATTTTTCAGCTCTATTTTTTTATTTTTTGATAAAATATTTGAGCGTCACATAAAAATTAATATAAGAGATTTGATTTCTAGGCTAAAGTAATCAGGTATAATCTATAGAACAGCTTTAATTGAGGAATAAATATATCAAAAGTAGGATATTACTAAAAATAAGTTCTTTTGCATAATTCTTTGGTGGGGTGAGCTTTTGTTTAAAAAAGTAATTTTTATTTTGGCGATTTTGCTGGGGCTCTATATTTTACAGTTGCTGCCTTCAATTTATATTTCGCAAGTTTTAACTGATCAGCTAGCTAAAGAATTTGATCAGTCACAAGAGCTTGAAGTAGAAGTTAGTGCTTTTCCTAGCTTTAAGATATTATTTGGTAATTTAGATAGGCTTGAATTTAATGCAGAGCAGTTAGAAATAGATGGAATTCTGCTTACTGATGTTAAGGCAGAGTTTAGAGCGGTAAAAGTCGATAATAGCAATGATAAGTGGGAAATAAAAAGGGCCAACAATACAGAACTTGATTTTAAATTAAGCCAAACTAATCTCTACAATTATTTAAGGACTCGTAATGAATTTGATATTTTTTCAGAATTTAAGCTTGATTTTTTGCCAACGCAGGGACTCTTTTTAGCAGGAGAGATTAAATTTATTGATACTTTTTTTATACAATTACTAGGTGAGTTTGAGGTGGCTAATAATGAAGAAATAAGATTTGTAGTGACTGAACTATCAGTTGAAGATTATAGATTTGAAACTGAGTTAATTAAGCCGGTGCGTGATCGATTGACTTTTAGGCTTGATTTTAGCAAGTTGCCGATTCCATTGGATATCAAGCAGATAGAGATTAAAGAAGATTACTTAAATATTTCACGATAAATTTGGAGTGGTAATTATAAAAAAGATAATTATTTCTGGTTATTATGGGTTTAATAACTTGGGTGATGAAGCTATTTTGGCTGCTTGGGTGCAAGGCTTAAAAAGCGATGCTAAGTCTGAAGAAATTAAGATAATTGCTTTATCGGACAAGCCGGAAAAGACTGCTCAAGAGTATGGAATAACAGCTATTGGACGCTATAACATCTTTAGCTTGATTAGACATTTATTCAGTACTGATTTATTTATTAGTGGTGGGGGAGGATTATTACAAGATGTAACTGGTAAATTTAGTCCTAGTTATTATTTAGCCTTAATAGTCTTGGCCAAAATTTTAGGCTGTAAAACTTTTTTTGCAGCTCAGGGAGTAGGGCCAATTAAGGCTAGACTTAATCGTTATCTAACTGCTGTTGTATTAAATCGAGTTGATAGATTGACGGTTCGTGATAGAGAAGCAAAAAAATTATTAGTTAAATCTGGCGTCAAACAAAAGATAGCTATTACTGCTGATTTAGCTTTGAGTCTGGGCCAAGGTAGTGAAAAAAGAGGAGTTAAGCTTTTGCAAGAAGAAGGAATATTTAGCAAAGAAGCTATTTGGGGTGTAGTAGTTAGGCAGTGGCAACAAAATGATTATTTACCTAAGTTGGCCCAGGTTTTAAATAGTTTAGAGAAAAGCTATCAGTTTAAGTTAGTGATTATCCCCTTTAAAGTGCCAGGTGATTATGAAGTTAGCTATCAGCTAGAAGAATTACTTGATTTTCCAGCCCAATTAATTAAAAGAGATTATTCACCATTAGAGATGATGGATATAATCAAGCCCCTTAATTTTTTAATTGGAGTTAGGCTACATGCTTTAATCTTTGCTAGCTTAAACCGAGTTGTTGCTGCTGGTATTGCCTATGATCCTAAAATCAATAACTTTTTGGCCCGGATCAAACAGGAAGCAGTTGCTGATATAGATTGCTTAGAGGTAGAGGCGGCTAAAAAAAGGATGATTAAGTTATGGGAGCAAAAAGAGTCTTTTTTAGCGAAAAAAGAGAAAAAAATAGCTGATTTAGCAGGACTATCGAGGCGGAATCTAGAAATAGCTTTAAGGTTGGTAGGTATAAATGGTAGAAAAAGTTGATATCTTAGGAGTGAAAATTGCTAAGTTATCTGAGCAAGAAGCTTTGGCTAAAATTGATAAGCTCTTAGCTAAAGCCGGGAGTAATTTAGTAGTTACAGCTAATAGTGAAATGATAATTAATGCCTATCATAATAAAGAATTTAAAGAAATTATTAATCAAGCTCAACTAACACTTGCCGATGGAGTAGGTCCAATTTGGGCTGCCAAAATTTTAGGCTTTAATCTAACTCAAAGAATTGCTGGGGTTGATCTCTTTAAAAAAATATTAGAACTAGGCTTTAAAAAGGATAAAAGAATTTATTTATTAGGGGCCAAGCCAGAAGTAGTTAGTAAAGCAGAAGAAGTTATTAAAACTGATTTTCCTGCAATTAAGCTTAACTCACATCATGGTTATTTAAATCAAGAGTTAAGTGAAAGAGTAATTGCAGAGATTAAAGAACACCAAACAGATATCTTGTTTGTGGCTATGGGTTCTCCACTGCAGGAGAGATGGTTAGCTAATAATTTATCTAAACTAGATATTTCTTTAGCAATGGGGGTTGGTGGCAGTTTTGATATTATAGCTGGTTTTAAAAAAAGAGCTCCAATTATTTGGCAGAGATTAGGTTTGGAATGGTTTTATCGCCTTATCCAAGAGCCAAAGCGAATATTTAGAGTTGTAGCTATTCCTGAATTTATGATTAGAGTATTAATCACAAAATTTAGTCGTTGAAAGGAAGATTTAGAATGTCAAAGCAAGTAATCAAAAAAATTATCGTTGATTATTCATTACTAACAATTGGCTCATTATTAGTTGCTATTGCATTAGTCGTCTTTTTAGTCCCGAATCAGATTGCTGCTGGAGGAGTAAGTGGCTTAGCCACGGTGCTTTATCATCTCTTTGACCTTCCAGTAGGTCAAATGATTTTGGCTTTAAATATTCCTCTGTTTCTCCTAGGCGTTAAAGCATTAGGGACTAGCTTTGGGATTAGAACTATTTATGGTATTTTAGTCTTATCTTTTCTGACTGATTTTTTAGGTGTTTATTTACCAGAATTAGGGGCAGAAAAGGTGACTAGTGACCCTTTATTAGCTGCTTTGTATGGTGGGCTGATGGCGGGCGTTGGTTTAGGATTAGTCTTTAAGTCAGAAGGAACAACAGGCGGAACTGATTTAGTAGCCTTAGTTATTAGTAAATATAGTATGATTAGCTCAGGTAAAGCATTGTTAATTGTCGATTTTTGTGTTATTCTGTTAGCAGGGATTGTTTTTGATGCTGAGTTGGCCCTGTATGCGCTAATTTCACTGGCAGTAACTAGTAGAACTATTGACTTAGTCCAACAAGGCTTTAATATTGCTAAGGGAAGTTTTATTATTTCTGATTGTTCAGAAAAAATTAGAAAAGCTGTGATTGAAGAGATGGACCGAGGAATTACCATTTTAAAAGGAGAAGGTGGCTTCAGTGGTAATGAAAAAGATATTTTATTATGTGTAATCAGTCGTTCAGAAATCACTGAATTAAAACGGGTAGTTAGTCAAGTTGATCAAGATGCCTTTGTAATTATTACAGAGGTGAATGAGGTCTTAGGAGAGGGTTTTAAAGAAGATTTAAAACCAGAAATTAAAGGGGGATAAAAAGTGGAAGAAAAAGAGTTAGCTGCAATGATTGATCACACTATTTTAAGCAAAGGTGCTACTAAAGCAGATATCAAGGCTAAATGTAGTGAGGCTAAAGAACATAAGTTTGCTTCTGTCTGTGTTAATCCATATTATGTTAGCTTAGTTAATAAAGAGCTTAAAGGCAGTTCGGTTAAGACCTGTACAGTGGTTGGCTTTCCTTTGGGGAGCATTACTACTGAAACTAAGGTTTTTGCAACTCGTAATGCAATAAAGCGTGGTGCAGAAGAGATTGATATGGTAGCTAATATTGGTGCTATTAAATCTAATGCCTGGGAGATTGTTAAAGAGGATATTAAGGCTGTAGTTAGAGAGGCAGGAGATAAGGCAATAGTTAAGGTGATTATTGAGACTTCTGCCTTAGATGATAAAGAGAAGAAAAAAGTCTGTCAACTAGCTAAAGAGGCAGGAGCAGATTTTGTCAAAACCTCGACTGGCTTTGGCGAGTATGGGGCTAAAGTAGAAGATGTTGAGCTCATGCGTGAAGTCGTGGGCCAAGAGATGGGAGTTAAGGCTTCTGGTGGTATTGGCAGTCAAGAAGATGCGCAAGCAATGATTGCTGCTGGTGCAACAAGAATTGGTGCTAGTTCTGGTGTTGCAATTGTTAGTGGTGAAAAAACAGATAGTGATTATTAAGTTTAGCTTCCCGGATTTTTATCCGGGAACTTTTCTTTTTATGCACAAATTTAATCTCCAGTCATAATAATATGATGAGAAAGATTAAGAAAACTGGAGGGAAAATTATGAATAGGCAAATGGTTTTGAAGTTGGGAATTGGAGGTTTAATAGCTTTATTACTTATAGTGGTTCTATTTAATCATTTTGAAGCGGAAACAGAAGAACTAAAGGTTTTAACTACTTATTCAATTATTGATGATTTAGTATCTAGTGTAGCTGGTGATAGAATTGAGACTGATTATATAGTTCCACTTGGGGCTGAGCCAGAAGAGTTTGAACCATTACCAGAGAATATGCAGCAAGTTGATGGGGCAGATTTAATCATTTATAATGGTTTAGGAATTGAGCGTTGGCTGGAAAACTTAATTAATAATGTAAACCCTGAGCAAAAGATGGCTAAGGCAACAGAAGGTATTGAACCTTTCTATCTAGATGAGGGAAGTTTTCAGGGAACGCCTGACCCGCATGCTTGGTTTGATCCAATACTAGTTAAAGATTTTTATCTACCTAATATTCGTGATGCCTTAATCGATTTAGACCCTGCTAATGAAGAGTATTATAGGGAGCGAACGAAGCAGCAGCAAAAAAAGCTACTTGAATTACATTATTGGATTGAAGATGAATTAGAAGCTTTAGCAAGGGAAGATAGAGTTTTAGTCAGTAGTGAAGGGGCATTTCGTTATTTTTGTGAAGCCTATGAGTTTGAAGAAGGATTTATCTGGCAGATTAATGCTCATGAAGAAGGGACACCTCAGCAGATAGCTGACTTAGTTGATTTAATAAGAGATAGAGATGTTGGTGCAGTCTTTGTAGAAACTAGTGTTGATCACAGACCAATGAAGCAGGTAGCAGAAGAAACAGATATCCCAATTGGTGGCGAATTATATTCAGATTCTTTAGGAGAAGCGGGTAGTAGTGGAGAAACATATCTTAAGTTGATGGAGCATAATGTTTCATTAATTGTTGAGTCTTTAAAGGAGTAGTAATTATGAATCCTGCAATTGAGTTTAAGGATGCAACTATTGCTTATCGTAATCAGGTTGTATTAAAAGAAATTAATTTAGCTATTCCAGCCGAAAAGAAGGTAGGAATAATTGGGCCAAATGGGGCTGGCAAGTCAACTCTATTAAAGGCTATTATCGGTTTGCTACCTGTAAAAAGTGGGAGTTTGAAAATTTGCGGAGAGAAAGTAAAAAAAGCTAAGCAAAATGTTGCTTATCTACCTCAAAATGAAGAGTTAGATTATGACTTTCCCATTTCAGCTTTGGATGTAGTATTAATGGGGCGCTATCCTCACTTAGGTTTAATCAAGCGCCCAGGTGAGCAGGATTATCAAATTGCTAAAAAAGCTTTAACAGATGTGGGATTATTAGAGTATGCTAATCGACAGATTGGCAGACTATCAGGGGGCCAAAAGCAGCGAGTCTTTTTGGCTCGGGCCTTGGCCCAGGAGGCAGAGATCATGTTATTTGATGAGCCTTTTTCTGGTGTTGATAAGGTGGCTGAAAAGAAGATTTATCAGCTCTTGGATTATTGTGCTGAGTTAGATAAGACTATAGTAGTTGTAAACCATGATATAAAAAAGGCTAAGGAGTATTTTGAGCAGTTAATCTTAATTAATAAAGAGATCATTGCTGTTGGCCCAACTTCTAAAATCTTTACGACTAAAAACTTAAGGCAGACTTTTAATCAACGGGCTGTAGTTTTAGATAATGAGTTGGTGGTCTTAAAATGATAGAAATAATTGAAGAGTTATTATTATCACCTTTAAGCTATCAATTTATGCAAAGAGCTTTTTTGGCTGCTGTTATTGTAGGTATTACTAGTGGAGTGCTCGGCAGCTTTTTAATACTACGCAAACTTGCTTTAATGGGTGAGGCCATCTCTCATGCAGTCTTACCAGGTGTAGCTATTTCTTATCTGATAGGAATAAATTTTTTCTGGGGTGCAGCAGTTACTGGGATGTTCACTGCATTAGGAATTGGTTATGTCAATCAAAACAGCAAAATCAAAGAAGATTCAGCAATTGGGATTATGTTTAGTGTAGCCTTTGCAATTGGTGTAATCTTATTGAATAAATTAACTGCTAATGTCGATTTATTTCATATTCTTTTTGGTAATGTATTAGGAGTATCTAGGAATGGGATAATTCTAATTGCTACTTTGGGTGGAATAGTAATTTTATTAGTTACAGTATTTTTTAAAGAGTTAAAGCTCTCTTCTTTTGATCCAGTATTTACTAAAAGTATCGGCTGGTCTACTGCTACTATTCATTATCTTTTGATGTTTTTACTTGCCCTAACAGTCGTTGCCTCTTTACAGACTGTTGGCATTATATTAGTTGTAGCCATGCTGATAACTCCTGCAGCAACAGCTTATTTATTAACAGAAGATTTAGCAAAGATGATACTTTTAGCCTCACTTTTTGGTCTGTTATCTGCCTTAATTGGTCTTTATCTATCCTTTCATCTTAATATTGCCTCGGGGGCAGCAATTGTTGTAGTGGCGACTGTTTTCTTTTTCTTAGCATTTTGGATTGATCAGTAATTAGTTTGCGAAAGAAAAATAAGAATGGTAAAATTAAATAGTAAACTGGCTTAATAATTATAGGAAGGTAGGGTAAAATTCATGATAAAGAAAAAGAATATAATAATAATTATATTGGGAATAACATTATTTGCAGGAGGTATTACAGGCTTTTTCTACCATCAGGCAGAGGCTAATTCGGAGGATTATGAGGAAAGATTTGATCAATTATTTTTAATTTATGACTTAATTAGAAGTAGTTTCGTAGAAGAGGTAGATAATGATGAATTAGTTCAAGGTGCTATTGATGGGATGATAGAGTCACTTGATGATCCCTATAGCGGTCATTTAACTGAAGATGAATTTGAAGATATGCAAGATGATATTGAAGGAGAATATGGAGGACTAGGGATTATTATTACAGAAAGAGATGGACAATTAACTATTAAATCTCCTTTTGATGATGCCCCTGGCGATAGAGCAGGATTGCAACCAAATGATATGATTATGGAAATTGATGGTGAAGCAACTGAAGGAATGGCTATGGAGAATGCTGCAGATCGTATGAGAGGTGATCCTGGGACTTCAGTTACTCTATTAATTAAACGGGTTGATGAAGCTAATGAATCAGAAGTTGAAGAGTTTAAGGTGGAGATGGAACGAGAGCTGGTAGAGATAGAGTATGTAACTCATGAAATGTTAGAAAATGATATAGGCTATATTGAGTTTAGTCGCTTTGGTGAAGATGTAGGCGATGAATTAGCTAATTCTCTAGCTGAGTTAAGGGAGCAAGGTGCTGAAGGATTTATTCTAGATGTACGTAATAACCCAGGTGGATTGTTACCTGAAGCGGCTCGAGTAGTTGGTAATTTTCTTGAAAGTGGGCCAGCGGTTCATATTAAAGAACGTTC
>LFFM01002396.1_pt1 | contig 12415 bp, 15 predicted proteins | sample 643131 | NCBI WGS metagenome assembly LFFM01 (sample SAMN03777445, study PRJNA286221) | soda lake metagenome | biome: soda lake; feature: Kulunda steppe; material: water; isolation source: sample Tc-Br brine of Tanatar trona crystallizer | place: Russia: Kulunda steppe | collected 2011-07
TCGATCGGAGCCACGTCGCTGTTCATAACTGGGTTCATAAAGCCGATCTACAGCCGATCTCGACTGTCTCAGAGGATCAACTCGCGGTTGACGAAAAGATGATCCGCCTTCACGGTCAGAAGTTCTGGCTGTACGGCGCGGTTGATCCGTATACGAACGAAATACTCCACGTGAGCCTCTATCCGACCGCAAATAAACAGACAACGAGATGGTTTCTGACCGAGCTACACCGGCGCTATCAGATCGATAACGTCGAATTTCTCGTTGATGACGCGGACTATCTTGGATCCGTTCTCGCTGAAGACGGCTATCGATTTCAAATCATTCGACATGGAATCGGAATGCTATCGAACGTGTCTTTTGGGAAATAGAACGACGAACATCATCGTTTGCCAATAGTTTCAGCAATGTCGCGCTAGAGACAGCTCAAAACTGGCTTGAAGCCGTCGCCGTCTACCACAATTCACGCCAAACTTAACGCGACCGGTGAAAAGAGAGTTCTATTGATTATTACTTGTAATAAATGCCGAACGTGTGGCCATTGGGACAATCCTTTGCCATATCACAACTACCACTGAACATTCCTCCCCCAGTACTCTGCTTAATAGTATCAATTTCCTTACTACCTGGGATATTAATGTTCACAATCTCATCACAATACGGACACGCTGCTTTTGCAACTCGATTGACCATACTGATAGGTGTATCGCAGATTACTTATTATTTTTGCTGATACGCGATAACTCTTACCCGAAATCATAGTCGCTGTCGGGAGCGTTGACGTACTCGTCGTTGCCATCTCGGTCTGGCACGTAACAGGGGCCTCGTCCCCCACCGTAGAAAACGGGCGCTTCGACGCCAAGGTCACTCCGTCGCTTCAATAACTGCGGCATGTCACCTCGGAGTTCACTCGCGCGTGGTTCCCGGCGGGTGCGGAACGTTCCTCGTGGCGGTCGATGCTCCGTGAGCGGTGGGAGTGAATCTTTAGAGAGGTCATCAATGGTAACGATCCGAACGTCGAGCAGCTGGGCGAGACCCCACGCTGGCGTGGTTACGCCCCACGCCACGACGAGGACGGGCATCGCTCGCGCAAGCAACGCCCGGTGGGAGATGGACGCAACGGCTTTGCGACCGACAAGGGTCGTGTGCCAGTCTTTACACTCGGCGACGATGTAATCGTCCGGCTCGTCGCGCAACCGCGCCCGCCGCGCGACCACGTCGGTTTCGAGTCCGAAGATCTGCTCGTTCCGTGCTGTCCGGTACCCCCATCGTTCGAGCGCGTCTGCGAACTCCTTCTCGAGCCACCGTCCGTTTGTGGGATCGTGATCGGCCTCGATCTCCTTATCGGGTGTTCCCAGTGCGTCGATCTGTGCTTGAAGTTCGTCTCTGAGCTCACTCATTTGTTGGCCCCTCCGAGTTGGCGGCAGCCGCTCGGACGGCGGTGTGTTCGAGCGCAGTCGCGATGGCTCGTGCTTCCGTGGGTGTGAGTTCCGCATACGTTGTTCCCCAGGCGCCACCGAAACTGAGTGTGACGAGCGAGTCATCGGCCTCGTCTTGTCCCACCTGGATGGAGCCCTCCGCCTGGGTGACGGGACGGTCGCGAGTGACGCTCGTTTCGAGATCGATCGCGGGTCGTGTCATTGTGTCTCACCCCTCTGTTTCGTCTGGAAAGGTGGTGGGCTGGCCAGCGCTGTCGTCGGATGGGTGGGCGGGAATTCCATGGTGTCTTCGGGTGGGTGAGTCGCAGTCTTTGCGGTGTGATATTGTGGGGGCTGTACTCGTGATCGAATCGGTGAGTGTTCTTGGGTCTGTAACATGTAATCGGATCTGTGACGTGATCGAAGATTCAGCGGAACCGAGGTGTCGTAGCGCCTGTTGGTGGCAGTCGCTGTCAGATGTAGAGCATCCGTGTCTGCGTGGATAGAGACGCAATCTCGATTCAGGAGCCACCAATAAGCGTTCACAACGCTTCCGGCGTCGGTCGTGTCTCGATGCGACAACAGCGGCGTAGATTGTGACGGTGCTTCGAGGGCTGTCGGCCACCACGAGCCTGTCGAGATCGATGTTCGCGCGTCGTCGACGATCCACCGGCGGTGGCCATCAACGTGGACGGGCTGGACGCACTCAAGGGCACGAACGTCGCTGAGTCTGCGGTCATAGCTACTCGCGGAGATGCCAGCCCGCTCGATCAACTCAGAACGACCACACGGCTGGTCCGCTCTGAGGAGTGTTGCGTACAGTTTGGTTGCTGTCGCCACGAGATCAGGCCGGAAGCGCGTGGGTGGCAGGGTGGCCGCTGCGCGTTCGACCGCAGCAGGCGTCGGAGTCTGGGTCTCGTTCAGCGCTCGCAGCAGGCTCACCACGACGTCGTACGGACACGCGCGCCGACTGGTGTCCGACGGGCCGAACGAGCGCAGACAGAGCCGCACGAGCCGCTGTCGCTCGTGAGGTGTCCACTGAACGTCGTGGGTCATCGCAACGTCGTCGATCATCCGCCGGATGGCGGGGTAGGTCGTCCCGTCGACGACCGGAATCGAAAGGGTGGGAGCGGCTTCGGTGCCCTCAGCGATCGCCTCTCTAACTGTTGTGAGTTCCGCAGAGAGGGCTGTGGTGATACCATCGCGAAGAGCGGTGACTGTCGGGCCAGCAAGCACCCACGACATGGTGAGCTCCAACTGTGTGTTCGGCTCAACCTCATAGGGAAGTCGCCGGCACAGCTTTTCTGGCCGCTCTTCGAACAACATTCGGTAGCCTGAGTGGATCCCGTAGACTGACTGTTTGGGAACCGTCTTGGCGAGGAACTCACAGAGGTTCTGGAGTTGTGTGGTGTTCCGTGCGAGGGCATCGGTATCTGGGATTCTGATCGTGGTCGTGAGATCGATGCCTGCTGCGTGATACAGGTGCGTGGCTGAGGCGACGAGGCCGTGAAGATCTTCGAAGAGCTCGCTCCGGGCAGTCGTGTCGTCGCTGTCTGAGTGTTTGGCAAGTCGAGTGAGCAGGTCGTCGCGAACTGTCGTGACCCGATCCCGCCACGCCTCGTAGGTGCGCTCCTCGTCACTGTACCACCCGACTTGGTGGCCACGGCGGAGGATGCGTGGCGCCGCTTGGCCGAGGTCGCTGCCGTGGATCGCTTCGAACTCACGGCCGAACCGCGACGGCGTCAGGATTTTCGAGAGCGCTTTGTCGCTGAGTAAGGCTCCTGCGAGACGTCCCAGGGTGGCCAATGGCCCACCCCACTGGAGTACGACGAGTGCTTCGTCTGCGTTGTGGCTGAGATACGCGACACGGCCGTCATCGAATGCTACCGGTTGGTCATCGACGAGCGTGACGCTGTCATCGTGTGCGACCCTACTGAACCGCTGGTGAAGTTGGGTGTCGGGGATGTTCTCAGAGCCGGCGAGCCACTTGACGTAGTCGTCGTCTGTATCTGGATCGCCAGTTGCCGCTAGCCACGCATCGATCGAGAGTGGTGTCTCCCCCAGTGGCCCCTCCCGGCGGGGGGACACTGTACTTGTAGCACAGTGAGGGGCCGCAGTAAGACACGCGTCAAGCCGACGTTGGTTTGGATGAATGAGCTCGTTCTCGGACGTGAGGAACTGCTCAGTAGCGGTCTCTCCAAGTGACGTGAGTCGGACGGCGTTGTACTGTCCACGGCGACCGATGGCGACGAGGCCGCGCTCCTCAAGTTCGAGCACGTATCGACTGACGGTCCCGGCTTCGATGTCCACCTCATGATCCTGCTCGAGGTCACGATACGTGCGCTCGCGGGCGGTGGTGAGACTGCCGAGGAGTTGTCGCTTTCGAGGTGAACGCTCGAGGCCTCGGAGAGCCATCCACGCTGGGTGGTCATCCTGCCGGGGCTGGGTATGGGACCGATCCCGCTTTCCAGTAAGATCGAGATGGATGTTCGTCCATCGCGGATACCGTCTCGCAAGATGCTGACGCAGTCCCGGTGAGGCGACGATCCGGACATCGAAGGCGTCTGCGAGCACGGCGATCGCAGCGAGCGCACGAACGCCCGTCCGACGATCCGCGAGATTGGTCCACGCGGGCCCGTCAAGGAAGAGTGTGAGTGTCCGGGGTTTGTTGTCGAGCTCACGATGGAGTGCGACTGGTCCTTTCGCAAGCGCGCCAAGACCAGCGTTAACGGAGCCGCGCCCCGTGCCAACCGACTCAGCGGTGTCGATCAGGTCGGCATGCCGCTGTTGGTGGTAGGGACTGAGTTCGTCGATCTCTTCGTCCCCGTAGGTAAGCGCGAGCGCTGTGAGTGCCCGTGTATACGCGACGGCCTCAGCAGTGTCGTCACTCCAAGAGTTGCCGAGTGTGGTCCACTCGGGGACAGTCGTTGTGAGGATCGCTGAACTCGCCCGCCACGGGTCCTCAGTGCCGGCGTGGTGCCGGACGATCTGCTCGGTATGCGGGCGGAGTTCCGTAAGGAGTTCCGACACCCACTCGGTGAATCGGGGCGAGACCGCTGAGCAGACGATCCCATCGGTGGAGACGCCGGTTTCGTGGCTGACGAGACGGATCCCTCGCTTACGGGCCGCAGGCTGGCGTGTCATCACCAGCGATCACCGTGCGGCGTTCGAGTGGGAGGCTACGCTGGACTGCGTCATGCTGAGTCTCCGTCTCGGGGGCCACCATCGGGCCGAGGTTGCTCGCGAACCGCGGTGAGAAGTGGTGTCGGTGCCCGTTGTGGCGTGTGTTCGGGTCGACGGTCTGTTGGAGCGTCTTGATGAACGTGTGGCTCAGCTGTCGTCGTGGGACTAGTGACGACTACGACTGGATCGAGTAGTACGGGCGATGTCGATTGGGTGCGGGTGTTTGAACACGTCCCAATGTGGCCGATGACGACGTGTTCGCGAACACCGCGGGTGAAGACGCTCGGGTGTTCGTGGCAGCCTGTGCCACACATGATATAGCCGATCTCGTATGTGGGCTCACCCGCTGCTCGGTAGGTGTAGGCGGTGAGGTCGTCTCCCTCCTGGAAGGGTTGGCCACAGACTTGGCATATTGGGTGTTGGGTATCGAGTGAGATGCGCGTGAGTTGCTGGACGTCGGAGATCAGCTCGTCGCTGGACGTGTACGACATCAGTTGGATCCTCCTGCCGTGGTGTCGCCACAGCAGCCAGCTTGCCAGGCCTGCCGTGTAGAGAGTGCTCGGCGGCCCGTTTCGGTGAGGCGGTACTCAACGGTGTGACGGTCGTGAGCGTGTTTGGTAACGAAGCCATCCTTAACGAGCTCAGTGAGCGTCTCACAGAAACAGCGGTGATCGATGCCGTCGGTGTAGTAGCTAGCGAGTGCGCTCTTGAGTTGGAGACTCTCGCTGGGGCCCGTCTGTGAGAGCGCCCAGAGCAGATCGCGATGACAGGCTGGGAGATCAGCGACGGAAGGGTCAGTGTCGCCGTGTGCGTTAGTCATTCCGATCCTCCAGAATTCCTTCGTAGAAGGTACTGAACGCCGTAGCGCACGTGCTGCAGAGTGGGCCATCAAAGGCCGCATCGTACCCGTCGGCTGCGCTTTCACAGAGGCGACAACCGTTTCTGTGGTCGGTCAATCCGTCAGTCGTCTCGCAGGGCTTAAGCCCCGCAGTTGCCAGCATTAGCATGGTTCTGTGGTACCGCACAGAACCCGTCCCGGCCGGGTGCTGATGACACCGCGGCCGGGGTTCTACACTTTCTCATGAGCCAATGGTTCGTCACTCGGGCTCTGTAACTGCTCAATATACGGCTAATAACTTACAGTTTATCCATTTGCTCCTAAGTTATACAGTTACCAAAATATTATTTACCGATGTAATAGATACCTACGTGTTCATGGTCCGGTATGAGATATTCTGGAGAATGGATGGCTCTTGTTGACGAACGTATTCTCGAATACCTACAAGAAAATGAAACGGGTTCTCCAAAAAAGATGAAAGATGAGGGTCCCATTAGATATTCTGATGCTTATATCGGGAGACGATGTAAGCGTCTTGCTGAAGAAGGCTTAGTACGTCACCTTGGAAATGCGGTATATACGATTACTGACGACGGTGAAGCGTATCTTGAAGGCCGTTTGGACACCGAAAATTGGAGCTACATCAACGGAAACGACGAGGAAGATGTTATTGACGAGAATAGCTAGGGTAGTGATTCTTAAATAGATGTGTTCTCACCAATCATGGATTATATCGTATAGCTCCCTGAATATTTGATTGAGGGCTGTACGGGGACACGGATCAATCTCGTCAAACCCTCGCTATAGTTACTATTTTTCGAAATGCAGGTGAACTCGCGAAAGACGATGATAGTGACGTTGTCCGGGAAGAGCATGTCCGAAATGCGCGGGAAAAAGCAGATATCGATCGATTCTCGAAGCTGCTTCAAGATCAGCCAACACAGTCGAAAGCCGCAGTATATGCTCTTTCATTGATCGCAGACGGGAGCAAACAAGAAGAATTCCCCACCCGTGAAATCTATGAACGATATGAGCAACTCACTGAATCACTGGATATTGACCCGCTCTCACAAAGGCGGATGTCTGACCGGCTGAACGAACAGGCCTTTCTCGATATTCTTGGTGTCACAGATCGAGTTGGCCGTGGTCGTGGGAAGGGAATGACCAATTTCTATTACCTCCTTGAGGAACCCGAAGTCGTACAAAGCGCTATTGAATCTGATCAGCGATTCTCCACTAACGGATAATTCACGATTTTACACTCGACAGTTGGGGTGTCTCTCCCTGTTTCTCGGGATGATGAATTCTACGGATTTCATATAACGTCTATACGGCATGATACGCCGTTTAACACCCATTTACACTCGACACCTGGGGTGGCCTGTCTTTCCTGTTCTGACGGTATGTCAGTACGTCAGTCGGTTGCCCGACCGGAATTGTAAGGTTGCCTTCATTGGCGCACGATCTTCGCTCAAACTAATAGAATTTCACTTTGCACACGGGGCGTTGACCCCAGGATCCGGTCAGTAACCCGTTCTACTCGTCTGGATTGACTGGGCTTTTATACTGAGATCGGATTTTGTCTCCATCCCGCCATTGCCAGTAGTAGTAGCGGTTGTCGTTGATTTCCTTGATTGTGATCGTGGCTTTCGACGGGACGTCGTCTGGAAGGTCGTCTGGCCGCTCGTCAATCTCATCCTCATCTGAGTTCTCTTCGAGCCGGGCTTCGCGACCTTTGTGTTCTGCCAGCTCCTCGGCGTAACGTGCGACGTGTTGGAGCTGATCCGAAGAGTAGCCGTTGAGAGTGTCGACGATGTCTGTCGGGAGCTCTGCGGGCGGCGTCGGTGGCTCGTAGGACATTAGCGGTCGCCTCGTGTTAACCAACAAATCGCGTATCAGCATAGGTTTGTTGGTTAATCAGATATCGCGTCGCAACGGGCTACAAAGTACGAATTGCAAAACTATTCAGGAATAGATTGTGCTGTTAGACGCCGTCTGGACGCGGTCGTTCGTTTCGAAATTGGCCAAATGATCTAACCGATCAATTGTACTGTGAACTGGTCGCCGAGACAATCATCATTCACCGCGGAAGATGGAGAGTATAATTCGCTCTTTGATAGCGGACCGACTCTCTCGAATATCCGACAATATCTTTCTTATATATTTATATTCTAAATAATCAAAAACGCTTATGTACATAAGCGTGTTACGTTGTAATAATGCGATACAGAACATTACTCGAACAGAAAGTTGACGATTGGGAGAATGGCTATGGCGTCGTTCAGATTGTCACACCGGAGTCTGAAGACGAGAATCAGTTGCGGTTCTGCTATTACAAGGACGGTGAGTTCGTCAACCGGCCGCTGACGGTCACACCGACGGCGGATGTCGCCGACCGAACGAGCGAGGTTGTCGAGACGATGGCCAGTCTCGCGCGGACATTCACTGCTGACGAGATCGAGGCGCTCGTCGACGAACTGGGCGAGGAGAAGATTTTCGAACTGTCGGTGCTCATCGAAGAACTCGGCAAGAGCCGCCTCCTCGAAATTCTCCAGGAGGAGACCTGACGTAGTTGTTGCAGGAGCACCCTATGTTCCATTTCATGACAAAATATACTATCCCACGGACCGAAAATAGTGCAATATGGGATCTCCAGACGGCTCGCAGGGTCGGGGACGGCGGAGCAAGGTGGCACGAGTGCTTGAGGAATACGACCTGCACGGGTTCGGGGCAGAACTCGAGCAGTTATGGACAGCAGAGAACGATCGCTATAGTCTGCGGGACCTAGCCTCGTATTTCAATCGACACCTCGTCGAGCAGGCGCTTGAGAAGGCGAACGTCCAAGCATTGGATGGGGAGGCCGAGAACATCTATCGGCTGCTGACCGACGACGATGTGAGTGCCGCCGAGCGCACGCGTGTCCGCCGTCGTCTTGAACGCAACGGGGTCAATATCGACGCACTCCAGGACGATTTCGTCACGTATCAGGCGATTCGGACGTATCTGCAAGAGCATCGGGGGGCCGAATACACACCGGCCGAGACAGACCCGCTCGAACGTGAAGCAACGAACCTCCAGCAATTGCGGGGGCGGACCGCTGCCGTCACCGAGGGAAAGCTCGAGCAACTACGTGACACCGACCAGCTCGTCCTCGACGACTTTCGGACGCTCGTCACAATTCAAGTTGTCTGTGAAGGGTGTAACACCCAGCTTGATGTCATCGAATTGCTCGACCGTGGTGGCTGTGATTGTGACAAGGAGTAATTCCTAACACGGGTACGACTGTTAGCTGACCACTATTAGAATAACAAAGGTACGTCTGTTATTCTTTGTTTGTATACCAAAGCACTCATACCCCAGTACGGAATACCATTGCACATGGATGTTGAACAAACAGACTCGGCAGCTGAAATCACAGTTCGTAATATGGGGGGAATCGACCAGACAGAGGTCGCGTTCGAGCCAGGGGTGACGGTCTTAGCCGGGCGAAACGCGACTAACCGGACGTCATTCCTGCAGGCGATTATGGCGGCGCTCGGGAGTGACGACGTTTCGATGAAGGCCGATGCTGATAAGGCGTACGTGGAGCTGGTCCTCAATAGGGAGACTTACACGCGCACGCTGGAACGGCGGAACGGGACTCCCCATCTGAGTGGTGAGCCGTATCTCGATGATTCGACGCTCGGGGATCTGTTTGCGTTCCTGTTGGAATCTAACGAGGCCCGCCAAGCCGTTGTGACGGACGCGGACCTCCGTGACATCATCATGCGTCCCGTCGATACTGACAAGATCCAGGCCGAGATCGACCGGTTACTCGAGGAACGACGGCAGGTTTCGAACGAACTCGACGAACTTGAGGATCTCAAATCTCGGTTGCCCAAACTTGAAGAGCAGCGGACACAACTCCAAAACGAGACCAAGGAGAAGAAAGCCGAACTGGAAGATATCGAAGCGGAGATCGAAGCCCACGATGCGAATGTCGAGGAGAGTCAGGAAGAACAGGAAGAGATCGAGACCAAACTCGAAGAACTCCGAGAGACGCGAGCGGAACTCGATGAGATCCGATACGATTTGGAGACCGAACAGGAGAGTCTTGAGTCGCTTCGCGCCGAGAAACAGGAGGTCGAAGAGGCGCACAACGACCTCGCCGAAACATCTGCCGATGAACTCAAAGACCTTGAGACGCGCATCGACCAGTTACGAACGCAGAAACAACAGCTTGAAGCCGAACTCACCGACATCCAGAGCGTGATTGGCTTCAACCAGGAGCAACTTGAGGAGAGTACCGAGACGTTCGCCGAGGTATTCGACGACGATAACGAGGGAGCAGTAACCGACGAATTGCTGCCCGAGGAGACGGTCACGTGCTGGACCTGTGGGAGCGAGGTCGAGACCGGACAGATCGAAACGACCATCGAGAGACTTCAGGAGGTTAGCCAAGATCTTGTCGGCGAAATAAACGATCTTGAGGGAAAAATCGAGGAACTGACTGACGAGCGTCGTGAAATTGAGAATAAGCAGCGCCGACGCAAGCAATTTGAGCAACGTCGTGAGGAACTCGAAACTGAACTCGACGAGACGAAGACTCGCATCGAGAAACTGTCTGACCAGCGCGATGATCTTCGCGAAGAGGTCGAAGCCATCGAGACGGAAGTGGAAAATCTCGAAAGCGACGCATACACGGAGATTCTCGACTTGCACAAGGAAGCGAACCAGCTGGAATACGACCTTGGACGGCTCGAAAATGACCTCGAACGGGTCGAAGAGAATATTACGTCGCTCGAACACCGTCTCGATAGTGAAGCCGAACTTAAAGCTCGGCGGGACAAACTCTCCAACGAAATCGATGATTTGCGGACGCGAATCGAACGGATTGAAAAGAAAGCAGTCGACCAATTCAATAATCACATGGAGATGGTACTGGAACTCCTTGAATACGATAATTTGGCGCGCATCTGGCTTGAACGCCGAGAGACGGAGGTCAGAGACGGTCGACAGAAAGTGACAAAAAACGTGTTTGACCTCCACGTTATTCGACAAGCCGCTTCTGGTGCGACATTTGAGGACACTGTCGATAATCTTAGTGAGAGTGAACGAGAAGTAACTGGTCTTATTTTCGCCCTCTCAGGGTATCTTGCACACGATGTCTATGAACGTGTCCCGTTCATGTTACTGGACTCAGTAGAAGCAATTGATGCAGACCGTATTTCCACACTGATTGAATACTTTGAAGACTATAGTGAGTATCTTGTGGTCGCGTTGCTGCCGGAGGATGCGGCTGGTGTCAATACTGATTATCAAACCATCACGGAAATTTGAATTTCGACGAATTCCATTATATCGGTTGGGGAGCTCTACAAAGTTTCTCAAGCACGCGCTCATTCGAATTCGGCGCGGAGAGCCCGAAGAACTGGCAGTTCCGGGCTGGCTGTGTTTATGGTAGGTAAGAGTCTCACAAAGGAGGATTTGATGAACAATATTGCTCGTGTCGCAATCGAAATGATGGCTGCCTTTGCTGTTGGTATCCAATCAATATTCACCGCAGTCTACGATGAAGCCAACTTGACTCCGACGGAAGAGAGCACAAGAGTTACACTAGGGACTCAGCAGATTGTCGCTCACGAGACTGACATGCCAAAGACGGTCGATTCACTGGGCTGATCCTATTTCGGGGAAAACTAACTGACCAAGATGTGAGTACCCATTCCCAGAATTGTTTAGTATTGTGGTAATTCACAGACCCGAATTTCATATTATCGCATTAAATTTGTTGCCTTTTGATGTGGTTTATGTTATTATTCGGAAAATTCGGGAGACACAAAGGAGATCTAGGAAATAGAGTCGAAAATTAGGATGCGATAATATAAAACACATCCTCAGTTGTTTGGTTGAAGACATTTCCTAAATTTCAATTTATACAGTAAAGATCCGCATTTTACGAGTAAGTCATATTAATCTGGATTACACTTGCTTTATCAAGAAGCATCTGAGGAAGTTCATTGGTGAACCGCTCACTTTGCATCCTGGCGACCGGTGCCGTGATACTGATTGATCCCTTATATTCGTCGTTTAAAACGATTGGGACAGCAATACATCTAATATCTTTACTTCTTTCTTCCCGATCTAGTGCGTAGCCTCTATCACGAATCTGTTCCAGCTCTTCACGAAATCGTGACGCGTCCGTGATTGTATTTTCAGTAAGAGGTTCAAAATCACATTGAGCAATATATTCCTCTCGACGACTGTCTTCGATAAAGGCGAGAGAGACCTTCCCCAAAGCTGTACAGTAGAGAGGGACTCGCACACCCGGGTACGTGTCGACGGTTATTGCGTTAGGGCCGGGAGCAAGATAGAGGTATACTCCCTCAAATCGTTCCTCAATAGCTAAATTCATGAGCTCTCCAGTTTCTTCTGCAAGCTCATCCAGCTTCGGCTTGGCATATTTGAAAATCTCTCGTTGTCTGCGAGTCCGCTCACCTAACTTCAAAAATTGTAGGGAAAGTCGATACTGGCCGGTCTTTCCAGTCACATAACCCTGTTCTTTAAGTGTGTTTAGATAGCTGTAGACAGAGCTTTTGGGAAGATCGAGTTCCTCTGCCAACTCAGAAACCCCCTTCCATTGTTCAGTATTCAGTGCCTCGATAATTTGGAAAACCCGTTTCACCGATCCAATAGTGTTATCTGAATCGCTCATATTGGCATGTAAAGCTCATCAATAATAAGTCTGTTCTATAATATCGCACGAATGATTGTTCTAATTGGGTTCGCTACCTCTCATACCAAATAATATTTTGGTTGTTAGCTGCTCACACACAATTCAACATAGGCAAACAGTTTTGAGGAAGCAACCATCAGTCGATCACATCGGATTTGAGTGAAAGTGTCTGCTTGGCAAAAGTGTGAAACCTACCGAAGCAGACAGCGAGATAGAGGAAGAGCACCTGCTTAATTTTGTCGTCAACAGCCTTGACGAAGA
>LFFM01002397.1_pt1 | contig 12413 bp, 16 predicted proteins | sample 643131 | NCBI WGS metagenome assembly LFFM01 (sample SAMN03777445, study PRJNA286221) | soda lake metagenome | biome: soda lake; feature: Kulunda steppe; material: water; isolation source: sample Tc-Br brine of Tanatar trona crystallizer | place: Russia: Kulunda steppe | collected 2011-07
CGCACCGCATCGCGGCGGCCCGCCTCCTCCACCGGAAATCGGAGATTTCCGAGCAGCCAGCGCGGGGCGCTGGCGACCTCGCGCGGTCGCTCACGGCGCTGCCGTTCGCATCCGAGGGCTCCCTCCGGTCGCCCTCGCGACTCGCGGGCCGCGGCCCGCTCGCGGCGCGCGCCGACCGGATGAACGTCCTGAGCGTGTCGCTCTCGGTTTATAAGGGTGCATCCGACCGTTCACGTGGGGTTTATAACGAGTTCGCGAAACTCGGCTTGGCGATCCGTTCCCGAGATCGAAACCGTTTGCTGCGGTGGGAGGGCGATCTGCCGGCGTGATACGTTCGGTGATCCCGTTCGTGAAGTCGATCGTGCGTTCAAAAGGCCCGAAACGGTAGTGACGACTCCAAAGCGGTCGCTACGCGCCTGAATCGGATCCACTCGGACGTATAAAAGGGTGCTCGCGGTCTATGCGGACGGGACGGTCACGGTGGTCGTGTACACGGAGTCACCGGACGGCTCGTGGATCAACCGGATCGTCACGCGCTGGTCGGGCTCGATGTCGTTATCGCTGACGGTGAAGCTGATCGATTCACCGGTCCGCCAGGCCGTTTGTGACGGATCGCCGATGTCGGAGACGGTGCCGTGAGACGTCCCCGCCACCACCACCCGCAGTTCACTCGCCGTCAGGTCCTGACCGCCGGTCTCCGTGATTGTTCTCCCCCAGCCTCCGAGGTGTTGGCGTTTCGGCCCGGCGATACGTCATCGACGGCTCGATCCGACGAAGAATCGAACCGCCGAACCGCGTTCGTCCGCCGGTAACGCCCCATCGGATTCGTTACTGGACATTAATATATTTGCGTTGAAACTATATAAAGGTGCTCCCCATTTATTGATATTGATAATCAATGTCACTCACGGGCGAGGCGTGACTGATCGGCCGCGGAGTTGGGACCAAAACCGTTACCCGTCGGAGCGCGTAGTCCCGTCCCGATGGACGACGCCTCCACGCGGTCGGACGCGGGCGACGATTCGGAGCGATCGGGAGGTGGAGAACCGCCCGCCGACACCGACGCTCCGGAGCGACGGGAGGCGGCCGAGGAGTCCGATCCGGAGCTTGCGGCGCTCCGCGAACGCGTCGAGTCGGAGTACGATTTCGACGACTTCGGCCCCAAGGACATGGCCCGGATGAGCCGCGAGGAGTGGGACGCCGCGTTCGACCCCGACACGTGGATCACCGGCGATCGCCTGCTCGATCGCGTCGAGGCCGAACTGAAGAGCCGGATCGCCCGCCGCGAGCTGTTCGGGATCCTCGAACGCGTCCGCGAGGACGGCACCGAGCGCATCCTCGTCTACTCCGACGAGGGATACGCGATGATCCGGGCTGACGGGGCGATCTCCGGCCAGGGGACGGTGTACCGCGACGTCGAGCCCGTCGTCGCGCTCGCCGCCATGGAGGAATACGACGTGCCGGAACCGCCCGACGACTGGTCGCTCCCACACCCGGACACGGTTCCACAAGGCTCCGGCGAGTTCGGGAACCTCATGATCCAGGTCGTCGCGGCGATCCAGCTGATCGCGGGAGTGGCGCTGCTCGGCGCATGGCTCCTGACCGACCTCGAAACGATCATCGCGCCCGCCGTCGCGGTGCTGTTTCTGCTCGCCGGGGTGTTCCTGTTCGCGATGGTCGCGAACGCCCGCCTCTCCGATCGGTTCAGGGCCGAGGAGTACCGCAACCGACTGCGGACGCTCCGCGAGCTCGAGGAACGCCCCGACTTCGTTCCGATCGAAGGGGGAGAAACGCCGCCGGAACGGGCGGGCACGACCGGCGCCGAAACGACGAGTTCCGGGGTCACGAACGGCGACGACTCCCGGGGGTCGGATGGATCCGACACGAACCGCTAAAACGGCCATTTTCACGCTTCTCAAGCGATTAGCTCGAACCCCACCGATCGGCGTTAGTCGGTGGGTTTAAGCGCGACCCGTCCTGACGGTGTGTTGTATGAAACGGCGGGAATTCGTGAGAACTGCCGGCGGTGCCACCGCCGCGGTCGCCGCCACAAGCGGGGCGGCCGGGACGGTCGCCGGGCAGGGCGAGGCCTCTCCGGACTTCGAGGGGTACCTCGACGGGATCGACGGGGGGTATCAGGACCTCCGCGGCCAGGACGAGGTGCGCGTCGAGGTCGGGGCCAGCGGCAACGGGGGGAATCTCGCGTTCGCCCCGGCCGGGGTCTGGGTCGACGAAGGAACCACGGTCGTCTGGGAGTGGACCGGCGAGGGCGGCGCCCACAACGTCGTCGTCGACGAGGAGAACACCGACTTCGAGAACGTCCACACGGACCTCGACAGCGGGAGCCCGGTCGACGAGGAGGGGTTCGAGTACGAGTACACCTTTGAGGAGGGTGGCCGAACGGGCTACGTGTGTGTGCCGCACCGCGGGGTCAACATGTTCGGCGCGGTCGCGGTCGGGGACGGCGTTCCCGTCATCGAACCCGGCCCCGACGACGGCTGGCCGGAGGATATCGCACACGTCGGCGTTCCGCTTCACGCCCACTGGGTCGGCATCGCGTCCATCTTCGGGATCATCCTGACGTTCGTGTTCACCTTTTACATGCTCAAATACGGCGAGTCGGCCCACACCGGCCACGGAGGGAACCAATGAGTTCCGGCGGTTCCTCGTACGGCGACATTCACCGATACGAGCCGGCCCGTGAGAGCACGACGGCCGCGATCGCCATCGTCCTCCTCACGATAGTTGAGGTCGTCTTCGTGTTCCTGTTCGTCTGGGGACTGATGAACGGGTGGGCGACCACCGAGTACGGGAACATGTACACGGGCGCGCTGCTCGCGCTGATCTTCATTGATCTCGCGTTCATCCTCCTGCTGTACCGCAAGGAGTTCCTCCCGGACGTAATGATCGTGAAGAAGCGCCGACGCAAGTGGGAGGATCTGTACATCCGCGAGGAGGACAAGGACGGTGCCGAACTCGACGGCGGAAACGCGTGGGAGACGGTGAAACGGGCCGTCTACCCCTACTACAAGCGGTGATACCACAATGAGTCTCAAAAAACAGGACGAGATGGACCACAACGCGTGGCTCAAACAGCAGGATCTGACGGTCATCGAAACCGCGTTCCTCACCACGCTCATCTGGCTCGACAAGCGGCTTCGCATCGTCGATTATCTGGAACTGCTGGAGACGATGTACTACCGCGCGAACCTTCAGATGCCAAAGAGTCACACGGAACAGTACGATCTGGACAACAAGTTCTGGTACTGGTACCCGCTGTACTCGCTCGGGTCGCTGTCGATCATCGCGTATCTGGTTGCCGCGGTGTCGGGCGCGTTGCTCGGCTTCTACTACTCGCCGTCGACGGCGGGCGCCGTAGCGCAGGGCGATCCGACCGCCGCCTACGAGTCGATGATCGAGATCATGCGAGACGTGCAGTTCGGCTTCATGCTCCGGTCGATCCACCGCTGGTCCGCGCAGTTCATGGTTGCGGCTGTGTTCCTGCACATGCTGCGCGTCTACTTCACCGGGTCCTACAAGGAGCCCCGTGAGGTCAACTGGATCCTCGGTGTCGTGCTGATCGGCCTCACGCTGCTGTTCGGGTTCACGGGCTACGTCCTCCCGTGGAAGCAGCTGTCCTTCTGGGCGGCACAGATCGGCGTCGAGCTGGCTCTTGCAACCCCGCTCGTCGGCGAGTGGGCGGCCCAGCTCATGTTTGGCGGCTTCACGCTGGGACAAGCGACGCTCGTGAGAATGTACATCCTGCACGTGTTCATCCTGCCGTTCGTGGTGACCGCGCTCATCGCGCTCCACGTCGGCATCGTCTGGGTGCAGGGCATCGCGGAACCGCACTAAGCCAATGACCGACGACAACGATACGACGACGGACGGAAGAACCGACGGCGAAGCGCGAACCGACGGCGGTCCACCGGCGACGGTGCCGCCGGACGACGAGACGCCCACCTGGAGCGAGCGCAAGGAACACACTCAGGGGCTCTCCCAGCTTACCTACCAGTACTTCGAGCGCTCGCGACGCGAGGACGAGGACCTGCGCGCGGAGTCGACCTACGTCGAGCGGGACGTGCTCGGTTTCCCGACGTGGCCCCACGAGACGATCCGGAATCTCGCTATCACGTCCTTCTTCGTCGGCGTGATACTGCTCGTGTCGGCGGTGCTCCCGCCTCACTTCGGCGACCCGGCGAATCCGGGGTCGACGCCGTCGATCATTCTCCCCGACTGGTATCTCTACTGGTCGTTCGGGCTCCTTCACCTCGACCCGATCAACCCCGAGCTCGCGGTGCTCGGCGGCGAGAAGGTGATGTCCGACGAGCTGTACGGACTCGTCGCACACGGCGTCATCTTCGGCATCATCGCACTCGTTCCGTTCCTGAACAAGGGAAGCGCCCGTCGGCCGGTCGAACAGCCGTTCTGGGCGGCAGTCGGCGTCTCCGGAGTGATCTTCTCGATCACGATCGCGGTCCTCGCGATCCAGAACCTCGTTCCGATCGAGCTCGATCTACTGTTGAACCTCGTGTTCCTGCTGCCCGTGGTGGGCGCGATCATCACCTACGCGGTGTTAAAAACGATGCGTGAGGGGTACATGTACGACCTCAACCGCCGATACTACATGCTTCGGCCGCCGAAGTAGTTCGTCCCCAGATTACCCCGGTGTGCCGCCGTCGAGGCGGCTCCGACCGTTTCCCGACCGATTGCAAATGACCGATACGGACGCCACCGACACACGCGACGAGTTTCAGGCGGTCGATGAGACGGGGGATCCGATCGCGACGGACGACCCCGATGACCCGCGGAACGAGCCGACCGGCCCGCACGTCGGTCCGGACGGCCGGGAGATCGTCGTCCCGCTGCGGCTCTACAAAACGGTCACGGTGTTCACGACGCTTGTGGCGGTCGTCACCTACTTTATCGGATTCACGCTCGTCGACGCGGCGACCCTACAGGTGAGTTTTATCCGGACGACGATCGTTTTCCTGCTCGAGAGCTCCGGTATCGACGTCGCGGAGGACGTGTTGACGGCGGTGTTGGCAGTCGCCGGCGTGTCGTCCATCCTGCTTGGAACGGCGCTGTACGTTCTCGGAACGCGGTTTCGAGCCCAGGGAATGGGAAAGGCTCAAGAGGACTCCGGCGAAGAGTAAACCAATGGCAGACGAGTTCATGAAGGGTCTCGCCCTGTTCACGCTCGGGGGGCTCGGGTGGCTCACGTTCGCCGGCTGGTACCGGACGCCGAGCTACTACCAGATCGACCAGCTGTTCGCTGATCCGCGGGCCGCACAGAGCGTGTACGAAGAGATCGCGATCTTCGCGGGCGACGCCTTCTTCTGGCTGATGGTCATCGGAGCACTCGCCTTCTGGGTGTTGGTTCCCGCGACCCGCGAACTCCGCGAGGCACTCGACGACGACGCCGACGCCGCGAACTGACGGTCCGTTTTCACTGCGGGATTCCGTGATCGAGACCGCGATGAGAACCGATCGTCATCGTCAACGGCCCTCCTAGCGTCGGGGGCGGCCGTAGCGACCGTCGCTGGGAGCATCGGCCGTCGCGGTCGGGCGTCGGTCGTGGTCGCGGTGCCGTCGAAACGCCACGGAAGCCGTGACCGCCGCCGACGGAACTGGTGTCCTTTTGAGTGCGGGACGTCTCCGTTCGCGTATGACCGAGACGCTCACGCTCGCAACTCGCGGCTCGGACCTCGCGCTCAGACAGGCCGAAGCCGTCCGAGACGCATTGACGAGCCGCAGACACGACGTGGAGATCCGCCGGGTCGAGACTCGAGGCGACCGGATCCCGGACGAGCTGATCCACCGCCTCGGACGCACGGGCGCGTTCGTCCACGCCTTGGACGAGGAGGTGCGCACCGGCGATGCGGACTTGGCCGTCCACTCGCTGAAGGACGTCCCCACCGAGGAGACGGAGCTGACGGTCGCCGCCGTCTCCGAACGCGCGCCGTCGGGGGACGTACTGGTTCACCCGGCGGGGCATTCCCTCGCGGAACTTCCGTCCGGGGCAGTCGTGGGAACCGGGTCGCTGCGCCGAACCGCCCAGATCGGGGCGGCCCGTCCCGACCTGACCGTCGAACCGCTGCGTGGGAACGTCGACACCCGCATCGAGAAGCTGCTCGCGCCCGGTCTGCAGGCGGAACACGAGCGCCGGCTGATCGCCGCCGGCGAGCTTCGCGCCGAGACCGACACGGGAGACGACGGCGACGATGCCGACGGAGGCGACGATGCCGACGGAGGCGACGATGCCGACGGAGGCGACGGCGGCGACGATGCTGACGACGACGGAGAGACGTTTGATCGCACCGTCGAGGAGTGGTTTGACGACCTCTCGGATCTGGAGCGGTCGGCGATGGAGCGCCGGGTCGACGTCGGGTACGACGCGATCGTGCTCGCCGAGGCGGGACTCCGCCGGTCCGGCCTGTATCGCGACGTGCCGACGACGAGGCTCCCGCGGGAGGAGTTCGTTCCCGCGGCCGGGCAGGGCGCGATCGCGGTCACCGCGACGGATCCGGACGTCGTCGGGGCCGTCCGGTCGGCCGTCGACCATCGACGCACGCGCGTCGCGACGACCGTCGAACGAACGATCCTCGCCGAACTCAACGGCGGCTGTATCGCTCCGATCGGCGTCTCCGCGCTGGTGCAGGGCGAGTACGTCAACGTGCGTGTTCGGGTGCTCTCGACCGACGGCACCGAGACGGTTGCCGGCAGTCGTGACCTCCCGATCGAATCGCACGCGGCGGCAGCTGAGGAGTTCGCGGCTGAGCTCGCGAACCGGGGTGCAGCGGAGTTGATCGAGCGCGCACGGGCCGCGACCGAACGCGGACAGGGCGGGAGTGAGTCCCGCGACGAGGCGGCCGACGGAACCGCAGACTCCACCGGAGGGGACGGGAAATGAGCGGGGACGGCGGAGGCTCGACGCCGCCGACGCGAACCCGAGCGGACGGCGTCGGTACCGTCTTCCTCGTCGGATCGGGGCCCGGCGACCCGGACCTGCTGACGGTGAAGGCGAAACGACTGCTCGAGTCGGCGGACGTCGTGCTACACGACAAGCTTCCCGGCCCGGAGATCCTCGACGCGATCCCGGCGGAGAAACGCGAGGACGTCGGCAAGCGCGCGGGCGGCGAGTGGACGCCCCAGGAGTATACGAACCGCCGGCTCGTCGAGCTGGCCCGCGAGGGGAAGCGCGTGGTGCGGCTCAAGGGCGGCGACCCGTTCGTCTTCGGGCGCGGCGGCGAGGAGGCGGAGCACCTCGCCGAGGAGGGGATCCCCTTCGAGGTGGTTCCGGGCGTCACCTCGGCGATCGCCGGGCCCGCAGTCGCCGGAATTCCGGTGACACACCGCGACCACGCCTCCACCGTGTCCTTTGTCACCGGCCACGAGGACCCGACGAAAGCGGAGTCGACCGTCGAGTGGGACGCGCTCGCCGCGACCGGCGGCACCATCGTCGTGTTGATGGGCGTCGGGAAGCTGCCGGAGTACACTGCGGAGCTACGTCGCGCGGGGATGGATCCGGAGACGCCGGTCGCGCTCGTCGAGCGGGCGACCTGGCCGGGAATGCGCGTGGCGACCGGATCGCTCGCGACGATCGTCGATGTGCGCGACGAGGCGGCGATCGAACCGCCGGCGGTGACCGTGATCGGCGAGGTCGCGGCGACCCGAGATCGAGTGGTCGCGTTCCTCGAGAACGCGGGGTCGGCCCCGATCACGTCGGGATCGGACGGGGGTGACGAACGATGACGGACGCACCGCGCATCGCCGTCTTCCGCCCGGACGACGATCGGATCGACGACGCGGTGACGCTTCTCTCGTCGCTCGGCGCCGATCCGGTTCCCGATCCGATGCTCGCCGTCGATTCGACTGGCACGATGCCGGACGATGCCCCGTTCGTCGTGTTCACGAGTAAGACGGGGGTGGAGCTGGCCGCGGCGGGCGGCTGGGAGCCGGGTGATGCGACGCTCGTCGCGATCGGTCCGGCGACCGCGGCGGCGGCCGGCGAGGTCGGCTGGACGGTCGACGTCATCCCCGGGGCGTACACCTCTGCAGGCCTCGTCGAGCGCCTTCGGGGGACGGTCGACGGGAAACGGGTCGAGGTGGCTCGCTCCGATCACGGTAGCGACGTGCTCCTCGACGGGCTCCGCGACGCCGGTGCCGACGTTCACGAGACGGTGTTGTACCGACTGACTCGCCCCGCGGACGCCGGGGACTCGGCGACTGCGGCGGCGGCCGGCGAACTGGACGGCGCCGCGTTCACCTCCTCGTTGACCGTCAAACACTTCCTTGCGGCCGCCACGGAGCGCGAGGTCCGGGAGGCGGCGCTGGCGGGACTGAACGACGCGACCGTCGGCGCGATCGGCCCCCCGACGGCCGAGACTGCCGCCGACCACGGGATCGACGTCGACGTCGTCCCCGAGGCTGCCGAGTTCGAGTCGCTCGCGACCGCCGTCGTCGACGCCCTCGCCGATCCCGTCGAACGGCGATAGCTCGGGACCGACCGTCCGGGACGCCGCGAACAGTCGAAACGACCTTACGCCGCGCGCTCGCGTCTCCGATATGTTCGAGAACGTTGTGTACCCCGCGTACTTCGACGCGAACCGCTCGCGGTCCGAGGGCCGCCGGGTCCCGACGGATCTGGCGATCGAGGAGCCCACCGTCGACGAGATCGCGAAGGCGGTCCAGCAGGTCGGCTACGACGCGGTGATCGAACGCGAGAAGACGTACTCGCGAGAGTTCGAACCCCGCGGTGCGGTCGTCGTGCAGGGAACCGACGACACGGCGAAAAACGACCTCGTGCAGGCGATCGCCGCGTATCTCGGCGTGCTTCGGGAATGACCATGCAGCGAGTCGGCACCGTCGTTCGAACGGCACAGGGACTCGCGATCGCCCGAAGGGATCCGGGCGCGGAGCCGCCGGATATCGGCCTGATGGTCGTCGACGAGTCGCTGTCGACGGTCGGGCGCGTCGTCGACGTGTTCGGTCCCGTCGGCCACCCGTACGTTGCGGTCACTCCCGACGACGACGTTCCGCTCGCGGAGCTTCTGGGCGGGAAGCTGTACGGCCGGTGACGCCTCTCGCGGCCGAGGTCGCTGGAATCACCGCAATCGGGACCCTTCGGTTCGTCGGTCGGCGGTCGAGGGACGTGTGGCCTACGTCGGTTCGCGTTCGGCGAGGACCGGGATCTCCGCGAGTCGCTCCTCGTCGAGGGCGTCCCAGTCGACCCCCTCGGGTCGTCGGTACGGCGTGTTCGTTCGAATCGCTCGATCCGGCGTGACGACGAGATCGATCGGCACGTCGTGTGCGTCGGGGCGGGGGAGCGACGTCGTCGAGTCGACGTCGCTGCCGGTCGTCGAGTCGGCCGCTGGCTTGTCGGCCGCTCCCGTGTCGATCGGTGATTCGACGCCGTCGACGACCTGTAGCTCGTGAACGGTCGTCGCGACGGTGGTGTCGTCGTCGACGGCACCGAGTTCGCGGAGCACGGCCCACTCCAGGTCGCTGTATCCCTCCCCCTTTCCGATTCGCGCGCCCGCCGTCGTCACCGCGACGGAGCCGGAGACGATCAGGCCGATCGATGGGACGTCCTCCGGGGGGACGGCGACGCCGTGCGTCGATATGCCGGAGACGGTCGTCGCCTCGTTGACGTCCTCGATCGTCGCCGGATCGAGCCGGAGAAACGGGTCCGGATCGCGAAGCCGCGGCTGTGCCACGTACACCGTCTTTCCCGCCCGCAACGCAGCCCGACGGACCGGGAGCTGGGGCGCGTCCGGATTACATTTCAGCGTCCTCGCCGCCGACCACTCCTCCGTCGCCGTCAGCCGGTCGCTGGCGTCGTCCGCACCCGCAACGTTGGGGATGCGTCCGTGGGGTGGGAACGGGAATCGAGCCTCGCTACGCTCCTCGAGCGTGTCCCACACCGCCTCGCGGACCGTCTCCTTGTCCATGGAATGTACCTCCGACGGACGGGAGGGACGCCGGCCACGAAAGCGACTCGGAACCGGACGGACGCCGGCCGAGGAATCGATCAGGGAGGAGTGGTCGCCCGCAGCTGCGAGTATTGCCGAAACCGATATCACTCGCCGGCGTGACGCGCCGATCATGGCCGACGATCCCTTCGAGAACATGCTGGCGCAGATGGACCGGGCGACAGCGTACGCCGACATCGACGGGGGAGTCTTCGAGCGGCTCAAGCATCCGGAGCGGACGCTCAAGGTGACGTTGCCGGTCGAACTGGAGTCCGGCAACACCGAGGTGTTCGAGGGGTATCGATGTCAGTTCGACAGCGCGCGCGGCCCGTTCAAGGGGGGCGTTCGCTATCACCCCACGGTGACTCAACGTGAGGTGGAGGCGCTCGCGGGATGGATGACGTGGAAAACGGCACTCGTCGATCTGCCGTACGGCGGCGCGAAAGGCGGCGTCATTTGCGAGCCGAAGGAACTCACCGATCGCGACCTCGAGCGGCTCACCCGGCGATACACCGAGGGGATCCGGCGGATGATCGGCCCCGAAACGGACGTTCCCGCGCCGGACATGAACACGAACTCGCAGACGATGGCGTGGATGATGGACACCTACTCGATGTACGAGGGGTACACCGTGCCGAAAGTCGTCACTGGAAAGCCGCTGGAGATCGGTGGGACGCCGGGGCGGGTCGCCGCGACCGGACGCGGCGTCTCCATCGTCACCGAGCGACTCTTCGAGTACCTCGAACGCGACCTCTCGGAGGCGACCGTCGCGATCCAGGGGTTCGGGAACGTCGGATCGAACGCGGCTCGCCTGCTCGACGAGGCGGGCGCCCGGATCGTGGCGACCTCCGACGTCACCGGCGCCGCGTACGATCCCGACGGACTCGACGTTCCCCGGTTGACGAGGCACGTCGAGGCGGGAGGTCCGATCGAGGCGTACGTCGACGGCGACCTCCGCGGAGCCGCGGACGAGCGGGACGGGTGGGACGCGCCCGACCACATCGGCAACGACGAGCTACTGTGTCTCGACGTCGACGTCCTCATCCCGGCGGCCGTCGAGGGCGTGATCACCGCGGAGAACGTCAACGAACTTCGGGCGTCCGCCATCGTTGAGGCTGCAAACGGCCCGACGACCGTCGCTGCAGACGAGGTTCTCACCGAGCGTGACGTCCAAGTCGTGCCCGACATCCTCGCGAACGCGGGAGGTGTCATCGTCTCCTATCTGGAGTGGGTCCAGAACTCACAGGAGTTCTCCTGGCCCGAACAGACGGTAAACGCCGAACTCGAACGCCGGATCGGTTCCGCGTTCGACGAGACGATCGCCCGGTACGACGAGGGAGACGTCCCCGACCTCCGCACCGCGGCGTACACGCTCGCGCTCGAACGCACCGCAAGCGCCCACGAGTATCGGGGGTTGTTCCCCTGATACGCCGTCAGACGGGACGGATCCGGTCGGCGGTCACGTCGATCGGGTCGGCGTAGTGGACGAGCGGATCGTCGTCGGGTCGCTCGAAGCCGTTCGCCTCGAACAGTCCGTTCCGACGCAGCGTGACCCGGCCCCCGCGAAGCGTCCACGGCTCGTGCTCGATCGCGCCGCAGTAGAGTCGACCCCCCATGGCATAGAACCGGTAGTTCTCGACGAGGAACGCCGGCAGCGATCCGGCCTCCGGCGTCCACCCTGTCTCCTCGGTCGGCTCGTAGGTCGCGTCGAACGGTGCCGGCGGCGCGCCGCCGTGAACGCGACGGCTCCTGAAGTGAACGCGGGTCCCGTCGGCGGGAGCGCCCTCCGATCGGTCACCCGCGACCGACTCCCGGCGGACGTCCATCCGCGCCCGGTAGTACGGGAGCGCAAACAGGCGTCGGGCGACGGTGACGCCGACCGGATCGTCGGCGTCGAGGCTGTAGAAGTAGACGCCGGGTCCGTTCGGCCCCTCGACGTACGTCCGGAGATTGAGCTCCGGAAACGACAGCCCGACCGGCACGCCGCGTGGACGAATGTCGTCCATCACGAACGGGACGACGCCGAGATAGGCGTTCCCCTCGTGGGTGTCGACCGAAAGGCCGTCGGGAAGCGTGGGCTCGACGAGCTCCGGATCGACCGCCCAGTGGACGAACAGCCCGTCGCGCCAAGTCATCTCCAGCCAGCGGCGTCCGAACATACGGTTCCTCGGGCCGCCGCGGGCAAAACCCACACGGTGGACGGAACGCAGGCACGTCCGGTGGACGGAACGCCGGTACGGAGCGATGGCGACCGACCACGGGGCGAAGGGACAAATCGTCGTTTGCTCCTTGGAAGCGTTTAGGGCCGTTCCGCGTCTGCTCGCCAGTATGTCACGAAAACGTCTGTTGCTCACCGTCGCCGTGGCGGGACTGCTCGTGCTCGCCGGCTGTACCGGCGCCGACGACGTCGGCGACGCGGGAGGCGACGTCGGCGACGCG
>LFFM01002398.1_pt1 | contig 12409 bp, 14 predicted proteins | sample 643131 | NCBI WGS metagenome assembly LFFM01 (sample SAMN03777445, study PRJNA286221) | soda lake metagenome | biome: soda lake; feature: Kulunda steppe; material: water; isolation source: sample Tc-Br brine of Tanatar trona crystallizer | place: Russia: Kulunda steppe | collected 2011-07
AATGTGAACACTGCGGTGAGATGGTCTCGATTGCGCTGTTGACCGACCCGGAATGTCCGCATTGTGAAGCAGCCGTTGGGAACGTTGAACCAGCGAGTGGCTGGTTCGGAAAACCTGTCCTTCGCGGTGCTGCACAGCTTGAATCGGGAGAAGAAAAATGACAGAAGACACCGACAAGGACGACAGAGATGACCCCTTCGAAGCGATGGAGCACACAGGGTCGCCACCCGACGGTGACCCGTTCTCAGAGTTAGCTGAGAGCTACGATGGCAGTGATGAAGGGAACAAGGCGGATGCGGGGTTCACTGCTGGTGACCCGTTCGTTGACTCATCACTGAACACGAGTGAAAATGACGAGACAGAGACTGTTGACGGGGAAGAAACCTCGGATGAGCCGGTATTTCACCCGTCACCCTCCGAGCAGGACCACACAGCTCCCACTGGCGACACGGACCTCTTCATGGACTCAGTTTCGCGCAGCGGAGACCCATTTGAGTCAGGAGAAGGCTTGTTTGAATCCACCGATATCGAGACAGTCGACCCTGATAGTATCTGGCGGGAACTGAGCAGTGTGCAGTCGGAGGATTCCGGGAGACAGCGGGTCCGAACGTATGCTGATGTTTCGAAACACGCATTTTGCGAACAGTGTGAACACTTCTCGAAGCCGCCCGATGTTTCCTGCAATCATGATGGGACTGAGATTGTCGAATTCCGTGACATGGAGACAGTTCGACTGATTGATTGTCCCATTGTCGCGGAACGGAAGGCCCTCGAAGCTGACGCTACCATGCAGGAATACAAATCGCAGTAGGCGTCTGGGCGGAAAGATTCATTTTTCTCGGTCATCGACCAACAGGTAGTATGCAATTCTGTGATGACTGCGGGTCGATGATGCGAAAACGAAACGGCGTGATGGTGTGTGATGGGTGTGGCGAGACTGCCGAACAGACCGTCGATAGTGAGGAGTTCATCAGCACCGAAGAGCAATCCGGCGACGAACTCATCGAGACCTCCGAGGAGGCTAACTTCGAGGGAAAACCAACCGCGAAAGACGTTCGTTGTGATGAGTGTGGCCATACCGAGGCGTGGTATACTATCAAACAAACCGCGTCAGCGGATGAACCTCCCACCAGATTTTTTAAATGCAAAGAGTGTGGATATCGGTGGCGTGAGTACAACTGATTTTCCCCGTCTGTGCCCGAATTTGTTATGTCATCTTTCGGCGTGTCGTCCCCTAGCATAGGCCCGCGCCGTTCGAAAGCACTTTAGGTTACGGTAAGCCACAATGGTATACAGTCTGTGCGGGGTTGATGACGCTCCCAGCCATCACAGGATATCTACGCCGTCTTTCGACGGCGGCCGCGAACCGGTCGTGGCGGCGGGGGAGTGCGAGCCCGCGCACAGGAGGTGACCACATCCATGCCAGTATACGTTGATTTCGACGTTCCTGCGGACCTCGAAGACGATGCCCTTGAGGCACTTGAGGTAGCGCGGGACACAGGAAGTGTAAAGAAAGGAACAAATGAAGCAACCAAAGCCATCGAGCGCGGCAACGCCGAACTCGTTTTTGTGGCCGAGGATGTCCAGCCGGAGGAGGTCGTGATGCACCTTCCCGAACTTGCAGACGAGAAAGGAATTCCATTCATTTTCGTCGGCACGCAGGATGACCTCGGACGCGCATCCGGACTCGAAGTTGGCAGCGCAGCCGCCGCCGTTATCGACGCCGGCGAGGCAGCAGGCGATGTCGAGGATATCGCCGAGAAAGTCGAGGAACTTCGGTGAGGTGAACACGGATGAGTGCAGAGCAATCCGAAGGCGACGGCTCCACACCGGCGGAGGTTATCGAAATCGTGGGCAAAACCGGAATGCACGGCGAGGCCATGCAGGTCAAATGCCGCATCCGGGAGGGCTCAAACAAGGGACGAATCATCACCCGAAACGTCCTTGGCCCGGTCCGCGAAGGCGATGTCCTCCAGCTCCGCGAAACAGCACGCGAAGCTGACACCATCGGAGGCCAATAATGGTTTCAAAACGTACGTGCGATTACACCGGCGAAGAGATCGAACCCGGAACGGGCAAAATGTTTGTCCGAACCGACGGCACCGTCCTCTGGTTCAAAGACTCCAAAGCCGAGAAAAATTACATGCTCGGCCGTGAGTCGCGCGACCTCGAATGGATTGGCTACGAGGAAACTGAAGAGGCAGAGGAAACTGAAGAGGCAGAGGAAGGCGACGAAGAAGCTGAGGAAGAAGCAGCTTCCGAAGAAGCCGACGGAGAAGACAACGAATCTGAGGCGGAAGAAGACGCCGAAGAGGAATCCGAAGAGGCTGAAGCATGAGCGAGCGAACGTTCGTCATGGTCAAGCCGGATGGCGTCCAGCGGGGTCTTATCGGCGAGATTATCTCGCGGTTTGAAACCCGTGGACTGAAACTTGCTGGTGCGAAGTTCATGCAGATTGACGAGGACCTCGCACACGAACACTACGGCGAGCACGAGGACAAACCGTTTTTCGACGACCTTGTCGAGTTTATCACTGCTGGTCCAGTGATGGCGATGGTCTGGGAAGGACAGGACGCAACGCGCCAGGTCCGCCGGATGATGGGCGAGACTGACCCAGCGGATTCCGCACCAGGGACCATCCGAGGCGATTTCGGTCTCGACCTCGGTCGAAACGTCATTCACGGCTCCGACCACGAAGACGAAGGTGCGAACGAACGCGAAATTGCGCTATTCTTTGACGAAGACGAACTGGTCGATTACGACCGAATCGACGCCGAGTGGCTCTACGAATAACGGACCACTTCGCTTCATCCCCTCAATTTTTCACTATCTTTGAGTCGCTTCACTCTAACCAATCAACGAAGGTTCCCTCGATGAGGGTCTCTCGCTGGGTGTCGATATACGCCGACTGCATGGCCCAGATTGCCTCTCCAAGCGGGGCCCCATCCGCTATCTCCTCTTTGACGTACTCAATTTTCCAACTCGCGGGTGTCGTCTTGCGGTCAAGTCGCTCTCTCAGCGGACGGATATACCGACGGGCTTCGTCCGTACTCAACCCGCGCAGTTCGAGGCCGTCTCTGGCGAACTCGAACAGTTCGTGCCCAATCGCGTCGATATCCTGTGTCTCGGTTCCGTCGGCAGTAATCCATTCGATATCGGCATCGAGTCCATCCTCGACCGCTCGGTAGAAGTTTATTTTTGCGTCTTCCCAGGGGAGCGTTCGAAGTGGATGCTCGCGTCGCGGGAGACTCTCCATCAGTCCGGCGAAGACGGCCTCGAATGCGACACAATCGAGAATTGTCGGCTGGCCTGGCAGCGGTCGGAACTCGATTCGTGCGTTCGCCGATGACTGTGACGGCCCATCGAAGACAGGCCGAATCCACCGCCAGTAGCTCCCGTGTTTGTGTCTAAAGTGTGCAAACTCGTCATCAAACCGATTTCCGACGGAGACTTCCATCGGGACGATGCAGGTATCGGCGGCAATGTCGTCAATAGCATCGTCAACGGTCTCAAAATCAGGTGGGAAACATACTTTCGGTGGTTCAGGCGCGTCTTCCGGCGGGTTCAGCACCGACTCGAAGATGTGGATTCGGTTCTCGACGTGGGACTCGGCAACAATTTGGGAATCCGGAACGGCATCGTACAGATCCGGTGGGAAAAATGGGGAGTTTGCGCCGAGTGCAAGTAACGGGGCCGCAACACGCAGTGCATAGTTGAAATATACTGGTAGGTCGGGGGCGTGTGGTACCTGATAATGTGGTTGAATTGATGTAATGAGGCTTTCTGGCATTACAGTCTCTGATTCCAGCGTCACGTTCGGAGCTTCGATTCGCTGAGCGGATGGATACTCCGTATTTGCCATCGCGTGATATCTGACCGCATCGCTCATGTTCGTCGCTATCGTAACGCCATCCTGTTCGACGCTATCTAGCAGATAGCTGGTTGCTGTTTCGCCAACGGGGGGGACTGTCCACATTCCATCGGCGACGAGTTGAATATCTTCAGCTGCCGTTTTCTCCTGTGCAGGAGCCAGGTGAGCCTGCAGTTCTTTTTCTTGTGCCTCCAGTCCGTAGGTTGTCAACGGTTGTGGTGCCGTCTGCATCTCAGCGTTGTGCAGTCCAAGTTCCTTCTCGAAACCGATGAGGTTCAACAGCGGGCGGGGCATCCGCGTGAGGGCATCTGTTCTGGTATCGGCCGCATAGAGTTCGAGTTCGAGTCCAACCAGAGCCTGTGAGTTATCGAAGGTTCCACTTTTTACTGCCTCTTTCAACTGTTCGGCCTCCTGTTGTGCCTCCTTCCGGAACTGCTTGGCATCCACATCGAAGGTTTGTTTGACGGCCGTCGCCAGTTCTGAACCCGACATATCAACTGGGTTTTTCGGCCAGCCCTTTTAATTCGATGTTTGCTGTGGCAGGATTGTCGCTGGGATGGGAAGGTCAGCGAGTAGCGTCTGTACGGTCGAACCCGGTGGTGTGCCCGCTCGCTCTGGGTGTCCGCTTCTCTCACCGAGCACAATTTCGTCGATATCGTGCTCGACAACCGCGTTGATGATTGCGTCTGCAGGTTCTCCGCTTTTGTGAAGGGACTCGACTGTTGGTTCTAGGAGACGAACCCGCGCCACATTTGCTGCATCTCCCGTGTCCCGTGGGTCTCTATCCGGCTCTTCGACTGTGAGAACGTACATCGTATCGTCGGCACTGACTCGGCCCTCAAGGTAGTCACATGCTGTGGCAGTCGTGTGGACAGACGCTGTTGCGACGAGAATATTCATCACCGGTCGGTTCGTCCCGGAGCACCTATCGGTTTTCGTCTCCTGTGCTCGATTATGGCCGTCGGTGGAACCTACACACTCCTCGTCCATCTTGGAGCCGATGTGTCGATAGACGTTGGCGCGCTTGGAACGCGGTCGTTTGAAACTGGCTGGTATGCCTACGTTGGCAGTGCGCTTGGTCCCGGCGGGTTCAGTCGTATCGATCGCCATCGCGAACTTGCAGCTGGTGAACGCGATGTTCGCCACTGGCATATCGACTATCTGCTTGGTCACCCCGAGACGACGCTGGAATCAACCGTCCGCACGGCTGAGTGTGACGGTGAGTGTGCGATTGCCCAACAACTCACCGAAATGTGTGAACGCAGTGCAATTGTGGATGGAACACCAATTACGCAGTTTGGCTGTACCGACTGTTCCTGTGACTCGCATCTCTTTTTCGCAAGCGATGGTGAGTCATTACATGAGTCAGTAGAGGCCGCGCATCAGCGTCTTCGATAGGTATTGGTCTCTCACTGGGCCGAGACGGTCTCGTGTTCCCGACACTCCCGGTCGAGACAGTGCTCACCTGTGGCTGTTTCAAATCGTGGAAGTCCACAGTCACAGTCGTCGTTCGTAATTCCGGTTGGGAACGAAAAGCCGGTCTCACAGTCTGGGTAGGCTTCACAGCCGAGAATCAGTCCTCCTCGACGAAGGACACGGAGAGCGCTTCCACACTCCGGACAGTCCCATTTGCGGTCGAATGCTTGTTTGACGCGCTCGTCAAGCGACTCACACTCGCGGTCGAGACAGACAATAAACGATGCCCCACGTTCGACACGCATTCGTGGGAGACCACAGTCACAAGTCTCATCGAGTACCGTTGCACCTGTCGGCAGTCTGTATCGGGATTCACAATCTGGACAGCTGATGGCTCCAGAGGACCGTGTTAATCTGCCTCCACAGGCCGGGCAGTCACCAACGGGGATGCCCGCATCGCTTGTTGGATACTGGGCATGTGCGTAAGTCTCGTGAACGGCAACTTCGAGTTTTTGTGAGCCATCCCGGGCCTCAATTCTGTCCGGCGTGACGGTGGTCATTTCTGGACGGGTTAGCCACGCAACAGGTTGGTAGCCGTCGGCATCGTGGACGAGCACTGTCTGGTCGGGCTTGACAAGAACGAGCACGTCACCGTGCTGGGTCTGTTCCCGTGTTCCCTCAAAAACAGTTGTACAGCGACCAGCGATGAGGTGTGCCGTGTTTGACATAGCCCTGACTGGTCGCGTAATCGGATATAAACGATTGGCATACTGACACTGGGAAAACGCTCATTCATCTGGCTCGAACTGCCTTGGCTTATCAGTCACTAGTACCCGCACTGCACTCGGTCTCGCAACGCCCTGAGCACCTCTCCCGCTGATAGCGGAATGAAAGATACAACAACCGACTCGACGATTTGGCATCTTCCAGTTATCAGCCTGAGCGACACGTTTGTGGTGAAAGAAATTAGGGGTTTATGCTTTACCGCACTAATTCTATTGCATGAATGACTGAAACATTATATCGGTCTATCGCCGAACAGAGCAACGACGGTATTTTCGTTGCTCGGGCTGACGAAATCGTTTATGTCAACGAGAAATTACAGGAGTGGACAGGATACAGGGAAGCAGACCTCGTAGGAGCACCGAAGACACAACTTTTCGCGCCTGGTGACGAGGACCGCGTCGAAACGTATCACAGGCAACGAATCGAGGGGAAGTCAGCACCAGCGCAGTATCGGATGTCACTCGAAACCAGCTCTGGTGATTCACTTCCTGTCGAAGTTTCTATCAGCCAAATAATGTATGAGGACGACCCTGCAGTCGTCGTCTTTTGTCGTGATTTCACGGAGAAAAAACAGCGTGAGCAGGAGCTCAGGCGCCTCAACCACCGGTTCGAGACAGTCCTGGAGACCATGTCCGCGGCGGTGTTCCTGAAAGACACCGACGGGCAGTATCTACTGATGAATCGAGCCTGCCGCGAATTGTTCGACGTGGACGAGGAAGAGATTACCGGGCTGACCGATGAGGATCTCTTCCCCGGAGACGTCGCCGAAAATGTTCGGTCAGATGACAGGAACGTTATCGAGAGCGGAGAAACAAAAGAGAAAGAAGAGATAGTCCCCACAGCGGAGGGGAAAACGGTTCGAATCACTCGTAAATCACCGGTCTACGACGACGGGGAGATTACGGCCATCTGTGGTGTCTCGACCGATATCACCGAACAGCGAGAGCGCGAAGAGGAGTTGAAGCAACTGAAAGAGCGGTTCGACCTCGCCGTCGAGGGTTCTAACCTGGGCGTCTGGGACTGGGATATGACCACTGACGAAGTGGAATTCAACGAGCAGTGGACGGAGATGCTCGGCCACTCTCTCGAGGAAATCGACTCCCACCTGGAGGAGTGGGAAAAACGCGTCCATCCCGACGATATCGAGGCCGTTGAGGGGGCGCTGAACGACCACATCGCTGGCGAGACCGAGTACTACGACACAGAACATCGGATGCGGACTGCCGACGGCGACTGGAAATGGATCCGTGATGTCGGTAAAGTCGCCGAGCGAGACGAGAACGGCGACCCCGTCCGGGCCGTCGGCATCCACCTCGACATCGACGACCGGAAAACATCCGAGCGGCAGCTAGCAGAGCAACGGGAGATGTTCACCCAGGGCCCCGCCGTCGTGTTCAAATGGCGGGAAGCGGAGGGCTGGCCGGTCGAACACGTCTCCGAGAACGTCGAAGCGGTGCTGGGTTACACCCCATCAGAGCTACAGTCGGGGACAGTGGCCTACGCCGACATCATTCACGAGGAGGACCGCGAGCGCGTGTTCCAGGAGGTCGACGAGAACAGTACCGAGGGAACCGAACAGTTCAGTCACGAACCCTACCGGGTCGTCAGTGCCGATGGAACCATCCGATGGGTGCTCGATTACACCAGAAACATCTGGCAGGACGCCGAGATTACCCACCGCCTGGGCTATCTCGTCGACATTACGGAACAGCGACAGAGCGAGATCTACCTCCAGAAAGCTCAGGAAGTCGCCGATATCGGCTGGTGGCGAAAGGAAATTCACTCGGACCAGATTTACTGGTCCGAACCGATATACGAGATGTGGGGAGCGGATGGCGAAATCGGTTATCTCGACCACAAAACGTTCCTCGAGTTTATCCATCCTGAGGACGAAGAACGGGTCGATCAGGCGTGGCAGGCCGCACTCGATGGTGACCCCTATGACGTCGAACACCGTATCATCACCGGTGACGGAGAGGTCAGGTGGATGCGACAGGTCGCTGAATTCACGCGGGATGGTGCAGGTGAACCGATTGAAGCTGTTGGCCTCGTGCAGGATATCACTCACCGCAAGGAACGCGAGCAGGAACTTGTCCGGACACGGAATCTAATCGAGCGGACCCAGGAGAACGCGTCGATTGGCTGGTGGGAGGTTGATCTGGATAAAGACCGACTCACCTGGAGTGATGAAGTCTATCGTATCCACGACCTACCCCCAGATGCCGACGTAGCATTGGAAGATGGTATCGAATTCTACCACCCGGACGATAGAGAGACAATCAGGACCGCAGTAGAGCAAGCCATAACGAACGGTGAACAGTACGACTTGGAGCTGCGAATTGTCACAGCAGAGGACAGAGTTCGATGGGTCAGAACTGTTGCTGAGCCGCAGTACAACGATGCCGATGAGCTCACCGGGATTCTGGGTATTTTCCAGGATATTACCGACCGCAAAGAGCGCGAAATGAGACTCGAAGAGACCAAGCAACGACTGTCACTTGCACTGGAGGCAACGGAAACGGGCGTCTGGGAGTGGAATTTGGAAACCGACGAACTCATCTGGACCGATTCGATGGAACAGCTGTTTGGAATCGAACCCGGTACGTTCGAGGGAACCTACGCTGCATTCGCTGAGCATGTCCACCCGGAAGATTTGCCTGCAGTGGAGGAGGAAATTGAACAGTCAGTTGCGACAGGTGACCCCTTCCAGATGGCGTATCGAATCCAGGGTGAGGACGGCACACAGCGATGGGGGGAAGCGCGCGCCGAACTCACCGAAGCGGAAGATAGTTCTCGTCAAATGATCGGCATCGTCACCGATATCACTCAACGCAAGAAGACTGAAAAGGAACTCGAAGCACGACAGGAAGAACTGAGACAGATCATCGACCTTGTGCCGGATTTGGTTTTCGCAAAAAACCGTGAGGGCGAGTATCTGCTGGCCAACGAGGCGACTGCCGAGGCGTACGGGCTGACTCCCGAAGAGGTCGAAGGCAGGAAGGAACCGGATATCATACCGAGTGTCGATGATTCTGACAATTTCCGCGCAGACGACGTAGAGGTAATCGAATCGGGCCAACCAAAGATGATTCCCGAGGAGGAACTGACCACTGCCGACGGCGAGACGCGCATTTTTCAGACGACGAAGATTCCGTATCAGGTCCCAGGCAGCGGCTCGGATGCGGTACTCGGTTATTCCCGCGACGTGACCGAACTCAAAGAGTACGAGCAATTGCTCGAAACACAGCGGGATAATCTCGACGTGCTCAATAAGATCGTTCGTCACGACGTTCGAAACAAACTACAACTGGTCAAACTGTATTCAGAGAATCTCGATTCGTACGTGGAGGAGAACGGCAAAGAGTACCTCGAACACGTTCGTGCTGCGACAGAGGACGCCATCGACATTACAGAGGATGCGAAAGACGTTACAGAAGTTATGATGCGGGTTGAGGCAGCGTTGGACGCCGTCGACCTCCGTGCCCCACTCGTCAACGAGGTCCAGAAGGCGGTAACAAACTTTGAAGACGCAGAAGTCACGCTCGAGGGCTCGATTCCAACAGTCCATGTTCGGGCCGATAAGATGCTCGAATCGGTGTTCCGGAACCTGATTCAAAATGCGATCCGACACAACGACAAGCCCGTCCCCGAAGTAGTCGTGTCCGTCGAGGAAAACGACGAGGACGTGGAGATTCGCTTTGCTGATAACGGTCCCGGAATTCCTGACCCACAAAAACGGGAGATATTCGAAGAGGGGGCGAAGGGGCTGAAAAGTGACGGCACTGGCCTAGGACTCTATCTCGTACAGACGCTCGTCGACCGGTATGGCGGCGATATTTGGGTCGAAGACAACGAGCCAGACGGTGCGGAATTCGTCCTTTCACTGTCGAAGGAAACCACAGGTATGTCCGAGAGCTGGCTCTGAGCGTCGTAGGAGAAGAACTCGATATCTTTCTTTCACTCACTGAGTTGCCCGGTCAAGGTAACGATACAAACTGCAGCCGGTGGAATATGGAGAACGGCCAAGATGGTCGCTGCTCCGACAGTTGCCGCTTCATCGAACGCAAGCAATGCACCATCCGGAATGAACGACAGCAGCAGGACGACAATCGCTACGCGAACAAACGTTTTGTCGGGCGTTTCCGACCAGCGATGAAGTAACCCATAGACAACTGTCGCCCCGATAACACCCACTGTCGTCCAGATCGTGACAGGCAGATATGCAAGATGTTCGTACGACGCAACTAGTTCTAGTTGCAGAACGACCGTGAGCAACACGTAGTTGATGAGCAACGAGAGCACGAGCGCAACACCGCCCCGCTTGCCAAGGGTGGGCCAGTCAACCGATGATCTTGTCACAGCCATGAATTATAGCTCTCTTTGGGTCCTGTCATGATAGTGGTGGCGTTTTGTTGAGCAGTAGCCCCTCAGTTTAGTTCACCCACCGACCGGGTATCAATAAGTTATCATTTGCTATATTCCGCGGTTGCTCAAATGATTCACCACGAAAGAACTGCAACTTCCCAGGACCCACTGATGATACTTCGAGAGGAAGTTCTTTAGCTACTCCCGGGGAACTCTACCACGAAATGGGTTACCGAGAGCTAGTCGAATACATCCGTGCTCGGGAAAAGGAGTTGGTCGTGTTCAACGCACCGGAGGCGAGTTCGCTCGAGCGTCAGCTCGGCGAGTTTTTCGAGACACAGAATGTCAGGATATATGCAGAGGAAACGGCCGCTAGTGGGCCCGAAGTGGCCGTTCTCAGTATCGGCGAGAGAGTCCTTGCGGTCGTTTCGCTATCGATACTCGAAGAACTGCTCGCGGATGTCCCGACCGGGAGCGACGATATCGGGTTTGCCGACAAGCGATACGAAGACGTCCTTACCCACCTGAAAGAGACGACGTTCACGTCGACGGAACCGCAACAGTTGCTGTACGCATCCCGTGAAATCGAGGACCGGGCACGACGGGTCGGGACAGGGACCATCCATGCCGGTTTCCAGAAACTTTCTACGGTGGCCACACAGGAACCCATCTACAGTGACCTCGCCTCTCGCGGCGTAACAGTACATGCATACGGTGTCCCCGACGTTCCGGCACCAAATCTTGGCGACGGACAGGTCCATCCGATCGACTCTGAGGAACTCGCCAGGGCGTGGTTCGTCGTCTTCGACGGTGGTGGTGAAACGCGCCAGAAAAGTGCACTCCTCGCCTACAAACAAGCCGAAAACAATTTCTATGGCATCTGGAGCTACGATCCGCGGATTGTCGACCGCGCCCAAGAGTATCTCGAACAGAAACAAAGGGAGTCTCTGGGAACCGTCGACGGACACCATAGATAGGTCTCGGTCGAGTCCGACTGTGCCGAGAACCCGTTATTACGGTCGGCGGCATCCGTACTAGATTTGCAGCGCACCGTCTCCAGTAAAATATCGACCGTTCAGTCGACCGGTATAGCAAGAAGTAACTATTTTAGGCTCTGGTGAATCGCATGGCTGCGTAGGATTCAATCGGTAGAACAAGGGCGTTGAAGACAGGGACACCTGATCTTCCATATCAACGCTCTCCCGGTCACTGAGAAAGTGGTGATATTACAGAATGCTGTTGGTGGTCGAGGCGAAACTCCCGCCCCGACAGCGGGTGGCAGTTTCGCCGACTATGCCGTCGTTTCCTTGCACTGTCTCCGCATTTACCTTGGCCAATCCTACCGCACCGCGTTGGATTGTCTCAGCGAGATGCCACAAATTCTTGCCCAGATAGGCCTTGAACCGGACGAATTGCCGCATCATTCAACGTTAGTCAAGTGGTTTGATAAAATCACTATAGCGGTCTAGCGACGTAGCTATCGATTCAACGTATTTCGACCGCTAGAACGCTAGTGACTACTATTGCCGTCGAACAAACTACCGTGTCCAGACGCTCAAAACAACCGCCCTGGTGGACACAGCCTCACAAGCTGTGCTTGACGTGCATTGTACAACCGAGAAACACCATGACTCACAAATCGGCTGGCAGGTCGCCCTGCGCAATGCAGGCGACCTGCACAGCCTTGCCGCTGACAAGGGCTACGACTGGAAACGATTACGAGAGAAATTACGCGAAGAAGGTGTGAGGCCGTTGATTATTCGTCTTCACTTTAGCTGAGAACCGAGAGACAGCAGTCACTCATCGGCGGTGATTTGTGAAAGGAATGAGGAGACTGCTGTGTGCACCAGAAAGCCTCCTCACGTCGAATAGAGCGTCGCCTTACTAGCCTCTTTCCCTCTGTGATGTTGGAAGACCACGCCGAGGAGGTCGGCGTGGTCGAACGCAACCGGAAGTTGCAGATGCCTGCAC
>LFFM01002399.1_pt1 | contig 12408 bp, 11 predicted proteins | sample 643131 | NCBI WGS metagenome assembly LFFM01 (sample SAMN03777445, study PRJNA286221) | soda lake metagenome | biome: soda lake; feature: Kulunda steppe; material: water; isolation source: sample Tc-Br brine of Tanatar trona crystallizer | place: Russia: Kulunda steppe | collected 2011-07
AATCGTCACACCAGGTCCGAAAACGAGCGACGCGATTGCCCCTGCTTTCGTTGCTCCATCCCAGTACACCCCGAGGAAAATCGGCGCGGTTGTGGTAGCAAAGCCGACGACAGCGAACTCTATCAGTGGGAAAATTCCGGCTGGTTGGACGAGTGTCAGGGCCACGGCAAGCACGATAAGGAGGAAGACCAGTAACTGCGTTGCTCGTACTTCTTCGCGGGAAGTTGCATCCGGGTTGACGAACTCCCGGTAGACATCCCGACTGAGCATCGAACTCATCGTCAGCGCAACCGAATCTGCCGTCGACATGATTGCCGCCGTTGCCCCGGCCATCACGATGCCGAATACGACCGGATGCATCAGCGTCTCGACGAGGAGCGGAATCACGTAATCCGGTTCCGGTGGCTCCGGAATGACGCCAACTGACCAGACACCGAGCACAGCGCCGAAAAAGTAGATTGGCACAGCGACCAGTGCGAATAAAAAGCCCGAATCGCGCATGATTTGTGCGTTTCCAGCGGAAAAATACCGCTGAATCGTGTGTGGGTAGCCCGGGACACCAACAGCAAACGCAAGCGCTGCGGTCATTACAAACAACGGCGTCCAGAGGTCCGCAGGGCCGACGATATCAAGCAGCCCCGGAATTTCCTGGCTTGCCGACTCCGCAATCTCCGTGCTATCGCGGACGACCATAACGTAGGCTACGACCCCGGCCAGAACCGCGAATAACACAGTCGATTGGACAGCATCAGACCAGATGACACCGCGATAGCCAGCGATATGAATATACACAATCATAAACAGCGCCATCAGTAACACAGCCACGGTGAACGGAATGCCGATAAGCGCATCGAGGGCAACACCGCCTCCAAGCAGTTGTCCAGCGAGCATTGCAAGCATGAAAATTCCCGTAACAGTCAGATAGACGACCCCAAGCAACGGGCTTTCGTAACGAACCCGGATGTACTCCGCTGGCGTGACGATATCGTGTTCAGTACCGATGCGGTACAGGGCAACCCCGACGGAGGCAAAAAAGAGTGTATAGAAAACGGCAGCTATCGCCAGAAACGAGAACGGGCCGAGGCCGACCTGTGAAGTATCGGCTCCAATGCCAAAGACAGTAAACGCACTCAGGACAGTTGCGGCGAGTGTCAACCCGAGGACGAGCGTTCCGACGCCGCGGTCAGCGAGGTAGAAATCTGCCGGCGTGTATTTGGTAAACCGTGCGGCATAGACCCCAATCAGGAAGACCAGAAACAGGTAGGTGAAAAAGACCGCCTGTGCGATTGTTACTGGCATCCTAGGTATCCTCCGTCGTTGTTGAGTACAGGCTGACAGCCACCCACGCGAGGACGAACATTACTCCAATAACGCCAAGTTGCGCCCAGAGCCACGCTGGCAAGCCGAGATAGAGTGTCGTCCAGTCCGCAAGAAGATACTGGTGACCAGCGGCGAGTGCGAGCAACGCACCAACAAGAAAGACAATTACATACCGGACCAGCGGTGGTTGCCGAATCCGGTCGAACACGGTCTCAGTCATCGTCTTATCCGTTCGTGTGGCTGACGCTCACATAACACCAGCGGTCTCGGTTTGAGCATACACGAAGAGATGTGCGGCAGTATCAATAGCCGTCGAACCGAAGCACCGGCTCCAGTTCGTCGGGTTCGATATCCTCGAATGCCTCGCGGGCAATCGTCCGGAGATGGACTTCATCCGCACCGTCCACAATGCGGAACGCACGGATGCTCTCGTAGAAATCAGCAATCGGCAGGTCCTTGCCGATTCCGTTGCCGCCACAGTACTGCAATGCGGTGTCGACGGCTTCCTGTGTGGCACGCGCTGTGAACACCTTGCTCATCGAGACTTCGAGGCGTGCCTGCTCGCCGGCGGCAATCTGCTCTGCTGCCTGCCGAACCAGCGCGCGAGCGGCCTGTAACTCCGTTTCGCGCTCGGCAATCTCAAAGCGCGCGTGTTGCTTTTCCGAAATCGTCGAACCGAACGCCTCGCGTTCGCTGATGTACGTCCGAGCTACTTTCAACGCCCGCATGGCCATCCCGGAAAAGCGCATACAGTGGGTCAATCTGGCTGGACCAAGGCGTTCTTGGACGTGCATGAATCCCGCGCCTTCTTGGCCGAGCAGGTGTTCCTCCGGAACCCGCACGTTATTATACTTAATTTCGGCGTGACCTGCTCCGTGGAGTTCGCTACCCATATGTGGCACGTCGCGAATAATCTCGACCCCATCCGCTTCCGCCGGGACGAGGAAAACAGAACAACCCTGATACGGGTGAACGTCTTCGTTGGTTCGCGCAAAGACGAGCAGGATATCGGCTCGAATGCCGTTTGTCGTCCACCATTTGTGGCCGTTGATGACCCACTCGTCCCCGTCCTTTTCGGCTGTCGTCTGTATCATCTTCGGGTCAGAGCCGGAGCCCTGCATCGGCTCAGTCATCGAAAAGCCGGAGTGAATCTCCCCCTCCACGAGCGGTTCGAGATACTCCTGTTTCTGGAGGTCAGTGCCGTGCATCTCAAGCAGATGCATGTTGCCTTCATCCGGCGCATCGACGCGCATCGCGGCAGGCCCGAGAATCGACCGTCCTGCCTGCTCGAAGGTTGGCAACAGGTCATCGAAATCAACACCCATCCCGCCGTGTTCTTCCCCAATTTGTGGCGCGTAGATATCGTACTCCCGTGCAGCCTCCTGCAGTTCCTTGATAGTCGATGCCGATGCCGTTGTCCCACCTGCAAGTTCGCGCTCGCGTGGAATGACAACTTCGTCCATCAACCGCTCTGCGCGCTCGGCGAGTTCCATCGCTCGTTCCGAGTCAGTGAACGTGAACATCTAGCTGTAGTTCGTCCCTGAATCGCATAAAACCCCAAGAAACCGACGGAAGCGACCCGATAGAGGAACGTTGGTTCAGTTTGTTCCCGTTGTTTTCAGCCCTGCGGATCGGATACCAATGATTCCCAGCAGACACAGATGCAAATGGCTTTAACGACCGGTAACCCAAGAGGTTGGTATGCCATTTGTCACTCGGCTCACCCTCAAAAGCGGGGATGGCGACCTGCTTGAATCGGTGGCAAGCGACATCAAAGAGCAGGCCGAGCGAAAGGGCGTCCAACTGAAGGGCCCACACGCGAACCCGCCAACGCGACACAGCGTCCCCCAGTACAAGGGCCATCCCGACCAGGGAACGTTCGATAGCTGGAGCTACACGGTGTACGAGCGAACCATAGAAATTATCGACCATCATGAGTTCGCTCGTGAAACAACCGCCAAATCCTATCCCGAGCGAGTTCATCTCTCCGCAGATATCGAACAGTACAATCAGGCGTGAGAGTTGTGGCCCCTCACGTATTTAGACCGACCCAAATTAAGTGAGTGAGCCCCATTATGGAGGTATGGACGTTACACAGTACGAAGACTGGTTGATATCACTCCGACGCGAGTTACACCAGCGACCCGAACCCGCCTGGCGTGAATTTTACACAACCGCCCGAATTGTCGAGGAACTCGAATCGCTGGACGTTGACGAGATTCTTATCGGGTCCGAAATACTCGCAGACGGCGAACGCGGCGAGGTACCGGATGAAGCGGAACTCGATAGCTGGCTCGAACAGGCCCGTGAGACCGGCGTGAGCGAAGAACTGCTTGAACGGCTCGCAGGCGGCTATACTGGAGCCATTGCAACGGTTGAGCGCGGCGAGGGACCAACAGTTGCACTGCGTGTCGATATCGACGGCCTGCCGCGACTGGAATCCGATGCCGCCGACCATCACCCTGCTGCGGAAGGATTCCGGTCCATCCACGAGGGCGCAATGCACGCCTGCGGCCACGATGCTCACGCGACGATTGGCCTCGGTGTCCTGCGCGCAATCCTCGATAGCGAGTTCGAGGGGACACTGAAGGTCATCTTCCAGCCGGCCGAAGAACTCATCGGCGGCGGGAAACCAATCGCCGAAAGCGGCCATCTCGATGATGTCGACGCCCTCATGGCACTTCACGTCGGACTCGACCACCCGACAGGCGAGGTCGTTGCTGGCGTCGATGGCTTTCTGGCAGTTTCACACGTCGACGTGGAGTTTGCAGGCGAACCAGCACACGCCGGCGCGGAGCCGAACGTGGGAAAAAATGCAAACCTGGCGCTGGCTACGGCCGTCCAGAATCTGTATGCGATTCCCCGACACAAAGACGGCGCGACACGTGTCAACGCCGGCGTTATCGAAGGCGGCTCGGCATCGAACATCATCGCCGAACAGGCCTCCATTCACGGCGAGATTCGCGGCGAAACAACCGAGTTGATGGAATATACAAAGGAGCGAGCGACGCAGGTAATGGAGTCGGCCGCGGAGATGCACGGCTGTGAGGCAACCGTGGAGTTCGGTGCAGAAGCGCCGAGCGCCGAAAGCGATGAGTTACTGGTTAGCCTCGTGGCCGACCTCGCCCGCGAGAGCGAGCACGTCGAGAACGTCCTGTACCGGGATGACCTCGGTGGAAGCGAGGACGCAACCTATCTGATGCAGCGCGTGCAGGACCAGGGTGGTGTCGCCTCGTATGTCGGCATCGGCACGGACCACCCAGGCGGCCACCACACCGCAACCTTCGACGTGGACGAAGAGTCGCTGGTGATTGGCGTGGACGTACTTGCGAGCGCGCTGTTGGAGCTTGCAGGCGAAGATTCGCCGCTCGACGCGGCATAGCCGGAGGTTACTCTAATTATAGCAGTTATAAAAGACGGTACGCCTTGATTACCGACTCCGTTTCAATGCGTAAAGAGTTTTGAAGGGTACCGCCGTATCGGGTGATATGACAGAGTATACGGTTGAGTTTGTCAACATGGACGCGGAGCTTACAGTCTCCGATAAAGAGACAATCTTGAGCTCCTGTCTTGACGATGGGGTCCCACAGGAGTACTCCTGCCGGGTGGGAATGTGTCTGGCCTGTTCGGCACGAATTGTCGAAGGCGAAGTGACACAGCCGGCGGCCCGCGGGCTGACCGAAGCCGAACGCGAAGAGTACGCACTAACCTGCATGGCCCGGCCACAGTCAGACCTCGTCCTTGAGACGGGCGTTTATCCGCCGAGTATCGAACAGGACTACCCAACGCCGGACGATTCAGGCAGCGATACGGCTGCTGCTGACGACTGACGCCCAGAGAGCAAGAGTTCGCAGTCAGGAATCACTCGATTCGATTGCCGCCCGTTTTTCACTCAGGTCAACCGATGCCCACGCTTCGAGTTCGTAGCTGATATCCACCAGTTCCGCGATTCGGTCGGTATCAGCCTGATTACTTGCATCGGACAGGTCGGCTTCAAGCCGCGTAATAGCAGATTTCCCCGCCTGCTCTCGGTCAACCGTTCGCGTGTCGATATCGAGGATGTGAGGTAAGTCCATGCCACCATCCGGAACGGTCGGGAACGCAACCGGCCCAGGAACGAGAACGGAGTCAGGTGGTTCATTCGTTTGCTCACCGGTTGTCTCGGCGGTAACCGCTGGTTCAAACTGGGCGACAGCATCGGTATCCACTGGAACAAGGTGATACGTGCCAATGGCATCAGTGATGGCATCCGCAAACACCTCGGGTTCGAACTCCTCGCCGCGCTTGAACGCTAGTTCGGCCAGTGCGTGTCGCAGTTCAGTCCGGGTGAGCGCCCCAAAGAGGTCAACTACGCCCGCGATGTCGTCGCCGGTTACGTCCATGCCTGTGCTCTCACGACCAACCAAGTTATAACATGCTGTCTGTGGCGAGCGGTTTTTGTAGTATCCGTGAGAGAGACCGATATGAACGCTGACGGCGGCCTTGCGGACGCAATCTCGTTTGGAACCGACGGATGGCGGGCGACGCTCTCGACGTTCACCGAAGAGCGAGTCCGATTGGTTGGGCAGGCTGTCGCAACCTATCTCGACGAGAGCGAACTGGAGGGGCCTGTAGTGGTTGGCTACGATGCCCGCGAGCACTCACGAGGGTTTGCGGAAGAGCTGGCCCGCGTCATCGCCGCCAACGGCCGGAACGTGACAATTGCGACTCGTGACTGTCCGACACCGGTTCTTGCGTGGACAGCAAAAAGCGGCCCGTATGCCGGTGGGTTGATGGTGACTGCCTCGCACAACCCACCTGAATACAACGGCGTGAAGTTCGTAATGAGCGATGGGACACCCGCGCTCCCGGAAGTGACAGACACGCTCGAAAAGTACCTTGCCGAACCCACGCTGAGTGAGTCCTTTGGAACAATCACCGAACAAAACCTGAGCGAGTCATATCGTGAAAATGCATTCGCAGCGCTCGAATCACGACTCGATACTGTTGCCGATTCCCTTCCCTCGTTGACTGTTCACTATGATGCGATGCACGGGAGCGGTCGCGGTGTCACCGACAAATTGCTTGCTGATGCCGGTATCACCGTCGAACGCTATCGCTGTGACCGCGATTCACAGTTCGGCGGCATTCCGCCCGAACCCGTACCCGAACGTGCTCCGGCACTCATCGAGGCCGTCGAATCCGGCGAGGCAGACCTCGGATTCATCAACGATGGGGATGCTGACCGCGTTGGCATCGTCACGCCAGAACATGGGTATCTTGACCCGAACGTCGTGCTGGCGCTGCTCTATGATATCCTGCTTGAAACGGAAGCAGGCGGCGTGGTTCGAACCGTCTCGACCAGCAGCCTCGTTGACGGGATTGCGGCCACCGCCGACGAATCAGTCCACGAGACAGCTGTCGGGTTCAAGTGGGTTGCAGCGGCGATGGGAGGCGATAACGTGCTCTGTGGCGGCGAGGAAAGCGGCGGTTACGGAGTCACAAGTCACCTCAGGAACAAGGATGGGGTCTTTCTCACCCTGCTGTTCTGTACAGCCGAAACAGAGCAGCCGCTGGATGACCGCATCGATGCGATTCTCGACGCTCACGGGCCGATTGTACAGGACCGAATCAGTCTGGATTGTCCGGACGACCGGAAAGCCGGGGTCCTTGAAGCACTCGCAGACCACCTGCCTGAGATGGTTGCTGGAGCGGCCGTCGATACGGTGAACGATGTCGATGGATTCAAAATCGTCCTAGACGATGGCGGCTGGTTGCTTGTCCGCCCCTCGGGAACTGAGCCGAAGCTCCGTATCTATGCTGAAGCGGACTCCAAAGCGCGTGTTAGCGAATTGCTTGATGCAGGCGAGGAGTTGATTGAGCCGTTAGTGAGGTAGTCTGGCGAAAGACATCACAAAAGCAAAAGTGCAAGGGAAAGCGTTAGCGCGCTTGCAATGACCATAGCAGCGAATACGACGAACACCGGAGTGAATCCAATCTGTCTGAGGTTTCGTATCCGGATTTCCGTCCCGAGACCGACGAATGCAAGCAGGAACAGCCAGTTGACCGCATTCGATATCGAAGTTTGCTGTGCATCCGTGAAGACGCCGACGCTGGCGAGCACTGCAAGCAGGAGAAACCCGATAACGAACTTCGGGAAGTTCGACCAGAGCAATCGAAGTGAGGTCGAACTCTCTGTTCCGCGACGTGCATAGTAGCTTGCGTAGGCGAGTGCGATACCCCCAATTAGGGCATTCCGAGCAAGTTTCGACATGGTCGCCCATTGCCCCGCTGTCTCCGAATGTGCGAATCCGACTGCTACCGCCGGTCCAGTTGAGAGCATACTCACCCCAGCCCAGACACCGAAGACCTGCCCAGACAGGTCAAAAAGATTGCCGAGCAGAGGATAGACAACAAGCGTTATCGCATCCATCAATAACACGACGCCGGCAGCGTAGGCAATCTGTGTCTCCCGTGCCCGGACTGCGCCGCCGACGGCGACCACTGCAGAGACGCCGCAGATACTGGTTCCCGCGGCAAGTAACGAGCTAAACTGCTCCGACAGACCAGCGAAATACCGTGCAATCACCTCAACGGTGACCAGGGTGACCGACACGACAAGCACTAGCAAAAAGAGGACAGTTGTGCCGGTTTCGAGGATGGTATCGAGCGTGAGCGATGCACCGAGGAGGACGATACCCGCAGCAAGCCATATGTTGTGGGTTTTGATACCGTCTGTGAGGATTTCAGGAATTCCAACGGTGTTTGTGATGACGACACCAATGGCGATAGCAAGCAGCAGTTCATTGATGCCGAGGAGTGGCGATAGCTGGTGAGCAACGACTGCACCGACACCAAGAGCAAAAAGACCAGGGAGCGACCTGAACGCACCAGTTACCATGGGATACTGATGCCGGTAACTGAAATCATACCAAGAATAGCCGCCCCGACGACAACACCCTGCCAGTCGGAATCGAGTGCAGTCCAGCGATTGACCCACTGCTCTGTGACAGCCCCAACGCGCTCATCCATTACCACTGCTTGGCCAGTGACCATTGTATCGTCGTGGATAGCAGAGTATTTTGCCGCGAAAAACAGCTCTCGACCTACCAGAGGTGAGCGCTGATGACCTTTCGGCACTCCCGTTAGTCGTGCCGAAAGCACCGTGAGACTCAAGAATTCGTCTCACAAGTTTCCGCTACTCCTTTCAGTCGTGGCGGAAACACCGACTTCCGGTGAGGACCATCGCCACATCATGCTCGTTGGCAGCCTCAATTACCATCTCGTCGTTTTTCGAACCGCCTGGCTGGATGACCGCCTCAATACCAGCATCAACCGCCTCCTCGATACCATCCGGGAACGGGAAGAAGGCATCCGAGGCCATGACCGCTCCCTCGCTGTCTTTGCCCTCTGCATGCTCCTCGGCTTTCATCGCTGCGAGACGAACCGCATCGACACGGGAAACCTGTCCCATCCCGATACCGACGGTCTCCGTCCCGTCAGCAAACAGGATTGCGTTTGATTTGACGTGTTTGATGGTCTGCCAGGCAAAAAGCATGGACTCAATCTGGTCGGCGGTCGGCTCGCGCTCGGTCACGACTTCGAGGTCATCAGGCGTCAGTCGCTGGTCGTCACGCTCCTGAAGCAATCGACCACCGGCAAGCGGCTTTTCCGCCAGTTCTTGGCCGTTTCGTTCCTCCGCAAACGGCCCGACGTCGAGCACGCGGAGATTCTGTTTCCCCGTCAAGACGGAAAGCGCATCGTCGGTGTACTCCGGCGCGACGACGACCTCCTTAAACGAGTCGATAATCTGTTCAGCCGTCTCGACATCACAGGGCCGGTTCAGCGCGACAATACCGCCGAATGCACTCATCGGGTCAGTCGAGAGTGCGCGTTCGTAGGCCTCAGCGAGCGAGTCCCCCGTTGCACAGCCAGCCGGATTCGTGTGTTTGATGACAGCGGCAGCGGGCTCATCGAACTCCTTGATAAGTTCGAGTGCAGCGTCAGCGTCGTTGTAGTTGTTATATGACAGCGCTTTGGCCCCCTCGTTCAGTTGGTCGGCGTGGACGACCGTCGCACCTCGTGCAGTGTTATCGACGTAGAGCGCAGCATCCTGATGCGGGTTTTCGCCGTACCGGAGCATTTCAGCACGGTCGTTGCGGACGAGTCGCCGTGCCGGGAAGGGACCACCGTCGTCGCCCTCGACACTGACCTGATTCGCGTCGAAGTCAACCGTCACATCTTCAGTCGCAAACCATTCGACAGCACGGGGATAAGCGGCAAACTCCCCATCGTAGAGTAGCCGTTCTTTGAGCGTTTCTACAGTATCCTCGTCGTAGACTGGAATCGGTTCCTGTGTCACAATGGGTCCGGAATCGACCAGTTCCTCGTCGACTTCCCCGTCCTCGTCCGTGGCGTCAGTGACAACGTGGACCGTACAACCAGTGACCGAAACGCCAGCGTCGAGTGCATCGCCCCACGCATCCATGCCCGGGAACGATGGGAGGAGCGAGGGGTGGACGTTAAGCGTCGTCGGCATCGCATCAAGGAAGGTATCCGAGAGGATGCGCATGTAGCCATCGAGACAGACGAGGTCGATGTCGTATGCAGACAGCACCTCTACAACGCGCTGTTCGTGCTCTTTTCTGGATTCATCCTCTTGCATCGGGACAACTTCGGTGGGGATATCACGCGCCTCGGCCGCATCGAGCACCGGCGCACCCGGCGTGTTGGTGAGAATAACAGCGAACGTCGCCCCACCAGGCGACGAATCAGCGATGTTCAGCAGGTTCCGCCCGCGGTTACTTGCCATTCCGGCGAGTTTCATATGCGAGTTCCGGACCGGTGAGCGCAAAGGCGTTGCGACTTTCCGCCCGAGTGATGAGCCGGGTTACCAACTAACACAACAGGTAAATAGTCAGGCTAAAACGTACAGAAACCAAGCAACTGTAGGAATGGAGCCGACGGGGAGCGAGGCGACGATGGCACAGACAGGACAGAATGGAGCTGTTCAGGCCTGTCAAGTCGAACCGCCAGCCATCCGTGCTGTCTTGCAGTCATTCAAGCGTCCACGAACCGCGTGGGTCGAGACACAACACCACGGAGAGTCCACCATCCCCGTCACGGTGATTGCCGGCGGGTCGGCCACAACGCTGACTGCGAACGGCAGTGACCGATTTACAGAGCTGCAAAAGCGTGCTGACGACCTGTTCGCCGACCTTTCGGGAACGGCGACGATATCTCACGAGGCACGACCGCGGCTGTTCGGCGGCTTTGCATTTACTGATACACACGACCCAGAAATTAGCGAAACCTGGACAGGATATCCAGGGGCAGAATTCGTTCTTCCGGCCATACAGCTCGTCATTGCCGATGAGACGGCGTGGTTGACTGCGGCTGCGGTCGGTCCGAACGCCGAGTTGACCGTACAGGGCAGACTGAAGGCATGGCGTGACCGACTCGCTGCGCTTCCCGAACTTGCAGCCGGGACACGACCTGGCGTGCAGATGTTGACAGCAAACCCGGAGCGTGACCGCTGGCGGGCACAGGTTGAAGCGGCAACCGAGCGCATCACAAACGGAGACCTGCGAAAGGTTGTGCTCGCACAGTCAGTTACGGCCTCGCTCGCCAACCAAGCACAGGTGACGGATATCCTCTATCGCCTCGGGCAGGAGTATCCGGACTGTTATCGGTTTCTGTTCGAGCCAGAGACCGGCGGCGCGTTTTTCGGCGCAACGCCGGAACGACTGGTGAAGCGAACCGGCACACAGGTTGAAACAGAAGCGCTCGCCGGGTCGATTGGACGTGGCGAGACACAGGAGGTGGATGACCGGCTCGCACAGGAGTTACTTGACAGTGAGAAAAACGCCCACGAACACCAACTGGTCGTTGACGCGGTCCGGGAACAACTGTCATCACTGACGACGGATGTTCACTGTGGCGAGCGCTCTATTCGCCGGTTGGCGAACGTCCAGCACATCCACACACCGATTACGGCGACGCTGACACACGAAGAACATATCCTCTCGCTCGTCGAGGCGTTGCATCCAACTCCTGCCGTGGGTGGTCTTCCCCCAGCCGAAGCACTGGCTACAATTCGCGAAGCTGAAGCCTTCGAACGTGGCTGGTATGCGGCCCCAGTTGGCTGGTTTGATGCCGAAGGAGACGGCGAGTTTGCCGTCGCAATCCGGTCAGGAATCGCCACAGACCGGAAGGTAACGCTCTTTGCCGGTGCGGGAATCGTCGCAGATAGCGACCCTGACCGCGAGTACGAAGAGCTACAATTAAAATATCGGCCGGTGCTCAACGAACTCGAATGACTGCACCAAACCGAAACACCTTGTGGGCGACCGTGCTCGTAGATGAGCTTGTAAAAAACGGAATTGGTGCGGCCTGCATCTCACCGGGGAGTCGGTCGACGCCACTGACGCTTGCGTTTGCCAACCACCCGGAAATTGAGACGTTCTCTCACCTGGATGAGCGTTCCGGCGCCTTCTTCGCACTCGGGCAAGCGCGGCGAACAGGGACGCCGACAGCCCTCGTCTGTACCTCCGGGACTGCCGCTACAAACTTTCATCCGGCTGTGCTCGAAGCAAGTGAGAGTCGCGTTCCGATGGTCGTGCTGACTGCGGACCGACCGCGAGAACTGCTTGATAGCGGAGCGAATCAGACAACCGACCAGACGAAACTCTACGGCGACGCTGTGCGGTGGTATCGGTCGCTTGCTGACCCCGAAGCCGATGGGAGAAAACTCCGCTCGCTCCGGACGACAGCCGCGCGCGCAATTACCCATGCGACTGGCGTTCCAGCCGGTCCGGTCCATCTGAACGTCCCCTTTCGAAAACCACTGGAACCAACACCAGTTCCAGGAGACATTCCCGAACAGTTCGAAAGCGACGAGCCGCTGGGAGCAAAGGGACGCGACGGACCGTTCGTATCCGTGAGCCAAGGGCTGCCCGTTCCAGACGAAGGGGCCGTCAAGCGGTACGCAACGGCTATCGAGAAAGCAGACCAAGGACTCATTATCTCTGGACCAGCCGATAGCACGCCGCTGACAGTGGAGGGGCTGTCTGCCCTGGCGGAAACCACTGGCTTTCCGGTACTTGCAGA
>LFFM01002400.1_pt1 | contig 12404 bp, 11 predicted proteins | sample 643131 | NCBI WGS metagenome assembly LFFM01 (sample SAMN03777445, study PRJNA286221) | soda lake metagenome | biome: soda lake; feature: Kulunda steppe; material: water; isolation source: sample Tc-Br brine of Tanatar trona crystallizer | place: Russia: Kulunda steppe | collected 2011-07
GGAGCCCACCCCGGCCATGTTTTCACCCTTCGACGCCCGACGTGACCCGTTCGTCTGTTCACATGCGTCCGACGACGCCACGTGACGCTCCGACGAAGGCGGCGTCGTCACCCCAGGACCGGCCAGTACTCGGCGTGGTGGGCGGCGATCTCCTCGACGGCTTCGTGTGCGGAGTCGTAGTCCTCGTCCATCCAGGCCATGGGGTCGTCGATACCGGTGTCGACGCCGAGGGCGCCCTCGAGGACGCCGAGCGTCGCGTACGCGAGGTGGCTGACCTGATAGCCGCCCTCCTGGACGATCGCCAGGTTGCCGCCGGCGTGCTCGCCCGCGAGCGTCCGCGCCCGCCGGCCCAGCTCCTCGAAGCCGTCCTTCGTCACGACGTTTCGGCCGAGCGGGTCCACCGTCCCGGCGTCCTGGCCGGCGCTGATGAGCAGCAGGTCCGGCTCGTACGAGTCCAAAATCGGCTCGACGATGCGGTCGAAGACGCGCTCGTACCCCTCGTCGCCGGTCCCCGGCGGCAGCGGAACGTTGACGTTGTATCCCTCGCCGTCGCCGACGCCGACCTCATCGACGTCGCCCGTCTGCGGGTGGGCGTCGGGGTCCCACGACCAGTGGTCGTTGTGGATGCCGATCACGAGCACGTCGTCGCGGTCGTCGAAGCACTCCTGAGTGCCGTTGCCGTGGTGGACGTCCCAGTCGACGACGGCGACGCGCCCGACGTCGGTCGTCGCGAGCACGTGGTCCGCCGCGACGGCGACGTTGTTGAAATAACAGAAGCCGTCGACCTGCTCCGGCTGTGCGTGGTGGCCGCTCGGCCTGACCATCGCGTACGGCACGTCGGTCGCCGGGCCGTCGAGCGCGTGCTCGGCGGCCTGGCGGGCCGCACCCGCGGCGTGGATGGCGGCCCGGAACGTGTGCTCGTTCGCTCCCGTCTCCGCGGTGAGTCGACCGCCCCCATCGGCACAGAACGCCCGCAGTTCGTCGATGTGCCCGGCCGTGTGGGTGCGCTCGAGGTGCTCGCGGGTGGCCGGGTCGACGTCGGCGAGCGTGACGTGGTCGGCGAGTTCGGCCTGGACGATGCGGTAGATGTTCTTGAGGCGTTCGGGCCGATCCGGGTGTGGTTCACGATACGCAAGCCGTCCGGTCCACTCGGCCTCGAACTCCCCGGCCGGCTGTTCGTGTGCGATGAAGCTCTCGTCGAAAAACGCGGTCACGCGTCCATCCATGCATGCTACTCCTTGTCATTTCATATAAGATCACGGATGGCCTCGGCGGCGGGCGGGGTCAGGAGACGCGGTAGCCGCCGTCCGCCACGCAGCCCTCGATCGCGCGGTCGTTCGTTACGTCCCCGGCTCCTCCCCGAGGATGCCCGCGGTGATGGACTCGCTGTCCGCGCCGAACGCACACCCCACGAGCAGGTGGCCGCCGAGCGTCGAGGGCGAGATCACCTGATCGGCGCCGGCGCGTCGGAGCTTGTTGACGTTCTCTCGCTGGGTCGCCGCCGCCACGATCCGGACGTCGGGATTCAGCTGTCGGGCCGTGAGGATCGCCAGCGCGTCGCGCGCGTCGTCGTTGGTCGCGACCACGACGGCCCGTGCGTCCTCGATGTGCGCGCGCTGGAGCGGCTCCACGTCGCTCGGATCGGCCGTGAGGACGGCGATGTCCCGTTCGCCGAGCGCACGGGCCGCCGCCTCGTTCGTCGAAACCACCGCGTACTGGACGTTCCGCCCGGCGAGTTCTTCGAGTATCGGTTCCGTTAGTTCCCCGTAGCCTAACACGAGGACGTGGTCGTCGAGGAGGTCGAACTGTTTTTCTGTCATTTTTCCGAGCGCCTTGGAGAGCTGCGCCTCGATGGCGGGCGTGAGGAGGACCCCGAGCGCGACCGCGAACGCCGCGACGTTCATGACCAGCGAGGAGAGCACGAACAGCTGTGCGATGTCGGAGGTCGCGCCGGTTTGGGGCGTGATGTCGCCGTATCCGACCGTCGAGGCGGTGACGACGGTGAAGTAGAAGGCGTCGACGACCGTCTCGATCCCCTCGAACTCGTCGCGAAGCGCGTACGAACCGACCGTGCCGTAGGCGATCGCGGTTCCGAGCGCCGCCGCCGCGGCGAGCTGCGTCGGAGACGGGGTGAACTCACGCTTGAACCGCCCCCGATTGATGATGAGCGCCGGCATCGAGAGCACTGAGAGCACCACCAGCGGGTATGCGAACGCCGACGCCTGCATTAGCCCCTGGATCGCGGTCAGCGGGAGCAACACGCCCGTGGTGTACCAGCCGATCCGGTAGCCACGCTTCAGCGCGAAGCCGCTCCCCAGCATCGCGAACCCGGTGATCGTGCCGGTGAAGCCGACGGTCCGGAGGATCACCTCGGGAACGTAGGGGGTGAGCGGCCCCTCAACCCCGAATCCGGCGATGTGGAGGAGGCCGACCAGGATCGACAGCATGGCGACCGCGAACGTCAGGACCACCGACGCCCGGACGGTCACCCACTCGCGGCTCCACTCCATACGAGGTCGGTGACCGAGCCCGAACTTAAATCCCCCGAGGGCGACGTGACGGGCCCGTTGAGGGCATGGTCCGGCGACGTGAAGTCCATTGACGGAACGAGTTCGACGGTGTGGTAACGAGTTCGACGGTCTGGCAACGAGTTCGACGGCGTGGCGATTTCTCGATGAGCGGAGCCAAACGACCGGGTGGCCGTCGAACGGTACCCCGCCATGTGCGGAACCGGTTTAACACCCCCGGTCGTGCACCGGGTATGACGCTGCCGCTCGAGATCCTCTTCGGCATCTATCTCGGGATCATCACGGGGATCATCCCCGCGCTGGTCTCCGGGGTGCTCGGATTCGTGTTCAAATACTTCACGGGGGTGACGATCCCCGGTCTGGGGGTCGTCGTCCTCGCGTTGGCCATCGCGGGGGTCAACGGCGGGCTGCTCGCGCTCAACGACGAGACGATCCGGTCGGCCGAGCGGGCTCCCGCGATCCTCACGGCGATCATCATCGTGTTGATGCTCTCGCTGTATGCGCACGCACAGGGCGACAAGCTCGGCGCCAACGCGCCGAAGCGGGTGTCGCTCAAGAAGCTCCGCGATCGAACCCTCTCGACTGACGTCATCGAGCTGGTCGGCGGGCGCGGGCGGGTTCGCGTCACCGTCGTCGGCGAGGTCGGCGACATGGAGGGCTACCCGCCGCTGCCCGCGGAGACGCGTCAGGCGATCGTCGACGGCGAATGGGTCTTCCCGGCCGACGTGCCGCTGGCCGAACTCGAGAGCCGGTTCGCCGAGCGGCTCCGAACCGAGCTCGACGTCGCCGACGTCGCGGTGTCCATCGACGAGAAAGCGCGGGCGGTCGTCTCTGCCGCGCCGCCCTCCGGCGGGCTCTCGAAGCGCGTTCCGGCCGGCAAACGAGCCGTGACGATCCCCGCGCTCGTCCCGACCGGGCTCGCCCGAGGCGACGTCGTCCGCGTGATCACCTCCGACCTCGTCGTGGAGGGAACGCTGCTCGCCGCCAAGTCGGGCGGCAAGAAGGAGGACAAAAAGGACGCGAAGCCGGCCGATCCGGTCGCGACCGACGGCGGCCAGCCGAAACCGGGCGCGCCGTCGGCCCCGCCGACCATGGCGACGACCGGCGGCGAGGGACGCGTCACGGTCGCGGTCAACCGCTCCGAGGCGGCGCCGCTGTTGCGTGCGGGTCGCGGACGCGTGGTCGTGCTTTCGCGCGGCACCAGACGCGAGTACGAGCTCACGACGCTGCTTCGACGGGCGGGCAAGCGGTTCCGAAGGGTGACGGTCGTGCCCGGCGGTGCGCTCGACGGGCACACCATCGGTGAGGTCGGCGTCCGCGAGGCGTACGACGTGCCCATCCTCGCGGCCAGACACGAGTCGTGGACGATCGCGCCCCGCGGGTCACAGACGCTTTCGGCGGGCGACGAGCTCTTCGTCGTCGGCACGCGCGAGACGCTGGATCGGTTCGCGGAGGTCGCGAAATGATCGCCTCCCTCGCCCTCATCACCCCGTGGACGAATGCCGGACCGGTCGGGACGGCGAGCACGACTGCCGCATCACTACTACCCGCGGCGATCACGCCGGCACAGGCCACGACGGCCATGACGACCACGGCGGCCACGCCCGTTTCGGGGGCGAGCGTCACGTTCGGCGACCCGTACGCCGCCGCGGTCACGCTCGTCACGTTCGCGATCCTCGCGCTGCTCGCGTCCGGCGGGGGTGCGATCACGTATCGATGGTACTTCCGGGCGGAGCTCCCGGAGGGCGTCGCGGGACTGCTCGGCGTCGCCGTCGTCGCGCTCTACCTCAATACGACATCGCTCGGCGACGTCGCCGGCGGGGGCGACGCGGCGCTGCTCACGCCCGAGGGCGTCTTCTTCAACGTCGTCGCGCTGGGCGTCTCCGTTGCCGTCACGCCGGCGGGCCGATACGCCGGGGACAGGCTGGCGGTCGACGTCTTCGCGCTCACGGGCATGAAGGACTTCGACGGGGAGTTGAGCAACGTCGTCCGCACGGTCGGACGGTTCACCGCGGTGACGCTGCCGCCGGTCGAGAGCATCGGGGACATGGACACCTACGAGCCGGTTTCGACCGAGAAGAAGGCCGAGATGGCGGGAAAGACGCTGTTGTTCCAGCGACGGCTCTCCGTCGAGAAGCTGCGTGAACAGTTCGTCGAGCGGGTGAAGACCGACTACGGCGTCGGCTACGTCGACGTCGATCTGACGGAGGATGGCACGCTCGAGTACTTCGCGGTCGGCTCACGGGCGACGGGGATCGGGCCGACGCTCGCGCCGGGACGCGCGGCGGTCGCGCTCTCCGCGGACCCCCCGAACAACGCGACGCCGGGCGACATGGTACAGCTGTGGCGAACGGATCCCACGCCTGAGCGCGTCGCGACCGGCGAGCTGCGCGGCGTCGCGGAGGACGTCGCCACCGTCGCGGTCGACGAAGCCGACGCCGCGAAGTTCTCCATCGAGGGCGGCTACCGGCTCGTGACGCTGCCGGCCGAGCCCCAAGCCGACCGCGAGTTCGCCTCCCTGCTGCGGAACGCCGACGAGACGATGGCGACGGTCACGATCAAGCCCGGCAGCGCCATGGTCGGCAGGGCGGTTGGCGACGTCGGTGCCGTCATCGTCGCGGTGCAGTCGGCCGAACGTGACGTCCAAGCGATCCCGCCACGGGCGTACACCTTTGGCCCGAACGACGCCGTCTATCTGGTCGGCCGCCCGGACGAGATCCGTCGATTCGAGGCGGACGCGACGACGGTCGTCTCGAAACCCGACGCCGCTCCCGCCGATGCACCCCCCGCCGACGCGACGGCGACGGACGGTCAGGCGGATGCTGCCGCCGACGTGGGGGCCGACGCAGCCGGAACGACGGAGACGAAGCCGGAAACGGAGCGACCCGACACGAAGCCGGGTCCGACGGCCGAAGAACGAGCCGATCCGGCCGACTCGGACGATGAACCGACGTCGGCCTCCGAATCTGATTCCGGAGGCGACTCGGACGCCGAACGACGGTGAGCGACGGCAAAAGACGTGGGGACGCCGGTCGATCACACGAATACAAGCAGGAAGTCCACGGCTTTAGCCGTGGGAGAAATCCGACAAGCCTCGAACATCGACCGAACCGGCCGTCGCGGTTCGGGATTCCGTCATGATCCGTGCCCTCGCCGTTCGATCCGTCGCGGACGCAACGCTCTTTTGTGCCCCACACGGCGTGTCGGTATGGAATGGAAGCTGTTCGCGGACCTCGCGGAGATCGCCGGCGGACGGGTGATCGAGGTCGACGTCGAGCCCGGGGAGACCGTCGGTGAGGCACTTGACGCGCTGCTTGAGGACCACCCCGACCTACGTAAGCGGGTGATCGACGACGGCGAGATCGCTGACCACATCAACGTGTTGCGGAACGGTCGGAACGTCCTCCACGATGACGGGCTGAACGCGACGCTGGAGGCGGACGACGAGCTGGCGCTGTTTCCGCCCGTGAGCGGCGGGTAGGGGGCCCGCATCGAGGACGGCTTGGATCGGTCGTTTCAAACGCGCGGCCACCACACCTTCCGCGCATGAGCGAGGACCACGACGCGGACGATCACGACGCGGACGACCACGGCGCGGACGATCACGACGCGGACGACCACGGCGCACACCCGCCCCGCGAGGAGTTCCACGAGGATCCGGTCGGTCACGTTCGGGCGGAGGCCGGCATGAGCGTCTCCGACCTCGTCGAGGGGTACGGAGACGCCGGCATCGGGGCGACGGCGGTCCACGAGGCCGGCGACGTGGTCACGGAGATGTTCGCGAACGAGGACTGCACGGTCTTCTGCTCACTGGCGGGCGCGATGGTCCCCGGCGGGATGCGGCGGGTCGTCGCCGACCTGATCCGGGACGGCTACGTCGACGCGCTCGTGACGACCGGCGCGAACCTGACCCACGACGCCATCGAGGCGATCGGCGGCAAACACCATCACGGTCGCACCCACGACCCCGAAAAGAGCCTCCGTGACCACGACGAGACGCTCCGCGACGAGGGCGTCGACCGGATCTACAACGTCTATCTCCCACAGGAGCATTTCGCCGCGTTCGAGGGCCACCTCCGCGAGGAGGTCTTCCCCGCCCTCGAGGGGGAGGACGCGGCGTCGATCACGGAGCTCTGTGCGGAACTCGGCCGCGCGAACGCCGCGGTCAACGGGCGCGAGGACGTCGCCGAGGGGCCGGGCATCGCGGCGGCCGCGTACGAGGCGAACGTCCCCATCTACTGTCCCGCGGTCCAGGACTCCGTGCTCGGGCTGCAGGCGTGGATGTACGCCCAGACCGCCGACTTCACGCTCGACGCGCTCGGGGACATGACGGAGTTGACCGACCTCGCGTTCGAGGCCGACGACGCGGGCTGTCTGCTCGTCGGCGGGGGCGTGCCGAAGAACTTCACCCTCCAGACGATGCTCGTCACGCCGCGCGCGTACGACTACGCCGTCCAGATCACGATGGATCCGGAGGCAACCGGCGGGCTCTCGGGGGCGACGCTGGAGGAGGCGCGTTCGTGGGGAAAACTGGAGAGGGACGCCCGCAACGTCTCCGTTTACGGCGACGCCACGGTGATGCTGCCGATGCTCGTCGCCGCCGCTCGCGAACGGATCGAGGGGTAACGCGGACGCCTTCGGCCGGAGTCGGGAGGCTCTTTAGCGGTAGAGGTTCTGGTGTCGTGCATGCGAACGCTCGCCTTCGACGGCCGAACCGGCGCGGCCGGCGACATGATCTGCGCCGCGCTGATCGCCGCCGGCGCCGACCCCGACGTCCTCGCGCCGGTTGAAGACCGGCTGCCGATCCGATATGGGATCGACGAAACGGTGAAAAACGGCATCCGCTCGACGACCGTCGACGTCCTCCTCGTCGACGACGCCGAAAACCCCGACTGCGACGGGGCAGGCGACGTCCACGACCACTCACACGACCACGGCCATTCCCACGACGATCACGACCACTCACACGACCACGGCCATTCCCACGACGATCACGACCACAGCCACGGCGATCACGAACACGACGCCCACGCCGAGGGTGCGGGCGTCCACCGAAGCTACCCGGAGGTCGTCGCACTCGTCGAGTCCATGGATCTCGATCCGGGGGTCGAGGCAGTCGCGCTCGACGCGTTCGAACTGCTCGGCCGCGCGGAGGCGTCGGTCCACGGCACGGACCTCTCGGAGACGCACTTTCACGAGGTCGGCGCTGACGACGCGATCGCCGACGTCGTCGGCGCCGCGCTGCTGCTCGACGATCTCGACGTCGATCGCGTCGTGACGATGCCGCTCGCGGTCGGCGGCGGCGAGGTCGAGATGAGCCACGGGATCTATCCGGTGCCGGCCCCCGCAGTCGTCGAGATCGCCGAACGAACCGACCTCACGCTGGTCGGGGGGCCAGTCGACCGCGAGCTGCTCACGCCGACCGGCGCGGCGATCCTCGGCGCCGTCGCCGAGGGCGTCGACCAGCTCCCCACGATCGACGCGACGGGAGCCGGGTACGGGGCGGGTGACGCGACGCTCCCCGAGCATCCGAACGTTCTGCGCGCGCTCGTCGGCGACGGCGGCCACGAAGAAGGAGGGCTGACTCACGACGACGTCGCCGTCCTCGAGACGAACCTCGACGACGCCTCCCCGGAGGTTCTCGGCGGGCTGCAGGAGACGCTCTCCCGGGTCGGCGCGCGCGACGTCACGATCGTGCCGACGACGATGAAGAAGTCCCGACCGGGCCATCTGGTGACGGTGATCTGCAAGCCCGCGGACGCGGCGGGCGTCGCCGAGCGGCTCGCCCGGGAGACCGGAACGCTCGGCGTCCGACAGTCCGGTGCGACTCACCGGTGGATCGCCGAGCGCTCCTTCGAGACCGCGACCATCGAGATCGACGGGGAGACCCACGAGATCGCCGTGAAGGTCGCGTCGACCGCCGACGGCGACGTCTACGACGTGAGCGCGGAGTACGACGACGCCGCGACGGTCGCCGCCGAGACCGACCTCCCGATCCGAGACGTGATGCGGCGGGCGGAGGCGGCGATCGGCCCGTGAGCGAAGGCGGTGATCGGCCCGTGAGCGCCAGCGAGGCATCGACCGCGTCCGTCGGCGAGGGGCGGACCACGGATCGACTCGGGATCGCGCTCGTGTTCGTCTCGGCCGTCGGGTTCGGCACGCTCGGGATCTTCGGCATCTACGCCCAGCGGGTCGGACTCTCGATCCCGACGGTGTTGACCTACCGCTTCCTGGTCTCCGCTGTCATCGTCTGGGCGGTGCTCGCGTTCAGCGGACGCTTCCGGCCGCTTCGCGGACGAACCCTCGCCATCGCGCTCGCGCTCGGCGCGCTCGGATACGCCACGATGAGCGGGCTCTACTTCGTCGGGCTGGAGTTCATGACGGCCGGAATGGTGGGGATCGTGTTGTACACTTACCCCGCCCTCGTCGTCGTCCTTGCCGCGGCGACGCTCGACGAGCGGATCACGCGCCGGACGGCGGTCGCGCTCGTGTCGGCGCTCGGCGGCATCGCGCTCGTCATCGGCGCGGATCCGGCGGGCGCCTCGCCGACCGGTGTGGTCATCGTCCTCGGCGCGGCCGGCGCGTACGCCGCCTACATCGTCACGTCGCGGGCGGTGCTGGAGACCGTGGACCCGCTCGTGTTGACGGCGTACGTGTTGCCCGCCGGCGGCGCGACCTTTGTCGCCATCTCGATGCTCACCGGCGGGGTCGTGGTGCCAACCACGTTCGACGCGTGGGGGGTCCTCATCGGCGTTGCGACGATCGCGACGGCCGTCCCCGTGTTGGCCTTCTTCGCCGGTGTCGAGCGAATCGGCGCGAGCAGAGCGGGGATCGTCAGCACGGCAGAGCCGGTGGTGACGGTGATCCTCGGCGCGGCGCTCTTCGCCGAGCCGGTGACCGTGGCGACCGTCGGTGGCGGCGCCTGCGTCCTCCTCGCGGTCGTGTTGCTCCGGTGACCGTGACCACAGGGCAGCCAACCCGCAGGACGCATGACGTCACCCGATCGTCGCCGTCGCCGCCCCCAACGTCTCATCCGTCGCCGTCGCTCCCGTCGCCCCCGTCGCGAGCGTCCGTTGTCCCCTTTCGATGGGCCGTCACCGCCTCCGTGACGGTCAACTCGCCGGCAGCGACGCGACGGGCGAGCGCCTCGTCGATGGAGCGCTCGCCGTCCGAGCGCCGGCGGGATTCGTCTTTGATCCGCTGGATCTCCCCGTCGGTGGGATCGATCTCGCGATCGTCGATCCGCTCGCCTTCGATCCGGGCGACGTTGGCGGCGGCGAGGAGGTCGCTCGCGCCTCGCGAGCCCTCGCCGAGATACGGGGTCGTGCCGGTCTCGTCGACGAGTTCGACGGGAAGGTCGTCGTCGAGGTCGGCAATGATCCGGGCGCCTTTCAATCGGTCCCCGTCGCCGACACGAACGAGCGGATCCGGCGCGCCCTCGACCTCCGAGGCCACCACCTTCGCGACATCGGCGAGCGGAACCTGAAACCCGGCAACCACGAGGTCGTCAACGAGCACCGCGATCCCGGGATGCGGTCCGGGGTCGATCCCGACGACCGTTCGTCCTTCGCCGCCACGCAGGGCGGCTAGCGCCTCCTCGACCGCCGCTCGGGGGTTCGCGGGATCGGCGACGACGAGCGTCACGTCGCCGCGGGAGCCGAGGTCGACCCGGTCGTCGACGGTCGCGATCACGGTCGTCGTCCCGTCCGGGAGGCCCGCCCCGCCCGGCTCGGTCGCCCGCGGCTCCATCGTCGTGAACCGGAGCCCCCGCTCACGAAGCTCCCGAACGGCCTCGTGATACAGCTCGAAGTTCCGCGTGGCGACGACGATCACGCCGAGCCGTCGGGGCTCGGATCGCCTAAGCTCGTCGGTGCCGATCCCGATAGATGCGGCATGTCCGCGTAGAACGAACCCAACCCGAGATCACTCGTCCCGCTTTTCATCGACGAAGGCGGTGCGGAACTCGGCCGAGAGATGCCGTCGCTGCCACGCGGAGAGTTCCTCCTCGTCGAGTCGGCTCGCCCACAGCGTCAACAGGGTGGCACAGAGGATCACGCCGGGCAGGAGGTAGGTCACGACGTCGACGAGTATCTCCGGGCGGACGATCACGAACCCGAACCGTTCACGAAGGCCGACCCAGTCCGGCCCGAAGACGAGCCAGCGCACGGCGACTGGGACGACGGCCATCGTCGCCGTCGGGTAGACGAGCGCGTCAGCGACGGGACCGCCCTTCCCGCGAACGAACGCGGCCGTGTAGTATCCCCAACAGACGAGGGAGGCGACGACGGTCGCAGCTCGACGTGGACCGGGCGCGGAACCGTGGTCGAGGGTGCCGAGCCCGAAGAGAAGGGCGGCCGTCCCGACGTAGCCGAGGACGCACGCGAGGACGCCGCCCGCGACCGTCAGGACGTGTTCGGTCCGTGATTGATCGACGAACGGCTCCAGCCCTTGGGGGCGTTCCATTGACAGCCGATGGATTCGGTCGAGGAAAGAAGCTGCCGGCTTACGATGGCGACGACCGCCGTCGAAGTGCCGTTCACGAGAGCTTGCCGAGTGCCTCGAAGAAGTCCGCGGCCGGGCCGGCGATCCGCATCGGCGGCTCGCTCCGGCGGATCCGAACCGTCACCGGTCCGTCGAGCTCGTGCGGATTTCGCCCGTCGCTGACGACGACGGCGCCCGCGGGGTCGGTGACCGTGACCGTGACGTCCGCGTCGAGCCCGACGGCGAGCGGCGGCATTCCCTCCGAGGCGCACATCTCGTTGACGATCAGGCCCTCGACCGCGGGATGGACGAGCGGCCCCCGCTCGGAGAGGTTGTACGCCGTCGAGCCGCTCGGGGTCGCTACGAGGACGCCGTCGGCGTGCCCGCCGGAGTAGAGCGAGCCGTCCACCCGAAGCTCGTAGTCGATCCCGCCGCCGGGACCCCGCCGGTGCCCGGTGATGATGATCTCGTTGGCCGCAGGGACCGAGCGCCAGTCGTCGACGGTCGCGGTGAGCCGCGGCGTCTCCCGGACGGTCATGCCGCCGTCGTGGAAGCGGTCGACCTCCGCGAGCACCGCGGCCTCGCCCTCGTCCGGCGGCACGGCGTTCAGAAAACCGACCTCCCCGAGGTTGATCCCGAGGACCGGCGTGCCGTCGGCGTTCCGCGCGGCGAAGAGAAACGTGCCGTCGCCGCCGACCGCCACGGCGAGGTCGCAGTTGTCGAGCTCCGAGACCGGTCGTCCCGGGCCGGCGCCGAGCGACTCGGCGGTGACCTCGTCGATCCAGACGGAGACGCCACGGTCGGCGACCGCGTCGTGGACGTCGCTCGCGAGCGACGCCGCCCGCGGGTTGTCCTTCCGTGCGACGATGCCGACCTCCATGTCGGATCCCTCCGCCGCCGTCGATTAAAAGGGTGCGGTCGTCGGTAGCAGTCGCGGTTTGGGGCGGCCGCCGTCGTGCATCCGAACCACCGTGGCGGAGCGCGGCGCGATCCAAACACGGGGCTTTGAGGTCCCCGCCCCTCCCGCTCGATCCACTCGCCGCTTCACACCGCGCACTCGTCACTTCACTTGACGTGCTCGATCCACACGGCACCGCAGCCTCACGCCCCCCCAGCCTCGGCAGCCGAGCGGCGAGCGAGCGGTTTCCGCTCGCCGCTCGTCGTGCCTCCCTCGCGCGCGTCTCTCGCGCGCGCCATCGCATGAGCGGTGCACCGAGAACTCACCCGTTGACGGTAGTTATAAGCGATCGACCCCGTCACTCACGCCGTCCACGTCTCTTGATCGATATCCGGCGGGGGGTCATCCGATCCCTGCGGGAGCCGTCCGGAGCGCCGGCGTTCGCGGGTCGAATCAGTTGTAGCCGCGCCACCGCCTCCCGCACTCCTTGCACTTGA
>LFFM01002401.1_pt1 | contig 12401 bp, 15 predicted proteins | sample 643131 | NCBI WGS metagenome assembly LFFM01 (sample SAMN03777445, study PRJNA286221) | soda lake metagenome | biome: soda lake; feature: Kulunda steppe; material: water; isolation source: sample Tc-Br brine of Tanatar trona crystallizer | place: Russia: Kulunda steppe | collected 2011-07
CGGAAGGACGGACGGCAAAAAGACGGACGGCGGAAGGACGGACGGCAAAAAGACGGACGGCGGAAGGACGGACGGCAAAAAGACGGACGGCGGAAGGACGGACGGCAAAAAGACGGACGGCGGAAGGGCGGATGGCCGAGCGTGATCACTCGAGTTCGGTGATCGTCACGGCGTACACCGCACCGCAGTTCCCGCACTCGACGTGTATCCCGCGGCTGGTCTGTCCGCGCGTGAACTCGGAGATCTCCTCCGCACAGGAGCACTCGAACTGTACCTTCATTGACCGTTCGTACGACGGACGACTACTTAAAAAGTCCGTCTCGATACCCAGGGTTGATAACCGGCCGCTTCGAGCGGGCGTGGTCGGTGCTCCGACCCGGCCCGAGCTTCGTCGTCGCGGACCGCGTCAGTCGTCGTCGACGATCACTTCGACGGGCTCGTCGTCGGCCGCGTCGGCCGCGTCGGCCGCGGAGGCGCGCGCGGCCTCGCTCTGTTTGCCCTGCCAGTAGAGCCCGCCCGCGACCGCGACGACGACCCACGAGCGCCAGTTGGCGAGGTTGAGCGTGTAGCCGATGCCGAACGGCTTCTCCACCAGCATCCCCTTCCCGGGCTGCCAGTGTGCGGAGAGCAGCCGCCCGATGCTCGGTCGCTCGAAGTTGTACGGGATCCCGAATATCTCTCCGGACGACGGTTTGTCTGCCATGGTAGGTACGTCACGCGCCGGGAACATAAATCGTGGCGACGACTCACCGGTACCGCCCGCGGCCCTCGACGGTCCGGAGCCGGTCGAGGACCCGCTCGGCGCCGACCTCGCGGTAGCCGGCCTCGAACGCCTCGATAACCGGGTCGGGATCCGTCGCCGTCGCGACGACCGACCCCTCGAAGACGTGGAGATCCATCGCGTGGTCCTCGACGTGGCCCGAGTGATAGCCCAGCCCGAAGTCGATGAGGAAAACGGCGTCGTCGTCGCCGCCGGCCCCGACTTCGACCCGGACGTTCCGCGTCGTGGGGTCCCCGTGGACGACGCCCGCGCCGTGGAGCCGCGCGAGGTGTCGGCCGACCGTCCGCGCGCGCGACGGCGAGAGCGCCGCCGCGAGGTCGCGGTCCCCGACGTGTTGGAGCGTCAGGGTCGCGTCCGCGACGTCGACGTCATACACGAGCGGCGTCGGAACGCCGGCCCGGCGCGCCTCGCTCGTCAGCCGCGCCTCGGACACGGTCCGGTCGCGACGGAGCGTGGCGTCGAGCCCCGGGTGGCGGTACGACTTCGGGACGCGGCGCTTGCGGACCCGTCGCCTGGCGGTCAACGGATCGGCCGATTCCCCGGCTCCCGGAGCGTCGTCCGGGGTGCGAACGTCGACGACCGCCTCCGCACCCCGGTGGTCGGCGTCGCCATCCGCGGTCCCGTTCCCTGCGTCCCCGTCCCGACGGTCACTCCCGGCGTCCCGGACGACCGACGGCTCCCCTTCACGCCACGTCACGGGGACCTCGTCGGGACGGAAGTTCGGATCGATCGCCGACTCGCGGATCGGCACGGTGTCGCCGACCGCCGCCATCTTCGCGCCGAGCACGGCGATCATCCCGGCGTTGTCGCGGAGGTACCGCGGCTCGGGCGCGTGGAACCGCGCCCCGCGTTCCGCACACATCGTCGCCAACATCTCCCGCAGCCGGGCGTTCTGCCCGACGCCGCCGCCGAGGACGAGCTCGTCGGCCCCCGTCAGCGAGAGCGCCCGCTCGGACACCTCCGTCAGGACCGCGAACACGTGCTCTTGAAGCGAGAAACAGACCTTCTCGACGGGGACGCCGTCGTCGACCGCGTCGTTGGCGGCGGAGCTGATCCCCGAAAACGAGAAGTCCATTCCCTTGACGACGTACGGTAAGTCGAGGAGGTCCGCGTCGACGTCGGCGCGCGACGCGGCCGCCTCCACCTTCGGCCCGCCGGGGTGGCTCCAGCCGACGTGCCGCGTGAACTTGTCGAGCGCGTTGCCGACGCCCGCGTCCATCGTCTCGCCGAGCACCCGGTAGCGCCCGTCGTGGTAGCCGAGCAGGTGCGCGTTCGCGCCGGAGGCGTTCAGACACACCGGGTTGGAGAACCCGGACTCGTGGCGACCGATCTCCAGGTGGGCGACCATGTGGTTGACGCCGACGAGCGGGACGTCGAGCGCCCCCGCGAGCGCCCGCGCCGCGGTGCCGACGGTACGGAGACACGGGCCGAGGCCCGGGCCGCGGGAGAAGGCGACCGCGTCGATCGCGTCGGGGCCGTACTCGTCGGTCGCGTGCGTCAGGACCGCGTCGACGACCGCGGGGATCGCCTCGCTCATGTGCTCGGCGGCCTCGCGCGGGTGAATGCCGCCGCTATCGGGTTCGTACGCGTCGGATTCGATGAAAGTGGTGTCGGACTCGGAATCGTGGAGGGCGGCGCTCGCACACCACGCCGTCCCCTCGATCCCGAGAACTCGCATTCGAGAGGGCCGTATCAGGCTTCTTCCGCGGCCGCGTCCTCTTCGGCACCGATCTTGTTGCGTTCGAGCATGTACTCCTGTTCGACCTCGAGCGCGTCGGCGGCCGAGTCGTACACCTTCGCGTAGCCGACCGTCTTGCGCATCCCGAACTTCGTGTCGAGCTCGTGGACGACGACCTCGTCCGAGGACTTGTCGAGCTTGGCGGCGAGCGAGTCGCGCACGGAGAGCCGGGAGGGCGTCGCGTCCTCGTGGGTCGTCTCGAATCGGATGTCTGTACGGTGTAGCATGGGGTTCTCCTCCTCGGAGATGATATCGACGTCCATAGTTCAGTTACCATTACTTCCCCTCGAAAGCTGTAAAAGGATTTCGAAGCGGGTGTTGCCCGCCGCGCGGGCGACGTCGACGACCGTTTCGCGTCTCCCGACCGGCTCCGACGGGCCGTGAGGGAGTCCGCCACGACTGCGTCATCACGACGGCTTTTATTCCCCGACCGCCCCGTGGGTCACGTATGGCCGACCTACACCCGATCGCCAAGCGGATCCACAACGTCCAGCCTCGACCGGTACGGCTCGAACTCGACACGGGCGACGCCGGCGTGTACGAGTTCGTCTCCACGGAGTTCTTCCAGCGCGAGTTCCGCGGCGAGGGCGCCCGCGTCGACGCCGACGTCGACGCGTCGTTTCGGCTGATCACCTCGGACGACTACGAGCGCGTACTGCTCGGGCGACAGGGGCCCGACGAGGAGGGCTGGAGCGTCGTCGGGGAGGTCATCGAGGCCGACCGAGTCGAGGAGTAGACACGCGTCGGCGGGTATCCCGGTTCTCTTCCACGCGGTTACGCGGTCGCTCAGAGGGTTACGCGGTCGTCCAGGGAGTTACGTCGTCCCTCGCGTCTCACGCCGTCGGGTCGACGCCCAGCGCCCGATACGCGCCGGCGACGTCGCCGTCCATCGCGTCGAACAGCTCCCGTGCGTGTGACCTCGCGTCCGGCGTGACAGCGACGTGGACCATCCCCTCGCCGGGCTGGCCGTAGACGACCGTCGACCCGACGGGCGCGGCGAGGATCGCGGGGAGCGCCGCCAGGTCCTCCTCGCCGCTCACTTCGAGGATGGTCGGCTCCGCGGCGGCGAGCGCGTCACGGAGCGCCGACAACAGCTCCGCGGTCAGCTCCGCGGCGGGGTTCGAGACGGAGACCCGTCGCTGTGTCGCCTCCCCGAGCGCGTCGTCGATCTCGGCGCGAACCGCCTGGCGTTCCGTCATGCCGTCGACGAGCGCGACGTCGGGCACCCGTCCCGCCTCGCGGAGGTGGAACGTGACGACGTCGCCGACCGCTATCAGGGACGCTTCCGGGGCGTCGTGCGTCTCACGGGTCCGCTCGGCGGCCGCGAGGAGCGCGTCCGCGTCGGTCGTCACGGGGCCGAGCGGCTCCTTGAACGCGTCGCGAAGCGAGTCGGGAAGCGTGAGCATTGGGAGAACTATCGGGAATTCGGGAACGCCGGCCGGCTATCGGACCTTGAGCGCGTACGAACCGGCCTTGGTGACGTTCATCTCCTCGGCGATCTGGCTCTCCTCGGGGTGCGAGATGATGACGTAGCCGGCCCAGTCCTCGGTCAGCGAGGAGGAACCGCAGTGCTCGCAGGTCTGTGCGTCCGGGTCGTTCACCAGGTGGCACTCACGGCAGGCGAGGCGGTCCTCCGCCATTAGTCGTCCTCCGCGGCCGTGCCGGTCTCCGCGCGCCGGCGACGCTCGCTTTCGAGCCACTCGTGTTTGCCGAGCCCCGGCTGTTTCGCCGTGAGCCCGATCTTCGAGTCGCGCGGGTTGCGCTCGTCGATGCTCTTCGTCACGACGCGGACGCGGACGGCGTCGTCGACGCCGAGCGTCTTGTCGGAGTCGGAGGAGGCGAGCTGCTGGTTCGCCCCGTCGAACGTGAGGTATTCGTCGGTGATCTGGGAGACGTGGAGCAGCCCGTCGACCGGGCCGATCCCGACGAACGCGCCGAACTCGACCGTCTCGACGACCGTCCCGTCGACGACCTCCTGCATGTCGGGGTCGAACGTGAGCGCGTCGAACTCCGCCTCGTAGTAGACGCCGGGGCGGTTGTGTAACACCGCGCCGTCGCCGATCTCGTGGACCTCGATGACGCTCACGACGCTGCCGACGTCCTCGTCCATTCGTCCTTCCAGTTTGTCCTGCAGCAGGGCTTTCACCCGCTCGTCGGTGACGTCCGCCAGGTGCTTCGGCGGGACCTCGACCGTGTCCTTGAGTCGAACTCGTTTGTACATATGCGTGGGGTGTGCGCTGTATCCCTGCGCTAGGGTTCCGTTATCGCCAGTGTGTTCCGACCCCTTAAACAGATTACTGGTACGTCCGCGTCCAGCACCCGTCTCGCCAGGGGTCGATCGTTCGTAACGACGTAGCCGACCCGGCCCGTCGTGGCCAGCTCGACCAACGCGTCGTCCGCGTACGATGCGTCCGTCTCAACCGTCTCCGCCCGCTCCGCGAGGTCCGCGCCGACGCTCGCCGCGGTCGCCTCCGTCCCGGCCCCCGATCGGAGCCCGTCGAGCTCGGCGACGACCGCGGCAGGGACGACCGCCGCGTGCGACCCGAGGAGCCGATCGAGCTCCTCGAACAGGCGAACGTTCGCCTCGATCGGGGCCATCAGGGCGCTCGCGTCGAGCGCGACGACGGGGGCTGTCCCGTCATCGTGGTCGTCGGCGTCGCGGCCGTCGGCGTCGCGGCCGTCGACGTCCGCCGTCGGCCCGTACGTCGCGTCGCCGCGGTCCGTACCGGGCACGCTACGACAGCGTCCCGACGCCGATGAGGCGCCATCGCGCGCCGACGCGGCGGTTGATGGCGATCTGTGCGCCCGACTCCGCACAGACGGGTCGTTTGAGTTTCACCTCGCACTCGCCGTCGCGCGCGCTCGTCACCGCGCCGACCGTCGTCGCGGTGCCGACCGTGAGCATCAGGGGCTCGCCGGTACTGATCTCGTCGACCTCGCCCTCGCCGACGACGCGGTCGAGGAGATCGACCGTCATCTCGAAGTCGTTGCGCGTCGGCGGGAGCGTGCCGGGCTCGCCCGCGACCTGGCCGGCGAGCGCGTCGCCCTTCGTCAGGCTCGGGTCGAGGCCGGTGCCGACGCCGAGCAGCCCGCCGGGTTTGGCGACGTCGACCTGCTGGCTGCCGGCCTGTAGCGACCGGACCGTCGTCTCCAACGACTGCCACTCGGTCTGCCCGCCCTCCTCGACCTGGCGGCCGGGGCGGATCTCGAGCCCGTCGCCGACCGCGAGCTCGCCCTGGACGAGCGAGCCGCCGACGACGCCGCCTTTGAGGTCCGCGGCGTTCGTGCCGGGGCGGTTGATGTCGAACGACCGGGCCGCGAACATCCGCGCGTCCTCGTCGGGGTCGCGCTCGGGCGTCGGGATCTCCGTTTCGATCGCCTCGATGAGGAGGTCGAGGTTGACCTCCTGCTGGGCGGAGACGGGGACGATCGGCGCGTCCTCCGCGACCGTGCCCTCGACGAACTCCTGTATCTGTCGGTAGTTGTCGACGGCGCGGTCGCGGTCGACGAGGTCGACCTTGTTCTGCGCGATGACGACGTTCTCGATGCCGATGAGGTTCAGCGCCATCAGGTGTTCTTCCGTCTGTGCCTGCGGGACGTCCTCGGTCGCGCTCACGACGAGCACCGCCCCGTCCATGATCGAGGCCCCGGAGAGCATCGTCGCCATCAGCGTCTCGTGTCCGGGGGCGTCGACGAACGAGACCGTCCGCAGGACCTCGCTCTCGGAGCCGTCCGGACACTCCTCGTCGATGGTGTAACACTCGGGCGCGTCGACGCCGGGGCAGCGACGGAACGTCGCGTCCGCGTACCCCAGCCGGATGGATATCCCGCGTTTCATCTCCTCGCTGTGCTGGTCGGTCCACGATCCGGACAACGCCTGGACGAGCGTCGTCTTCCCGTGGTCGACGTGACCGACGAGACCGATGTTCACCTCCGGTTGTGTGTTGGCTTGAGTCACTGTTGAACCTCCCAAGGGAGCAGTCTTGTGCGAATTTCGCCCCGTGCGAGTGATAAAGTTGCTGTTCTAGCGGCGTCACGAGGGCGGTGTGGGCCCGGTGGGCGACAGCGAGTGGACCCGAGGCGACGGAAGGAGCGGGAGCGGCGTCGGGTCGGGAACGACCGAACGGGTCCGACGCCGCTTTAGGCCCGAGCGGCGTAGGCGGTCCCGTCATGGGATACGCCTGCCCGGTGTGTGATACCCCGCAGCGAGACGGCGAACACCTCGCACACCACCTCGCGTTCACGGCGATGATCCACGGCGACGATCACGAGGCGTGGCTCGACGAGCACGCTCCCGGCTGGGGCGGGATGGATCCCGAGGGGCTCGCCGAGGCCGTCGTCCCGCACGCCGAGGACGCGACGTACCACGAGACGTTCGAGGACACCGTCGACCGCGGCCGACCAGGCGTCGACGCGGGCGGGCACGTCGGCCACGGGCACGATAGCCACGGAAGCGGTGAACACGGGCACGATAGCCGCGGGCGCGATGGCCGCGGACGCGGCACGGGAAGCGGCGACGGCGGCCAGGGGCTCGGCGTCGACGACGCCGGAACCGACCCGGAGACGGCGGCCGTACTCCGCGAGGCGCGGGCACTGACCCGCGAGATGTACGACGACGAAGACGGAGAGGAAGACGGGCAGGACGACAGTTCGGACGATAGCGATCACGAACTGGGCGCCGACGACAGCGCGAGCGATAGCGACGGAAGCGGCGGAAACGACCGAAGCGACGGAAGCGACGGAAGCGGCGGAAGCGACGGGGACGATCGCAGCGACCCGGCCGACGCGTAGCGCAACCCCTTTTGGGTCGCCCGACAAGCGGCGGGTATGCAAACGATCGGTGCGTTCGCGCCGACGACGCGGGCGACGGCGCTCGAGCGCTACGAGGACGCCGGCCCCGCCGCGCGGGTCGTCGTGCGCGAGACGACGAAGGCGATGGAGTTCGACGCCGACGAGTACGACGAGCGGGTCCGTCCGGAGGTCATCGAGACCGCCCGGGACGCGATCTTCGCCGAGCTGCTCGCGGTCCACGTCGGCGACCGCGACGAGTTCGACGCGTGGCTCGCCGACAGCGAGTTCACGGAGGCGGACGTCGTCACGCTTGGCTCGGATCACGTCGACCGGATCGCGTGGCACCCGATCCCCTTCGCCGACGCCGTGATCGCGACGACGTTCCACGAGGAGCAGGCGGCGGCCGTCAGCACCCTCCGGCGGAACGCGTTCGGACGCGTCTACCGGGAGGAGTTCACCGCGTCGGGTCGCTGAACGACACGGCAAGGAACCGTCCACCACCGATCCGGATCGTCGGGAGCCACGAGAACGCCCGAGCGAGACCCCCGCTGCTTGACCGGTCAGGTGACGTAGCCGATGAAGGGGATCGGCCGCCGGGGCGTCATCACCTCGTCGACCTGCGTGACGACGAGGACGACGCCGATCATCGCGAGCGCGGCCGCGAACGCGAACGGGACCGCAAAGCCCCAGGCGACGAGGAACCCGGAGAGCAGCGGCCCGAACGCGACGCCGAAGCCGAACGCCATCGTCAACACCGAGAGGGTCGCCCCCGACCGATTCTCGGGCGCGAGGTCGCCGGCGAGCGCGAGCGCGGGCGCGAACACCATCGCGCCGGCGACCCCCTGGAGGAAGCGCGCGATGAACATCAGCCAGGAGTCCGAGACGACCCCCGAAAGCAGCGTGATGTCGGGGATGAACCCCTGCACGAGCGTCGTGGGCACGAGCAGCACCGTCCCGACGACGATGAACGCCTTGCGGCCGTAGAAGTCGGTGGCCCGACCGATCGGGGCCTGTAAGAAGATCTGCGCGAGCACGAACGCCGCGAACTGGAGCCCGAACATCTCCGGCCCCTGGTCGAGCTGGGTGTTGACGATCTCGCCGAGCGTGGCGAAGACGGCGATGCCGACCGCCATGAAAAAGGAGACGACGCCGAGCGCGAAGACGGGGTCGAGCAGGTTCGACCCGCTCCGGTCGAGGATCGGGATCCCGTCGAGGACGGACTCGTCGGACTCGGAGGGCTCGACCGACGGGTCACGGATGAGCGCCAACACGAGGAAGAACGCGAGCGTGGCGGTGAACGCCGCGAAGTAGAAGGCCGCGTCGAACCCGGAGATAGCGAGCGTCGTCGCGCCGAAGGGGATCGAGTACGGCCCGGCGGCGATCACCCCGCCCGCGGCGATCGGGCCGACGCCGAAGCCGACGAGCCGGAACGTGTTGTACGTCCCCATGTTGCCGCCGCGGTTCTCGTCGGTGGCGAGGTCGTTGACGAGCGCGACGGTCGTCGGGATGATGAACGCGCCCGCGATCCCCTGGAACACCCGGAGGCCGATGAGGTGCCAGTACGTCGTCGCGAACGAGTACGCGAAGCTCGCCGCCGCGATGAGCACGAGCCCGAACAGGACGAACACCTTGCGCTTGCCGGTCCGGTCGGAGAGCCGGCCCGTGAACGGCTGGAGCGGGCTGTTGACGAACCCGAACACCGAGAGGATGAGCCCGGTGATGAACACCTCGGTCAGCCCGAAGGTGGCCCCGGTGACGAAGTCCGTCGCGATGAACAGCGGCAGCACCACGACGAGAAACGAGTTGCCGACCGACTCGGACATCCGGGCGAGCGCGAGCGCCAACACCTGCGGGTTGACGCCCAATAGGTTCTTCATCGACGGCGGGCGAGGAGGTCAGTCGTTGCGACGGAGGTCGTCGTGGCGGAAGCGAGGCTCCTCGATGTGAGGGTCGCCGGTGTGAAGGTCGCCGGTGTGAAGGTCGCCGGTGTGAAGGTCGCCGGTGTGAGGGTCGTAGTCGTCCGAACGGGATACGTCACGCTCATCGGTCGCTATGCACCCTCGATAACGCGTCCATACCTGTCGAAGCGTCCGGTGGAACAACACTGTTGTGCTAGCGGCCCGTCCCGCCTCGATCCGCGGGTCGCCCCCGCTCGACCCGTCCCGCCTCGATCCGCGGGTCGCCCCCACTCGACCCGCGAGCCGCAGGGGCGACGCGCCCACGGCCGACGCCCACGCTTTAAGGCCCGCTCGCCCGCGTGAGTGTGTATGGACGTAGACATCGGCAACGCGCTGGGAACGACCCCGGGCGTGACGGAGGCGACCTTGGAACGGCTCGACGAGCGCGTCGGGGACGCACACGAGCGGATCGAGCGGGGGATGGCCGACGACGAGTTCGGGTACGCCGCGCTGAACCTGCCCGAAACCACCGACCCGGCGGCGATCCGCGCGGCGACGGGCGCGTTCGACGACCCCGCAGCCGTGCTGACGGTCGGTATCGGCGGGAGCGCGCTGGGGGCGGCGACGCTGTCGAACGCGCTCGGCGGCGACGCCGACGCGTACGTGCTCGACAACGTCGACCCCGACGCCGTCGACGCGCTGCTCGCCGAGCTCCCGCTCGCGGACACCGTCGTCAACGTGGTCTCCAACTCGGGCACCACGGCGGAGACGCTCGCGAACTTCCTCGTCGTGCGCGAGGCGATGACTGACGTGGGGGTCGACTGGACGGAACGGACCCTCGTCACGACGGGCGACGAAGGGAACCTGCGCCGGCTCGCCGACCGCCACGACCTCCCCGCGCTCGACGTCCCCGAAGGCGTCTCTGGACGCTTCTCGGTGCTCTCGACGGTCGGGCTCGCGGTCGCGGCCCTGCAGGGCCACGACATCGAGGCGGTCCTCGCGGGCGGGCGGGACGGTCGCGACGCGCTCGCCGGCTCGTTGTTCGAGTCGCCCGCGTACGCCTACGGCGCGACGACGTACGCGCTCGCCGAGCGCGGCGCGCTCACGAACGCCGTGATGCCCTACGCCGAGTCGCTCGAGACGTTCGCGGAGTGGTTCGCACAGCTGTGGGCCGAGAGCCTCGGGAAGGACGGCCTCGGGCAGACTCCCGTGCGCGCGCTCGGAGCGACCGACCAACATTCCCAGCTCCAGCTGTACCGGGCCGGCCCGCGCGACAAGCTCGTCACGGTCGTCCGGCCGCGGGAGCGCGCGTCGACGCCCATCCCCGAAACCGACCTCGAGGGGCTCGCCTACCTCGGCGGCTCCTCGCTCGGCGACCTCCTCGACGCGGAGTTCGAGGCGACCGAAGCGAGCCTCGCGGCCGCCGGCGTCCCCAACGTCAGAGTCGAGATCGACCGGGTCGACGAGCGCGCGCTCGGGGAGCTACTCTACGGGATGGAGGCCGCCTGCGTCCTCTACGGGGAGCTCGCGAGCGTCCCGACGTTCACCCAGCCCGCCGTCGAGTGGGGCAAGAAGGCCGCACGGGGGCTCCTCGGCGGCGGCGATTTCGAGGAGGCGGCCGCCGTCGCGGACAAACGCGAGCTGCGTATCGAACGGCCGTAGGCCGCCGGACGACGTGAGGACCGGCACCTGACGTCGCCAGCACTCCGCCTCCCGACGTCTCCAGCGCCCCGCCTCCCGACGTCTCCAGCGCCCCGCCTCCCGACGTCTCCAGCACCCGTCTTCCGGAGCGTTGAAACCGTCGCCGACCCTACGGCTGGCGATGAGCGAGGACCGTGAGGGTCGATCGGATCGCGACGGTGAAGACGCCCGCGACGCCTCCGATCCCGTCGCCAGGTTCGCCGTCCCGCTGGAACGGGTGGCTCGCGTAGCGAGCGCGGTGGTCGTGGTCGTTTTCGCGCTCCTCGTCGCCTCCGCGATCACCGGCCCGACGGCGAGACTCGCCGTGAGCGCCGGCCTCGTGGCCGAGGGGACGAGCGCGTGGCAAGTCCTCCGGACCGTCGTGCAGTTCGGCGGGTTCCTGCTCGCGGTCGTCGGCTACCTCGCGTTCACCGACGAGTGGGACGTCGTCGACGTCGCCCGCCCGTCCCGGATCGACGCCGCCCTCGTCGTCGGCGGGGCCGTCGGACTGTTGGCGCTCCAGTACGGGGCGCTGCTCGTGCTCGCGGAGGTCGGGCTGACGACCGGGGAGAACCGAGCCACCGTGGCCGCCGGCGATCCGGTCCCTTACTACCTCGCGATGATCGCCGTCTCGCTGCTCGTGGTCGGTCCGATCGAGGAGCTGCTGTTCCGCGGCGTCGTCCAAGGGGGGTTGCGGCGGGCGTTCGACGCGGGTCCGGCGATCCTGATCGCGAGCCTCGTCTTCGGGATCATCCACCTCCCGTCGATCGAGGGCGCGCTCCCCGAGCGGCTCGCGTACGTCGGCGTCGTCGTCCTGCTCGGCTGCGTGCTCGGCCTCCTGTACGAGCGGACGGGGAACGTGGTGGTCCCCGGGCTGGCCCACGGCGCGTACAACGCCGCGATCTACGCCGTACTCCTCGCCGGCGTGCTGTGAGCCCTCCGCGGGAGGGCCCTTCTCGACGACCCCGTCAGTACCGCTCTTTCCCCCAGCGGAGGTCGTCGTAGGTGGCCTGCTGGTCGCTGTCGAACCGCTCCTCGAACTTCCGGCGGAGCGCGGCCTTCTCGCCGGCGTTGATCCGCGCGAGCTCGTCGGCCTTCGCGACCGCCTCAGGCGGGCCGCGGGTCGCCGCCACGTCGGAGAGGACCTGTCGGGTCAGCCGATCGCGCGTCGACGCGTCGCGGGCGAACGCATAGGGAGCCTCCAGCTTGTACGTCACGTCCGTCCGGGGGTCGTAGATGACCATGAACGTCGGCTCGTACAGCGTCGGGTCGAGCTCGCGTTCGATCCCGAGCGCGTCCGCGTCGGCCGCCATCGTCCCGTCCGCGCCCCCGCGACTGTGGAACCACGTGGTGAACGTGAGCGCGTCGTCGAGGCGGTCGCCGTCGGCCCGCCGTTCGAGCAGCGCCGTGAACAGCGCGGCGTCGTCGGGCCACGGCGGCTCGACCCCGCGGTCCGCGAGCGTGCGGACGATCGTGCGGCTCGCCGGGTTCTTGACGAACCCCGCGAGGGGGA
>LFFM01002402.1_pt1 | contig 12399 bp, 14 predicted proteins | sample 643131 | NCBI WGS metagenome assembly LFFM01 (sample SAMN03777445, study PRJNA286221) | soda lake metagenome | biome: soda lake; feature: Kulunda steppe; material: water; isolation source: sample Tc-Br brine of Tanatar trona crystallizer | place: Russia: Kulunda steppe | collected 2011-07
CCCGTCGAGGAGGTCGCCGTCGAGTACGACACGGGCTGGTTCGTCGGCGGCTACGACCGCGTCGAGCAGCCCGACGGTCGGCTGAAGAACTACTACTGGGCCGAGTTGCCGCCGGCGACCGTCGTGGTCGCGATGGACGAGGGTCACGTGCTCTTCGTCGAGCAGTATCGGCCGGCGACCCGGCGGACGAGCCTCGAGCTGCCCGCCGGCATCGTCGAGCCGGGCGAGTCGTACGCCGAGGCCGGCGCGCGCGAGCTCGCGGAGGAGACCGGGTTCGAGCCCGATTCGACCACCCTCCTCCAGGAGGTGTGGTGTACGACCGGGCTTCTCAGACACAAACGCGGCTACGTCCTCGCCGAGGGGCTGGCGCCCGTCGACGTCGAGGCTGACTCCAACGAGTTCCTCGTGCCGCGATCCATCCCCGCCGAGGAGGCGATCGCGGTCGCCCGCGAGCCGCCGACGAACGACGCCACGCTGGAGGGGCTGCTGGTGGCGGACCGTGACGGGGCGTTCAGATGACCGGCTTCGGGCCCCTCGCCACCGGCTCCGGACCGCTCGTGACGGTCGTCGCGGGTCTCCTCGCGGCCGCGCTCCTCGTGGTCGCGATCACGATCGGCTACGTCGTCAACCGGGACGCCACGGCCCGCGGCGTCGACGACCCCGCCCGGGTGCTGCTCACGGCGGGCGCGATCCTCCTCCCGGTCCTCGTGGTTCCGGCGTACGCCCTGCTCACCCGTCGGCTCGGTGCCCGGACGACGCCCGCCTCCGACGCCGAACTCGTGCTCGCGTGGGGCGCGGTCACCCTCTTCGCCGCCGTGATCGCTGGAGCCCTCCTCTCGCCGCCGGATCCGGTCACTCAGCTGTGGTACGTGGCCGGCCTCGTCGTCGTCTTCGGGCTGGTTGGTCTCGTCCCGCTTGCACGGCGCGGCGTGGTCGGCGCCGGCTGACGCGGACCACGTTCGGCCGATGGTGCAGGCGATGCGATGGGCGGTCCCGCGAACGGCCGTTCGGTCATGCATGGATTCGAACCGGCTACGGCGTCGTTTATAAGTGAATGCGCCTGCCTCCCGCTGATCCTGATACGTGGCCGTGCCTCCCCCACCAGAATTTATACATGGAGCGTGTCATGGAACCGTTCTCACGGGCGTTGCGTTCGTAGAGGCCCCAACGAATCACCCGGTAGCGCACGGGTGCGGATCGAGCGGTTGTGCGTTCGGCTCCCTTATAAGCGGTCATGGGAGACCGTGTGGCTGTTTATACGTACCAACGACGGGCCGGAGTATTCGGCGGAAGCGACGAGCGAGGACCGACCACCACCGCTGCAACCGCAACACCGCAACACCGCAACACCGCAACCGCACCGCAACCGCACCGCAACCGCACCGCAACCGCACCGCAGCCTCATGCCTCCCCAGCCTCGTTCGGACGGGTTCGCCGGAACCCACTCGGCGAACCCGTCCGAACTCCCTCGCGCGCGTCGGAGTCGCGCGCGCCGACCGCTAGTTGTCGTTTATAAAGGAGGAGGACGCCGATCCGGTCGCGTGCAGAGTCCCACGACGGGTTCAGCCGTCGGAAGATGGGCCACGCCGCCGCGGGACTGGTGGACGGATACATTTATATGTGGTAGATAAGCGGGTGAACGTTCAGAAATTCGCGGCGAACGGCGAACTATTAGTTCGCCGGGTCCCTTACGACGTCCATGAGCCAGACCTCGGAGGAGTCGGTGTTGTTGTCGGATGATCCCCCGCTCGACCTGCGGCTGTCGGACGCCGAACTCGAAGCGACCCGCGACCGGATCGTCTCGTTCATCGCCGACGTCGTCGACGACGCCGGCGCCGAGGGGGCGGTGCTCGGTCTCTCGGGCGGGATCGACTCGACGCTCACCGCGCACCTCGCGGTCGAGGCGCTCGGCGCCGACGGCCTCCACGGGATCACGATGCCGGCGGCGGTCAACGATCCCGACGTGATGAGCGACGCCGAGCGCGTCGCGGAGTCGCTCGGCATCGAGTACGACGTCGTCGAGATCCAGCCGATCGCGGACGCGTTCTTCGCGGCGCTGCCCGAGCAGGCCGAGGATCGGATGGCGAAGGGAAACGTGTTCGTGCGCACGCGGGCCGTCTGCAACTACCTCGTCGCCAACGCGGCAAACCGGATCGTGCTCGGCACCGGAAACCGCGCGGAGGCCATGACGGGCTATTTCACCAAGTACGGCGACCAGGCGGTCGACTGCAACCCGATCGGGAACCTCTACAAGATGCAGGTTCGCCAGCTTTCCGCCCACGTCGGGGTTCCGTACGATCTCGTGATGCAGGAGCCGACCGCGGGAATGTGGGAGGGCCAGACCGACGCCGAGGAGATGGGTCTCGACTACGACACGGTCGATGCGATCCTCGCGGTCCACGTCGACGGCGGACTCTCGCGGTCGGCGACCGTTCGGGAACTCGGGGTTCCCGAAGGCGCCGTCGACCGTGTCGTCGACCTGTACGAGCGAAGCGCGCACAAACGGTCGATGCCGTCGGCTCCGAAGCGGTAGCGGGGCGCGGCAACGGGAGGCGAGGTCCGCACCGGTCGGATCGGGGCGGGCGGTGGAGAGTCGGGCGTCAGCGAGACGTCGTCGGACGGTTTTCAGCGAGACGTCGTCGGGCGTTTTACGCGTCGTACGCGCGTTCTCGCGTCACTTCGGCGATTCCGGCGTTCGCCGAGCAGTTCGGGCAGGCGTGGATGCGACCTCGGTGGTCCGAGAAGACGCGCGCGAACCGATCGGAGACGTGCGCGTCGCAGTGTTCACACGTCGGCATGGGTGGTGAGACGGTCGTGGTTCATGGTTGTGATCTGTGCACATGAGTGTCGGTGACGTGTGAATAAAGGGCTGTTCCGAACTCTCTCCAAAATTCCCCCGACATCGGCCGCAGTCGGGCGATCGGCTGCCGACTTTTGAGCCGTTCAGAACGCGCGCAGATCCTCGAGAACCGCGCCGGCGGAGCCGTCATCGATGGCCTCCCGCGCGAGGTCGAGCCCCTCGTCGATCGAGTCCGCGTTCTCGCCGGCGTAGATCCGCAACGCGGCGTTGAGCGCCACTGCGTCGGCGAAGGCGCCGTCACGTTCGCCCGCGAGCACGGCCTCGGTGATGGACGCGGAGTCGACGGCGACGTCGTCGACCGCCAGATCCTCGCTTTCGATGTCCATCCCGTACTCGGCGGTCTCGATCTCGAAGTCGTCGAAGGAGGGCTCGCCGTCGGCGCCGTCGGCGTCCCACTCGGCGACTTTCGTGTAGCCCGGGCGGACGTCGTCGTAGCCCTCCATGCCCTGGAACATGAGAACGCGGTCGAGGTCGTGGAACTCGCTTTCGACGAACGTGTCGGTCACCTTCCTCGCGAAGGCGAGATGATAAAAGGAGCCGAGATGCGTCGACGCGCCCGCGGGGTTCGCGAGCGTCTCGATCGTGTTGACGAACGTGCGGACGCCCATCATGTCCCGGCGGTCGAACAGGTCGTCGATCGCGGGGTTGAACGCGGGCTGGTAGTAGAAGCCGAAGCCGGTCTCGTCGACCATCGCCGCGGAGTCGCGGGGGGTCAGCTCGGTCGCGACGCCGAGCTCGTCGAGGACGTGTTTGTACGCGTCCTGCTTTTGGGTCGGAACGCGGTCGCCCGAGTGGACGACGACCGGCGTGCCGGCCGCGGCGGCGACACAGCCCGCCGCGACGCCGAGGATCGCGCTCCGACCCTTCCCGTCGTAGTTGGCGCCGCAGTCGACGGGGTCACGGTCGGGCTCCGCGTAGTCGACGCGCTCGCACATCACGTCGACGTACGCGCCGAGCTCCGCCGGCGTGTTGCGCTTCCAGCGGTTCGCGAGCCAGAACGCGCCGAGCGTCGTGTGGTCGGGCTCGTCCGCGAGGATGCGTTCGAACGCCTCCCTCGCCTGTGCGCGGGTCAGATCCTCCGCGGATTTGTGGCCGGAGCCACAGACCTCGGTCATCAGCCGTTTGAGGGGCCACTCGCCGAACTCCTGGGTCGCCTGCGCCATGTGGCGACGTTTGGGCTCTCGAACCAAAACCCTCCCGTTCGGCTCCCGCCGTGTGGGAACGCGGTTCGGCACCGGCAGCTCACGACGGGATAATCTAATTAGACATTCGTTCACTACTATCCGATTTTGTATCCTTAAATCTGATCTAAAGCCGTGCTATTTAGTCACAATTTGGTTCGAATCCCGTTAAAGTTATGTGTATGTACATCCACTTGAACATCGTACACGATGACGTCCAACTCCGTGGCAAGCGCGTTGACGCTCTACCGTTCCGGCACGCTCACGCTCGAACAGGCCGCGACCGTCGGCGGCTGTACCGTCGCCCAGCTTCGGAACAGCGCACGGCCGTTCTCCCCGTCCGGCGATTCGGGATACGAACTCGCGGACTGAGCCCGAGCCACGGCGTGATGGCGTACGGACGAACCGCCCCGGGATTCGCCGGCGGATGAACCGCTCCGATTCCGTCGACGATCCGACTCCGAAAACCGTAGGTACGTCGCCCTCCTACTCGAGACAATGAGTCTGGACGCGGACTGGCGGACCGACATCGACGCCGTCGACGCCGTCCTGATAGACGAGTACCAGAGCGGGTTTCCGGTGGAGCCTCGTCCCTTCGAGCGGGTCGCCCGCGAGATCGCCGCCGAGACGGGACGCGACGTCACGGCCGAAGACGTGCTCGAACGGGTCCGTGACCTTCGCGATCGAGGCGTGTTTCGTCGGTTCGGCGCCGTGCTCAACCCCCCCGTCATCGGCTCATCAACGTTGGCGGCGGTGAAGGCACCCGAGGACCGGTTCGACGAGATCGCCGAGGTCATCAACGGCTACCGGCAGGTGAACCACAACTACCGGCGCGACCACGAGTGGAACCAGTGGTTCGTCGTCACCGCGGGCTCACGGGAGAGGCGGGACGCGATCCTCGCGGAGATCGAGGCGCGAACCGGCTGCGAGGTGCTCAACCTCCCGATGCTCACGGACTACTACATCGACCTGGAGTTTCCGGTGGTCAACGACGACCGGTTCGCACGCGAGTCGGTCGAGTCGACGGCCGTCTCCGCCACGCGGATCTCCGAGGAGGCTCGCGGGAACCTCACGCCGCTCGAGGCCGACCTGCTCGTCGCCATCCAGGACGGCTTCCCGCTCTCTTCGACCCCCTACGCCGACGTGGCGGACGCGATCGACGCCGACGTCGACGACGTCGTCGCCGCGGTGGAACGACTGCTCGCGGATGGCTGTATCAAGCGGATCGGCTGCGTCGTCAACCACGTCGTTACCGGCTTCCGAAACAACTGCATGGTCGTCTGGGACGTCCCCGAGGAGGAACTGGACGAGCGCGGCGAGATCGTCGGAAGCCTCCCGTACGTCACGCTCTGTTATCACCGCCCCCGCCGGCCCGAGCAGGGCTGGGAGTACAGCCTGTTCACGATGATCCACGGTCGCGAGGCCGACGCCGTCGACGCGAAGATCGACGAGCTCGCCGCCGACTACCTGCCCTTCGACCACGAACGGCTCTACTCGACCGAGACGCTGAAACAGACCGGCGCCCGCTACGACGAACTCGTCGCCGACGCGGAGGCGGAAGCGACCGCCGAACGCGACGAGGACTAGAGCGTTATCGAACCGTTCACATATCTGAATTACCGTTACTGTCGATCGCTTAGCACAGGGGGCGTATCGAGCGATCCGGAGAGCTGTGGGTCGCTTATAACTCATTCCAATCGGGTGCCGACGCTTCTTATAAGTGGTCCACGGCGGTCGGCGCGCTCCGGTGAGCGCCCGAAGGGCGCGAAACCGAGCGCGAGGGAGGCGGCGGGCGGCCGCGGAGCGGTCCCGCGGCCGCCCGTCCGCCGAGGTTGGGGAGGCATGAGGCTGCGGTGCGGTTGCGGTGCGGTTGCGGTGCGGCTGCGGTGGTTGCGGGTGTTCGATCCGTATTCGTCGCCTCGCTGAATCCTCCAGACCGTCGTAGCCGTTTATAAATAACCTCGCGCCCTCTCAACGAGCCTTATAAACGCGGCGAGCATCGAACCGCTCGATCCGCAGGCTTGCGCTAGCGGTTAATTCGTCAGATACCGTCGGAACTTAAAGCGCGTGAGAACGGTTCGTGGCACGCTCACCGAGTGAAAGCCGGCAGCTCGAAGCGGTGATCGGCCGGAATTCGATCGTCGGCGTCAACGCTCCTCGTCACCAACGATCGCCGGCGTCAGCGATCGTCGTCGCTCGCGAACGGGGCGAGCCGACGCAGGGAGGGGTCGTGGAGGGAGAGGTTCGACCCGGTATCCGGTGGCGGGTCGGTCGGGGAGCCGGTCGTCAGCTCATGAAGCAGCTCCGCGAACCGCCACCCGTCGACGTCGGCGGCGGTCGCCGCCTGGTCGAAGGAGAGCTCGCCGGCCGCGAACCGACGGACGGCCCGATCACGTCGCCACTCCGCGAGCGCGGCCGACAGCAGCCGTTCCGCGGCGACGTCGCGATTGAGTCGATGGCGACGCGCGTACCGCGAGAGCGATCCCGCAAGGTCGTCATCCAAGCCCACGACAACCCGTTCCATGACCGTATCGGACCGTGCGGGGCCGTATCAATCTTTGTCCTCAAGGGCCCGTTGAGCCGGGCGAGTCGGGCGCCTCGGCTGACGAGCGTCCGACGACCGGCGCACACGAAGCCGCCAACTCGGGCGTCCGATGACCGGAACGCGGCCGCCCGCACGATCCGACCGGTCAGTCGTCGCTCGCCGCCTTCGCCGGCTTGCGGCGGTCGCTGCGCGGCCCCTCGACGTCGACGGCGGGCAACAGATCCCGGAGATATCGACCCGTGTGTGAGTCGTCGTGTGTGGCGACTGCTTCCGGGGTACCGCTGGCAACGACCTCGCCGCCGCCGTCGCCGCCCTCGGGACCGAGGTCGATCACGTGGTCGGCGTTCTTCACGAGGTCGAGCTCGTGTTCGATGACGACGACCGTGTTGCCGCCATCGACGAGCCGGTGGAGCACGTCGATCAGCTTCCGCTCGTCCGCTTTATGAAGGCCCGTCGTGGGCTCGTCGAGCAGATAGAGCGTGTCGCCGGTCGCCCGCTTCCCGAGTTCCTCGGCGAGCTTGACGCGCTGGGCCTCGCCGCCCGAGAGCGTCGTCGACGGCTGCCCGAGTTCCATGTAGCCGAGCCCGACGTCCTTCAACAGTTTGAGGCGACGCTGGAGCCCCTGGTGGCTCTCGAAGAAGTCGTACGCCTCCTCGACGCTCATGTCGAGGACGTCGGCGATCGTCGCGCCCTTATACGTCACGTCGAGCGTCTCGTCGTTGTATCGGGCGCCGCCACACTGCTCGCAGGGAACGTAGACGTCCGAGAGGAAGTTCATCTCGATCTTCACGGTTCCCTGCCCGCCACACTCCTCACAGCGGCCGCCCTTCACGTTGAACGAGAACCGGCCCTTCTCGTAGCCGCGACGCTTGGAGAGTTTGGTCTCCGCGAACAGCTCCCTGACGTGATCGAAGACGTCGGTGTAGGTCGCGGGGTTCGAACGCGGCGTCCGGCCGATCGGCGACTGGTCGATGAGCCGGACGGTCTCGATCTCGTCCATCCCCTCGATGACGTCGTGATCGCCGGGGTCGACGCTCGTGTTGTCGTTCATTTCCCGCACGATCCCTTTATATAAGACGTCGTGTACCAGCGTGGATTTCCCGGAGCCGGAGACGCCGGTGACGGTCGTGAGCGTTCCGAGCGGGACGGCGACGTCGAGATCCTTCAGGTTGTGCTGGCGTGCCCCGTGGACGGCCAGTTCGCCCGCGTCCTCGGGGTCGCGACGCTCGTCGGGAACCGGAATCTCCTCGCGGCCCGCAAGGTAGTCCGCCGTGATCGACTCCTCGCTGGCGACGATCTCGTCGAACTCGCCCTGTGCAACGACCTCGCCGCCGCGCTTGCCGGGGCCCGGACCCATGTCGATGACGTGGTCGGCCCGCCGCATCGTCTCCTCGTCGTGTTCGACGACGACGAGGGTGTTGCCGAGGTCACGGAGGCCCGCAAGCGTGTTTAAGAGGCGATCGTTGTCCCGCTGATGGAGTCCGATCGAGGGCTCGTCGAGCACGTAGAGGACGCCGACGAGCCCGGAGCCGACCTGCGTGGCGAGCCGGATGCGTTGGCTCTCCCCGCCCGACAGCGTCGACGCCTCCCGGTCGAGCGTGAGGTACTCCAGCCCGACCTCCTCCATGAATCCGAGACGGGCGCGGATCTCCTTTAAGATCTCCGTCGCGATCGTCGTCTGCCGCTCGTCGAGGTCGCCCTCCAGCCCCTCGAAGTGCTCACGAGCCTCGCCGATCGACAGTCGGTTCACCTCGTCGATGGTGGTGCCCGCGATACGGACGTGTCGGGACTGCTCCTTCAGCCGGCTCCCCTCACAGGCGGGACAGGTCGTCACCGCCATGTAGTCCTCGATGTGCTCGCGGGCGCGGCTGGAGTCGGTCTCGACGTGGCGCCGCTCCAGGTTCGGGATCACGCCCTCGAACCGCTCGGTCTTCTCCCGCGTGCCGTTCTTCGTCCGCCACTCGAAGTGGACGACCTCGTCCGTACCGTAGAGGAACTGCCGCCGGACCGAGTCATCGAGCTCCTCGAACGGTGTCTCGAGGTCGACGTCGAAGTGGTCGGCCACGTTGTCGAGCTGGCGGGAGTAGTAGGTCCGGTCGTAGCTCCACGGCTCGAAGACGTGTTTCAGCGGCTTCGATGGATCCTCGATCACGAGGTCCTCGTCGACCTCCTTCGTCGAGCCGATCCCCTCACATTCCGGGCAGGCACCGTAGGGGCTGTTGAACGAGAACGAGCGCGTCTCGATCGCCGAGAACTGGAAGTCGGAGTTCGGATTGCCGAGCTCCTCGGAGAACTCCACCACGAGCCGGTCGTCGCCCTCGGCGTCCTCTGCGAGCGATCCCGTCGAACGCGTGTTCGACGCGAAGGGGACGTCCTCGGGCGGGTCCGGCACGATCAGCTTGAGGGCGCCGTCGGCCTCCTCCAGCGCCGTCTCCACGGAGTCGGTGATCCGCGAGCGTGCGTCGGTCGAGACCGTCACTCGGTCGACTATCACGTCGATGGTGTGGTCGTAGTTCTTGTCCAGCTCGGGGTCGTCCAGCGTCAGATCGAGCGGCTCGCCGTCGACCTCCACGCGGCTGTAGCCGTCGGCGACGAGCTCCTCGAACAGGTCCTCGAAGGCGCCCTTCTGGTCTCGAACGACGGGTGCCGCGATCTTCGCGCGGGTTCCTTCGGGCAGATCGAGGATCTGCGTCACCATGTCCTGGGCGGACTGTTCACCGACCTCCTCGCCGGTTATCGGATCGTACTGGGTGCCGATCCGCGCGTAGAGCAGCCGGAGGTAGTCGTGAAGCTCGGTGACGGTGCCCACCGTGGAGCGGGGGTTGTTGGCGGCGTTCTTCTGATCGATGGATATCGCCGGCGAGAGCCCCTCGACGGCCTCGACCTGTGGTTTGTCCATCTGTCCGAGGAAGTTGCGCGCGTACGCCGACAGCGACTCGATGTATCGGCGCTGCCCCTCGGCGTACACCGTGTCGAACGCGAGCGACGACTTGCCCGAGCCCGAGAGACCGGTGACGACCGTGAACTCCTCGCGCGGGATCCGGACGTCGAGGTCCTTGAGGTTGTGCTCCTCGGCGCCGCGGACCTCGATGTAGTCCTTACTCATCTCTGTCATTACTTGCGGGCGCGCGCGGGAATACCCGTCGGTTTCGGCGAGAAACGGCCCGCCGACGGTGGTGAAAAGCGGTCGACCGAGTCGATGAAGATGGGCCGTACCGAGTCACTCCGTCCGCCAGTGGACGATTGCGGTGCCGAGGGCGAAGGCATCGTCGCCGTCGGAATCACGGTGGACGCGAAGCTCGTTCTCACCGGCGGCGAGAAGCCCGTCGTCTATCGTGTCCATCCAGAGTCCCCACCCGTCCCGAACCGGGAGGTCGAACCCGCCGAGCGGCTCGCCGTTGATCGACAGCTCGTGGCCGAGCTCGCCGACCTCGAACGCCTGAATCTGGACGTACGCGTCCCGGGGATGATCGGCAGTCACCTCGAAGGCGTGCGGGTCGGTTCGGTCGCCGACGAACGTCGCCCACGGGACGTCGAGGGCGTCGTGGGTCGGTCCGAGGTGTTCGTTCATCGGAACGATCGCGTAGTCGGCTCCGGAGGATGGCGGCGTCGACATCGATCGATCACTCACGTCGGAGTCGGTTAAACCTCCGTTCGGGAGACTGAATCCGTCCGAGTCACGACGTCGGACGCGATCCCTTTTGAACGAGCGGGAAGAAGAACGGGCGTGCGATCCGTGCTCCTGGTGGCGACGTCGCTGTTCGTCGTCACCCACCTCGACACCTTCGCCGTACTCGTCGCGTTCTGCGTCGACGAGGCGTACACCACGGGAGAGGTGTTCGTCGGCCACTACCTCGGATTCGCGGGAGGACTTGCGGCGGCGGTCGCACTTGCCACCATGGCGGGGGTGACGCTCCGCGAGTGGACGTTCCTTCTCGGGCTGGTGCCGCTCACGATCGGTCTCTGGAGCCTGCTTCGCCGACGGGACGACGACGCGCCGGCCGTGGCCGACACCGTCGAGACGCCCGGCGGAGTGGCCGTCGTTGCGGGGGCAGGGCTCGGGTTGAGCGGGGAGAACCTCGCCGTCTTCGTCCCCTTCTTCGGGGGACTCGATGCGACCACGCTCGCGGTGGTCGTCGCGTACTACCTGCTTGCTGCCGGCCTCCTCTTCGGCGTCGCGTTCGCGGTGGCACGATGGACGGCCGCCGATCCGCCGGCGTGGGTCGACCGATGGCTCGTCCCGACGATGCTCGTCGTCGTCGGCGTGTACGTTCTCACAACGGGCTTCCTCGTCGGCGGATGAGCCGGAAGCGATAACGCGTGACCCGTCTCATTCGTGTCCACACGTCGTGCGATCCGGTTTAAGTATTCATCGCCCGAATCAGTTGGCATGTACGACCGGATCCTCTGTCCGACGGACGGAAGCCCGGGGGCGACCGCCGCACTCGATCGGGCGATGGACCTCGCCGTGCGGTACGGCGCCGATCTTCACGTCCTCTACGTCGTCGAGGAAACCATGCCCGTACTCGACGCCGCAGACCCCGAACTCGGCGCCGAGCTCCGTGAATACGGCGGTCGGGTCCTCTCGGAGGCTGCCGAGCGAGCGAGTGCCGCCGGCGTCGGCGACGTCGAGCGAACCGTCGTCGGGGGGACACCACACCGGCGGATCCTCGCGTACGCCGACGAGCAGGACGTCGATCTGATCGTCATGGGGACGGACGGTCGAACCGGCCTCGACCGGTTGCTCCTCGGCAGCGTCGCGGAGCGGGTGCTTCGGCTCTCGGACGTACCCGTTCTCACGGTGCGTCGGGAGGATCACTAGCTCGCCGCATCCGGACTCGATCCCTTCAGTGGAATCGATGGTCGGCGAAACCGTCGGTCGGCGAAATCGACGGTCGAGGGAATCGACGGACCTTCGTGACCGGACCGCGTGTGTGACGTATGGCAACCGACGCCCAACAGGCATGTTTCGAGGCGGGGATCAAGTTCGGCTCGCTGTATCACCAATTCGCGGGAACGCCGGTCAGTCCGGCGAGCACGCGGAGCCTCGAAACGGCGATGGCCGAGGCGATCGAAAATCAGCCGTTCTGTGAGTCGGTGACGGTGACGATCCACGACGACCGCGTCTCCGAGGCGATCGACCACGAGAACGGCTACACCGAGCTGACCGGCTCGCTCATGGATGTCGAGATGCGAATCGGTTACGAGGGCGTGACCGTCCGAACCCGCATGAACATGGTCGATGGCTACCCGCTGATGGAACTCGTCGACGTCGACGAGTAAGGTTCTCTCCGCGTCGTTTTTACGCGGCGGCGGACTACGGGGACGTGATGAAGCTCGGGTTGTTCGACCTGATAGGGCTGGCAACGACGCTCGTCTTCGCGTTGCCGCTGGCGAACTTCGCGGTCATTCGGCTGCTCGACGGCGAGGCGGCGCTCGGCGTGGCGCTGCTGGTCGTCGCCGTCGCGATGGTCGTCCTCCCGCAGTACTTCCTCGATCCGGGGCGGATCCTACGAGGACTCGTCCGAGGGCTTCTGCCGCGACAACTCCGTGGCGACGACGCCGGAGAGAGCGACGCCGTCGAAGGGAACGACCCCGTCGAGAAGTGACGTCCGTTCGACCGCATCGGGCCGTCTCCGTGCACGATACTTTTCGTAGGACGGCAGGGGGACCGACGAGGTCTTTGACGGGCTCTCCCGAACGAAGGGGCCCCGCCCGATCTGAATTCGGACTTTTCAGACCGTCGAGGATGCCACTAACGTCGTTTCCTCTTCCGGCCACGAATCGGGTAGAATCTTGATGGGCCTTGCCGG